>OGNF01000209.1_pt1 | contig 66551 bp, 48 predicted proteins | sample 1573321 | NCBI WGS metagenome assembly OGNF01 (sample SAMEA2581911, study PRJEB24529) | metagenome | biome: Human gut stool | place: China | collected 2011 | reverse complement strand
GTCGCCGGCGAGATAGATCTCGGTGCCGGCATATTTGCCGTAGAGCACCTCGTCGCCTTCCTTAAGAATCATTTCTTCGTCTTTCGTGCCGTTTCCGACTGCCAGGATGGTGCCGCGGAGCGGTTTTTCCTTGGCTGAATCAGGGATAATGATGCCCGAGGCTGTAACTTCCTCGGCAGCGGTGGGTTGGATGATAACCCGGTCGGCAAGTGGTTTGAGTTTCATAATGTATAATATTTATGACTTTAATTTTTTGTAGTTCTACTGTATGCTATGCACATTCTGTGCCAAAATGCCGTGTATGACATATTGTCACTAAGAATAACGTCATTCGGCGCCGAAAGTTTTGACACTGAGCCTCGACGATCCCGAGCGGGCGTTGAGCTCGGGGGCATACTGGCTCTGAATGGCGGCCGGACCGGAGGCGAACGCGCCGGCGACGCTGACATTCATATCGTACGTTATATAATATGTGCCGCGGGGCAGATAGCCGATGAAGAGGTTTGTGGCCGAGTCGTTGTTCTCGCGGTAGAATGCCGCGCCGCCTGAGTAGACGTAGCCTGGTACCTGGTCGACCGGCTCGAAGGCGGCCGGACGCCGGTCGATGACTGTGAGATACTCCATGTCGCGGGAAATCTGCACCTTAAGCTGCACGCGGACGAGTTCGCCGACCGATACCGAGGACGTCTCGACCCACTCACCGCCGCGCTGCACGAGGAAGCGCTTCGAGATGGAGATTTCCGACGAGCCGCGGGCCTCGACACGGTCGAGCGGCTGACTGTAGACCGACGTGAGCGAGCCGTAGGAAACGCCGTTGCCGGCCGGACGGCTGACGCGGATGCCCTTGCCTGCGTCGCCGGCCGTAAGTTTGACGCTGAACGTGCCGGTGACGGCCTCGACGCGGTCGACGTCAAGCGTAGAGCCACCGAAAGTGACGGGTGCTTTGGCGGCACGCAGAGTGGTCCAGCGGCTGCCGGTTGACAAAATGGCAGAAATGAGCGAGCGGCGGTCGCAGGCCATCAGGTCGTCCGACACCTGGGTGCGGAGCACGAGCCACTGGCGCATGGCGTCGAGCTCACTCTCGACGGGATCGACCACGGCGAAAGCCTGGAGGATGGTCGAATAGGTATCGACACTGTTGACCGACGGGAACGAGATGCCTGCCTGCGGGCTGTGGACCTCGAACTGACGCAGCGAAGCTACTATCTCTTTGGCAACAGCGCCGTAACCGTGGCCGTTGAGCATCACGGCCCACCGGGCTTTCTGCGACGTGGAGGCCTTGCGCCAGTTGGCGGATGCAAACTGCAATGTCTTGTGCAGAACGGCCTGCGCTGTAGTGGTCGACGGCTTGCGGTCGGGATAGAACGTCATCAGGTAAGCGTAGCCAAAATCGGTGTCGCGCACGTTGGCATCGACATAGGTGAATGCGCGGTCGATGATCTTGTCGAGCTTGGCGGTTCCGGTCAGGAATCCCCAGCTGTTGAGCCGGCCGAGGGTCTCGAGCACCATGCAGGTTGTCCAGAGCGATGACTTTTCGCTCCACGAACCCCATGCGAAGCCGCCGTCGGTACGCTGCAGGCGGCCGAGGGCATCGACAGCGGCATCGAACGTGCGGTTGATCTCAGTCTTGTCGAAAGTCAGGGCGAGCTGCGACATCCGCTCGGTCTGCGAGGCTGCCGCCTGCATCCAGGGCGTCTGCTGCAGGGTGGCGAGCTTGAGGTCCTCGTTCTTGTAAAGCTTCGACACGAGAGCCGAGTCAGCCGGGCTGGCCGTCCACATATCTATGGCACGGTTGATCTCGGGGAAGCGGCGGCTGAGGCCGCGGGCTGTCAGAGCGCTGTAGATCGAATATGCGGCGTCGATGGCCGTCTTGGGGGTCGCATTGTAGAGCGACGGCAGGGCCTTCACGACATCCCATACAGGATTTGCGCAATACTGCAGGGTGAAATCGGCGGGCCCTTCGGATGAAGGTATCGTTGAGACAAAATTCGGATTGGCATCGGTGAGATAGAATGTCTCGCTGTCGACGACGGTCATGCCCGAGGCAAGAATCGGAATGAGATTCTGCTCGCCGTCGGTGTAGTTGCCGAGCGTGGCCTTGGCGCGGAGACCGACAGCCTGCGATCCGACCGGAGCGGTTACGGAAACGGTGCGGACAACCGATGCGCCGGCCTTGACGTCGAGCTGCGGCGCGTCGGAGCTTATCACCTCGCCGGTATTGGGATCGAACACCTCGAACAGACAGCTTATGCTGCCGTCAGCGTCGGTGTTGTTGAAGACTGCAACCGACACCTCGGCGCGGTCGCCCTCGCGCAGGAAGCGCGGGACATTGGGCTGTACCATCACAGGCTTGCTGGCCACGGCGGTGCGCATCTGCGTGGCGCAGTAGGCCATCTGATCCCAGGCGGTGGCAATGAATTTCCACGAGCCGTTGGCATTAGGCACGGTGTATGTCAGCGTGGCCGAGCCGTCGGCGCCGAACGACATATCGGGCCGGAAGAACGCCTGTAGTACCTCACCCTCGCGGTAAACATCTTTCACAGCATCTGCTGCCGGCTCCGGAGCGGGCGCGCCGGCAGCGAGTGTAGGTTCGGCAACCGCCTCATCCTCGACGGCCTCAACAGCGTCGGCAGTGTCGGCGGAATACGACCTCGTAACCTGTCCCATTACCGCCATTTTTTGGCCATTCGCCCCGCCGTCGGCCGAACTTGAGCGCATGACGGTTGCGGATAGGTAATTAATTGCGTAATTGCGGTTAAAATTGAGATAGGCAAAAACAGGAGCATCAACCGAGAAATAGTTCATACGTCCAACATTTGCCGATACGGATGTCGCTCCGATATCCGACCGATAATAAGAAAGTCGGTAGTTGATATCCCGGTTATATGTAAAACGTCTGAAAAGGTCAGTCGACTGAGGATAAAACATCTGCTGCAGCTGATCGAGGGCCCGGTTGTACATTGTTGCTACAAAGCCGCCGCTGACGGGCGAACCGTCGATATGCGAAAGAGTGAACGAAATGGTCTCGGCTGTGTTAGGTACGAGCTTGTCGCGCCAGCTTTCGATCTTGAGCGAGAGCTGACTCTGATTCTCGCAGTCGATGTTAACGGTCTGCTGATCGAAAGAGTCGCCGTCAAGCGTAGCGATGACCACGCGCATTTGCTTGCCTGAGGCAAGTGCCGGAATTTTGATATCATGGAAGCCGGCTTTAAGCTCACGGACTTCAACGTTCTCGATGTTGGTCGACGAGAGATAGAAAATGTAGACCGGCGTCTTGTCCGGGACGCCAAGCTTGAACGATGCCGATTCGCCCGGCTTAACGGTGATGTTAGTTACAGGCGTAAGCAAAGACAGGTCGGCGGGTACCTGGTTGCGTTTGACAGAATATGTAGTTATGTCGATGGTGTCGCCGACTACCTTATAATCACCTGCTAATTTGAAAGCCAGTCTGTACGCGGCAGCCGGATATGATGCGAGATCAATTGCAGTACCGGTCGAATCGATCCGGCAGGAACCGCTTCCGACAACGTCGCCCTCGCGAAACAGTGTCCATTCAGCCGAAGCGGCTATGCGGCTGTTGGAACGCATGGCAAAGACAGGCATCGGCTTGGTGTCATCCGTATTCCACAAAGCAGTTTCAGAAGTGACCGAAACCACATCGCAGTTATAGAGATTCGCGTACGTTTCGGCAGTCTCACCCGAAGGTGCCACAGCCCGCACATTCACGGTGTAGTCCGTATTGGGCGAAAGTTCGTCAGCCCGGGCAGTGACAGTGAAATAGCCCTTGTCGTCGGTAGTGGCTTCAATGGCTGCATTTTTGGCATTGTCACGGTTAAGGCGCCACCACCACCAATAAATCAGAGGAGAGTACGAGACGGTGACCTGACCGTTGGCGATACCCATACCCGACATGGTAACGAGACGACCCGTAACGGTGCTGGAGCCGTCAGGATTCATCACGACTTTCACCCCGGTAAGCTCAGTGTCGTCAGGCTTGAAATCGGAGACCATAAAAGACTGCGTGGCCCGTTGCGGCAGCAGATGTGCATATGCGGTCGATTTCAGCTCGAGATTATAATAACCAGTCAGACGGTCGGTCGGTATGCGGAACGAGCCATACACGCGGCCGTTGTCATCGGTCGTAAGGGTGACACTATCGACAATCTGATAGTTGGGATCGCGCAGAACGATGTCGACTTCGATTCCGGCGCAAACCTGTGCGCGGGCATTCGCGGCGTCGTAGCGTCCGAGCACCATAGACCATTCAACTTCGTCACCAGGGTGGTAGATGGGGCGCGAAAGGAAGAACTGTGTGTCGAGACCATCAATGTCAAGGCTTTCAGGATAATATGTGATCCGCTGCCGGTCGCCAAGATAATAGACATTCTTTCCTTTGGTTATAAAAATATTGGCATTCAAGCCCTTGTCATAAATGTCTTTTCTGAGCGTTGCCCGGGCGATGCCCTGGTAGTCCGTGCGTCCGAAATTTACATCATTGCCAATTCGAGGGTAAAGTGATATGTCGGCGTCTTTCACAGGAGCGCCGTCAGTTAGCGATACAAGAGCGGTGGCATAAATATTATTTACCCCCACTACAAACGGCACATAGGGAGTAGCAGTCACTTCTACATAATTGTTGAACTCCTTGCCGGATGCACCACTGATCTTAGGGCATACGAAATAAATTCCGGGGTCCTTGATATCGAAATATACCGAATCGACAAGGGGGAAATCGGGCGTATCACTGAGTATTTCATTTTCATCTACAAGAGTGAGGTCGTTCGGACTCATTTCCCAGCGGATGAATGTACGGGGAGCTTTGACGCGGTAAAGCAGCACACCTACACGGTCGGCATGGCACGATGCCACCTTTACTTTGAGCTTCGAGCCGGGTACTACAGTCGAATTGCAGGAAATTTCAGCCACAGGACGAGTCAGGAGTTTATATCTTGATTCAAGGGCAGCGGTAACGATATTGGCCGGCTCAGTGGAAAGATAATTTCTGAGAGTTTCAACAAGTGAATCGGAATTGAAATCAGACAGCCGATAGAGGAGGTATCCGCCGGTAAGTCCGGTAGGATAACGTTCATAATTTTTCTGAAGAACTTTTGCATCGGATTTTATCCACACAGCCCACTGAGGTGTACCTTCGGGTTGAGTCGACAGGGCCTCATTCATTATTTTATTCTGAAGTTCATCGTCGCCGATGATTTCGGCAAGGTCAAGCGATGTCAGGTATATGAAGTCGGACAGACGTGGATAAAACACCCGTGAGTTGTCCGTCGATCTAATAATTGGGGCATACTTTGCAATGTCGGCATCGCCAAGAGCGGGTGCAGCCGCCATCGCTTCACCGATAATTCCTTTAATGACAGATTTGAACTGCGCCCCACTCCACTCCTGCGGATTTGCAGGCAGCGGCGAAAGCGGTGCCTCTACCTGATCGTAGCGATAGCGGTAGTCGCCGTAAACGGCGGCAAGGAGCTGAGCCCGGTAGAGGTTGAGGAGAGCGCGGGCGGCGGGGTCCGTGGTGCGGGCGGCGGCCGAGGTCAGGAGGTCGTTGACGGCGCCGATGGAGTCGTTGTCGACTGAGAATTTGGCCGAGGCTATCTGCATCACGGCGGCCATGCGCTCGACGGGCGACTTGCTGACACGCAGCACGCTGTCGGCGTTCGTGATCACGGTCTGTGGAAAAGCGAAATCAGGCTCTTCGACGACGGAAGCAGCCCGTGCAGCCGAAGAGCCGATAAGGATCACCAGCAGTGAAAGAATCAGTTTTCTCATATAATAGATTTATTGTTATGTTCTTACATCGTTAGACTGATTTGTGCGGCAAAGGTTTACTCGTCAGCTCTGGCGTATGGTGCCTGAGCCGATATCGTATGTGACGGTGGTGTTGAGCATAGTCAGTGTGTAGGTGCGCGGCGTGCGCACGATGGCGAAACACTCGTTGAGCATCGAGCCGCTCGACAGATAGGCATAGAGCTTGTCGGGAAGGCAGTTGAAAAGCAGATTCTCGGGCAGCGGCAGGCCGTTGCCGTTGATCGACGTCCACTCGTAGTCGGCGTTGAACCGCAGCGTGGGGCCGTTCTTGATGATGACCTCGTAGGTCGAGGCGTCGGGCTGCGTGAAGCTCGTCACGTCGGGGTTGGGCCAGTACTGGCTGACGAACCGCGCGATTGGCGACGGCAATTCCTTGTAGTTGTCGCTCCCCTGACAGGCGCCCAGCAGCGCGGCGAAAAGAAGCAGAAGTGTACAGATCTTGGTTTTCATACGATTTAAACACGCGCGGGGGCGGTTTTGTTGAAAGCAGACGGCCCGGGTCCGCAAAAGATCCGGGTCGTCATAATGCTCATATATTAATATTGGAAACCTGATTTCAGAGGAGCGAAACCGAGCGGCTGATGAACTCGCTGAGGTCCTTGCCGCGGAGCAGGCCGTTGCCGAGGAGAGCCAGATCGATGAGCTGGCGCACGACAGGCTGCGTGGCGGCATATTCCTTGATGAGTTCTTCCTGGCGGTCGCGTGCCTTTCCGACTGCGGCCTGCAGGTCGGCGGTCTGCTGCTGTTGCTCGGCGTCGGGCTTGCCGTCCTTCTCGACCTTGCGGATTTCCTCGATGCGGGCGTTGTCGGCCTCGACCTGATCCTCAAGCGGCTTGATCTGATCGGCAAGCGCGGCGGTGGCGGTGTCGCGGATCTTCCCGACAAGCGCCGACGAAGTATTCACAACCATCGTGTAGCTGTCGGGCAGGTCGCCGTAGAAGTTCATGCCGGGCTGCAGGGCGGCCATATCCTTCATTCGGCGCATGTACTCGTTCTGGGTGATGACGATGGGCTGGTCGGCCGGATCGAGAGCCTCGAACGATACGACGAACATGGCCTTGTCGACCTGCGGGGTCTGCGAGCTGAATAGGGTCGTGAGTATGTTGCGCTGGGTAGCGGTGAGATCAACGGTGCGGCCGTTGTCCTTCTGAATGAGCTTGTCGACCACGTCGGAGTCGACGCGCACCAGACGGGTCTTCTCGAACTTCTGCTCGAGCAGGGCCACGAAGTGGCTGTCGAGCTGCCCGTCCATCAGCAGCACGTTGTAGCCGCGGTTGTTGGCGGCCTTGATATAGTTGTACTGCGCGGTAGGGTCGGTGGCGTAGAGATATACGATGTTGCCGTCCTTGTCGGTCTGGTTAGGTTCGACAAGTGTCTTGTACTCTTCGGCGGTGAAGAACTTGTGCTCCGTATCCTCAAGCAGCAGGAACTTCATGGCCGAGTCGCAGAACTTCTCGTCGGTAAGCATGCCGTATTCGATGAAGATCTTGATGTCGGGCCACTTTTCCTCAAAGTTCTTGCGGTCGTCCTTGAAGAGATCTTCCAGACGCTGCGCAACCTTCTTTGTGATATAGCCGGAGATCTTCTTCACGGCGGTGTCGCTCTGAAGATACGAGCGCGAGACATTCAGCGGGATGTCGGGCGAGTCGATGACACCCTGGAGCAGCATCATGAAGTCGGGCACGACGCCTTCAACTGAATCGGTGACGTAGACCTGGTTGCAGTAGAGCTGGATGCGGTTCTTGGTTACCTCGAAGTTGTTCTTGATCTTCGGGAAGTAGAGGATGCCGGTGAGGGTGAAGGGATAGTCGACATTGAGGTGGATCCAGAAGAGAGGATCATCCTGGCCGGGATAGAGCTCGCGGTAGAAGTTGCGGTAGTCCTCGTCGGTGAGGTCGGCCGGTTTCTTCATCCACTGGGGCTCGGTGGCGTTGATCACCTTGTCCTTGTCGGTGTCGACCATCTTGCCGTCCTTCCACTCCTGTTCCTTGCCCGAGATGACGGGCACGGGCAGGAAGCGGCAGTACTTCTTCAGCAGGGTGTCGATGCGGGCCTGGTCGAGGAATTCCTTGCTCTCGTCGTCGATGTAGAGGACGATGTCGGTGCCACGGTCGGCCTTATCGCCCTTCTCCAGAGTGAACTCGGGCGAACCGTCGCAGCTCCAGATTACAGGCTGGGCACCTTCCTTGTAGCTCAGCGAACGTATCTCGACTTTCTTGGCAACCATGAAGGCCGAGTAGAATCCGAGGCCGAAATGGCCGATAATGCCGTTGGCGGTATCCTTGTATTTCTCGAGGAATTCCTCCGCGCCCGAGAAGGCTATCTGATTGATGTACTTATCGATGTCGTCGGCGTCCATGCCGATGCCGCGGTCGCTGACGGTAAGCGTACCGGCCTCCTTGTCGACTTTCACGCGGACGTCGAGCCGGCCGAGGTCGCCCTTATAGTCGCCGAACGAGGCCAGGGTCTTGAGTTTCTGCGTGGCGTCGATGGCGTTGGATACGAGCTCACGCAGGAAAATTTCGTGATCGCTGTATAAGAATTTCTTGATGACGGGGAAGATGTTTTCGGTCGTTACCCCGATTGTTCCTTTTGCCATATATGTATGTCTTTATGTTATTTGTTCATGTTATCTGCAATTCAGTAAGCAAAACAAATGCCAAGCCGCAAATATATGACATAATTTCATATTTAATATTATTTAACTGACATGCAGGAGCTGCCTCTGTTAAAAAACATTACTTTTGCACAAACGGTATAATCATACTTATTTATAAACTCTAATACCAGAAATTATATGAAGAAAATTTACCTGCTTCTCTGCGCTATGTTTGTGGCTGTCGCCGCAAACGCCGCTGATTACTACCTGATAGGCGGCTTCAATGGATGGTCGCTCTCCGATCCGACCTGCAAATTCACAGACACCGGCAACGGGACCTATGTGCTCGACTACAATGGCACACTCACCAGCGGCTTCAAGATCAACGACGGCACCTGGAGCAATGACGCCGCGAACTTCGGAGGGTCGAAAATACTCGTGCCCGGCGAGACATACCAGCTGACCGCTGCCGGCAACTCGGGCAACATCCCCCTGAAAGACAATATCGAAAATCCACACATCGTTCTCAATCCCGCTGCCAAGACCCTGCTCATCACCGGCAACGCGGTCGAGGCAAAATACATTTACGGCATCCACGGCCTCATATTCGGCACATCGTGGGAGACAAGAAACATGACGCTGACCGACGGCAAATGGGTGCTGACAGCCGAATGCGTGGCAGGTGAATTCGGCATCATGCAGCGCGACGAGGCATCCGGTGCGCAGACCGGCTGGTTCTCCAGCCCCGCTCCGGCGGCAATCAACGAAAGCGCCCTCGGCAAGCCACTTGAAGTAAAATCAGAAGGCGGCAACAACTTCACCCTCGCCGTGAGCGGCAACTTCACATTTGTATATGATCAGGAAGGCGGCACACTCACCGTCACATCAAACGGCGATATCACAGTACCCACAGTAGAAGTTCCCGACGACCTATACATCGTAGGCAATATCGGCAATGACCCCGAAGCACAGTGGTCGATCTCCGACCCACTGCTGATGAACAAGGCCGGCGACGTGTTCACAGCCAAGAATGTAGAGTTCGCCGCCGCTGCCGAGCAGCAGCTTGCATTCTTCACATTCATCACCGTTCCCGGCACCGATTGGGGCAGCGTCAATCAGGCCGACCGCTTCGGCGCTGAAAGCGACGGAGCCCGGATAGCCATCGGCACGCCCTCGAAAGTCGTAGCCTACCAGGCCAACATCAACGCATCGGGCGCGCTGTCGTGGTCGGTCGCACCGGGTATCTACGACGTAAGCGTCGATTTCAACACCATGACCGTGACCCTGACTCTACCCGCCGGAGTAAACGATATCGAATCGGAGGACAACTCCACTGCGGTCTACTACAACCTGCAGGGTATCAAGGTCGCCGAACCGACAGCAGGCCTCTACATCGAAGTCCGCGGCAGCTATGTCCGTAAAGTTCAGATTCTCAAATAATCAGAATTCAACTATCTGACAAATAAATTCTGAAACAGGCTGCACCACAATGGAGGCGCAGCCTGTTTCGCTTTACTGAGGCGTACGAAAATAAGGAGTGAAGGCGTCCTCGCCTTCAGCATTAATTAGCCGAAGCATTAAATTTGTGAAGATGAGGACGTCTTCACTCCATCACCATTGCGGATTCACAAAAAAGCGCTAAATTCGCGTTCATGAAAACTATGACAATCTTGGCCGCCGCTATGCTGTCGGCAATTTCCGTTTCTGGGCAGCAGGCCCTCAACGCCGCCCGTAACACGGCGTCACCCGTCGTCAACGACGACCGCACAGTCACATTCCGCATCGCCGCGCCACGCGCCGCGGACGTCTTTGTGGCCGGCGACGTGGCGCCGCAGCCTGTGGCCATGCAGCGCGATTCGGCCGGAGTGTGGTCGGCGACTGTCGGCCCGCTTGAATCAGACCTGTACTGCTACAGATTCATCGTCGACGGCGTCGAGACGGTGGACCCCTCCAATCCGTATAATGCCCGCGACATATCAAGCGTGAGCAACTACACAGTCGTGCCGGGCGGCGCCGGCGACCTGTATCTTGCGCAGGACGTCGCTCACGGAACGGTATCGGACGTGTGGTACGACTCACCGCAGATGCCCGGCAAGCGCCGCATGACGGTGTATACGCCGGCAGGATACTCGGCCGACCGCAAATACCCGGTACTATATCTGCTGCACGGCATGGGCGGCGACGAGGGCGCATGGTCCGAGCTTGGACGCGCACCTTTCATTCTCGACAATCTGATAGGCTCCGGACAGGCCGAACCGATGATCGTCGTAATGCCGAACGGCAACGGCCTGCAGAGCGCGGCACCGGGCTATACATCCGAGGGCCTGTATGTCACGACACCGGACAGGTCGGTGGCGCCCGAGGGGCTGACTGAGCGCGAACTGGTCGGACTGGTCGCCTACGTCGACAGTGCCTACAGCACTGCGGCCGACCGCGGCCACCGGGCAATAGCCGGACTGTCTATGGGAGGCGGACAGTCGTGGCGCATATCGGCCGCGCATCCCGAACTGTTCGACTACGTGGGCCTGTTCTCGGCGGCCGTGGGCTGGAAAGGTAAACCCGGCCGCTATTTCAGCGGCGAGGAATCCGCCGGATACATGGCGGGCATCGAGGCCAATCCTCCCAGACTCTACTGGATAGGCATAGGCCGCGACGATTTCCTGTATGACCTGAATGCCGACTTCCGCGCCTTTCTCGACCGCGACGGCTTCAGATACACCTACAGCGAGACCGACGGCGGCCACCAATGGAAAAACTGGCGCCGCTACCTCGCCGCATTCCTGCCGCTGCTTTTCAAATAATCAGGTAAAGTCGAAGTCGTCGCAATCGGAGAGCGAGATGCCCCCGCCGCTGTACTCCGACCAGGTTCGCGACGGATCAGCGACGTTCACGAAGTCGTAGAGACCTATGGGAAGACCGTTGAGAAAATACATGAGAGACTGATCGCCGGCATCCTCTACGCGCACGGCGCGGTTACTTCGGTAGACGAAAAGTCGGTCTTTGGCGCGGGTCATGGCCACATATAGGCAGCGGCGGTCCTCCTCGACAGCGTCGAAACCGGCGGCGACGGCCTTCGACGATGGATACTGCGAATAATTGACATTGATAATATAGCAGTTGGCGGCCTCGAGGCCCTTGGCTGAGTGGATGGTAGTGAGCACGACGTTGTCGGGCGCTCCGTCGGCTTCCTCCTTCAGGCCCGTCTCAAGAGAAGGATCCAGAATATAGTCGGCAATGAATGCAGCCAGACCGTCGGATGCCGCCCCGATGCGCTGCAGCAACGGCAGATCGGCCCTGCGGCGCGCCCAATCGTCCTTGTATTTCAAGCCGAGGATGCGGTCGAGGCCGTTGAAGGCAGCCTCGATGGCCAGGCTGACTTCCGTGCGCAGGTCGTTGATGGCCCGAAGCGTCAGCGCGGCCGCCGGATCCACGGCCGGATTGGCCTCAAGAGCCGACAGGCAGGCATCGAGGCTGTCGAGGCCGAGAAGGCTGTCGATGATGCGGGCCGAGGTTATCTCGCCGATGCGCGGGAACAGCATCAGGTAGCGCGACCATGCAAGCTCGTCGCGCGGATTGCTGACCACGCGCAAAGCCGACACCACGTCGCGCACGTGAGCCGAAGCCATCAGGCCCGTACCGCCGTAGATCACATAAGGGATATGTGCCTCGATCAGGCAGGTCTCGACGGCCTTCAGACCCCAGTTTGACCGTGAAAGGACCATATTATCGTGGTATTTAAGTCCTTCGACGCCGATCGAGTCGCGGATTTTCATGACGATGTCGCGCGCCTGGTCCCACTCCTGGTTGAAATGGCACAGCGCGGGCCTGATGCCCTTGCCGCGGTGGGATGTGAGGTCCTTGTCGTAGCCCAGGGGCGACTGCGCAAGCAGCCAGTTCGACAGATCGAGTATCTCCTGAGTCGACCGATAGTTGACTGTCAGTTTCTTAACCGTTGCATCCGGCACGATTCGCGCGAAATTGTGGATCGACTTGAAGTCGGCGCCTCGGAAACCGTAGATCGACTGGGCGTCGTCGCCGACACAGAACAGGTTGCAACGGCTCCAGAAGGATTCGAGCAGGAGATATTGGAGCGGATTCGTGTCCTGCATCTCGTCGACCAGAATATGGTCATAGGCACCCGCGATGTAAGCGGCCGCCTCGGGATTCTTGTGCAGCCCGACCGCCACCTTCTGCAGGATATCGTCGTAGTCGAGATAGCGGCGCTCAGCCTTGAAGGCAAGATACTTGCGGATGATTTCCTGATATACGGGCAGCTTTTTCAGGATCTTTTGGCGCGTCTCCTCGTCGACATTGCCGTTGAACAGTCGCACGCTGATAGCCGTGGACAGATTGCAGCGGGCATTTACCACATAGGAGTAGACCTCGGCGAGCTCCTCGGGCTGAATGAAATTGCTCTTCTTGAAATAGCGGCCGCAGACCAGACGGAAAGCGCTGTCGCGATCCTCCTCATCGATGACGGTGAACTTGCCGAAATTGAACACTTTCGGATTGCCGTGGATTAGCTCCATGCACCACGAGTGGAAGGTCTGGCCGCGCAGCTTGTCGATGTCGCCGACGGCTGCCGACTGCAGGCGGTCGACGATCTCGCGGGCCGACTTGCGGGTGAACGACAGGATGAGCAGCCGCGACGGATGCACGCCCTTGTCGAGCAAGTATTTGGCCCTCGCTATGATGGTGCGTGTCTTGCCTGTGCCGGCGCCGGCGAGCACCAGCAGATTGCGGCCTTCGAAAGTGGCCGCGTCGCGCTGCTGCGCGTTGAGTTCATCAAGATATTCTTTATCTGCCATGTCAGTCATCAAATTTATTATTGCAGCCTCATGACCCTGAGTCCGAGAGGGCCGCGACCGCAGCGGACGCCTACCGCCGAACCGTTGCGCATCAGACGGTATTTTTCGAAAGGCTCTTCCAGTGTGACGCGGTAACCGCCGACCTCCATCGTGACTTCATAGACCGGGCGCTCGCCCGCGCGAACATAGGTGCGGCGACTGACGCGGCGCATTACCGGACGTTCCGTACACCGCTTGCCGATGACCTGCGCCTCGACGACGGGCATCGAATCGAAATCGGCACCGTAGTAATTGACATTAAGAAATGCAGCCGACAACAGCGAGCCGCCGGCCACGACAGCAGCCGCGAAAGCAATCCACACGCTCCCCCCGACAAGGCGACGCCACATACGCCGCAGCGGCAGGTAAAGCACAGCGGCCAGCAACGCAGACACAGCGAGCACCGCCGGAAGCGGAGCAAGCGTGTGCCGCGCTACGGTAAGCATCTGCACATCGACGGCAACCACCGCCAGGATCAGAACGACAAGAGCAAATTGGCCCGACAAAAGATTCTTCTTCATTTACTGCAACCGTATTTACGGATATTGACACAAATTTAGTAATTTTGCACCGATTTTCCAAAGGAAACAAGCATCAAAAAACAAAGTCTGACAATCAAATCAAGAATATGAAAAAACTGATTTACACAATCGCTATTGCAGCGGCCGGCGCGTTCATGATTCCCTCGGTGCAGGCTCAGCTCAGCCTCGGACGTCTCGGCAACGCCGTGAAACAAGGCGTACAGGCCTTTACGCTAACCGACCGTCAGATGGCCGACTATGTCAAGGAATCGGTCGAATGGATGGACAACAACAACAAAGTGTCCGACGCCAACAGCGCCTACACCAAGCGCCTCAACCGCCTGACCGAAGGCCTGACCGAGGTCGAAGGCATACCTCTGAATTTCAAGGTCTACGAAGTTTCGGACATCAATGCATTCGCGTGTCCCGACGGCAGCGTCCGCGTGTTTTCGTCGCTGATGGATATAATGTCGGACGACGAACTGCTGGGCATCATCGGCCATGAGATAGGCCACGTAGCCAAGCATCACTCGCGCAAGGCATTCCAGAACGAACTCCTCACAGGCGCGCTCAAGGACGGCATCGCATCGACCGGCGGCGTAGCCGCCGCGCTGACCGACTCGCAGGTTGGCCAGCTGGGGCAGGCACTGATCGGCGCCAAATATTCTCAGAAACAGGAAAAGGAAGCCGACGACTACGGCTATGAATTCCTTGTAAGCCACGGCCGCAACCCCTGGGGCATGGTCATGGCGTTTGAGAAATTCCTCACACTCGAAGGCAACGGGGGCGCAGGATCGGCAAGCTATATTCAGAAAATGTTCTCGTCGCATCCCGACACAAAAGACCGCATCAAGCGCCTGACTAAACGCGCGGAAAAGGACGGAATAGCACGCCCGTAAAAGCTGGAACCGCCCGTCAGAGAGACTTGTAAAGTTCGAGAGTAGCGTCGGCCACGCGATCCCAGTCGAAAGGCGACAGATCGTAGTGCCGGCGCTTCGGCATCTCGGTCTTGCGGCGGAGCGCAGCAGCCAGGGCGTCGGTATCGCCCAGGGGATAGAAGTCGTCGGGAGCAAGCATCGGCAGACGGTTGGGCTCGATGTCGCTCGCTATTATGTCAAGACCGTAGCTCATGGCTTCGAGCATGGCGATAGGCAGCCCTTCGTTGTACGACGGCAGCACGCTGAGCGCCGCGCCGCTGAAAAGCTGGCGCAGCGGCGAGCCGCTGACGAATCCCGGCAGGATGACACCTGCGCTACGGGCGTCCTGCACAAGCTTTCGCGAATAATCCGTCTCGTGATCGGGAGCTCCGGCTATGACCAGGTCGCAGGAATCGCTCAGCCCCGACTTCCTGTAAGCCTCGACAAGGTCGTGAAAACCTTTTTCAGGCGTAAAGCGGCCAAGGGCGAGAATATATGGCCGCTCCCCTACTCCGATTTGACTCAGATACGAGCGGTCGCCGGTAGGTTGAGCGCCGTTCACGCCGTTGTAGATCAGGTTGATCTTCTTTTTCGGATATCGCTCGGCAAGCGAGCGCCGTATGGGGCCGGAAATCGCTATGACGGCGTTGGCCCAGCGGATGCTGCACCATTCGCCGAGACGCAAAACCGACTTGGCGGCCGCGTTCCACTTGTCGTGATCGTAGTTGAACGAATGGACGGTTAGCACCACTTTCAGACCGAGCAGCCGCGCCATGGGAGCAAGCAGGCCGGGGCCGATGCCGTGAATATGGAGAATATCGGCACCCGAACGCCGGGCGCGTATTATGGCAAGGAACGTATGGACGATAGCCTCGAAATGCTTGTCGTGCGGGGCATATATATCGGCAAACTCTATATCCCCGCAATGTGCGCCGCGGTTGGCCTCGGTGAGATAGGGTTTACGCCGGGCCACCGTGACGCCGATACCGCGCCCTGCGATGCGTGTATAGAGTTGCTCGCAGTGAGTCTCGACACCTCCCATGATACCGGGGAAGCCACGTGTGCCTGTGACAAACAGTTTCATGGCAGCGACTCTATCAGTTTAATATAATTCCGGCGGAACTGTTCAGCCGAGAAATTCTCGGAAAGGATGCGCTTGGATTCCGCGCCCATGCGGATGCGATCTTCAGGCGAATCGGCCAAAGCGGCTATTGCCGATGCAATGGCATCGGCATCGCCGACAGGGCAGACATGCCCGTTGACTCCGTCGGCCACAAGGCGCGGATTGTCGCCTACCGGGGTGGCGATAACCGGCAGATCAGCATTCATGGCTTCCAGAATCGAATTGCTGGTACCCTCGAACAAGGAGGTCGAAAGATAGATGTCGGCACTTCCGAGCAGGGCAGGAATGCCCGGAGGATCGATCAGTATGCGGGTAATTCCGCCGATACCAGCCTCGGCCACTTGGCGTCGTATGCTGCTCTCGAGGGCACCGTAGCCCACGATGACAAAGCGGAGCGAAGGCACGCTGCGGGCAGCAATAGCTACGCTGCGGATGGCCGTGCCGTAGTCCTTGTCGGGCACGAAGCGGCCGACAGTGATGACGGTGACGGTGTCGGCCGGTATCTTGCGGCGCAGTGGCGATATATGCTCGAAGCAATTGGGAATCACAGACATACGGGCAGCCTGGAAACCGCGGGAGACGAAAGTCTCGCGGCCCGAATATGAGTTGCTTACCGTCATGCTGGCCATGCGGTTGGTGATGTAGCGGTCGGCGAGAAATTTCAGCCGCGGCAGAGAGGCGCTGCGGATGCCGGTCACTACATTTACGCCGGTGCGCCGTCCAAGGTAGGCTGCCAGTGCGTTGGCTCCCGTGAGATAGGAGAAGACGGCGCGGGGCTTCAGAGACGCGAACAGGGCTGCAGCCTGACGCACGCGGTCGCGGAAGCTTCCGCGCAGCTGGTGCAACCGGATATCGGCCGAATCAAGCATAGAATGATATGCTCCGTGGATCACATCGCCTTCGAATACGACTACATGCGCCGCAAAATCCCTGCAAAGAGTGCGCGCCAGCAGCACAGCCTGCTTCTCGGCGCCTCCCTTGGCCAGATTCTTGACAAAGACAATGATTGATTCCTTCGGTAGAATATTTATCATACAGCCTTTTAGGTTCACTTATACATTTAACGGATTTTAACGGGAAATATTGCATAAGTGCCACAAAAAAATTGCCGGATACAGCCGGCCTGCGAAACGGCCTGCCAGCATCCGGCAATTCAATATTTATTTACAGAGCGTTACTTCTTGCGTTCGGGCTCCGGAGCGATGAGCTTGTAGCCCTTGCCGTGGATGTTGATGATCTCGATTGACGGGTCATCCTTGAGATGCTTGCGCAGCTTGGTGATGTATACATCCATCGAGCGAGCGTTGAAGTAGTTGTCGTCTATCCAGATTGTCTTGAGCGCATAGTTGCGCTCGAGGATCTGGTTGGCATGGGCACAGAGCAGGCTGAGGAGCTCCGATTCCTTGGTAGTGAGCTTGGTCACCTTGTCGTCGATCATCAGCACCTGCTTCTGGGTGTCGAAGGTGAACTTGCCTATCTTATACATGGTGATCTCCTTGCCCTTGTTGCCCTTGACGCGGCGCAGGATAGCCTCGATACGCAGCACGAGCTCTTCCATCGAGAACGGCTTGGTGATGTAGTCGTCGGCCCCGAGTTTGAAGCCTTCGAAGATGTCCTCCTTGAGCGACTTGGCCGTCAGGAAGATGATGGGCACCTCATTGTTGAATGTGCGGATTTCCTGGGCCAGCGTGAAGCCGTCCTTCTTTGGCATCATCACATCGAGAACGCAGATGTCGTATTTTCCTTTCAGGAATGCCTTGTAGCCTGCTTCGCCGTCGCTGTAGAGGTCGGCGCTGAAGCCCTTGGCCTGGAGATATTCCCGCAGCAGCATGCCAAGATTCTCGTCATCTTCGCAAAGCAGTATCTTCATGCGATCTTCCATAATTGTTAGTTTTTAGAGAGTGGTAATATGATTATAAATTTTGTTCCTACATTGAATTCGCTTTCGACTGTTATGGTGCCTCCAAGCTCGCCTATCATTTTCTTGACGTATGCCAGGCCAAGTCCGAAGCCCTTGACGTCGTGAAGATTGCCGGTCGAAACGCGGTAGAACTTGTCGAAAATCTTCTTAAGGTCTTCGCGGCGTATGCCGATGCCGTTGTCGGATACGACGATCTCAAGGCGCTCGTCCGAAAGGTCGCGCGAGGTTACGGTTATGTTGAGCGGCCGCTCTTCGGCGCGGTATTTGACCGCATTGTCGAGCAGGTTGAATATCACGTTGGTGAAGTGCATCTCGTCGACATAAACCAGGGCGTTCATGGCGTCGAGATCGGCCGAAATATGCCCCCCGTACTTCTCGACCTTGAGCTTGAATGTGTTCACGATGTTGTATACCGTGAGATTGGCATCGATCTCCTGAAGCTTGAGCGAGGCCTTCTGTTTGTCGAACATCGACATCTGAAGCACCTTCTCGACCTGGAAGCGGAGGCGCTTGGTCTCGTCGTTGACCACCTGCGAGATCTGCTGGAGCATAGCCGGCGACTTGCGCACCGCAGGGTCGTTGAGCATCTGGGCAGCGAGGGAGATCGACGAGATAGGCGTCTTGAACTCATGAGTCATATTGTTGATGAAGTCATTCTTCATCTCTGTCAGCTTCTTCTGGCGGAACGCCACGATGATGACATACACAAATATGATGATCAGAATGAGTGTGAACGCGAAAGCCGGTACCAGGAATGAGATCGACCGGAAGATGTAGTCCTTCTTGGTAGGGAAATAAACTTTCAGATAGTAGTGTCGCGACGACGGATCACGCGGGAACAGGGTCTGCGTGAAAGTGTTGTCAGGCGACGCGGCCGCCTGCGAGTAACCGGCGGAGCGGTACTGGATTATGCCGGCGCGGTTGACGACGGCAAACTCGAAGGGCACTTTCAGTCCGAGCGTGTCGAGCTCCTGAGTCAGATACTTGCGCACGAGGGTCGAGTCGGCGCGCAGCATGATCGGGCGGGTCGACGCCGTCGTCATGATGTTGAGGATCACATCGTCGAGCATACCCTTCTGATACAGGAAGCGGTCGCGGTAGACCTCGCTGGCATTGCGGATGCCGCTGCCTATGATCGAGCCGCCGCTCTGCAGCTTGGTGATCTCGGATGCGTCGCCCTTGATGGTCAGGTCGGCCTCGAGGCCCGATGCGGTAGAAAACGTGTATTTGATGCCCTCCTGACGCGGAAGGGAACCGCCGAGCCGCTGTGCGTAGATCGACTGCGACTCTACTCGGTTGACTTCATCTTCGAGATAATAGAGGGTCTCGTCCTGCTCAAGCTTGACAGTCACGGCCAGCAGAGCCTGGCGCACGCCCTGCGAGAACTGCTCGTAGCGTATCTCGACGATATTCTTCATGTAGAATATCTGAATGCAGAGCAGTGCTATGAATGTAAAGCCCATCAGTATGGTCAGAATCCATATCGTATGCTTCTTCATTTCGTTAATTCCCTAATCTCGTTGACGTTAATTTTATTAAACTTTATTATATTTAACAATTGTAATCTGCAATTGTTCGTGAAGCGTTTTCGCCTGAAAAAATCCAAATTTAACATTCAAGTGCAAATTTAACTAAATTAATTCTTTGACACAATAGCCCCGCCCCCTAAAAATGACGATTTTGTAGAATTTTAGCCAAAATTTAATATTTTTGTGGGATTTATGGAGATGTCGCAGACACTGCTAAGCTAAAATGTATCGGCAATTTTTAAGTAAAAAACATCCTACACTCAAACTATTTTATTAACTTTGCGACAGCAACACATACCAGCCAAAACACATTAAATATATAAGCTAATGGCAACAAAACCGTTCAAATACCAGAAGATGTTTCCTCTGGGACCTGACACCACCGAGTATTACCACCTGACATCGGACTACGTAAAAGTAGAAAACTGGGGCGGCCATGAATTTCTGGTCATCGATCCTGAAGCCCTGACCGTGCTGGCCCGCCAGTGCACTCACGACAATGCCTTCATGCTGCGTCGCGAGCACAACGCCATGGTGGCCAAAATCCTGCATGACCCCGAAGCGAGCGAGAACGACAAGTTCGTGGCTCTGACCATGCTGCGCAACGCCGAAGTTGCCGCCAAAGGCCAGCTTCCCTTCTGCCAGGACACCGGCACAGCCATCGTACACGGCGAGAAAGGCCAGTACGTATTCACCGGCTGCGACGACGCCGAGAAGATCTCGAAGGGTGTCTACCTGACCTACACCACCGACAACCTGCGCTACTCACAGAACGCGCCGCTGACCATGTACGACGAGGTCAACACCGGCTGCAACCTGCCCGCACAGATCGACATCCACGCCGGCGAGGACGACGAATACCACTTCCTGTTCGTAGCCAAGGGCGGCGGCTCGGCCAACAAGACCTACCTCTATCAGGAGACCAAGGCACTGCTCAACCCCGAGAAGCTGATTCCCTTCCTGGTCGAGAAGATGAAATCGCTCGGTACGGCAGCCTGCCCGCCCTACCACATCGCGTTCGTAATCGGCGGCACTTCGGCCGAGAAGAATCTCGAGACCGTCAAGAAGGCTTCGGTCAAATATTACGACAACCTGCCCACACATGGCAACGAGCTCGGCCATGCCTTCCGCGACATCGAACTCGAAGCAATTCTCAAAAAAGAAGCCGAGAAGCTCGGCCTGGGCGCACAGTTCGGCGGCAAGTACTTCGCCCACGACGTGCGCGTGATCCGTCTGCCCCGCCACGGAGCTTCGTGCCCCGTCGGACTCGGCGTCAGCTGCTCGGCCGACCGCAACATCAAGGCCAAGATCAACCGCGAGGGCCTGTGGATCGAGAAGCTCGACTCCAATCCCGGCGAACTCATCCCCGAAGAATACCGCAAGGCCGGCGAAGGCCAGGTCGTGAAGATCGATCTCAACCGCCCGATGAAAGACATACTGGCCGAGCTGACCAAATACCCGGTATCGACACGCCTGTCGCTCAACGGCACCATCATCGTAGGCCGCGACATAGCCCACGCCAAGATCAAGGAGCGCCTCGACCGCGGCGAGCCCATGCCTCAGTACCTCAAGGACCATCCTATATACTACGCCGGCCCGGCCAAGACTCCCGCCGGAATGCCCTCCGGCTCATTCGGTCCCACCACCGCCGGCCGTATGGACTCGTACGTCGATCAGTTCCAGGCAGCGGGCGGCTCGATGGTGATGATCGCCAAGGGCAACCGCTCCAAGCAGGTGACCGACGCATGCCACAAGCACGGCGGCTTCTACCTGGGCTCTATCGGCGGCCCGGCTGCTGTCCTGGCTCAGAACTCGATCAAGAAAGTCGAACTCCTCGAATATCCCGAACTCGGCATGGAGGCAATCTGGAAGATTGAGGTGGAGGACTTCCCGGCATTCATCCTCGTCGACGACAAGGGCAACGACTTCTTCACCCAGATCAATGAGCACTGCAATGCCTGCCCGCTGAAATAAGCAAACACTCCAGTATAAAAAAATCCCGCGGACCGACTCGGCTCGCGGGATTTTTTTAATGTTTCCTAAAATTATTATTGAGCAGTGTCAGCATTGTCGAGATAGCCCTGGTAAGTATCGAAGCCAAGGTCGGCCTTCACCGTGAACGGCGCGCCGCGGAAGCTGCATACAAACTCGAGCGTCGAGCGACCCTGGCCGGGATTGACCGTGCAGCGCAGCTGCGAGATGGGATAGTCGGGCTGAGGCACGTCGCCGATAGTCGGGATAAGTGCGTCGCTGCTGAGCGTCACGTTAGCATCCTCGTCGACGGTGAACGGAATGCCGGCGAACTTCATGTTGAGCGACGGCATGTTGGCGGCGAAATTGGCGTTCGCGATGTCGATCGAAGCCGTGCGGTTGGTGAAGTCGAGCCCGATGATGTAGAGCGAGGCGTCGGAGGTGTAGCTGGTGCCGGCCGGCGAAGTCGACACAGTTGTACCGCCGATGCAGAAGGGCTGGCGCGAGCCGACGATCTTATAGCGGCCGTCGAGAATGAACTGATACTTAAGAGCGGGATCGTAGACACCGACAGCGGGCACAAGCTGCGTGCGGTCGTTCCACAGCAGCTTGAAATCGTCGATGAGCACCGGAGCGCCGGTAGCGAGCGCGGCCGTCTTAAGGCCTGATGCCTCGGCCCACGCCGAATTGCTCAGCTGGTGCCATTTCGAGCCGTCGAAAGCTACGATGGGATAGCTGTACGAGCCGATCGACAGACCGGAAATCTCGAATTTGGCTTCGCCCTTGTCCCAGTCGGCCTGCATCTTGATCGAAATTTCGGGCGAGACGGTCGCAGGATTCTCGCCGCGTAGATCGGTCACCACGGCATAGCATCTCATAAAGCGGTATTCGTAGATGGTTTCTGTGTTGTCGTCGCTGTTACACGACGACAGGCCGGCGGCCATCATGGCCAGCGCGGCGCACGTCAGAGTTTTCAGGATATTCATATAGATTGTTTTAGTAATTTCCGAGGCCAAAGTTAAGAATAAAATCTTAGACACACAACTATTTCGCAGCCGTGTCGAGCGAAAGTCGCAGCGTCACGCCCCATGTGGCCGGCACTCCGCGCTGGGTAAACGAATTGCCCATCGACATGAAGTAGAATGTGTCGTAGTGCGTGTCGGTGATGTTCTCGCCCCAGAGCTTCAGCGACCATGCATTGCGGGCGAAGGTAAGCGACGCACCGGCCACGGCATAAAATGGCTGGCTGAGCGAGTTTTCCTCGTTCCAGTAGATGTCGCCCGCAGCGCGGACGTTGGCCGCAAGTGTCGGCCGCCAGCCGAACACATCGAACGGCAGATCGTACTGCCCCGAGACGAACAGCGTATGGGCGGGGGCATAAGGCACGCGCTTGCCGCGGAAATCGGCGCGGCCATTGTTATAGGTCCGGAAGACGGCATTCGTATAGCCGTAGTTCGTGATGAATGTCAGTCCGCTCAGCGGGCGTAAAGTTGCCGAAAATTCGAAGCCTGCCGATCGCGTGCGCCCCGCGTTGGTCATGATGCGGCCCGTGACAAGTCCGGGCGGAAAGACGGTAAGCTGCTGGTTGCGGCACGAGATCAGAAATGCCGTAGCCGACATCCGCACACGGCCGTCGGAGAGATCGCAGCGGCCGCCGATCTCATAGTTGAGGCTTTCCTCAGGCTTGTAGGTGACTATGTCCGACACTTTGTAAGGCATGCTCAGCCCCATCGTCTCCATGACACGCTGCTGCAGCACGTCGCTGAACATCTGAGTGTTGAAACCGCCCGATTTATAGCCCTTGGCGAAATTGGCGTAGACTTCGCCGGAGCTGAAACGGTATGTGACTGAGACTTTCGGCAGCAGTTCGTTGAAGTCCTGGCTCAGACGCCCGTTGTCGTGGATCGATACATCGGTCGTGCGGTAGAACTCGCGGTCGCCGTTGTCGAGCATCTTATAGACAGTGTACGACGCGTCGGCATCGCTGCGGTAGCGGCAGCTGACGTGTTCGTAGTCCCATCTCAGTCCGGCCTCGAAAGTCCAGTTGCCCAGATCATAGCTGCTCTCATGGTAAAGTGCCACGCCGCGCGAACGGGTCGTAAAGTCACTGAGCAGCGGGAATACGTCGCCGTCCCATTTTATCGGATATGCCGGATTCATCTCGTTGCGCTTCTCCTCGATGAGCCGGGCTATGCCGGTCGAATAAAAGGTGACCGGCGCCTTCATGCGGCTGTCGCGGGTGAAACCGAACACACCTCCGAGCCAGGAATAGCGGCCGCGCCGTCCCTTGGCGAACAGGTCCTCGGTGAAAGTCCATTCGTGTCGGCGCTGCGTGAGCGTGAAATAGTCGGCAGGCGTGAAATCCTGGTCAAGAGTCATATTGTCGTCGAGATACTGGACGGATGTGAGGCTCGTCACGACGACGCGCTTACCTGCCCATGCCACGGTAAGCCCGTCGCTGAAAGCATTCCGGCGGTAGAAGCATGTGTCATTGTAGGCTATCTGGCCTGTGCGCGTCAGAGCGTAGGGGTAGCCGCTCTGACGCGACACGGAAAATGCCGCCGTATTTGTGACAGAATGATGGTCCGAAGGGAAAAACACGGTCTTCCATCGCACCGTGCCGGCATTGTCGGTCCCTACCCTTGAGCCGCTGAAGGCGTTGCGCCAGAATCCGTCGGTATGCGTGTAGTATGAGCTGAGTGACGTGAACAGGCCGTCGCTGATCTTGAAATAGCCACCCAGCGAGGCTTTCACCGAATTGGCGCGTCCATACTGCAGCATGGCGCGCACGCCCTGGAAATCGCGCGGCGACAGGGTATGGATGTTGATCTGGCCGCCCATGGAATTGCGCCCGTTTAGCAGCGACTGCGCGCCGCGCACGACCTCGATTGATGAGATATCGGGCAGATCGGTGTCGTAAGCGTCTTTGTTGAGGAACGGCACTCCGTCTATGTTGAGCCCCACGACCGCCTGGTCGATGCGCGAACCGAGTCCGCGCATGTAGATCGACGAGGTCATGCGCGACCCGTAATTCGGGGTATAGAAGTTGGGGACAATCTCGCCGATATCCTTCACGGCGTCAATATCGAGACGCCGGGCCAGCGACGCCGTGATGCGGGTCACGGGCGACGATCCGGCTGTCGGCATCTGCTTGACTCCGAGCACCTCCACCTCCTTGAGCTGGCGGGGCGACTGAGCCTGCACTGTATCATTGGTTTCGGCAGCCGCGGCAAGCGACACAGCGACGGCGCCCATCAGAATAGCCTTTCTTTTCACGCCGCAAAGTTAAGGCATTTTTCCAAATAAACCTTAAAAGTTAGAATCATCGGCATATATTTCCAGAATTTTTTGCTAAATTTGCAGAGACACGAAACAAACAGTGACAAAAGGCAACCCTAAAGGACTATGGCAAACATTCCGGCAGAAGACCCGGCATTGATCGAACGCTTGCGCGATGCGGCGACCGTTCGCGAGGCATTCAGTGAAGTCATCGACCGCTTCACCGAGCCTCTGTACTGGCAGATCCGCCGCCTCGTTTCCGACCATGAGGATGCCAACGACCTGCTGCAAAACACTTTCATGAAAGCATGGATGTCTATCGAGAATTTTCGCGGCGACGCGCGCCTTTCGACCTGGCTCTACAAGATCGCGATAAACGAAGCCATCACCTTCCTGGCCCGCGAGAAACGCCGTGCAGCCGTGTCGATCGACGATCCCGAAAGCGCCGTAGCCTCGACGATCGAAGCCGACGCATACACCGACGGCGACCGCCTCGCCGCCGAATTGCGCCAAGCCGTCGAAACCCTCCCCGAAAAGCAGCGCATAGTGTTCAACATGAAGTATTACGACGATATGAAATATGAGGACATGTCGTCGATTCTCGGCACATCGGTCGGTGCCCTAAAGGCATCGTACCATCTGGCCGTTAAAAAAATTGAGAACTTTTTTAATAACCGCGATTAAACCATTCATACCGTCATAAGTCAAAATAGGTAAAATAACACGTATGGATAAACCGCACGACATACTCGATAGAATCAACCGGCGCGACGGGCTCACCGTCCCCGAGGGCTATTTCGATGACTTTAAGCGTCAGATGGCCCTCTCGCTTCCCGAGCGCCCCGAATTGAGCGTCACCGCGAAGGCGCCCAAGCGCACCACCTGGCAGCGCCTGCGTCCTTACGTCTACATGGCTGCCATGTTCGGCGGCATCTGGTGCATGCTCAAACTTTTCACAATGATCACCGCCCCGGCCGACGTGCCCATGGAGAGCAATCCCATCATTGCCGACGCCCTGTCAGACGACGAATTCGTCAACGACTACATCGTCAGCGACATCAACCAGTGGGATTATTATGATCAGCTAATTGAAGACGGCTTCGACCCCGAATCGCTCAACGATTCGATCGCCGTTCCCGACATGGAAGCCGCAGCCGTAGAATAAAGTGTCCTGCCCTATGCTGAAATATTTTTCATTGTCGGCTTTGTTCCTCATCTCTCTGATATGCTCGTTCGGTGCAACCGCTCAGGGACCGGGGACTCCTGCCGAACGCCAGCGCTGGATCAACGAAATCCGCACTTACAAGCACGAATTCATATCAAAGGAACTTAATCTCACGCGCGATCAGGAAAACGCTTTCTTTCCCGTCTACGACGAGATGGAGGACCAGATCGAAAAACTCAACAGCGACACACGCGAGGTCGAGCGCCGGATAGCCGAAGATGACAATGCGACCGATCTTGAACTACAGAACGCCGCCCGCACCATTTTCGAGCTGAAACGCGCTGAAGGGCAAATCGAAATGACATATTTCGATAAATTCAGCGAAATCCTCTCACCCCGCCAGCTGCTCCAGCTCAAACCCGCCGAACGCAAGTTCACACAGCAGCTCCTCAACAGCCACCGGCGTGTCCGCCGCGGCAATTCAAGATAGGACACTGATTCTCCCCACTCCCCGCCGGCCGCAAGTCACTCACCTGCGGCCGTAATTTTTCTGCCTTATACGACTATTTGCTCCCGAAGTAGTTGCCCCGGATGATGAGGTCGCTGATTTCAAATGATTTCTTTAGAACGGCGATTTGTGCTGTGTCGGTCGTGCCGATAACTTCTTTCGACCACATATCGTAGGCGCCGGACCGGCCGTCGAGCATCGAACGGCCAACGCCTGTATAAGTTATCGACGGATCATGACCGCAAAGCTGCAGAACAGTCGGGAAGACATCAACCTGCCCTACGACATGGTCAACCTTGCCCCCATGGCCGGAATTTGCTACAATAAACACTATAGGATTGTTGTGCTCCTTCACTTTTTCCTGATCACCGATACCGATACTCTGATCGTGGTCCGAAGCGATAACAAGAATCGTATTTTCCCAAATACCCATTTCTTTCAGTCCATCAATAAAACGCGCAAGCTCAGCATCAAAATAGTGCACTGTAGCATAATAATTCCGGACAGCTTTGCTAATATTAGCTGAATCAAATTCTTTACGGAAATCTAAAGAAGCATGGTCATCGAAAGGCATATGCATAGAACCCGTAATTATCTCACAGAAGAAAGGCATTTTGGCATTATTGATTTGAAAAAGAGCAGATCTGAATACACTGCCATCAATTCCATATTTTGCAATAGAGTCTTGATAGTATTTTTCAGTAATTACAGAGTCAAAGCCCACATTTTTCAGCATTCGTTCCTGTGACCAACAAAGTCCGTCGTCTGGCAATATTGCAATATTTGTGCATCGGCCAAGTGAGTGCGAAAGAGATGGAAAAGAAACTACATCAACCAGTTTATTTGAAACTATTAGATTATCAAGTGGATATAGGCCTGTATTATATATAAGCTGACCGTCTCCAGAATTTCCCAATTTAATCTGCGGCATCAATTTGATTGAAGAGAATGTTGTTGTATCTGCAATGAGATAATTTAGAGTCGGACAAATTTCATTGCCGTTGCTTTTCAAATTTATAACCTCAGAATTGAGTGATTCGACAACAACAAAGACAACATTTTTCAAACGATTATTTAATAATGACGAATTGGCAGCCTCTGTAATGAGTTCATTATTTTGAATTATAAAATCAGAAATACAATCGTTTTGATTTTTAGTTAGATTTAAAATAACATCAGGCCGCGAAATTTCAATATATAGATCGAATATTGTATGCACAATAAATCCACATTCTTGATATAAACGTAAATCTTGACCAATATCAAAAACATGGAAATACTTCATAAAGAAAATATCGCAAAAATCAGATTTGTTTAGTTCATTTTTAAACCAAGAATATGTGCCAAAGAAAGAATATAATTGTAATAATGCAAACATTAACAATGAGGAGCTTACAGAAAGCCAACGAAATAAAACCGTAAATTTAGGTTCCGAAACGATGTTTCTTCTAAAAATAAAATATACAACATAAGGGACTGACAATAATAATATGAACAGCAGATCGGTCCAACGGACAATGGCAAAACAACTCTTGACGAGCAAACTGCCAAAATTTTCAGTCAATGTAAACATCCTTATAGGTATCAGTTCATGGAATACCCGTGCATAATAAATCGCAACAATGACAAAAAGCCCCAACAAAGTTGTACATATCAGCAATGTCCACCGCCAACGTCCTTTCAGGAACCAAAACGGCACAAATATTAGCATTGCATCAATAAATGAGTATTCGAACCAAAGCCAACTTGGTAAGGCAAAGGCGCGTAAATAAGATAAAAGCGCAAATATACTTAGGAAAGATACGGCCGCATAGAATAATGTAAAGCGACGATCATATAAATATCCTGTAATTTTGGAAATATAATTCATAGGATATGATAGATTAACTTTCTATCTGCCGAAGTAGTTGCCGCGGATGATGAGGTCGCTGATTTCGAAGGACTTTTTAAGTGAGGCGATTTGTGCGGAATCGGTCGTGCCGATTACTTCTTTTGTCCACATATCGTACGCTCCGGCGTGGCCGTCGAGCATCGAGCGGCCTACGCCGGTATAAGATATCGACGGATCGTGTCCGCAGAGCTGCAGAACAGTCGGGAAGACATCAACCTGCCCGACGACATGGTCAATCGTACCCCCATGCCCGGTATTCGCTGCAATAAACACAATAGGATTGCAATGCTCCCGATATAATTCCTTGTTACCAATTACAAGGCTCTGGTCATGGTCAGACGCAATGATCAGGATTGTATTGTCCCAGATTCCCGCGGCCTTAAGTCCGTCGATAAAACGTCCGAGTTCTGTGTCAAAATAGCGAGTTGAGGCATAATAGTCGCGCGTCATCTCGGCATAGAGCGGCGAGTCGAATAAATTCACGTATTCGTTTCGGGTGAACTCATCGCAAGGAACATGCATCGAACAGGTTATCAGCTGTAATACAAAATGTCGTTGCGCCTGCTTGACTTGTGACAAAGCGAATCGGAATACTGAAGCGTCAACACCATATTTCCAACGCGCATCAATAAAATCATCCTCCGTAAAGACTGTATCATAACCATAGGCCTTCATCATAGTGTATTCCGACCAAACTTTCCCGTCATCAGGAAGAATACAAATATTTTGATCGCGGCCAAGCTGTTCAACAAGTGAAGGATATGTATTGGCGTTGCCTAAAGTTTTAGTGACAATCAGATCATCGAGGGGCAACAAACCGGCATTGTAAATCAACTGTCCGTCTCCCGAACTACCGTTCTTGACTTGCGGAATAACATTAATGGCACTGAAAGTCGTTGAGTCAGCAATAAGCCTGTTGAGAGTAGGCGTTACCTCATTATTGTTTATCTTCAACCCGATAACTTCGGCATTGAGTGACTCGACAATCACTAATATTACATTTTTGGAGCGATTGTTTATATTTATAGTGTCATTTACAGAAAAATCAGATAGTTTATTTGTCAGAAAGCTGTTTATCTTTCCTTTATCCGTATCATCAAGCGTGATTGGAAGATCCGGAAGCGACAGCTCATAATATATGTCAAAAACGGTATGCACAAGCAGTCCGTCCATTTGGTACAAGGTCTTGTCGACTCCTTCGTTAAATGAGCTAAGATAGGTAATGCATAAAACACTCCATACCTTAGCTTCACCTACCAACAATTCCAGATATCTATACTGTATATAGAAGTAATTTAGCTGTATAATTAAGAACGAAAGCAACACCGGAGTTATCACAATCCAGCGCTGCGGTGATGTAAAACCAGGTTCGGTTCTTATCTTATTTCTGAAAATGAAATAGATGAAGAATGGAAATGCTATCAATACTAAAAATATGATATCAGTCCATCTCACAAGTCCGATCCAACTTTTGATAAGCAAGCCACCGAAATTCTCAGTCAATGTGAACATCCGAATTGGAATCAATTCGTGAAATACACGGCCATAATAAATTGCTATTATGACGAATAAGCTTAGGAGCGACGTACAGATCAGCAATGTCCAGCGCCATCGTCCTTTGATGAACCAATAGGGAATTGTGATTAACAGAGCATCGACAAGAGAAAGTACCAACCTGCGCCAGCCGGGCAGCAGGCTAAGCCGCAGATAGGCCAGGAGCGCGAACATGCACAACACCGATACGGCTACGAAGAGCAGTGAGTAGCGGCGCGCTGACATGTATGGTTTAATCCTGTCGAATAATTTCATAGCAAAATAAAATCGGAGAGTGCCGGGCTGGAAGCGGCACTCTCCTATGATGGTTCGGTAATATTTCAGGCGTCAACGCCCTTGAATGGCGGCGGTGTCGTCGAATCGTCGGACGTGCCAGACGTGCCAGACTTGTCGGACTCGTCGGACTTGTCAGAATTGTCGGAAGTGTCGGACGCGGATTTGCCTTCCGGAATCATCTTGCGGGGATCGGCCTCCAGAATCTCGTCGGTGCGGCTCTTCCACGGACGCTCGCCGAAAATGTCGACAACATCCTGCGTGAAGATTACCTCGCGGGTGATCAGCACGTCGGTCAGTTTGTGATGGCCCTCGGCATACTTGCGCAGGATTTCCTTGGCGCGCTCGTACTGCTCGGCGATGATGCGCGACACTTCCTCGTCGATAACCTTGGCGCGGTCCTCCGAGAACGGTTTGGTAAACCCGTACGACTGACCGGTCGAATCATAGTACGACAGATTGGGCATCCGCTCGCTCATGCCATAATATACTATCATAGCGTAAGCCTGTTTGGTGACACGTTCGAGATCATTGGCCGCGCCGGTCGAGATGTGCCCGAGGAAAACCTCCTCTGCCGCACGGCCGCCGAGCGTGGCGCAGATCTCGTCGAGGATGACCTGCGAGGGTGTAATCTGACGCTCCTCGGGCAGATACCAGGCAGCGCCGAGCGCCTTGCCGCGCGGCACTATCGTGACTTTGACAAGCGGATTTGCGTAGCGCAGATGCCACGACACGGTGGCGTGGCCGGCCTCGTGGATGGCTATGGCACGCTTCTCGTCGTCGGTGATTATCTTGTTGCGCTTCTCCAGGCCGCCGATGATGCGGTCGACTGCAGCCGAGAAATCCTCCTTGGTCACAACTTTCTTATTGTTGCGGGCAGCGATCAGGGCGGCCTCGTTGCATACGTTGGCGATGTCGGCGCCCGAGAAGCCGGGGGTCTGACGTGCGAGCAGCTCTACGTCGAGCGAGTCGTCGGTCTTGATCTTACGCAGATGCACGTTGAAGATGGCCACACGGTCGGGCAGATCGGGCAGATCGACATAGATCTGGCGGTCGAATCGTCCCGCACGCATCAGTGCCTTGTCGAGGATGTCGGCTCGGTTGGTTGCGGCGAGGATGATCACGCCGCTGTTGCTGCCGAAGCCGTCCATCTCGGTAAGCAGCTGGTTCAGGGTGTTCTCGCGCTCGTCGTTCGAGCCCATATTGGCATTACGTCCGCGGGCGCGTCCTACGGCGTCAATCTCGTCGATGAACACGATACAAGGAGCTTTCTCCTTAGCCTGGCGGAAGAGATCGCGGACACGCGATGCTCCGACACCGACAAACATCTCCACAAAGTCGCTGCCCGACATCGAGAAGAACGGCACGTTGGCTTCGCCGGCCACAGCCTTGGCGAGCAGCGTCTTACCGGTACCGGGAGGACCTACGAGCAGAGCGCCCTTCGGTATCTTGCCGCCAAGATCGGTGTAGCGCGACGGATTCTTGAGAAATTCGACTATCTCTTCGATCTCGGTCTTGGCCTCTGAAAGCCCGGCCACATCCTTGAATGTGACTTTGTTGGCATTGTTTTTATCGAACAGCATCGCCTTCGACTTCCCTACCGAGAATACGCCGCCGGCTCCCCCGCCGCCGCTGCCGCCGCTCATGCGGCGCATGATCCATATCCAGGCGATGATAAGAATCACTATCGGAGCGAGCGACCACAGGAATGAGCCGAACTGGCTGCTGCGCTCATACTTGACCGTACCGGTGAAGTAGCCCGCGGCCTTCCATTCGTCGATCTTTGTGTCAAACTTGTCGGCCGAGGGTATTTCGGTGGTTATCTTGGCCTTCACCGAAGCGTCAGCCAGCTTTTCAGCAAAGTAAACCTGGGCCATAGAGTCAGTCAGCAGGCCTTCGGCCTCCTTGCGGTCGGTGTATACTATGATCTCGCGGACGCCTTTCTTCTCGACAATCGACTCAAATTCAGAATAGCTCACGGTGCGGGTCACCGATGTGTCGTCGAGATAATATATACCGCCGAGGAACAGAAATACCAATGCGTACATCCACCAGAGGTTGAATGTAAACGGTTTCTTTTTGCCGCCCGGCATATTGGAATTGTTAGCCATAAAGGATGAATTTTGCGTACCGGCCTCAGCCGGTCATATTCTAATCTAAGTCAGGGATTTCAGTTATATCGGCATCGCTCCACAGCTCCTCGAGGTTGTAGCGCGTGCGGGTTTCGGGAAGAAATATGTGTACCCAGATATCGCCGTAGTCGAGGACGATCCATTCGGCGTTCTTGAATCCGTCGGCGTTGTAGGGCTTCATCCCGGCGTCATCGAGCAGCCGTTCTTCAAGATGATCGGCTATTGACGCAACCTGTGTGGTAGAATTGCCTTCGGCAATGATGAATGTCGACGCCGAGGCGCCGTGGATTTTTTCAAGATCGACAACAGTGATGGAACGTCCTTTGCGATCGCGTATTGCGTCTATGATCAAGTCGCGGGTGGTAGTGATGTTCTGTGATGTCATTAACAATTAGCTTTTCGGGGGACAAATATACGAATTTTCGGCGGCACGCGCCAAGCGGATTTTAACTCTTTTATAAAAAAACAACAACTCTTGGCTGAATTTGTTGAGCAGCTGTCATTCGTAGCGCATGGCCGAGGCCGGATCGATGCGCGCGGCCAGCCGGGCCGGAAGTATCAGAATCAGCCATGCGCCGCAGCCCACGCCGACATTCAGAAGCAAGAGCCACAGCCAGTTGATCTCGACCGGAACGTACGACAGATAGTACATCTGCGGGTCGAGCGGCACGGCATGAGTGGCCGACTGGATCAGAATCAGACCGATACCGAGGATATTGCCTATAAGCAGGCCCGTACCGACCAGTTTCATAGCTATATTGACGAATATGCCGCTTACCAGCGAGCGCGACGCGCCGATCGAGCGAAGGATGCCGATCGTGGTCACGCGGTCGAGAATGATGATGAACAGACTCGAAATCAGCGTAAACGCCGCCACACAGAGCATCAGTATGAAGATTACCACCACGTTGGTGTCGAGCAGATCGAGCCAGTTGAGATACAGTGCGCCGGTCTGCGTAATGTCGGAGATGCGGTACACCCGCGTCAGGGCGCCGGCAGCCATGGCGTTGACGAGACTTTCGGACAGCCGTGCCGACACGGCGCGTGCATCATCGATGGCGACACCTTCCACAGATATCGAAGAGGCAGTGAGCGAGTCGGCGCCGGACAGCCGCTGAAGCAACGGCAGCGAGGCGTACACCACGTTGTCGTCGTATTCGGCGAAGTTCGAGCGATAGAGGCCGGCGAGATAGACGCGCCGCGCCTTCACCTCGCCGTCGGTGAAGAAATAGAGGAACGTGCGGTCGCCGACCCCGAGGCCGAGACGGTCAGCCAAAGGCTGCGACATGACTATTGAATCGCGCGACTCCTCGAGCGCGAATGCGGGCCAGGATCCGGCCACCATGTTGCCGCGTTCGAACGAATCGTCATGGTTGCCGTCGCGCGCCACGCATTCCACGGCATTGAAATCGCTGTCGGTCTTGACAATGGCCTTGCGGGCGAGTGTAAGCGACAGGCGGCCGCCGGGCGCGGCCTCGCGCACTACCTTCATCAGCGTATCGGATGCGTGCAGCAGCGGCTCGTCGACAGCGGTGGCGTAGTCGGTCGGCGGAAGCACCGACACCACGGCGTCGAACCCGGCGATCTTACGGCGGATCTCGTGCTTGAATCCGGTCGTAATGGCCAGGCTCAGCTCCATGACCACCAGCGCCAGCGCCACGCCGGCTATGGCTATGACGACACCCGTCGACGTACTGGCCGGCGTACCTCGGCCGATTCTCAGCCGCTTCGATATCCAATATGCTACCCTCATATTCAGCGCAAAGTTACAACTTTCGCTCCAACCGATAAAAAAATTTTGCGGATTGACGGATTTTTCTGAACTTTGCATAAGGAATATGATATGTTACTTTCAGAATTAAAAACCGGACAGAAAGCCATCGTCGTCAAGATTCTCGGTCACGGCGCCTTCCGCAAACGAGTAATCGAGATGGGTTTCGTCAAGGGTCGCGAGGTCAAGGCAGAGCTCTCGGCACCTTTGAAAGACCCTATTAAATACGAGATTTTAGGTTACAGCATATCGCTGCGGCGCAGCGAGGCCGAGATGATCGAAGTCATCCCGGAGGATGCCGGCGGGGATCTTCCCGAGAAGCCCGACCACGGCACCGTCACTGACCACCCGCAGCCTGCCGCGCACAAGGCTCACCGCGAGGCTCACAATGCGTCGCATCACATAAATATAGCCCTGGTCGGCAACCCCAACTGCGGCAAGACGTCGCTCTACAACCGCCTGTCGGGCGCCAGCGAGCATGTCGGGAACTACGGCGGAGTGACGGTCGACGTCAAGAAGACATCATTCAGATACCGCGATTACACCATCACGCTGATCGACCTGCCCGGCACATACTCTCTGTCGGCATATACGCCTGAAGAACTGTACGTGCGCCGCTATCTGCGCGACGAATGCCCCGACATCGTGCTCAACGTGGTCGACGCCTCGAATCTTGAGCGGAATCTTTATCTCACCACCGAAATCATCGACATGAACCTGCCGATGGTCATCGCGCTGAACATGTACGACGAATTCCGCGCCTCCGGCTCCAGGCTCGATTACAAGATGCTCGGCGAGATGCTCGGTGTGCCCATGCAGCCGGTCGTGGCCCGCTCCGGCGAGGGGCTCGACTCGCTGCTCGACACGGTGATCGATGTTTACGAACGCCGCCATCAGGCCGTACGCCACATCCATGTCAGGCTCGACGCCGATACGGAAAAGGCTCTGCGCACGCTCAACGACCGCATAAAACAGATCAGGACGATCGGCTACCGGTTCTCGCCCCGCTACCTCGCCATCAAATTTCTCGAGGGCGACCGCGAGGTCGAGGGCATCCTCCGGGCCGCCCCCGACTATGAGCAGCTTGCCTCCCTGCGCGACTCGCTCCGCGCCGACCTCGAGCGCCTCCATCAGGAGGACATCACATCGACAATTGCCGCCGAAAAGTACGGCTTCATCGCCGGCGCCCTCGCCGAGACCCTCGAAAGCGGCGAAGGCGACAGCCACAACTCTTCGTCAATCATCGACAAGATCGTGACAAACAAGCTGTTCGGCTTCCCGCTGTTCCTGATGATCATGTTCGTGATCTTCTGGGCTACATTCTTCATCGGCCAGTACCCGATGGACTGGATTCAGGCCGGGGTCGACTGGCTGTCGGCTCTCACGGCCGACTATATGCCCGACGGCATACTCAAGGACCTCGTTGCCGACGGCATCATCGGCGGCGTCGGCGGCGTGATAGTGTTCCTGCCCAACATATTGATCCTCTACTTCTGCATCTCGTTCATGGAGGACACGGGCTACATGGCCCGCGCCGCATTCATCATGGACAAGATCATGCACCGCATAGGCCTTCACGGCAAGTCGTTCATCCCGCTGCTGATGGGCTTCGGGTGCAACGTGCCGGCCATTCTGGCCACCCGCTCGATAGAAAGCCGTTCGAGCCGCCTGATCACCATTCTTATCAATCCGTTCATGTCGTGCTCGGCCCGGCTGCCGATCTACGTTCTGTTCATCGGCACGTTCTTCTACGGCCATGCCGCCCTGGTGTTCATGTGCCTGTATCTGCTCGGCATCGCCGTGGCGGTCGTCACGGCCAGGCTGCTGCGCAAGGTACTGTTCAAGAAAGACGAGACGCCGTTCGTCATGGAGCTGCCCCCCTACCGCATTCCGACGTGGAACGCAATGCTGCGCCATACGTGGGGCAAGGGCGTGCAGTACCTCCGCAAGATGGGCGGCATCATTCTGTTCGCGAGCATCGTAGTATGGGCACTCAACTATTTCCCGCGCCACGACGGCGTGCAGCACTCGGCCGATGATTCGTCGATCAGCCTCGAGCGTGACTCGTTCCTGGAGGCTGCCGGCAAGTTCATCAATCCGGTCATGGAACCGCTGGGCTTCAGCTGGCGGGCGTCGGTTGCCGCGCTTGCCGGCGTGCCGGCCAAGGAAATCGTCGTGTCGACCCTGGGCGTGCTCTACACCGACAGCGAGGCCGTCGACGATGTGTCGCTCGGACACCGCCTCACGGCCGCGGGTCCCGGCGGATCGGCCCCCGACTTCACTCCGGCGGTCGCCCTGAGCTTTCTGATATTCATTCTGCTCTACTGCCCCTGCATGGCCACCGTGACGGCCATCGTCAAGGAGACCGGCACGTGGCGCTGGGGGGCGTTCAGCGTCATCTACAATACGGCGGTCGCCTGGCTGATCGCCTTCATCGTCTACCGGATAGCATTGCTGATATGACCGACCGACTGCAGACCGCCGTAAGCGACATCGCGGCAGCGTGCAGCGACTATGCGCTGGTGCCGCTCCTGCTCGCAGTCGCCCTGTATTTCACCTGGCTCACCCGCGGGGTGCAGTTCACCATGATCCCCGAGATGCTGCGTCTGCTTGTGCGGTCGGGGCGCAAGGTCCGCGGCACCGGAGCGCGCGGCACCGGGGGCGTCAGCTCGTTCCAGGCGTTCGCCGTCTCGATCGCCTCGCGCGTCGGCACCGGCAACCTTGCGGGCGTGGCGTCGGCCATCGCCATCGGGGGCCCGGGCGCCGTGTTCTGGATGTGGGTCATCGCGCTGCTGGGGGCCGCCACAGCGTTCGCCGAGTCGACGCTGGCGCAGCTGTTCAAGGTCCGCGGCGCCGCGTCGTTCGTCGGCGGCCCGGCCTACTACATCGAGCGCGGTCTGCGCTGCCGGCCGTGGGCCGTGACGTTCGCCGTGCTGATCACGCTGACGTTCGGCTTCGCGTTCAACACCGTGCAGGCCAATACCATCGCCGGTGCCGCCGGCGAGTCGTTCGGCATCCCGGCGGGAGCCGTGGCCGCGGCGCTGGCCGCGCTGACCCTGGCCGTCATCTGCGGCGGCATCCGGCGCATAGCGCGTTTCAGCCAGTGGGTCGTGCCGGTCATGGCCGTGGCCTACCTGGTGCTGGCTCTCGCGGTGGTGATCCTCAACATCGGCCGGCTGCCCGACGTACTCCGCCTGATCGTCGAGAACGCCTTCGGGCTGCGCGAGGCCGCCGGAGGCACGCTGGGCGCCGCCATGGCCATGGGCATCCGGCGCGGCCTGTTCAGCAACGAGGCCGGCGAGGGCTCCACGCCCTGCGCCGCCGCCACGGCCGACGTCTCGCACCCCGTCAAGCAGGGGCTCATACAGGCCCTGGGCGTCTACACCGACACGCTGGTCGTGTGCTCGTGCACGGCGTTCATCATCCTCTGCAGCGGGCTCAGCCCCGCCGGGGGCGGCGACGGCATCGTGCTCACCCAGCGGGCCATCGACGCCGGCCTGGGCGCGGGCGGCGGCGCGGGCTCGGCATTCGTGGCCGTGGCCGTGTTTTTCTTCGCCTTCACCAGCATCGTGGCCAACTACTACTACGGCGAGACGAACCTGCGGTTCATCACCCGCCGGCGCTGGGTCGTGCCGGCCTACCGGGCAGCCGTCGGGGCGGCCGTGGCCGCCGGCGCGCTGGCCTCGCTCGACCTCGTGTGGGGCCTGGCCGACATCACCATGGCGCTGATGACGCTGTGCAACCTCGGGGCGATCGCGGCGCTTTCGCCCTACGTGCGGGCGCTGCTCACGGACTACCGGCGCCAGCTGCCGCTGGGCGACCCCGTCTACCGGGCCTCCTCTGTCCCCAAGATCGCCCGCTTCACCGACGTTTGGAAATAATTTAGTAACTTTGCGGAAAAAAGGAGACGAAAATGGATACAATGAGCGAGTTTGACAGGGCTATGGCCGGGTGCCGCGGGATATTCGCGGCGAAGCTGAAGGACTACGGGGCGTCGTGGCGGATCATGCGGCCGCGGAGCGTGACGGACCAGATATTCATCAAGGCTAAGCGGATCCGGTCGATCGAGACGAAGGGACGCACGGCCGTGGGCGAGGGCATACTGCCGGAGTTCAAGGCGATAGTGAACTATGCGATAATCGGGATAATACAGCTGCGCGAGGGCTACTCGGACACGATCGACACGGACGCGGACCGGGCCGCGGAGCTGTACGACGGCATAGCGGCCGAGGCGCGGGCGCTGCTGGAGCGGAAGAACCACGACTACGACGAGGCGTGGCGGCAGATGCGCGTATCGTCGTACACGGACTTCATACTGACAAAGACGGAGCGCGTGAAGGAGATCGAGGACAACGGCGGGGCGGTGAAGGTGTCGGAGGGCATCGACTCGAATTATTTCGACATACTGGTGTACGCCGTGTTCGGCATAATCAAGCTGACGGAATGCCCGCAGGAGTGAAGACGGCGGCGGTGTGGCTGCTGCGCCTGGCGACCGGCGCGACGTTCGTGGTGTCGGGCTGGGCGAAGTGCACGGATCCGTGGGGCTTCGTGATCAAGATACAGGAGTACCTGGCGGTGTGGGGCTGGCAGGGGGTGCCGCGCGACGCGGTGCTGGTCGGCGCGGTGGCGCTGTCGGTGCTGGAGCTGGTGACGGGCGTGGCGCTGGCGACGGGGTCGCTGCGGCGGTCGACGCCGGTGTGCGGGCTGGCGATGATGGCTGTGATGCTGCCGCTGACGGTGTACATCTACGCGGCCGACCCGGTGGCCGACTGCGGCTGCTTCGGCGACTTCCTGATAATATCGAACGGGGCGACGCTGGCGAAGAACATAGCGCTGACGGCGGCGCTGGCGCTGCTGCTGGTGTGGCACGGAGCGGCGCGCCCGCTGGTGCGGCCGTCGCTGCAGTGGCTGGCGCTGGCCATAGCAGGTGTGTACGGGCTGACGCTGGCGGTGCTGGGCTGGCAGTTCCAGCCGACGGCTGACTTCCGGCCCTATCCGGCGGGCTCGCAGCTGATCAGCGAGGAAAGCACGGCCGGGGCCGACGTGCCGGAGTACGTCTACAGCAAGGGGGGCCGCGAGGAGCGGTTCGCGCTGGACTCGCTGCCCGACTCGACGTGGACGTTCGTGCGCCAGGCGGCGCCGGCGCCCGCGCAGCACGAGGGGCTGGCGGTGTTCGACGGCGACGAGGAGGTGACGGACGAGGTGCTGGGCGAGGGCGCCCGCGGCGACATGATGATCATGGTGGTGAACAACCCCGGCATCGACTATCTGACGCGCGCGCGGCTGACGAACGAGATCAACGCGGCGCTCGAAGCCCGGGGCGGGCGGATGATCGGCCTGGTGGCCGCGTCGGGCGACGCGCTGGAGCAGTGGATCGAGCTGGCGCGGCCCGACTTCGAGGTATATTCGGCCTCGGACACGTCGCTGAAGGAGCTGGCCCGCGGCGACGCGGCCCTGGTGGCCGTGCGCGACGGACGCATACTGTGGAAGAATTCGCTGGCGACCATCGACCCGGCCATCGTGAAGGCGGCCTCGCCGCTGGACGCCGTGACCGTGTACGACGACGGCCGCGTGGCCACGTGGCTGACGCTGAGCGCGCTGATATGCCTGGCGTTTCTGACGGCCATCGACTATATGACTCGCGGACGGACGACGCGCCGACGCGCCGGCAATAAAACGGAAGAGAAATGACCGACAGCAAAGCCACATCGCAGCTGACCTTAGGCACTAACCCCATCGGACGACTGCTGCTGCAGTATTCGGTGCCGGCCATCATAGCGGCCGTGGCGACGTCGCTCTACAACATCGTCGACAGCATATTCATCGGCCGCGGCGTCGGACCGATGGCCATTTCGGGCCTTGCCATCACCTTCCCGCTGATGAACCTGGTCATCGGCTTCTGCACGCTGGTAGCCGCGGGCGGCGCGACGGTCAGCTCGATATTCCTGGGACAGAAGAATCTCGGCCGCGCCACCGACACGATCAACAACGTGCTGGTGCTGTGCCTGATCCACTCCGTCGTGTTCGGCGGCCTGTCGCTGCTGTTTCTCGACGAAATACTCTATTTCTTCGGAGCCACGGCCGAAACGGTACCCTACGCGCGCGAGTTCATGAAGATAATACTTTACGGCACACCGATATCCTACGTGTTCATCGGCCTCAACAACCTGATGCGCGCCACGGGCTATCCCAAGAAAGCGATGATATCGGCGCTGCTGTCGGTGGTCGTGAACGTGATCCTGGCGCCGGTGTTCATCTTCTCGTTCGAATGGGGTATCCGCGGAGCAGCGCTCGCCACAATCATCGGGCAGTTCTGCGCTTTCTTCTGGGTGATGGCGCACTTTCTGTCGAAGAAGAGCATCGTGCATTTCGACCGCCATGGCCGGTGGCTGTCGTGGCCGCTCGTCAGGCGCATCTACGCCATAGGCCTGTCGCCGCTGCTGATGAACGCCACGGCCTGCTTCGTGGTGGTGTTCATCAACAAATCGCTTCTTGCCGTAGCCGGCGACTACGGCAACATCGCCGTGGGGTCGTACGGCATAATCAACCGCACGACGATGTTCTTCGTGATGATCGTCTTCGGCGTCACTCAGGGCATGCAGCCGATCCTGGGCTACAACTACGGAGCGTCGCAGTGGCCGCGTGTGGCCGAGACGCTGCGCAAGGGCATCTGGATCGGGGCGGCCGTCACCACGCTCGGCTGGATCGCCACCGAGCTGTTCCCCGATACGATCAGCTCGCTGTTCACCACCGACCAAAGCATGATCGCCATCGCCCGCGAAGGATTCCGCATCTATTTTCTCGTCTATCCGCTCGTAGGCGCCCAGATAGTGATCCAGAACTATTTTCAGTCGATCGGCCATCCGAAGCTGTCGATTTTTCTCTCGCTCACCCGTCAGCTCATCTTCCTTGTCCCGCTGCTGTGGCTGCTGCCGCGGCATTTCGGCATCGACGGCGTATGGGGATCGATGGCCGGGAGCGACTTCCTGGCATTCGCGCTCGCCGTCGGCACCATGCTGATCATGAACCGCCGCTTCCGCCGCGAAATGGGCGCCCACGCATCAAACAAGCAATGATATGGAAAAGGTCAATCTCCGAGTCACCCCCCGCACCGCTGCCACCGAACCGCTGCTTCGCGCCGAAGCAGCCGACGCGCTCGGCATAAATCCCGCACGGATAGCCCGGCTCGACATACTCCGGCGCTCGATCGACGCCCGCCAGCGCCGGGTCATGATCAACCTCACCGTCGGCGTACATGTCGACGCTGTCGACGAATCGTGGCGCCGCTACGAGCCTGTAGCCTACCCCGACGTGTCGGCCGCCCCGGCCGCCGTCATAGTCGGCGCCGGACCCGCCGGACTTTTCGCCGCGCTCGAACTGATCGAGGCCGGCATAAAGCCCGTTATACTCGAACGCGGCAAGGACGTCGACTCGCGCCGCCGCGACCTGGCTCAGATCAGCCGCACGGGCACCGTCGACCCCGACTCGAACTACAGCTTCGGCGAGGGCGGCGCAGGCGCCTACTCCGACGGCAAGCTATACACCCGAAGCACCAAGCGCGGCCCCGTCGACAAGGTCCTGCAGATCTTCCATACTCACGGCGCCGATGACTCCATACTCTGCGACGCCCATCCCCACATAGGCACCGACCGCCTGCCGGTCATCATCAAGGCCATGCGCGAGACCATCCTGAACCACGGCGGCGAGGTACACTTCGGCACCCGCGTCAGCGACCTCTCGGTCGAGGATGGCCGCGTCACCGGCTGCATCACCGCCGACGGGCGCCGTTTCCCGGGCCCCGTCATCCTTGCTACCGGCCACTCCGCCCGCGACGTCTACGCCATGCTCGCCGCCCGCCGCATCGCCATCGAGCCCAAGGGCATAGCCGTCGGCGTGCGCCTGGAGCATCCGCAGCCGCTTATCGACTGCCTGCAGTATCACTCCGCCCAGGGCCGCGGGCCCTTCCTTCCCCCGGCCGAATACTCGATGCTCACCCGCGTCGACGGTCGGGCGGTCTACTCGTTCTGCATGTGCCCCGGGGGCGTCATCGTGCCCGCCGCCACCGCTGCGGGGCAGCTGGTCGTCAACGGCATGTCGTCGTCGAGCCGCGGCTCCCGCTGGGCCAACAGCGGCATGGTCGTCGAGGTCCTCCCCGACGATCTGCCCGACTACGACCGCTACGGGCCGCTTAAGATGATGCACTACCAGCACGACATCGAATCCGCGTTCTCCCGCGCCGCCGGCGGCGGTCAGCAGGCCCCGGCCCAGCGTATGACCGACTTCGTCGCCGCCCGCGACTCCGCGTCGCTCCCGCGCTCGTCCTACGCCCCGGGCGTCTTCCCCGGCCGCGTCGACCGCCTGCTGCCCGCGCCCGTAGCCTCGCGGCTGGCCCGCGGATTCGCCGAATTCGGCCGCCGCGCACGCGGTTTCCTCACCCCCGAGGCGATAGTCATCGGGCCCGAGACGCGCACATCCTCGCCCGTGCGCATCCCGCGCGACCCCGCTACCCGCGCCCACATCGCCGACCCGGGCCTCTACCCCGTCGGCGAGGGAGCCGGCTACGCCGGCGGCATCGTCTCCGCCGCCATCGACGGCATCAACACCGCCCGCGCCGTGGCCGACAGCATGCGCGCCTTATGAACGAGATAATCATGCGGCCTTACCCGTCGCCCTGCGGCACCCTGCTGCTCGGCTCGCTCGGGGGTCGCCTCTGCCTCTGCGAGTGGGAGGCCGCCCGGCGGCGCCGCCTGCCCGGGATCTCCGCGGCCGCATTCGCCCGGGACTCCTCGGCGGTTCTCGACAGCGCCGCAGCCTGGCTCGACGCCTACTTCGCCGGCCGCCGCCCCCGCTTCGACGGCATACCCCTCCTCCCGGCCGGCACCCCGTTTCAGCAGGCCGTGTGGGCAGCCCTGCTTTCCGTTCCGTACGGCGCCACGCTGTCCTACGGAGAGCTTGCCCGACGCATCGGCCGCCCCGCCGCCGTCCGCGCCGCCGCAGCCGGCTGCCGGGCCAACCCCATAGCCATCTTCATCCCCTGCCACCGCGTCATCGGCGCCGGCGGATCCCTCACCGGCTACGCCGGCGGCCTCCCCGCAAAAAAATTCCTGCTGAACCTCGAAAATACTCAACAGGAATTCAAGCTTTGACAAGTATCCGGTCAGAAGGCGTCGCCCTCGCCCGGAGCCGCCGATATGTCGGCCGTGCCGCCGCCGAAGGGGTCGTCGCCGCCGGCGGGCAGCGCTGCCGCGCCGCCGACGCTCTGCGAGCGGAATTCGCCGAAGCCACTCCCGACGGGAATCTCGTCCCAGTTCTCGAAGCGGGCGAACGACGAGCGGAAGCGCATCTTGACGTCGTCGACCTTGCCGGAGCGGTGCTTGGCAACGATAAACTCGGCCAGGCCGCGGATATCGTTGCCCTCGGCGTCCTGGCCCGAGCGCAGATAGTACTCGGGACGGTGAATGAAGCACACCATGTCGGCGTCCTGCTCGATGGCGCCGGACTCGCGCAGGTCCGACAGCTGCGGGCGCTTGCTCTCGGAGCGCGACTCCACGGAGCGGTTGAGCTGCGACAGGGCCACGATGGGGATGTTGAGCTCCTTGGCCAGCTGCTTGAGCGAACGCGATATCATCGATACCTCCTGCTCGCGCGAGCCGTACTTCATGCCCGAGGCGTTCATCAGCTGCAGGTAGTCGATGATGATGAACTTGATCTGCTTCTCGCGCACGAGGCGACGCGCCTTGGTGCGCAGCTCGAACACCGACAGCGACGGCGTGTCGTCGATATACAGCGGTGCGCCGTACAGGGCGTTGAGGCGCGAGAGGGTCTGCTGCCATTCGAGCGGCGTCAGCTGGCCCGACTTGATCTTGGCGCCGTCGAGCTCGCAGACATTCGAGATCAGACGGTTGACGAGCTGCAGGTTGCTCATCTCGAGCGAGAACACTGCCACCGGTATGTTGAAGTTGACGGCCATGTTCTTGGCCATCGAAAGTACGAACGCGGTCTTGCCCATGGCCGGACGGGCGGCGATGATGATCAGGTCGGAGTTCTGCCAGCCCGACGTCAGCTGGTCGAGCTCGCGGAATCCGCTCTCGAGGCCCGACAGGCCCGAGGCGCGGTTGGCCGACGCCTCCATCTGCGCCACCGCCTGCATGATTACGGGGTCGATCTGCGTGACGTCCTTCTTGACATTGCGCTGCGACAGCTCGAAGAGGCTGCCCTCGGTGGCCTGCATCACCTCCTCGATGTCGTTGCTCTCGTCGAAGGCCTCGGTCTGCACCTTGGCTCCGAAGTTGATGAGCTCGCGGGCCAGGTACTTCTGCATGACGATGCGGGCGTGATACTCGACGTGCGCCGCCGAGCCGATGTTGGTCGTCAGGCCTACGACATATGCGCGGCCGCCGGCCTCGTCGAGCGTCTCGTTCTTCTCGAGCTGGTTGATGACGGTGATGAAGTCGATGGGCTGCTGCGCGGCGCCCAGGGTCTGCACGGCCTCGTAGATGAGGCGGTGGCGCGGATCGTAGAAGCTCTCGGGGCGCAGTATGTCGCACACGAGCGAATATGCGTCCTTGGCTATGAGTATGGCGCCGAGCACGGCGGCTTCGGTGGCGACGTCGCTCGGCGGCTTGCGCCCGGCGAGGTCTATGGGGTCGGCCTGACGCTGGCGCGGCCGGTTGTTGTACGGTTTCTGTTCTTGCATATCAGATCATGCGGAAATAGTAGCCTACGGTGACTTCGATCGACGTGCACCGTGAGGCGCTGAACGTGTCGGCTTTCGACGACTTGAAGATGTTGCCCAGCCCGAAGTAGTAGCGGGCCTCGAGCGTCACTGAATGGCGAGGCGCGACGTAGAACTCGCCGCCGATCCCGGCCGTGATGCCGTAGTCGAAGCGGTTGGCTATGTCCATGTCGAGCTGCTCGGTCATACGCTGCCGTTCGGGCCAGTCGGTGACGCTCCCGAGGTCGGTATAGTCGAAATTCGCCTTGGTCGACGACATCAGCTGGAAGCCGAATTCCGGCCCGAGGTTGATGAAGCACTTGGCGCGGCGCCCGCCGAAGATGATCTGCGTCATGATAGGCAGGGTGATGTACGTCAGCGACCGGCTGTAACTCAGCGGCGACTCCTGGAAGTCCTCCTTCCAGCCGCGCGTGCTCCAGCCCAGCTCGGCCACCAGGCCGAAGAGCTTCTCCTCCGAATAGCGGCACGTGACGGCCCCCGTCGTGCCCATGATCCATTTCTGAGGCACCGACGGCGAGAAATCCACGCGCCCGAGCGACACGCCCGCCCTGCCACCGATCCACAGATGCGATCTGTAGTGCGTCTGCGCCCCGGCCGGCAACGCTGCCGCGGCCGCCAGGAGCAAAATACTAAAGAACCTGCACAGACACTTCATCGCCCGGTAGGAATGTGATTATGTATACTGCCGAATTGGCCGTGCCGTCCAGCTCGTGGTCGCTCTCGGCATCGGTGAACATGAACGTCGACTGCAGCCCGCGGTAGGGCTCGCTCCACTCGGCGTCGAAGTCGCCGCCATTGGCCTTAATATTCGCAAGGATATAGCACCCCGTATCGTAGCCGAGCATGGCCTGCGACGGCACCAGCTCCAGCATCGGTGCGCCGTACGTCTCGGCGAACTTCTCGCCGAAAGCCTTCACACGCTCATCGCCTGCGTCGGCATAGAAGCGCGAGTAGATCACCGCCCCGAGCTTGTGCAGGTTCTCGAGGGCGTCGTTGCGGAAAGTCGTCCAGTCCGGATAGCCGAACAGCGCTACCTGCGACGGATCGGCCGCGTTTTCCTTGTACGTCAGCAGAGTCCGGGCGAATTTGTTGAACTCCGTCAGCGACCCCGACGCCGGGATGAACACGTAGCGGCCTTCGGGCGACAGCGATTCGAGCTCCTGCGCCGACAGCATCCCCTCGAACACCATGTCGATCGGCTCGATGCCCAGCTCGGCATACTGCGAGCGCAGATAGTCCGTCAGCGGCAGCTTCTCGCTCTTGCCCCCCTTCGCGATCAGGAACACCGGCGTGTAGCCGTCGAACGTCGACATCAGCGATTCGGCCGCCTCGGCGTACATCACGTTGTGCGGCACGTTGTACTGCATCACTCGGCTGTCGGTCATGTACGACGTGTCCTGCACCGCCATCAGGTTCAGAAGCCACGCGTCGCGCGGGCTGTCCGGCGCATTGACTATGGCGCTGAACGTCGCTCCGTCGTCGGGCGACACGATCAGGCTGAAATCCGCGCACTCCGGCCGCGCCAGCAGCGCCGCCACCGTGTCGGGCCGCCCGGCCGTGTCGTAGATGCGCACGTCCATCGGCCACGCATCCGTGCGCCCCTCGTCCAGCGCCAGCATGAAGCCCTTGACAAACTCCGTGGCCGACCGCGCCTGCTTCGCCTGCGCGTCGCCGCCGAGCATCAGCGGCAGCATCACCGCCACCGACGCACGCACCGTGTCCGCCTCCGGCGCCTCCGGCTCCACGGCCACACTCGGCCCCGCCACGGGCCGCAGCGACCGCTCGCCGCTCTCCGCCGCCGGATCCACCGGCACCAGCTCGTCGTCGGCCGTAGCCGCAGCGCCCGCCGGGGTCACAGGCACCGCCGTAGCCGCAGGCGCCGGCTGCTCCGCTCGGGCCTCCGCTTCGGCCGATGCCTCCGCCGGCACCTGCCCGTCGAGCCGCGCTCCCGCCGGTATCGTCAGTATCTGACCCGCACGGATGCCCTGGTCGGCACTCGGATTCAGCGCTACGACCGCCTCCGTCGTCACCCCGAAGCGGTGGCACACCCCGAAGAGCGTCTCACCCCGCTCCACCCGGTAGGCCATCGGCCGCGTCGTCCGGCCCGCCGCCCGCGGCGACTCTACCCGGCTGAACTCGTCGACCGGCAGGTACAGCGTCGTACCCTGCCGCAGCGCGTCGGCCGCCGACGTGTTGTATCTCACTATGTCGTCGCGCGACACCCCCAGCCGCCGCGCCACCTCCAGCAGCGTCTCGCCCCGCCGCACCGCGTAGTAGTAGTACTGCCGCCCGTTGATCGTCTTCACCGGCAGGTCCAGCGCCTGCGCGCCCGTTGCGGCAAGCACCGCCGCAGCGGCAGCCGCCATTATCGTTCTCAGTCTGTGATTCATCAGCTTTGCTCGTTTATGCCGCAAAGTTAAGCAAAATTTCCCGTTCCGCACCCCTCCCCCCCACTTATTTTTACTGACACCCTGTCAGCAAGCTGTCAATAAGTTGCAGATTAATTTTCATAAGAGCGGGATTTGTTGTAACTTTGCAGCCTGAATGAATATCCAATAGTGTATATGCAGAACATCAGAAACATCGCCATCATCGCTCACGTCGACCACGGCAAGACAACGCTGGTCGACAAGATGCTGCTCGCCGGACATCTGTTCCGCGACAATCAGAACGCGGGCGAGCTTATCCTCGACAACAACGACCTCGAGCGCGAGCGCGGCATTACCATCCTCTCGAAAAACGTCTCCATCAACTATAAGGGCACCAAGATCAACATCATCGACACCCCCGGACACGCCGACTTCGGCGGCGAGGTGGAGCGCGTGCTCAACATGGCCGACGGATGCCTCCTGCTGGTCGACGCCTTCGAAGGCCCCATGCCCCAGACCCGCTTCGTGCTGCAGAAGGCCATCGAGATCGGCCTCAAGCCCGTGGTGGTCATAAACAAGGTCGACAAGCCCAACTGCCGCCCGTCGGAGGTCCAGGACATGGTCTTCGACCTGATGTTCAGCCTCAACGCCACCGAGGACCAGCTCGACTTCCCCACCGTATTCGGCTCGGCCAAGAACGGCTGGATGAGCACCGACTGGCAGCAGCCGACCGACAACATCGTGCCGCTGCTCGACGCCATCATCGACCACATCCCCGCCCCGAAGACCCTCGAGGGCGACGCGCAGATGCTGATCACCTCGCTCGACTATTCGAGCTACGTAGGCCGCATAGCCGTGGGCCGCGTCCACCGCGGCACCCTGCGCGAGGGCCAGGAGATCGCACTCTGCCGCCGCGACGGTTCGGTCGTAAAGCAGAAAATCAAGGAGCTCCACACCTTCGAGGGCATGGGCCGCAAGCGCGTGGCCGAGGTATCGAGCGGCGACATCTGCGCCCTGATCGGCATCGAGGGCTTCGAGATCGGCGACACCGTGGCCGCCGCCGAGAATCCCGAGCCACTGCCCCGAATCGCCATCGACGAGCCCACCATGTCGATGACGTTCACCATCAACGACTCGCCCTTCTTCGGCCGCGACGGCAAGTACGTCACCTCGCGCCACATCGGCGACCGCCTCACCCGCGAGCTCGACCGCAACCTGGCCCTGCGCGTCCACAAGGACCCGGCGCGCGACATATGGACGGTCTTCGGCCGAGGCGTCCTGCACCTGTCGGTCCTCATCGAGACCATGCGCCGCGAGGGCTACGAGCTGCAGGTAGGCCAGCCACAGGTAATCGTCAAGGAGATCAACGGCCGCAAGTGCGAGCCCGTGGAGCTGCTCACCGTCAACGTCACCGAGGAGTATTCGTCGAAGATCATCGACATGGTCACCCGCCGCAAGGGCGAGATGATATCGATGGCCAGCCAGGGCGACCGAGTCCACATGGAGTTCCAGATACCCTCGCGAGGCATCATCGGCCTGCGCAACAACGTGCTCACCGCATCGGCCGGCGAGGCCATCATGGCCCACCGATTCCTTGAATACCAGCCCTGGAAGGGCGACATCGAGCGCCGCGTCAACGGCTCGCTCATAGCTCTCGAGGCCGGCACAGCCTACGCCTACGCCATCGACAAGCTCCAGGACCGCGGCCGATTCTTCATCTTCCCCCAGGAGGAAGTATACGCCGGCCAGGTCGTCGGCGAGAACGCCAAGGACAACGACATCGTGGTCAACGTCACCAAATCGAAGAAGCTGACCAACATGCGCGCATCGGGCGCCGACGACAAGGCCCGCATCGTGCCCCCGGTGGTCTTCTCGCTCGAGGAGGCCCTCGAATACATCAAAGAGGACGAATACGTCGAAGTGACGCCCCACCACATACGCCTGCGCAAGATAATCCTCGACGAGCTCGAGCGCAAACGCGCCAACCGCAACTCCGACTGATCACCTCCGCACAACCGACCGACAGCCTATGTTCACCCTAAATATTCGCGGACAGCTCCGGACCTACGACCGCCCGGCAGTGATGGGCATCATCAACGCGACACCCGATTCATTCTTCGCCGCGTCCCGCGCAGAGACTGCCGCCGATGCCGCCGCCAAAGCCGCCGCCATGGTGGCCGACGGCGCCGACTTCATCGACGTGGGCGCCTGCTCCACCCGACCCGGCTCGGCCGCACCGACCCCCGCCGAGGAATTTGACCGCCTGGCCGCCGTGCTGCCCACCGTCAAGGCCGTCTGCGGCGACCGCGCCGCCGTGTCGGTCGACACTTACCGCGCCGATGTGGCGCGCCGAGCCGTCACCGAGCTCGGCGCCGACATCGTCAACGACATATCCGGCGGAACACTCGACGAAGCCATGTTCGAGACCGTGGCCGAACTCAACGTGCCATATATCCTGCAGCATATGCGCGGCAAGCCCGAGGACATGCAGGATTATGCGACTTACGGCAATGTCGCCGCCGAAGTCCTCTCGGAAATCGGCGAACGCCTCGGACAGCTGTCGCTGCTCGGCGTCAACGACATTATCGTCGACCCCGGCTTCGGCTTCGCCAAGAACATCGACCAGAACTACGAGCTGCTGGCCCACCTTGACCTGCTGAAACTGCTCCACCGCCCCATCCTCGTAGGCCTTTCGCGCAAGTCGATGGCCACCGGCCTGCTCGGAATCACCCCCGACGACGCCCTCGAGGCCACCACGGCCCTCAACACCCTGGCGCTCGACCGCTCGGCCGACATCCTGCGCGTTCACGACGTTCGGGCCGCCGTGCAGTGCGTGAAGATTCACCAGGCTGTGGCCCGCTACGCCGATAAACCGAATTTCTGAACTCACAAACCCCGCTCTTCCGCCCATGCCTGTTCTTGGAATCAAAGACATTCTTGATATAGTACTCGTAGCGCTGCTGCTCTACTATATCTACCGGCTCATGAAAGAGTCCGGCACGCTCAACATCTTCTACGGCGTGATGGCTTTCATCGTGGTATGGGCCCTGGCTTCGGAAATCTTCGCCATGCGCCTGATCGGCACCATCCTCGACAAATTCATGAGCATCGGCCTGCTGATCCTCGTGATCCTCTTCCAGGACCAGATCAAGCGCTTCCTCGTCGAGCTCGGATCACACCGGCGCTGGCGGTTCCTGGCCAAGCTGTTCCACCACCACCGCGACGAGGAAGAGAACAAGCAGACGGCCTGGGTCATGCCCGTCGTTTACGCCTGCATGAACATGTCGAAGTCGAAGACCGGTGCCCTGATCGTCATCGAGCAGACAATGCCGCTCGACAACTATGCCAAGACGGGCGACATGATCGACGCCAACGTCAACACACGGCTTATCGAGAACATCTTCTTTAAGAACTCACCCCTCCACGACGGCGCCCTGATCATAGCCAACGGGCGCCTTGAGGCCGCAGGATGCATCCTGCCTGTCAGCCACGACAGCGACGTGCCCCGATACATGGGCCTGCGCCACCGCTCGGCCCTCGGCATTGCCCAGGCCACCGACGCCATCGCCGTCATCGTATCGGAGGAGACCGGCAACATATCCATCGCCTACCGCGGAAAACTCGCCCCCCGCCTGTCGTCCACCGAGCTCGAACACCGTCTGAGCGCCATTGCCATGGCCCCGAAGCTCTCGGCTGCGTTTTCATCAAAACAATGAACAACTCTCGTAAACTGAATCCGTCAAAATGAAGAATATACGCAACTTCTGCATCATAGCCCACATCGACCACGGCAAATCGACACTCGCCGACCGCCTGCTCGAGTTCACCGGCACCGTGGCCCCGAAGGACATGGAAGCGCAGGTGCTCGACGACATGGACCTCGAGCGCGAGCGCGGCATCACCATCAAGAGCCACGCCATACAGATGGAATACGAGCTCGGCGGAGAAAAATACGTCCTGAACCTCATCGACACCCCCGGACACGTCGACTTCTCATACGAAGTGTCTCGCTCCATTGCCGCCTGCGAGGGCGCGCTCCTCGTCGTCGACGCCACTCAGGGCATCCAGGCCCAGACCATCTCGAACCTCTACATGGCCATCGACAACAACCTCGAGATCATCCCCGTGCTCAACAAGTGCGACCTCGAGTCGGCCAATCCCGACGAGGTGTCGGACCAGATCGTAGAGCTGCTCGGCTGCGACCACGACGATATAATCCACGCCAGCGGCAAGACCGGCCTCGGCGTACCCGAAATTCTGAAAGCCATCATCGAGCGCGTACCCGCCCCCACCGGCGACCCCGCGGCCCCTCTCCAGGCACTCATCTTCGACTCGGTATTCAACCCCTTCCGCGGCATCATCGCATACTTCAAGATCGAGAACGGCACCATCCGCACCGGCGACCTCGTCAAATTCGTCGCCACCGGCAAGGAATACAACGCCGACGAAATCGGCGTGCTCAAGCTCGACCTCTCGCCCCGCCGGGAACTGTCGGCCGGCAATGTCGGCTACATCATCTCCGGCATCAAAAACTCGCGCGAGGTGAAGGTAGGCGATACCATCACCCATGTCGACCGCCCGTGCGACAAGGCCATCCTCGGCTTCCAGGAAGTGAAACCGATGGTCTTCGCCGGAGTCTACCCCATCGAGACCGAGGACTTCGAAAACCTGCGCGCATCGCTCGAAAAGCTCCAGCTCAACGACGCCTCGCTCACCTTCACCCCCGAATCGTCGGCCGCCCTCGGCTTCGGCTTCCGCTGCGGCTTCCTCGGGCTGCTCCACATGGAGATCATTCAGGAGCGTCTCGGCCGCGAGTTCGACATGGATGTCATCACCACCGTGCCCAACGTCTCATACCGCGTCTACGACAAGAAAGGCAACATGACCGAAGTCCACAACCCCTCCGGCCTGCCCGAAATCACCCTGATCGACAAGATCGAAGAACCGTACATCCGCGCTTCGGTGATCACAACCCCCGAGTTCATCGGCCCCATCATGACGCTATGTCTGAGCAAGCGCGGCGAGCTGGTGCGCCAGGATTACATATCGGGCGGCCACCGCATGGAGCTGACATTCGACATGCCCCTGGGCGAAATCGTCATCGACTTCTACGACAAGCTCAAGAGCATCTCCAAGGGATACGCCTCCTTCGACTACCATCTGCAGGGCTTCCGCGAGTCGAAACTCGTCAAGCTCGACATCCTGCTCAACGGCGAGAGCGTAGACGCCCTGTCGACTCTCACCCACGCCGACAACGCCCTGGCCTTCGGCCGACGCATGTGCGAGAAGCTCAAGGAGCTCATCCCGCGCCAGCAGTTCGACATCGCCATCCAGGCCGCCATCGGCGCCAAGATCATCGCCCGCGAGACCATCAAGGCCGTCCGTAAGGACGTCACCGCCAAATGCTACGGCGGCGACATCTCGCGTAAGCGCAAACTGCTCGAGAAGCAGAAGAAGGGCAAGAAACGCATGAAGCAGATCGGTTCGGTCGAAGTGCCGCAGAAGGCGTTCCTGGCCGTTCTCAAACTTGACTGACACAATCAGCCGCAGCCCTCGGAGGTTGCGGCGATTTTTTTGAACACATATATTAATTACTTTGTTAGTTGTCTATGGAATCATCACACGACAAAGATTTTATGCCGCCCATACACATGGAATCCGAGGGCGGATTTCCGAACATCTATTATGCAGCCAAACAGATGCTCCGACGCTATGCGTCCGGCGGCAACATACTGATCGCCGCCACCGTCCTGGCGCTGATCGTAGCCAACATTCCGGCCATCAACGGCTACTACTTCGACTTCTGGGAACAGGAAGTCCGGCTACAGGTCGGCGACTTCAACATCTTCAGCCATTCCGGCCGGCCGATGGACCTCCTCGGCTTCATCAACGACGCCCTCATGGCCATTTTCTTCTTCAGCATCGGCCTTGAGATCAAGCGCGAGATCCTCGTTGGCGAGCTGTCGTCGTTCCGGCAGGCGCTCCTCCCCATCATGGGCGCCATAGGCGGTATGATCATGCCGGTACTCATATTCTGGTTCATGAGCCGCGGCACCGACTACAGCGGTGGAGCGGCCATACCGATGGCTACCGACATCGCTTTCTCGCTCGGCGTGCTCGCTATGCTAGGCAAGCGCGTCCCGCTTTCGCTCAAGATCTTCCTGACCACTCTCGCCGTCGTCGACGACATCGGCGGCATCATCGTAATCGCCGCTTTCTACTCCACTCACATAGAAATCAGCCTGCTGCTGATCGCCCTGATAATCCTCGGCGTTCTCGCCCTTGGCGGCGTCATGATGATCCAGAGCAAGATGTTCTACTTCGTCCTCGGCGGCATCGTATGGTTCCTGTTCCTCAACTCCGGTATACACCCCACCATCGCCGGCGTCTTTGTAGCCTTCTGCGTCCCGGCCAAACCTGTATTCGAGCCCCGCAAGTATATCCGCAAAATTCGCAAGGCTATGAGCCACTTCAAGGCCGAGGCCGAGGAAGACGACACTCTTACCGAGCGCACAATCCTCTCCAAGGAGCAGCTCAACTGGCTCAAGGAAGTCGAATCCGCCTCCGACAAGGTTATCTCGCCTCTTCAGGACCTCGAGGATACGCTGCATCCTGTTGTCAATTATTTCATCATTCCGCTGTTTGCCTTCGCCAACGCCGGCATATTCCTGCTCGACCTCGATCCGGCATCGGCCGTCGAGGGTATTTCACTGGCTATTATCCTCGGCCTCGTCATAGGCAAGTTCACCGGCATCTTCCTGTTCTCGTGGCTCACGATCCTGCTCAGACTCGCACCTAAACCCGCCCACTCCGACTGGTCGATGCTCGCATCGATCTCGATGCTGGGCGGCATCGGATTCACAGTCTCGTTGTTCATCGCGACGCTCTCTTTCGCCTCCGGAACCGCCCACGATCTCGACCTGCTGAACCACGCAAAGCTGGGAATCGTTATCGGCTCACTCGTCTCGGGCATTATCGGATTCATTTGGCTCCACTTTACCCTGCCTAAGACCGCATCGCCCGACGCCCTCGACGACTGAAGAAATTATATATCTTACAAAACTTATATATCTGTCCCTACAAAAAAATCCTCCCGACGATCTGATCGTCAGGAGGATTTTTTATGTCATAAGCGTTATCACGCATCCACAGCCTCGCTCTCGGCCTCCTCGGCCTCGACGTTCTTCTTCACGTTGGGCGCTTCAAGTCCGTAACCACGTTTCGAATTCAGGATCTTGAGCCATACCCCGAAGAAGATGGCCAGCACACCGAACGAAGCGAAAATGATCATCGGCACGCGGTAGCCGCCGGTGATGTCAAGCGTCTCGCCGATAAGCAGCGGCACCAGGCACAGACCGATGTTCTGGATCCAGAAGATCAGGCAGTAGGCCGAACCGAGGATGTTAGCGTCGATGATCTTGGGGACCGACGGCCACAGGGCGGCCGGCACCAGCGAGAACGACACTCCGAGAATCAGAATCAGCGTCACGGCGATCCATACCTGCGGCACCGCCGGCAGCAGGAACGCGAATCCCAGATGGCATAGAGTCATGATGACCGCGCCGATGATCAGCATCGTCGCACCGCGTCCCTTATAGTCGAGGAACGCACCTAAGAACGGCGTCAGTACCATGGCAAGTATCGGGAACACGCTGAACAGACGGGCTGCCGCCTCCGCATCGATTCCGAGCGTCTCCTGTATGTAGTTCGGAGCGAAGCGCTGGAACGGAAAGATGCCGCTGTAGTAGAGCACGCAGAGCAGAGCTACCAGCCAGAACATCTGGCTGCGCAGGATTTTGCCGAGATCGGAAATATGGAATTCCTCATCCTCCCCGTCGGTGGTTTCCGATTTCTCCCCGCTTGCTGCAAGTTCCCGGTCGAGCTTGACATCCATGAATGTGAATACGATATAGCATATCAGACCGATGAGCAGCAGCAGCGTGCAGAATGCAACCGGAGCCACGACTGACTGATCAAACATATTGGCCAGCAGCGGCGAAGTCCACATCACGGCGAATACGCCCAGACGGGCTATCGACATCTCGACGCCCATTGCCAGCGCCATTTCCTTACCCTTGAACCACTTGGCGATCGCTTTCGATACCGTCGTGCCGGCCATCTCGCAGCCGCAGCCGAATATCATGAAGCCCAGTGAGGCCATCTTGGCGCTACCCGGGAACGACGTCCACCAGCTGTCAAGCCACCCGCACAGGGCCGTTCCCTGGAACCAGTCGCTGATGCCGATCAGCTTTATGCCCGCACCGATCACCATCATCGACGCCGACAGGACTCCCGTGAAGCGGATACCCATCTTGTCGAGAATGATTCCGGCGAATATCAGGAAAAAGAAGAAGACATTCAGAAAATACTCCGAAGCGGCGTATGTGCCGAAGGTGCCGCTGTCCCAGTGGAGATTCGTCTCCAGCAGTGACTTCAGCGGCGACATCACGTCTACGAACATGTAGGCGAAGAACATCATCGAAGCAACCAGTATCAGGGCCGTCCAGCGCGCCCAGGCGTGGTCGTTCAGCAGCTGTTTCATTTGTTTTGTCATAGCAAGAATAATTGTTGATAATGATTAATTGCCGCAAAGTTAATGATTTTTTGTCAGAATCCAAGTGCGGCTACTGTCTGCTTGACCATTTTATGCAAGAATTACAGACATTATGGATTTTATTTGCTTGTTAACATATTTATGCTTAAATTTGCAGCCGAATTATGCATATACCTTTCAACATATATTGAGCAATGAATATTTTATACAGGGCCCTAATTGGCATTGGCATTCTTTCACTTGCAAGCTGCAGTGCATCCAAAAAAGTTCCTTATCTTGTTGATGCCGAAGCAATTCCCGCCGAGGTTCTTTCCGAAAGCTCTCATGTCAACGACCCCGTACTCGCTCCGGGCGACCTTCTGAATATCGAGGTCACTTCGACCGATATGCAATCTGTCGTACCTTTCAACAAAGGTATGTATCTGACTGAGACCGGCACCATCGGCCGGGCTTCGATGACAAGCAGCAACTACTCTCAGAATCTCGACGTTTCGACCGACTACTATCTTATTAACCAGGACGGCACCATCGACTTCCCCATCATTGGCGTCATCAAGGCCGCTGGCAAGACCAAGCTCGAGCTCGCTCAGGAGATCACCGACGCCATATATCCTCAATATATTAAGGAGAAACCCAAGGTTGAGGTCCGACTGATGAACTTCCGCGTCGTTGTTACCGGCGCCGTGAAGAACCCCGGCATTTATCAGAGCCATAACGAACGAATGAACTTCTTCGAGGCAATCGCCCTTGCAGGCGACCTCGACATAAAGGGCGACCGCGAGAACATCCTGCTATACCGCACAAACAGCGACGGCACTCGCGAAGTCCACAAAATCGACATCCACGACCGCAACTTCCTGCTTTCGCCTTATTTCGGCCTCCAGCAGAACGATATTATCTATGTTGCGCCAAACAAATCCATGGCGGCCAATGCATGGCAGCTCAATCCCGGTGTATCGGCAACTATAACTTTCGTAGGCGGCATTTCGTCGCTGGCATCGCTTGTCATCGGCATCATAAACCTTACCCAGAACTAATCTTATGTCAGACGAACTCAAATCAAGAGTTGGCGAAAACAAAGGTCCCGTCGAGGATGTCATGGACACCACGGGACTCCTGCTCGACTACCTGGCGAACTGGAAATGGTTTGTCCTGAGTGTCGTTCTCTGCGCTATCGGAGCCTATTTCTACATCGCCACAATTGTGCCGACCTATCAGGTCAATGCATCGATCTACCTTAACAACGAAAGCACTCAGTCGAAAGAAGCCTTTGCACTCAATCCCGAGAACCCGCTTCTCAATATGAAGAACTTCATCGACGAGACCGAGCTCGAAATCCTGAAATCACGCAATAACGTGATCAAGATCGTCGACTCGCTCCGTATGGCTTACTCTTACTGGCGCGTCGGCAACCTGCGCGACATTCCGATGTACAACGACCGTGCCATCGACGCCGAAATGGATTCGATAGCGCTCAACGATCTTGAGAACCCGATTACTATCACCGTCTCGAACAGTTCGAAAGAGGGCAAGTACGATATCGAGGCTACCACTGTTTTCAACGAGATCGAGGAAAACAAGAAACTCGACGCCGTCGATCTTCCATGCACCGTCGACCTGACATGCGGTTCCGTGACAGTCACCCGCGTCGAGCAGGTCCCCGAGCTCGAAGGCACTCAGAAGGTGATCGTGCGCAACCCGCGCTCCGTGGCCTCGACGCTGTCGAGCTCACTCAATATCGAGTTCGCCGAGAAAGCCCCAACAATCGTCCGCATCAGCTACAACACGCCTATTCCGCGTGAAGGCACCGACGTCATCAATACTCTGGTCGACTTCTACAACCGCCAGATCATCGCCGACAAGAACGCATCCGCCCTGCAGACCGAAGCTTTCATCCTTGACCGACTTGTGATGATCAACGACGAGCTGCGCGACGTAGAGCAGCGCCTCCAGGACTACCGTCAGGCCCACAACATCTCTGACCTCCAGCAGCAGGTCACCACTAATCTTGCCACGACCAAGTCGACCCAGAACCAGCTCGCCGAGATCGAGGCCGAGGCAACTATCATCAACGACATCGAGAATACCATCCGCAAGGCCAACAACTACGATCCCCTGCCTGCCGTCACCACCAACGCGACACTCAACCAGGTGATCGTCAAATACAACCAGAAGATCAGCCGTCTGACCCGCATGCTCGAGACCTCGACGCCCGACAACCCCCTGGTGCGCACGCTTCAGGAGGAACTGACCCGCGACAAGGCCGACATCCTGCAGAGCGTCGCTTCGGTCAAGCGCGGTATCCAGGCACGCCGCCGCAACGTGGCCGCCATCGAGGGCCAGAGCCAGAGCCAGCTGTCGGCCCTGCCGCCCGTCGACAAGGGCCTCCAGGAAATCTTCCGCGAGCAGCAGGTCAAGGTCAACATCTACACCTTCCTTCTGCAGAAGCGAGAGGAAATCGCACTTCAGAAGACCCTCGCCACCCCGACGGCCCGTCTGATCGACGACCCCAGCTCGACCGGTCCCGTAAGCCCGCGCCGAATGGTCATCTACTTCCTGGCGCTCATTCTCGGTCTTGCCATCCCGGCGGCCATAATTTTCCTGAAGCGATTCTTCTTCCCGATCTACAAGGACCAGGAAGAGTTGCAGCGCCTGACCAACGTGCCCATTATCGGCGAGATCTCGACCGACACATCCAAGGATGATAAGGCCATCGTCGTCGGTCCCAACGTGTCGACTCCTATCGCCGAGCTCTTCCGTCTGCTTCGCAACAATATCGGTTTTACCAAAAACGGCGCCAACAAGAAAGTCATTCTTGTGACTTCGTCAATCTCCGGCGAAGGCAAGACGTTCGTCGCCACAAACCTCGCCCTCACTTATGCGCTGACCGGCAAGAAAGTCGTTGTTGTCGGCATGGATATCCGCCGTCCCGTTCTGGCCCACAAGTTCGGTCTCAACAACCAGCAGGGTGTCACGACATTTCTTTCAGGACAGGTTGCCGACATCAATTCGCTCCTCCACAAGAGCGACCTGAGCGACAACCTCTACATTCTGCCTGCAGGTCCCGTTCCACCCAATCCCAACGAATTGCTGCTCAGCGATAACATGGGACGCATGATGGAGCAGCTGCGCGACGATTTTGACTACGTGATCCTCGACTCCGCTCCTATCGGCGTGATCTCCGACTCGTTCCTGATCATCCCCTACTCTGACATTCAGCTTTATGTGACCCGCGCGTCGTACTCGACCAAAAGCTGCCTGAAAGTTCTCCATCAGGCAATCCGCGACAACCGCCTCAGCGACCCGTACATCGTGCTTAACGGCGTGGATATTAATTCCGGATCGTATTCCTACCGCAAATACGGTCATTACTACCGCGGCTCGAATTCTACGTACGGCTACGGTTACGCCACCAGAGAGAAAAAATAACCGCCCGCGGGCGCTCTTACGTCAAGAGGCGGCGCACAGCGAACAAACGCTGTGCGCCGCTTGTTTTCATTCTATAAAAATTAAAAAAAAATCACAGTTATGAAAAAGTATCTTGCCGAGGGTATCGGCACCATGTTTCTCGTGATCCTGGCATGCGGCAGCGCCGTTCTCGCCGGGCCCTCGATCGGAGTCCTCGGCATAGGTCTGTGCTTCGGACTTGTCCTCCTGTGTCTGTGCTACTGCATCGGCGGCATTTCGGGATGCCACGTCAACCCCGCCGTATCGTTCGCCATGTTCCTCTCCGGCCGAATGAAAGGCTCTGAGTGCATCGGGTACATCGTCTCGCAGCTCATCGGCGCGACCATTGGCGCGGGATTCCTTTACTGCCTCACCGAGATGGGCATCGGATACCACTACGGCGGCACGACAGCTGCTTCCGGCAGCTTCCTCGCCACCAACGTACTGCAGCCCGGCGCCACACCCATGATGGCACTCCTCACCGAAGGCCTGCTTACATTCTTCTTCGTACTCGTAGTACTCGGTGCGACTGACTCTCGCGTTTCATTCACCAAATTCGGCGGCCTCGCAATCGGCCTCGCTCTCGGTCTGGTTAACATCGTCGGCATTCCCGTGGACAACTGCTCTGTCAATCCGGCCCGCTCGTTCGGCCCCGCCGTATTCGACCCGACTGCCTGGGGCGACTTCTGGATCATGCTCGTCGGCCCTGCCGTAGGCGCAATCCTCGCCGTCCTTGCCTGGAAAGCCATGTCGGCCTCAAAAGCCCCCATCGAATAAAAGAAAAGGTTGAAGCCTTCTGATCTAAACTTTAGGCTCGATTCTTCGCGAGCGAAGCGCTAAATCGATGACACGAAAGAGAGGCGGCGCCGCCGCAACTCCCATAAGAAAACCCCGACATCACTGCCGAGGTTTTTCTTTATAGTATGAGTTGCTGTTTACAATGTCAGAAGTACAAATTCTTTTCCGTTCCAGCCTATGAGGGTTGAATCATTTTTAGCTGCGATACGATAAAGCGGGCCTGTTAAATCGCTGTAACGTGCAATTATGTTACCACCCCAATCAAGTTTGATGATGGTTGGTTTGGACTGCTGTGAATCGGCATATTTGAAGCCCCAGTACATAACATAGATATAATCTGTTGTATATGTTACATCAACTGTATGCAGACTGTTTAGGCCGTCGAAGTCGGCTTCTTCCAAAGTCTTCGGGTCGAAAGTATCTTCGCCTATCCTTTCAAAATTGATTATATTGCCGTATGTGTCGAAAATCTCGATAAAGGGATGGAGTTTATAGGCAAAGGCAATACTATGGTGCTTACCCGAGTAAGCCATTTCCCCGGTGTTAGGCATCCATGTCTGGAGTTCCGGCGAAATGTTTATTTGACAAATAGTGTCGATTTTTGCGGTAGTCAAATCTGCTTTCATAGCGTATTGACGTCCTCCATTTGGTTCGCGACCAATGAAAACATATTTATTCGGACCTGTCATAAAAACATCCTGAACAAATTGAGAAAGGGGAAAAGGTATCTTGCTGTCACCACTCATCAGATAATGTTTTGTTCTAATGAATGTTGTGTCATTTTCTAAGGTATATAGTTCGCAATCATCTTGGCTGATCACACAGACTGAGCCGCCATCTGCGATGAATGGATACGGCATATAAGATACGAAGTAGCCGTCTTCTCGCTTCCCCATATCGGAGCTTACTCTCAGTGTATGACTTTTAGTATCAACAACAGCACGGCGGAGCAAACGCTGACCGTAACCGTCCTCGCCTTCATAGACAAAGAACAAGGTATCTCCCGACATCTTCATATCATTGATATGTCTAATTGCCGGAAATGTTTCACCTACAATATCAAGTTTTATTGGAGTAGAAGTTGATTGTGCGTTGGCACACCACGACATAAAAAGGGTGAGAGCCATTATCAGAAATATCTTCATTTTATTTCGAGGGGTTTATATGGTATTGACATTTGGGAGGCATCAGCATTATTCATTACTTTGCCGTCTTTGCCTACAATACGAACTTTGCCACTCTCACCGCCCATTTCAGAAATCATAAAACCTACGGGGGATTTGAAATAGCGGATAAGAGTCTTTTCAACATCGTCTGCCGAGCATCGTTTATCGTTGCCGTCACGATAGGTATATTCCATTATAGGAGCGTTATCTCGTTCAAATCCCACCGCCTCCCAAATATACTGCCGTTCAGCATCTTCCAATTTTAGAATCAGCCCCGGCAGACCTCCGAATTTGTAAGGGCCGAAAGGCAACGGAATTTCAGGTGTAAACCATGCCGTATAGCTGCGCCCGGCAAATTCAACAGTCGCTTTTCGACAGTCATAGCCCATAATTGAGTCTGTTCCTTCATGGCTGAAATTCCACTCCAAAGAAGGAACAGAATCAGGATAAACAAAAAAAGCAGATATTGACAGCCGATATTTCAAATCAGCTTTCCCGCCTCGAATGGGTCTGATGATTTCCAATGGCCACGGATTACCAGACACATTGGAATACGATTCTGCTCCACGTCGGACCTGTTCGGTTGCCAAAGAATCGAAGTAGTTGATTATGTCGCTATAATCTTTGACACTACGTTTTCCGATCTGTACAATCCGAGTGTCGTTATAGGCATCTCTTTGGTCAGAGTGGAATTTATATTTTAACGAATATGTAACCTTGTATCGTGCTGTATCGACAGGCGTAGCCCGGTCTATAATCCGGGAGAAGGTTCCCTGAGCTGCACCTGTTATCCACAGGAAAACAAAAATTAGAGATATAAGATATTTCATAACGGTGGGTTTTAGAATATTCTGAATCGGATTTTGAGTAATACACTGCGTGGGCGTATGTTGTAGATTGCCTTTGACTCTGTGAGAGCCGACAGACTGGAATATACATAAGACTTGCGGTTGAGAAGATTGTCGCATGACAGCGTGAAGCTGAAACGCTTTATGGTGTATTTCGCTTCTGCATTGAGAAGAAGGAATGAACGGTCACCGTCGTTGAAGTTGTTGTAATAATGGTAAAGCGAAGTTGTCAGTGTAACACATCCGGGAATTGTAAAGTCAAGAGTGCCCTTGTTGGTTACTGTGCGCAGCCACGGGAAGCGTTCCTGTCCTTTCTGTTGGGTCGCGGACTGCGAATAATTGCCTTGATACGACACCGAAAGCCATTTGAACGGCGTCAGGCTTATGTCGGCGTTGAATCCTATACTATTCCCCGTGTAGCGCACCACTGCATCCTGAACAAGCAGAGGGCTGTCATAATAGGAGTATGTGAACGAGGCACCGATTTTAAGACGACGCCAGTCGAATCCCTGACTCGCATGAACCTTTGCGGAAAGCATATCGCTGTTCTCCGATGTGCGACGGCTTATGGTATGCTGTACGATACCGTCGTAGTAGGAACCGTAAAGGACATCGGGCGACTGCCTGTACCATGCGACTTCCGCTCCAGCAAAGCTCATTGAAAGAATATTTTTGAAATCATATTTCAGCGCATAGTGCTGATTCATGCCTTCATATAGACCGGCTACATCATAAGCCGACAGTTGACGGTAAGAAGTCAGGATATAGCCTGAATATAATGTCTCAATGGAGGGAGTCATATAATTCAGTGCGGCGGAAGCGTTAAGATTATGACTGCTGTTGACTTTATATGTCAGGTTTAATGATGGTTCCACCCTAAAGCGGTTTTTGTCGGTGATGATACCGCCTAATTTGTTGTCAAGCCGGAATAATCTATATCTCATCGGCACATAGAGCGAGGCATGAAACTTTCTGATAGTAAACATTATTTCGGCTCCGAGGCCGGCATCGAGATAATCAAGCGTGAGATTATTGCGCATCGCATCAAGGCTACTTTCGAGCGCGTTGTGATGATAGTTGACAATTGCTGACGGATGCACGGTGAAGTTGCCGACTTTAAGAGCCGATAATAATCCCGCGCTGTTTTCAGCGGATATATTTCGGAAATCTACGTGCTGATATAACATATCGTCTGTTATCATTTCCGGGAACAGATTCGGGATGACGGAAAGGCTATGAGGCCGTTTTTCCATGTTGACAAGTGATGAAATCTCAAATCCACGGTCCTCCGAATTACGGTGCGTCATGTGGAATTTATTGAGCAGTCTGTATGTGTCTGTTCTCCCTATCTGCACTATGTCATCGTTTCCGGCAAGAATACGGCTGTAAGCGTCAGTTTTGCTCCAGTCAAATTTCAGTTGCTCCTTGAGATAATTCTCATCGCCATTGTTCAGATATGTAAGGTCGCCGTATGCTTTCTGCATACGTGCGGTGCCCTGCATGACCTCGTCCACAATATTCTGGCCTCCGTCAGGAAGAAAATTTGTGGTCGATGAACTGTTACTACGAGTATCGCGGTCGTTGAGATAAGCGGCGTTTATTCCGAACTCTCCTGACTTTCCTACACGATAAACATTGTTGAACGTGGCGTTGTGGGAGTGGTTGAAATAATAGAAGCGTTTGTCAATGCCTGGAGCCAACGGCATGGAGATTGAAGAGATATTGCTTGTACGAGAAAAATCATTGTCGAAAGAATAAAGTTCCTGCGACAAATCTTCGCCTGTGTTGTTGCCCTTGTAGGTGGCGAGGAATTGACTGTTGCGTCGGAAATATGTGGCGATTGCCGAGTTGTTCCACAACCCTTCGTCGCCATAGCCGCCTCCAAGTGTGGCTATGAGGTTGAACACGCCCTTGACACCCTCTTTGAGACGCAGGTTTATAGATGCCTGTTCCTCGGGGCGCAGCCCTTTGAGAGCTTTGATGTCCTGATGGTTTTCCAACACCTGCACGGTAGCGATGTTGTTGGGGTCGATGTTGTTTGTGGCAATACCGTAATGACCCTTCATAAGGTCAAGTCCCTCGATATACAGGTTTTTAATCGGCTTGCCCTGATATGAGATTTGTCCGGCATCTGACACTGAAATACCAGGCATCTTTTTCAATACATCGGCAATGGACTGGTCTGTCTGCGAAAGAAATGAGCCGACATTATAGTTGATTGTATCGCCTTGTGAATAGATTTTCTTAGACCTTACGACAACCTCTTTCAATTCGACGGCGCGATTTTCCACAATAATGTCATACTCGCCGGAACGGTTCGGAACTATAATCTGCATCGGTGCAATCTCGACACTTGACGCTTTGAGAATAAGACTGTCGCACTCGCTGTTAACCGACATTTGGAATTTGCCGTTTTCATCTGTGAAAGCTGATGCAAGTATCGTTTTCGGCGCATTAGCCGGTGAAGCTACAACACTGGCAAAATCCACACCATTACCCTCGGGAGTCCTGACGGCTCCCGAAATCACTGCTTGCGCCATAGCAGAAACGAAAGCCACAAGACAGAGAATAGTAATGAATAATCTTTGCCACATATTCTTTACTTAAAATTTAAGCAAAGTTCGGCAGAATAAACGACTTTGCTCTCAACAAATGTTGAGAAGTGTGGTTTAGGCAATTATTTTTTGCAGAGGCGGCTGAGGTGCGTCGGCGTGATGTTCAGCAGCGATGCGATGTCTTTGAGCGAAAAGAGTTGGAACAGATTAGGGTCGAGATGTAGTAATTCGTCGTAGCGTTGCTGTGGCGATTTGGAATAGATATCAACGAAGCGATCGTATAGTGTATAGAATAGTTCGCATGTGGAGGTTTCAATTATTTGACTGATTTTTTCGTCTGACCGCATCAGTTCCGCAACCTCAGTGGAGGGAACGCAATAGATTGCGCAAGGGACCGTGGCTATGATTGAGCACCGTGACTTCTGCCGATAGAGAGAACCTGGGAAATCGCAGACGAAATGACCTGCAAATTCAAGACCGACGACATGGGGAGCACCATCTGACGAAAATCATACATATTTCAGCACGCCGGATTCGACATATCCGATATAGCGTCCGACGTCCCCTGCCGTAATAAATACCTCGCCTTTATCATAATGCCGAAATTGACCGCGACTTTTGCAAAGATTCTGCCAAAAGTCGGTGTCAATATTATCGATATATGAGTTGAACTGCGCCATAAGTTATTACAAAATTAGCTAATATTTCCGAAATCAGGAGCATATCTCCCGAAAAATTCATAATTTTGCATTATGGAACAGGCCGACTTAGAAATACTACTCAATCGTCTGGTGGCATTGCCAACAGAATCTGAATGTGTTGAGTTCAAACATAATTTTCATTCAAAGGAAGAAATCGGAGAACGTATCTCCGCACTATCCAATAGTGCGGCTCTGCTTAATCAGCCATACGGCTACCTCGTGTTCGGAGTTGAAGATGGCAGTCATAAGGTCGGTAATGAGGAACTTGAACTATGGCTTGTCAATCGTCTTAATCCGAGATTGGACTTGGAATGTATCGAGTTCGATTACAATGGAAATCCCAAACAACATATTTCGATGTATCGGATTCCGGCGCCGACGGACAGGCCTGTGTCGTTCCTCAATACGGCTTATATAAGTATAGGATCCCTTACCAAGAAACTTCAGGGATACCCTGAAAAAGAAGCCAAACTTTGGAAACGCAACAATAATCTACCGCTGAATGCCATTGTTGTACGCGAATGCAAGTCGGCTAATGAAGTTGTAAGCCTGTTGAGCGCTGAAATCTATTTCGATCGGCTGAACATTCCCATGCCCAGTACCGTAAACGGCATAGTCGACAAATTTATCTCGGAGAAATTTGTAATACCTACCGAATTGGGGTACGGTGTAACTCAACTTGGTGCGATTTTGCTCGCAAAGAACCTTCGAGACTTTGACAATCTCTATCGCAAGGCGGTTCGCGTCATAGTGTATCGAGGAAAGAATAAGATTGACACCGTCAGGGAACAATCTTTTGAGCAGGGTTATGCTGTCCAGTTTGTGCAAATGCTTGATTGGATTAACGGACAATTACCGGCAAACGAGGAAATTGGACGCGCACTCCGCAAGGATGTTAGGATGTATCCCGAAAAAGCCATCCGCGAAATAGTCGCAAATATGATTATCCATCAAAATTTCGCGGTGCAAGGTTTTCCTATGGTGGAGATTTACTCCGACAGAGTGGAAATTTCTTCGCCCGGTCAACCGCTCATCAGCACTGACCGCTTTATTGACGAATATCAATCGCGCAATGATGAGTTGGCCGACATTATGCGACGAATGGGATATTGCGAGGAAAAAGGCAGTGGTATGGATAAAGCGTTGGCAGGTGTCGAAGAATATCAGTTGCCCCCAATTAAATATCGTGTTTCGGATATCCGTACCACTGTGATTATCTCGGAATATAAGGGTTGGGCCGACACGACCAAAGAGGAACGCATACAAGCCTGTTACCAGCATGCTTGCCTCAAATATATGTCAAACGAGATGATGACCAACAAATCGTTCCGAGAGCGCATGGGTGTCGAGGAAAAGAACTACCCGATGGTTTCTATCGTAATTCGAGAAGCGGTAAATAGAGGGCTTATAAAAGTTGGCACACCTGAGGGAACAAACCGCCGCGATGTCGCATATATTCCCTCATGGGGATAGACTAAATTCATGTAATTTCATGTAATTGAATCGGCTAAATTCGTAGTGGGCCGAATTTAGCTTTGATATAATACTCTTGAT
>OGNF01000208.1_pt1 | contig 66583 bp, 59 predicted proteins | sample 1573321 | NCBI WGS metagenome assembly OGNF01 (sample SAMEA2581911, study PRJEB24529) | metagenome | biome: Human gut stool | place: China | collected 2011 | reverse complement strand
CGGTCGTCAGCTGCACGAGCGCGGGGTGCAGCGCCGTGCGCCGGTGGCCGAGACTTTGCAGCAGGGTGTAGCCGTCGCGCACGCCGCCGGCCTTCGCTCCGGCGACACCGCCGCACGCGATGATGACGCGCTCGGCGGAAAACCGTTCGCTGTCCGTCTCGACGACGAAGCCGCGCCCCTGGCGGCGCACGGCCGTCACGGCGTTGCCCGTGTGCAGGGCGATGTTCGGCCGCGCGAGCGCAAAGCGCAGCACATCCACGACACTGTTGGCCGCGTTCGAGAGCGGGTACACGCGCCCGCCCGGCTCGGTCACGGTCAGAAGACCGTGCGCGGCAAACCAGTCGAGCGCCGCTGCGGGCGGAAAGGCCGCGAGTGCGCGCTCAGCAAACTCCGGCTGCGTGCCGTGGTAGTTTTCGGGCGCGGCGCCGGCGTTGGTCAGATTGCAGCGGCCGTTTCCGGTCACGGCAAGCTTGCGCCCCACGCGTGCCTGACGCTCAAAGAGCAGGATCTCATTTTCCGGGGTTTCGGCGGCGGTCAGCGCGGCCATCATGCCGGACGCGCCCGCGCCGATGACTGCGATCGTCATGGCGATGCTCCGTTTCTGTCGTAATTTTCTTCCCTTATTAAACCACACTTTGCCTGCAAACACAAGTAACCGCGCAGCGCGCACAGAGCGCTTGCGCACCCCCCCGCAAACGAAAAACGGAGGCAGCCGGCAGGACTGTCTCCGTTTTCATGGCGGTGTTTACTTGGTCTGCACGTCACATTCGGGCATCAGCTCGTCCGACATGACGGTCAGCACGTGCGCAAAGGTCTCCAGCTCCTCGGGCGTGAAGCGCTCACGGATGCGCCCGAGCACGGTGTCAATGTAGCTCTGCATGAGACCGTTGTAGCTGTAGAACTTGTCCGAGAGCTTGAGATGATACTCGCGCCGGTCGGTGTCGGAATTCTCCTTGACGATATAGCCCTTGCGGATGAGATTGTTGACCTTGTAGGTCGCGTTGGACTGCGAGATGCCGAGAAAGTCCGCAAACTGACCGATCGTCGGCGCGTTGAGCTCATGAATGACCTCAACGGAGAACGCCTCCATCGCGCTCAGCGAACCCTCGCGTTCCCGCACCTGTGAAAACAGGCGGCGGAAAAATTGCAGCTTAAACTTCTCATATACACGCTGAAAATCCTGCTCCATCATCGGCCGCTCCCCCCTTGCTCCTTTTGTTGCAGCATATTTTCCCTTCTTTTTTACACCAAAGCGGCAAAAAAGTAAAGACCCGGACGCGGAGAAAATGTCCGCATCCGGGCAAATTCGCAAAACGCAGCGGTGTTTACGGCGCTTTCGGTCCGGCGTCGGGCTTGTCCTCGCCGATGACCTCGCCGGTCGTCTCGACAGCGGTGGCATCGTCGACAAGGTTGCGCACGGCGGCCTTGACGTCCTTGACAAAGACGGCGGCGTACACGACGGTGCAGAGGTTTTGCACGCCGTCGACGATGAGCGACACGCCCATCATGATCGTGAGCACCTGCTTGCCGTTGAAGGGGTTAAAGACCAGCAGCACGCCCAGCACCAGACACACGACCGTGCACACGAGCGTGACCCACCACGAGTGTGCGCCCATGCGCCGCGAATCGACGGCGACCTGCAGCTTAAAGACGCTGTCGACGAGCACGAGCAGACCGATCATGACCGAGAGCACGTCCGTCAGTGCGCTCGCGCGCCAGAGCATGAGCGCGCCGAGGATGATGCAAAACAGCCCCACGGCAAAGTCAAAGCGGATGGCCACACCCTCGACCTCACGAATGAAGTAGAGCACGATCTTCATCAGACCGAACACGGCCATGGAAGCGCCGAGGATGCGGCAGATCATGATCAGCGACGTCTCGGGATTGGCGACAAGGTAAATGCCGAGGAGCAAAAACATCGCGCTGAGCACGACATAGCTCCATTTGATGCGCTTAAAGATCTTCACGTGAATGCCTCCTTACAGGCCGAGCGGCTCGTCGATGAGCACGATCTCGACCTTGGCCATGTCCATCATCTGTCCCCAGAGCACGAGCAGCGCGTTGCAGCCGCGGCTCTTGCTGCGGCAGTCGACACAGCGCTCAAGCTCGTGGCACGGCTGGTCGCCGTCAAAGCGCTTCATGTTCTGCACGGCGGCGGTGTTGCGCGCGCGCGACAGGGCGCTGTCAAAGTCGGGGCAGAGCTTGTTCGTGCCCGCGACGATGTACACCGTCTTGCCGATGCCGTAGACCATGGCGGCGAGGCGGTTGCCGCGGCCGTCGATGTTGAGGATCTGGCCGTCGGCGGTGATGGCGTTGGCGCTGCTGAGATACACGGGTGCGGTCAGCGCGTTGTCAAGCGTGGCAAAGCCCGGCGTGCGCCAGTGCCACCAGACGGTGTTGTGCTCCGCCAGACGGTCATACAGGCCGAGCTGGTCAATGGTCTTGCTGCCGCCGATGCCGACGGTCGTGCCGTCGATCGCGCCGTTGAGATAGTCCGCCGCCTCGGCAGCCGTGGCAAAATGCTGCACGGAAAAGCCGCGGCCGGTCAGGGCGCGGATGGTCGTTTCAATGTCCATGGGACATGCCTCCATAAAATAGAATAGGGTCTGGTTTTATCCTACCATTCCGAGCCGCCGCTGTCAATTTCCTTTGCGGCTTTGCGGTTGAATCCGTGTGTGTGTTTTGCTATAATGGCGGCAGAAATCTTCAGAGGGGAGACCGCTCTATGCAGCTTCTTTATGCGCTGGCTGAGCTGCGCACACCGTTTTTGGACGCGGTGCTCGGCGCACTCACCAACTGCGGCGGCGAGCTTGTGTTCATGGCCGCTGCCATCATCGTGTTCTGGTGCGTGAGCAAGTCCTGCGGGTACTATATGCTCACGGTCGGCTTCGTCGGCACGATCGTCAACCAGTTTCTCAAGCTTGTCTTTCGCATCCCGCGCCCGTGGGTGAAGGACCCGGATTTTCAGATCGTCGAGAGCGCCCGCGCCGAGGCCACCGGCTACTCGTTCCCGAGCGGACACACGCAGAATGTCTTTGCGTCCTTCGGCTGTCTCGGCCGCTGGACGAGGCGGACATGGCTGCGCGTGGTCTGCGCGCTGCTGATCGTGGTCACGGCGTTTTCGCGGATGTATCTCGGCGTGCACACGCCGCTGGATGTCGGCGTGTCGTTCGGCATCGGACTTGTGCTGGTGTTCGCGCTCTATCCGCTCTTTCGGGACATTGACAGCCATCCGAAGCGGCTCTATCTGCTCTTTGCCGGCATGGCGGTGCTCAGCGCTGCCTACCTGCTCTTTGCCGAGCTCTGGCCGTTTCCCGCGGATGTGGACGCGGCGAACCTCGCCTCCGGGCGCAAGAATGCGTACACGCTGCTCGGCGCGGTGCTGGGCATGACGTTTGCCTATTGGCTCGATTGCAGGTACGTGCACTTTGACGTGCGTGCCGTCTGGTGGGCGCAGGTGCTCAAGACCGTGCTCGGTCTTGCCATTACGATCGGGCTGCGCGCCGCGCTCAAAGCGCCGCTGCTCGCACTGTGCGGCGGGCATAATGCAGCCAACCTCATCCGCTATGCGCTCATGGTGATCTTTGCCGCCGGTATCTGGCCGATGACCTTCGGCTGGTTCGGCCGTCTCGGGCGGAACAAACCTGCGTCCGGCGCGTCAGATTGAATTGACTTGCAGACGCAAGTGTGTTACTATTTATTACGTTATGTAAACACGCAAACACGGACATAAAGAGGTGCGTATCACATGGAAAAACACGCATTCGATCCCGCAGGCTGCCTCGGTGAGCGGCTGCAGACGCTCTCGCGCGCGGAGCTGACCGCGCTGGCCGAGACGATCTGCCGCATCCTGACGGAGCGCGGGACATACCACGGCGGTATCCGCCCGGACAACATCAGCCGTGCCGAGGACGGTACGGTCGGTCTCGGCGCGCCTGCCCGCACGGACACGAAGGACTGGACGACCGAGGAACTGGAGTTCATGGCGCCCGAGGTCTTCTGGAGCGGCTCGCTCGATGCCTCGGCCGATGTGTATTCGCTCGGTCTGCTGCTGTATGCGGGCGTGATGGGCGGCCGTCTGCCGTTTTACCCGGACGACCGCGCGCCGCAGCCGGAGGATATGGCCGCCGCGCTGCGCCGCCGCATGAACGGCGAGGCGCTGCCTCTGGCACGCAAGGCCGGGCGCGGACTTATGGAGATCATCGCGCGCGCCACGCAGTGCAAGCCGGCCGACCGCTACGCCACCCCGGCGGAGCTGTGCGCCGCGCTCGAGCAGTATGATGCCGAGCAGCGCCGCAATGTGCCGACCGCGCAGGAGATGTTCAACAAGCCCGAGCAGGAGCTCAGCGAGGTCGAGCGCATGATGCTCAGCATCCTTGCCGAGGAGGCCGCCGCGCCTGTGCCGGAGATCGCGGCCGAGCCCGAAGCGGAAGCTGAGTCTGAGCTGAAGTTTGAGCTGAAGACCGAGGCGGAGGAAGCCCCGGTCATTGAGCCGGAGGCCGAACTCGAGTCGGAAGCGACCGCAGAGCCTGAGCAGGCCCCGGCTGCCGAACCGGAAGCAAAGCCGGAGGAAACCCCGGCCGACGAACCGGAAGCAAAGCCGGAGGAAACCCCGGCCGACGAACCGGAAGCAAAGCCCGAGGAAACCCCGGCCGACGAACCGGAAGCAAAGCCCGAGGAAGCCCCGGTCACCGAGCCGGAACCGCAGCCTGAGCGCAAGCCCGAACCGCAGCCGCTGCCGAATAAATTCCGTCCGGAAAAGCCGGCTGCCAAGCCGGAGGTCAAGCCCGCGCCGAAGCAGGAGCACAAGCCGGAAAAGCCGCCGGTGAAAAAGCCGGAGCCCTACCGCCCCGCCCCCGCAAAGCCGAAAAAGAAAGCGCCCGACGCGCAGCGCCAGTCGCATAAGGCGGGCGTGCTGCTGACGGTGCTGATCATCTGCGCGGCGGTGCTGGCGGTGCTGCTGCTGCGTTCGCTCGGCGTGTTCGGCACGCCCGGCACGGCGGAGCCCACGCCGACGCCCACGCCGACTGCCCCGGTTGAGACCGTTGTCCCGACCGAGACGCCCACGCCCACCCCGACGCCGAAGCCCGAGCCGACGTATGAAGTCGTCAAGGCGGACATCTCCTGGGCGGACGCTCAGGCGGCGGCCGAGGCCAAGGGCGGTCACCTCGTCGTGATCGACAGCGCCGAGAAGTGGACGCGCGTCGCCCAGCTTGCCGACGAGTCCGGCCTGACCTACGTCTGGATCGGTCTGTACCGCGCCGACAGCGGCGAGCTCGCCTGGGTCAAGGACAACATCGACCCGGTCTATAACTGGGCCGCCGGAGAGCCGTCCGTGCGCGACACCAACGGCGCAGCCGAGAACTATGTGCTCATCGCGCGCCGCAGCGACGGCTGGTATTATAACGACTGCATCGGTGATCCCGCCGCCAAGTACCCGCAGTTCTACGGCGGCAAGACCGGCTACATCATCGAGATCGACCCGTAATTGCACAAAAAGATCCCCGACCGCGGTCGGGGATCTTTTTTTCTGTCAGCGGGTCAGGTCTGCCAGTCTGTGACCGGCTTGCCGTCGCTGTCGGTAAATGAGCCGCAGGCAATCATGATCAGATCGACCAGTGCACCGATGCCGAAGCATCCGGCCGTGAGCAGCCAGAGCACGCCCGTGCCGATCTTGCCGACGTAGAAGCGGTGGATGCCGAGACCGCCGACAAAGACGCACAGCAGCAGCGCGATCAGGCGCGATTTCGGGCTGGCGTTCGGGTCAAAGCCGCGCTGGGGCTGCACCGGGCAGCCGCACTGCGGGCAGACGACAGCCTCGTCGACCAGCTGTCTGCCGCACTGAGCACAGTATTTCATGGTTTTTGTCCCCCTTCGAGGCAGCCGCCGCAGCGGCCGCGTTTTCTGTCATATGACAGGCGTAGTGTAGCATTTTCCGCAGTGGTTGTCAATTTCCCGACGATATATATCCGAGCGCGCAAGGCAAAAAAGAGGAAGCCGGTCATTCGGCTTCCTCTTTTGGTTTTGCGTTATGCCTCGGGGCTGAACTGGTCCTTGCCGACGCCGCACAGCGGGCAGACCCAATCTTCGGGGACGGCTTCCCAAGGCGTGCCGGGGGCGACGCCGTTGTCCGGGTCGCCGGCTGCGGGGTCATAGACGTAGCCGCAGATGTCACAGACGTATTTCATAGCTGTGCCTCCCATTGCGGAAAATTACTTGCCGAAGTAGCGGCTGAGCAGACCCTCGAAGGCCTTGCCGTGGCGGGCTTCGTCACGCGCCATCTCGTGCACGGTGTCGTGGATCGCGTCGAGATTGTACTGCTTGGCGAGCTTGGCCAGCTCGAACTTGCCGGCGGTCGCGCCGTTCTCGGCGTCGACACGCATCTCGAGGTTCTTCTTCGTGCTGTCGGTGATGACCTCACCGAGGAGCTCGGCAAACTTCGCAGCGTGCTCGGCTTCCTCGTGCGCGGCCTTCTCCCAGTACAGGCCGATCTCGGGGTAGCCCTCGCGGTGCGCAACGCGCGCCATGGCCAGATACATACCGACCTCGGAGCACTCGCCCTCGAAGTTGGCTCTCAGACCGTCGACGATCTCCTTCTGCACGTCGGCCGGAACGTCCGCGCCGAAGGCCTTGCCCACGCCGACAACGTGCTCGGCAGCCCAGGACTTCTCAGCCTTCTGCTCGATGAACTTCGAGCCGTCAACATGGCACACCGGGCACTCGACCGGCGGCTGCTCGCCTTCGTAAACGTAACCACAGACACTGCAAACCCATTTTTTCATTGTAAGTTCCTCCTAAAGTTTTTTGATTTCGATCGTTGATTTATTCGGAAGCGGCTTCCTTTGCCGCTTGCTGACAAGCTTTGCACAGCCCCGTGAACGTGATGCTGCAGCCGAGCACCTGCGCGTCTGTCACGCTCTGAGCGAGCGCACACAGCTGCGGCTCGGGCGCGCCGGGCAGCGGCACGTCAATGACGCGGCCGCACTGCGCACAGTGCAGGTGGGCGTGGGGTTCTGTGCGGGCGTCGAACCGCTCCTGCCCGCGGAACACGCCGACGCTCATCGCGTCGCCCTGTTCGGAAAACAGGCTCAGGTTCCGGTACACCGTGCCGAGGCTCAGGTCGGGATAGTCCGGCTTGAGCTGCTGGTACAGCTCCTGCGCGGTGGGGTGGGCGGTCGTCGCGGCGAGGGCTTCGAGAATGACCTGCCGCTTTTTGCTGTTTTTGCGGATGGGCATTGAAGCACCTCCTTCATATCAGTAACAGGAATTATTACTGATATTAAGATAGCACGGCGATCCGCATTTGTAAAGCACTTTTTGCGAATGATTCTCAAGATTGTGCAGATTGCTGCATTTTCCCCCTCTGCATTCGGCATTTGTGCGCAAAAAATTCAGGCCGCACCGCCAGATGGCGCGGCCTGATCGTGATTCACCGGCGGCAGACGTTTCCCGTGATGCCGCACAGCGCCTGCGCGCACTCCATGTCCCACTTGCCGGAGCGGGCGATGTCGTCGATCGAGAGGATGCCCACGAGCTTGCCGCTCTCGGTCACGGGCAGCCTGCGCACCTGCGCGGCGCGCATGGCGGCCATTGCGCTGCGCACGTCGGCATCGGCTGCGACCGTCACCGGGTCGCGCGACATGATGCCGCGTACGGTCGCGGTCTGCGGATCATCGCCGGCGGAAACACAGCGCACGACGATGTCGCGGTCGGTGAGCATACCGGCGAGCGTGCCGTCGTCCTCGCACACCGGCAGCGCGCCGATGCTGCGCTGGCGCATCAGCCGCGCCGCAGCAACGACCGGCTCGTCCGGATGCGTCACGGCGGCGGCAGCGGTCATGTAATGGCGGACCTGCATCTCAACACCCCCTCTGGACGGAAGCTCCGTCTGCGGAGATTGTCACCCGCCGGGGGTGTTTTTATACCTATTATAATATGTCGCGCCCGGTCACTGCACGAGCGCCGCGAGCGCTGCGCCCGCGCTCTCGCCGAACAGCCGCACAGCGCGCACGGCTTCCTGGAGCGTGTTGCCGCTGCTGCCGACCTCGATGATGAGCGAGCCGCGCGTGAGATGCTGATTGTAGCGCTCGTTGACGAGCGTGATCGGCCGCATGAGCGTCGGGTGCGCCTGCACGGCTGCATCCTGCAGGTACACCGCCAGACGCAGATTTTCCTCCCAGTGCGGGTGATAGAGCCCTGATGCGTTCGTGCCCACGAGCAGCATCACCTGCGCGCACGCGGCGTCCGGGAGCTCTGCCACGGTCTTGTAGACCACGCTGTCGGAGCACAGCGCGTCGCGGTGCAGGTCGATGACGATGCGCAGACTCGGGTATTGGCTCAGATACTCCTGTACGGCCGCGCCCGAGCGGCTATATGAACCCGTATAGCTCGGATAGTCGTAGATCGTCCGGTCGTGCAGCACCTCAAGCCCCGCGTTCGTGAGCGTGTCGGCGAGCACGTCGCCCACGTGCACTATATTATAATTGGTGTCCTCGGTGCGGCAGGTGTCGCTCGCGGCATAGAGGTCGTGTCCCGCCGGGGTGAAGGCTTCGCTCGCGTGTGTGTGCATGATGAGGATCTGCGGCTCGCCCGCCGGCAGCACGGCGGCCGGTCCTTGCTGCAGCAGGGAGGCGATGTACACGGGGATGTCCGTCTGGTTCTTGATCGTCAGCCCGCCGGCGATGCTCGTCGCCACGATGGGCAGTCCGTCGGCGGTTGCAGTCGGGGCGGTTTCGGCGCCGCCGGCCGCGGTGGGGGCGGGGGTCACCTCCGGTGCGGGTGAGGCGGCGCTGAGCGCTGCCGCTGCCTCCGGCGTGGGGGAGGCGTCCACCGGCGGAGCACCGAGCTCCATGCGCACCGATGCCAGCAGCAGCTGCTCCGGATCGAACCAGCGCTGCAGCCGGTCCTTGAGCGGCGCGCCGCCTGCCGCGGCCGATGCGATCTGCAAACCGAACACGGCCAGACCCACACAGGCCAATTTCTGCCGCAGTGTCATATCTGCCCACCTCCAAACGCATTCTCCACAATATATATGGTTTTTGGGCTGGAATTATGTCACCGCATCTGCTATACTGTGAGCGGAAAAAATGCAAAGGAGGCGTCGCTATGACGATCACATACCGGCCGAAAGGCGTCTGCTCGCGCTTGATGCAGGTGGAGGTAGAAGACGGGATTATCCGCAAAGTTGAGGTAAAAGGGGGGTGCAGCGGCAACCTGCAGGGCATTTCGCGGCTCTTGGTGGGGATGCCGGTGCAGCAGGCCATCGAACGTCTGGAGGGCGTGCGCTGCGGACTGAAGCCGACTTCCTGCCCGGATCAGCTTTCAAAGGCACTGAAACAGGCGCTGTAAGGCGGAAAAAAGATTTACATAATTCTTTCAAATAATTAAAATGGTTGACATAATGCAAGTTTGCAAGAAAATTTTGCGAACTTGCATCTTTTCTTTTTGGTCAGATTGCGTCGAAACGTCGGATTTGGTCAAAGTAAACAACACAATTTCTTGTGTCGAACAACGTAAATATATACTGTATTTTGTTATTTCAGCATTTTATTGTGGATTTTATTCAGAACTTAAAAAGCTGCTTTGTGCAATTTGCCGATTGCGAACGACTCGGAAAATGAATATAATTATCCATAACGGGGCAAGGCGTCGTGTGCAAAACGCGCCTGTCGGGTGTATGGATCAGATGACCGTGTGCCCGCCGGACCCGAAAAAGTTACAGCAAAGGAGGCTGCACGTCATGAAACAAATCAAGAGAGCCGGACAGTCCGTCAGATCGGGTCTGTCGCTGATGTGCATCGTCTGCCTGCTTTGCGGCTTATTGTGCGGATTTTTCTGGCTCGCCGGTGAGAGTCCGGTGCTGGCCGCCGGGCTGGACGGGGATGCCCTGTCGGCCAGAGCGGTCATGAGCGGGGATGCGTCCCTGTCTGCGCCCGAGCGCGATGAGAAGCTGGCGGTGCAGGCCGCCGCGCAGGCGACGTCGCCTGTCGCGCGCACGCTTGCCGTCGGCATGGACGCTGCGGACTATACCGAGACGGTCACCTGCGACTACACGCCCGTGTACATCGACGATTGCTTCGGCGGTTACTGCTATGTGATCGACGGCGAGGCCTGGCTTTCGGCGGATGCGTTTGCCGAGATGCTCGGTCTTGAGAGCGCGACCGTCACCGACGGTGACACCCAGACCGTCACGGTCGACGGTGCGGACATCGCGGCGACCTACGGCGCTGGGAGCTACACGGCCAACGGCCGCTGCTTCTATGCGCCTGACGGGGTGTACGCCTTGGACGGCAAGGTGGTGCTGCCGCTGGCGGATCTGGAGAAGATCTTCGGCGTCACGGCCACGTTCAGCGCGGACAATACCAGCCTGCGCGTCGATGCGTCCGGGCAGCAGCTGCTCGAGAGCGGCGAGAGCTTCTACGGCACGCGTGACGTCTACTGGCTCAGCCACATCATCAATGCCGAGGCCGGCAACCAGCCCATGGACGGGCAGATCGCGGTCGGCAATGTCGTGCTCAACCGCGTGGCGGACGAGCGCTTCCCCAACAGCGTCAAGGAGGTCGTGTTCGACCGGCGCAGCGGTGTGGCGCAGTTTTCGCCCACGGCGGACGGCAGCATCGGTCTCACGCCGGATGAGGATGCCGTGCTCGCGGCAAAGCTTGCCTTTGAGGGGTATAACACGGTCGGTGAGAGTATGTACTTCATCAACCCCGCGGCCTGCAACTCCGCGTGGTTCAACCGCTGCCTGACCTATACGACTACGATCGGCGACCACGTCTTTTACGCATAATAGCTGCACAGACAGCATTTCCGCCCGCACGGAGACCCGTGCGGGCGGTTTTTATATGGCGCAAAAACAAGAGCCTTCCCCGCGCAACCGCGCGACAGCGAACGCTGAGAACGCGGGATAGCGCGGAGAACGCCCCTGCCAAAAACAGTATATCACACGAGCGGGGAAAGTCAAGGCAGGGGAACATGCCATCTGCGGTTTCTGAAAGTGGGATATTTCCCCAGATTCATCATTGACATTCCGGACGCTGCAGGGTATGCTGTTTTCAGCGAAAGCGCTTGCGCGATGACGCATCTCGGGTGTGAGGCTGCGGGCCGCTTGCGGCATGTTCAGCACTTCGCCGGCGCTTTCGTGTTTTTTGCGCATCGTTATACCATTCGCGCCCGGATCGTCGAGCCGGGCACTTTTTTGCGGCGCTGCGTGCGCCCTGCCCGGGGCTGGACGTGCGCGCGGGAATGTGGTAAGATGGCGGCAACAGATACATTCGGAGGCGCACATGGAAAAACTGCTCCGCGCGGGCTTTGCCGCGCTGGGTCTGCCGCTCGACGAGACGGCGCTGACCCGCTTTGAGACATACTACGAGCTGCTTGACGAGCGCAGCAAGGTCATGAACCTGACGGCCATCCACGGCGAGACGGATGTGGCGCAGCTGCACTTTCTCGACTCGGCGGCGCTGCTGACGGTCGAGCCGCTCGCCGGAAAGGCGGTCATCGACGTCGGCACGGGCGCGGGCTTTCCCGGTCTGCCGCTGAAGATCGCGCAGCCGGACATTTCGCTCACGCTGCTCGACAGCTTGGATAAGCGCGTGCGCTTTCTCGGCGACGTCTGCGCCGCGACCGGGCTCACGGACGTGACGTGCCTGCACGCGCGCGCGGAAGAAGCGCCGGAGCTGCGCGGTCAGTTCGACGCGGCGGTCTCGCGCGCCGTTGCGCGGCTGTACCTGCTGTGCGAGCTGTGCCTGCCGTTTGTGCGCACGGGCGGCGTGTTTCTGGCCATGAAGGGGCCTGACTGTGCCGAGGAGCTCGACGAGGCGCGCAGCGCCATCCGGAAGCTCGGCGGCACATATGAGCGCACGGTGACCTACACCGTGCCCGGTACGGATGTGACGCACAGCGTCGTCGTCATCCGCAAGACGGCGGCCACACCGCCGAAGTATCCCCGCCGCTGGGCGAAGATGCAAAAGGAGCATTTATAAGCTAAGCGCCCGACGCAGTTTGCGTCGGGCGCTTAGACTGTCAAAAAAGTACTACTTTTTTGACAAATGGGCTGCAGTCTGCTGCGCGCAAATTCCACACTTGCAGCCTGAACGGTATTTTCTCCGCCGCACATGTCGCCGGAGAAAATGATCGGACTTTCTTTGCGCCTGCGGGCGCAAACTCTACGAGGTTCTTTGGACAAGCTGAGGGGCGGACGCCATGCGGCGTCCGCCCCCCCTTGTTTTATTCAGGAAACCCTGCGGCGTCTGCTCAGCCCAGCACTTCGTTCAGCACCGCAAGCAGCGCGTCGACCTGCGCATCGGTCGTCGCCCATGAGGTCACAAAGCGCACGGCCTGGTGCGTTTCGTCCACGCGGGTGTTCGTGTAAAACGCCACCCGCTCCTGCAGCCGCGCGATCTGATCGTCCGGCAGGATGGGGAAGATCTGGTTCGTCGGCGAGGGCACATACATCGGCACGCCGAGGTTCGAGAACGCGGCCGCGATGCGCTGCGCCTGCGTATTTGCGTGGCGTCCCATGTCGAGCCAGAGGTCCTGCTCCAGTGCGGCGGCAAACTGCACGCCGAGCAGACGGCCCTTTGCCAGCATCGCGCCGCCGCGCTTCATCGCGCGGCGAAAGCCCGGCTTGAGCGCGCCGTTGACGATGACCATCGCCTCACCGAAGAGCAGACCGTTTTTCGTGCCGCCGATGTAAAACGCATCGCACAGCTGCGGCAGATCGTCGGGGCGCAGGTCGTTGCCTGCGGCCGTGAGCGCCTGCGCAAGGCGCGCGCCGTCGAGATACAGGTACAGCCCGTGCGCATCGCACGCTGCACGCAGCGCGGTCAGCTCCGCCTTCGTGTACACCGTGCCGAGCTCCGTCGCGTCGGACACGTAGGCCATGCGCGGCAGCACCATGTGCTCATCGTAGACGCAAGGCTCTGCGCAGTGCTGCGCGGCGGCGGCCGCAATGGCGGCGGGAGTGAGCTTACCGTCTGCGCCGGGCATGGCGATCACCTTGTGACCGGTGGCTTCGATCGCGCCGGTCTCGTGCACGTTGACGTGACCGGTGTCGGCTGCGACCATGGCCTCCCACGGGCGCAGGAACGCAGCCGCGGCGAGCAGGTTCGTCTGCGTGCCGCCGACGAGAAAATGCACGTCGGCATCCGGACAGGCAAAGCGGGCGCGGATGGCATCGGCCGCGCGGCGGCAGTCATCGTCGAGCCCGTAGCCGGGGGTGGCGTTGAGATTCGTGTCGCACAGGGCGCGCAGCACGTTCGGGTGCGCACCCTCGGAATAGTCATTCTGGAAGCGGAGCATGGTGCTCTCCTTTCGTCTTTTCGTCTGTGTGGGTTCGGCACACAGCGCGTGCCGCCGCAGCTATGATAAGCCCGCCAGCGAGAGATTGTCAATGCATGGCACCACTTTTCCCGCCTCGAATGAAATCTGGCTTTTTTTCTTGTCTGAAGACAAGAAAAAAAGCCGGCAGCTTTCGCTGCCGGCCAGCCCGCCAATGCCGTGTGAGCCCAGTTACAACCTGCACAAGAAGGCAGGTGGGTCGCCTCTCTGCTGTTTCCTTGCTTCCAACGTCCAACCGGCATCTTTCAGCCGGCCGGGAGGCCTGCAATCCGCAGCGGAAGTTCTGGCATCCCTTATGAGAGATGTGGGTTTAAATGGGCTCCGAGCACAAACCGTGCTCCACGCACACAGCAGGACTTATTCCCATGCTATGCACAGCGCGGAAAGTTATTCCTCCGCGTCCGCCGCTTCGTCCTCGTCGGCGAAGACTTCCTGCATATAATAATTGTACACCTTGTCCAGCTCGTCATCGTCGTCGATCGAGCCGAAGAGCTCCTCACCGTTTTCTTCGATGATCTTGAGCAGGATGATGCCGAAATCGGGGTCGTCCTCGTCCATGTCGGCGGGGAGCGCCGCAAGATAACTCTGACCGTCGAGCTCAAACTCGTCGAGCACTTCCAGCTCGAACTCGTTGCCGTCCTCGTCCTCGATCGTCAGATAATCACTGCCGAATGCTTCACTCATCGGGGTATCCTCCAGTCGTGATCTTTTTCTGATTTCAGTGTACCCTATTCGGCGGCTAAAATCAAGTCTTTTTACGAGCCGAGATCCTCCAGCAGCAGCAAAAGCTGCTCCTGGCTGCCGACGGTGATGCCGCCGCGCAGCAGCTCGCGGTCGGCGCGGCGCAGTCCGGCGGTCTCGATGCCGGTCACCTGCAGGGGCTTGCGGTCGCCGCCGGAGGCAAATACGCTCACATATCCCTCATAATCGCGCAGAACAAATTCCGCCTGCGCACCGTCATACGATGTGACCGGCGCGCCCGGCTGCTGCAGGGAAGAGATCGCCGCGCCCGCGACGAAGGGCGATACGGCGCACAGCGCCGTCACGACCGTCAGTGCCAGCGTTCGTTTCATATGCCACGCTCCTTTCACCGGAAAGTTTGCCCAATGTGTGCGCGATCCATACGCGCCGGACAAAAACGCGCGAAGGACTATCCGGTGTTGACAGGGTGTGCTATAATATCTTTTAACCGTTTTTATGCGCTGGACTCTGACCGGGTCTTTGACCCGCTGTTTCACCCGCTTACATGTTATTCTCAGGGAGGTGGCCATTGCCTATGGCAAAACGACCGAAACCGGCATCCGCCCCACGCGCGGCACAGGCTGCGGACGCGACCGTCAGCGTCGCGGGCACGATCCTGCGCGTGCTCGGCACGATCTTTTTGATCCTGCTCGTCACGGGGCTTTTGTTTTTGTGCATCTTCGCGTACTACGTGAAAAACTGCCTGTCCACGGATCTGGACGTGCAGCTCTCGGACTTCACGGTCTCGCTCTCGAGCTCGATCCTGTATGAGGACGCCGACGGCAACTGGCAGAACCTCACGAATCTCTCGAGCACGGAAAACCGCGTCTGGATCAGCTACGACGAGATCCCGAAGGCCATGGAGCGCGCTGCCGTCGCCATCGAGGACAAGCGCTTTTATAAGCACAAGGGCGTGGACTGGTACCGCACGACGGGCGCGTTCATCAATATGTTCCTGTCGATGAAAAACGACTTCGGCGGCTCGACCATCACGCAGCAGCTCATCAAAAACCTCACCAAGCAGGACGATATCACCGTGCAGCGCAAGCTGCTCGAGATCTTCCAGGCGCTCGAATTCGAGAAGTCCTATGATAAGAAGGAGATCATGGAGTGGTATCTCAACATCGTCTACTTCGGCGAGGGGTGCAACGGTGTCTACACCGCCGCCGAGACCTACTTCGGCAAAGAGCCGAAGGATCTCACGATCGCCGAGTGCGCGAGCATCATCGGCATCACGAACAACCCCTCGAAATACGACCCCTTCATCAGCCGCGAGAACAACAAGACCCGGCAGGAGACCATTCTCAAGCAGATGTACGAGCAGGGGTATATCTCAAAGCAGGAGTATGACGAGGCCGTGGCGCAGGAGCTCGTGTTCGTGCGCAGCGAATCCGACGAGCCCACCCAGACCATCTACAGCTACTATGCCGAGGCCGTCATCAACGACGTGCTCAACGACCTCGTCGAGCAAAAGGGTGTCAGCCGCGACACGGCACGCACGCTGCTCTATTCCGGCGGCTATCAGGTCTATTCCTGCTACGATGCGAGCATCCAGCAGGCGATCGACAACATCTATACCGACCTCGAAAAGATGCCGCAGCGCCCGTCGGCCTCCGGCCAGCAGTTCGAGTCCGCCATCGTCATCATGGATCCCTATACCGGTGAGATCAAGGGTCTGTCCGGCGGCACGGGTGAAAAGACCATCAACTTCGGCACGAACCGCGCCACGCAGTCCAAGCGCCCGCCCGGATCGTCCCTCAAGCCGATCGCAACCTACGGTCCTGCGATGGAGCTCGGCCTCATCACGCAGTATACGCAGGTCGACGACGCGCCGGATATCAAGCTGACCGGCACGAGCTGGTATCCGAAAAACTCCGGCGGCGGCAACTACGGCGTCATCACCATCCGCGAGGCGCTGCAGCGCTCGCTCAACACCGTCTCGGCGCAGATCCTTGACAAGCTCACGCCGCGCGCGTCGTATGAGTTCCTCAAGGACAAGCTCGGCGTCACGAGCCTTGCCGAGTCCGACTGCGACTATGCGCCGCTCTCCCTCGGCCAGCTCACCAACGGTATCACCGTGCGCGAGATGACGCAGGCGTTCTCCGCCTTCGTCAACGACGGTGTGTTCACCTACGGCCGCACGTATTCCTACGTCAAGGACGCCAACGGTGAGATCGTGCTCGAGAATCCCGCGCGCACGATCGTGGCCTTCAAGGCCAACACCGCGTGGAACATGGCCGATATGCTCTGCAACGCCGTCAACAGCGGCACGGGCTCTGAGGCGCGTCTGACCGGTATGCCCGTCGGCGGCAAGACCGGTACGACCACGAACAACTGCGACCGCTGGTTCGTCGGCTTCACGCCGTACTATGTGGCCGCCGTCTGGACCGGCTATGATATGCCGGAGTATATGAACTTCTCTGGCAACCCCGCCTCCCAGATCTGGAAGCTGGTCATGGATCCGATCCACAAGGATCTAGCGACCAAGAGCTTCCCGACGCCGAACGTCGGCACGCCGACCGGCATCTTCGGTGACTTCTCCAGGCAGACGCAGGACGTGGACGACGTGGAATAAACGCACTATGCCACACGCAGCCGGGTCGGGATCTCCTGGCCCGGTTTGCGCGGTGTTGACAAAACAATTGAAATGTGTTACAATTTGAAAACAGTGGCTTCGGAGGTGTATCTCATTGGCAGCAAAAACGAACGAATTGTGCTATAAAGGCCATCCGCTGCGCCGCAAGGATAATCTGCTCTATTACGGCAGCATGGCTGACAAGTACATCATTATGATGCAGATTCTCGACACGAAGAAGGTCAAAGATCTCGACGTGGCGACGCGGGTCTCCGTGCAGCTCCAGCTGACGGACCCGGATCTGAAATCCCGCGACCGCGTGGTCAAAAAGACAGAAAAGGACGGGCTGTACAACGCCATGGATGTGGCGGCTGTGTGGCTGGACCGCGCGCTTGCGAATAACTAAGCAAAGGATGATTCTATGGCGAAACGATTTCTGAAAACAACGGTTGCCTCCGTGATCTTCGCGCTTACGCTGGCCGTTTCGGCCTCCGCGGCGACTGCCGGCGGCGCGACCACGACGACGGCCGTGAACTTCCGAAAGGGCGCCGGTACGAATTACGGCATTATCTCGACGCTCCCGGCCGGTACAAAGGTCGTGGTGTCCGAGCGGTCTAACGATGCGTGGTCCATGGTGGTCTATAACGGCACCTTCGGCTACATATCCTCCGATTACCTCAAGCGCGCCAATGACCTCAATGCCAGCTTCGGCACCGGTACGATCAACAGCAGCTACGTGCGTATGCGCTCCGGCGCGAGCACGAGCAGCTCCATTCTCGGCACCTACAATCCCGGCACCACGATGACGGTCACCGGCGTCAGCGGTGCCTGGTTTAAGGTCAGCTATAACGGCACTGCCGGCTATGTCCACTCGGATTACCTGTCCCTGTCGGGCGTGACGTCCGGCGGCAGCACGTCCGGCTCCAACGGCTCTGTCAAGGGCAGCGATGTGCGTATGCGCTCCGGCCCGGGCACGAACTATTCCATCCTCGGCACGTACCAGAACGGCACGGCGCTGACCGTGACCGGTACGGAAAACGGCTGGACGAAGGTCACCATCGGCGGCACGAGCGGCTACATCCGTTCGGACTATGTCTCCGGCGGCGCGGACAGCAAGACCGGCTATATCAAGGGCACGGGCGTGCGTATGCGCGCCGCTGCGAGCACGACCAGCTCCATCCTCGGCGTGTATAACACCGGCACCGAGATGACGATCACCGGCGAGAGCGGCAACTGGTACAAGGTCAGCCACAGCGGCAAGGACGGCTATGTCAGCAAGGACTATATGTCCATGACCAAGCCAGGCAGCGGCGGCGGCTCGACGAGTCAGAGCGGCTACATCAAGGGCAACGGCGTGCGCCTGCGCTCCGGCGCCGGCACGAGCTACTCCATCCTTGGCGCGTATAATAACGGCACGCCGCTGACCATCACCGGCACGAGCGGCGACTGGACGGCCGTCACCATCAACGGTGTCAAGGGCTACGTCAACAGCGCCTATGTCTCCACCACGAAGACGGAGGGCGGCAACGGCGGCGGCAGCACGCCGAGCGTTTCCATCGGCGAGACGATCGTCTCCACGGCCAAGCAGTACATGGGTGCGCCGTATGTCTACGGCGGCATGAGCCCGTCCGGCTTTGACTGCTCCGGCTTTGTCAACTATGTGTACAAGCTCTGCGGCTACTCCATGAGTCGTGTGGCCAGCAGCATCTACAACAACAACGGCACCTACGTCGAGAAGGCCAACCTCCAGATCGGCGACCTGGTGTTCTTTGCGAGCAACAGCTCCAGCATCGGCCACGTCGGCATCTACATCGGCAACGGCCAGTTCATCCACAGCAGCTCCGGCGCAGGCTGCGTCGTCATCAGCGACCTGAGCTCGAACTACTACCTGAAAAACTACGTGGGCGCAAAGCGCATCGCAGGCTAACAGGATTCCTTTGTCCCCCGGCAGCACCGGGGGACATTTTTTATCTTGCGGCAGAATGTATGGCCGTGATATATTGAGGAAAATCATGTGTGTGGGAAAGGGCAGGTGAAGCCAATGCAGTGTACCTACTGCGGACGAGACATTCCGGACGATGCGGTCTGGTGCCCCTACTGCGGGGCGGAGCAGACACCGCCGGACGAGACCACGCCGCCGGACGGCTGGCAGGACGAAAACATCCCTGTCGACGACTGGGATGACGAGGCAGATCCGCCGCCCGACAACACGTGGGTCGACGACCCGCCCGTGCCCGGGTGGGAGAATGATGCACCCTATGAGCCTGCGCAGGATGCGGACGCGCCGCGCAGTAAGGCGCTGCTCATTGCGATCTTCGCCGCGCTCGGCGTGTCGCTGATCGTGCTGCTCATCGCGCTCAACGTCAAGCCCAAGCCGAAAGATCCGGTCGCCGCCGTGACGCCGGTCGTGACAGCCACGGCGCAGCCCTCCGCCGCGCCGACGCAGGCCCCGACCCCGACGCCGACGCCCACGCCGAAGCCGGCCTCCGGCAGCTATATCCTGCCGGACAGCGCCACGCGCCGGCTCACGCAGGCAGATGTGGCAGACCTCACGTGGGAGCAGTGCTGCCTTGCGCGCAACGAGATCTACGCGCGCCACGGCCGCATCTTCCAGACGCCGCAGATCGCGGCATATTTCGAGGCGCAGAGCTGGTATCACGGCACGGTGCCGGGCGCGTCGTTCGACAACAACATGCTCTCGCCGATCGAGCACGCAAACGCGGATTTTCTCACGAGCTATGAAAACGCCACGTGGGGACATTCCTATTACTAAACCAAAAATCTCCGCAGCTTCGGCTGCGGAGATTTTTTTCGTTGATTCGTTTATGCCTTGGCGACGGCTGCGCGCAGCGCGTCGACGCGGTCGGTGTCCTCCCAGCGGACGCCAAGCTCCTCGCGGCCCATGTGACCGTAGGCGGCGAGCTGGCGGTAGATCGGGCGGGACAGCTCGAGGTCGCGGATGATGGCCGTCGGGCGCAGGTCAAACACCTGCTGCACGGCCGCGGCGATCTGCGCGTCCGGCACGGTGCCCGTGCCCTGCGTGTCGACGAACACGCTCACGGGCTCGGCCACGCCGATGGCGTAGGCCAGCTGCACGAGGCAGCGCTTGGCGAGCCCGGCGGCGACGATGTTCTTGGCCACGTAGCGCGCGGCGTAGGCGGCGCTGCGGTCGACCTTCGTCGGGTCCTTGCCGGAGAACGCGCCGCCGCCGTGCGGGGCGCTGCCGCCGTAGGTGTCGACGATGATCTTGCGGCCGGTCAGACCGGAGTCCGCCTGCGGGCCGCCGACGACAAAGCGGCCGGTGGGATTGATGAGGTAGCGGGTCTGCTCGTCGAGCAGCTCGGCCGGGATGGTCGGACGGATGACGAGCTCGATCATGTCCGCGCGCAGCTTGGCCATGTCGACCTCCGGCGCGTGCTGTGTGCTGAGCACGACGGTGTGCACGCGCACGGGGCGGTTCTGCTCGTCGTACTCGACGGTGACCTGTGTCTTGCCGTCGGGACGCAGATAGTCCACAAGCTCCTGCTTGCGCACGGCGGTCAGGCGCTTGGCAAGCTTGTGCGCCAGCGAGATCGGCAGCGGCATGAGCTCCGGCGTCTCGTCGCAGGCGTAGCCGAACATCATGCCCTGATCGCCCGCACCGTTGTCGAGCGCGTCCTCGCCGGCCTGCTTGCTCTCGAGCGACTGGTCGACGCCGAGGGCGATGTCGGCGCTCTGCTCGTCGATGTTCGTGATGACGGCGCAGGTCTCGCAGTCAAAGCCGTACTTGGCGCGGTCATAGCCGATCTCGCGCACGGTCTGGCGCACGACCTTCGGAATGTCAACGTAGCACTCGGTCGTGATCTCGCCCATGACGTTCACGACGCCGGTCGTGACCGTGCACTCGCAGGCGACGCGGCCGTTCGGATCCTGTGCCAGGATCGCGTCGAGGATCGCGTCGGAGACCTGATCGCAGATCTTATCAGGATGTCCCTCGGTCACGGATTCGGATGTAAAAAGATGATGTGCCATTGTGTTTTCCTCACTTTCTGATGTGCCTGGCAAAAGAAACAAGCGCCCCGACAGCCGACGGAGCGCTTGGAAAAGGCGAAGATCCTCATCTTTCGATTTGCACCGCCGGATTTGGCACCTTGCAGAAATCTGCAGGTTGTCGGGCTTCACAGGGCCGGTCCCTCCGCCACTCTTGATAAGGCTGTTGAATTGTGAGATACATTATACGCGCTTTTGCGCGCTTGTCAAGTCTGTTTCGTCAGTTATTTTTGAGCCAGTTCCACAGCCGCCGCCACCACGGCAGCTTTTTCTGCGGCTGAGCTGCGGCGGAGGCTGCGGACTTTTGCACGGTGCGCCCGGCGAAATACGTGTGCAGATACGTCTGGCTCACGAATGCCTCGCCCGTTGGTTCCGGACGCAGATACGAGCCGTCCGGCTGCATGATCCACGCCTGCCGGTTGTCGCGGCGCATGGCGCTGAGCACTTCGAGCACCTCCGCGCGTGCCGTGGGATCGGTCACGGCGGCAAATGCCTCGATCCGGCGTACGGTGTTGCGCTCGAGCAGATCGCCCGAACCGATGAACACGCTCTGCGCATCCCCGCGGCCGAAGACAAAAATGCGCTCGTGCTCGAGATACCGCCCGATGATGCTGCGCACCGAGATGTGCTCCGTGCGCCCGGGCACGCCCGGCCGCAGGCAGCAGATGCCGCGCACGAACAGCTCCACCTCCGTGCCCGCCGCGCTCGCGCGCACGAGCTGCGCCATGATGTCCGCGTCGTTCATGGCGTTGACCTTGATGCCGATGTAGCCCGCTGCACCGAGCCAGATCTGCGACTCGATGTGCGCCATGAGCTGCGGCTTGTAGCCCTCCGGCGCGAGCCAGAGCGATTCCGTCTCGCCGACGGTCTCGCCGCGCGCGAGCCGGTCAAACGTCCTGGCCGCGTCGCGCCCGATGGCCGGATCACTCGTCAGGAGCATGAGGTCGGTATATTGCTCGGCGGTCTTTTCGTTGTAGTTGCCGGTGCCGACCTGCGTGTAGTAGCAGATGCCGCCGGGGCAGCGCCGCGTGATGAGGCAGAGCTTCGTGTGCACCTTGTACTGCGTCAGACCGTAGAGAATGTCGCACCCGGCGTCCTCAAGCATACGCGAGTAGTCGATGTTGCTCTGCTCGTCAAAGCGGGCGCGCAGCTCGAGCAGGCACTGCACCTGCTTGCCGTGCTCGGCGGCATAGGCCAGCGCCGCCGCGATGCGGCTGCTGCCGGCGAGCCGATAGAGCGTGATCTTGATCGACACGACGTCCGGGTCGTCCGCCGCCTCATACAGCAGATCCACAAACGGGTTCACGCTCTGATACGGCAGCGCAAGCAGCAGGTCGTGCCGCGCGAGATAGGCAAAGTAGTCGCCCTTTTGCAGCGCCACGTTTTTGGCCGGTGGCACCTCGGGGCACGTCAGCCCCGTGAGGTCGAATTCCCCCGGCATCGTGAGCACGAACGACAGATCCGCCGGTGCGATCGTGCAAAACAGCTGCCGCTTCGGCAGTCCGAGCAGCGTGCGCGCTGTCTCGCGCATCTCGTCGGTGACCTTGCCCTGCAGCTGCGCGCGCACCGGCTCGAGCCGTCTCCGGCGGCGCAGCAGGCGCTCCATCGCGGCGCGGAGGTCTGCATCGCACCCGTCCATGATATCGCGCACGGAGATGTCGGCGCTGCGCGTCACGCGCAATATGGCCGTCTCACGCACGCGCCGCTCACCGAAGACCAGCGGTGCAAAGTGCGCCACCAGCGGCGCTGTGAGCGCAAGCTTCTGCACCCCGTCGATCGTCAGGCGGAAAAACTTCGGCAGCTGCGTCGTCGGGATCAGTCCCGCGCCGCCGCGCTTGCCCGCAAAGCGCACGAGCACGTACTGCTCACGGTTGCGCAAAAACGGCAGCGGGTGCTCCGCGTCGAGTACCTGAGGGCTCAGCAGCGGACGCAGCGCGTCAAAGCGCCGCCGCAGCAGCACCTCGTCCGCCTCGTCGAGCCGGTCGAAGTCGAGGATCTCGACGCGCTGCTTTGCCAGCGCCGCCGTCACCTTGCGCCAGAGCGACTCAAAGTCCTTTTGCTGCCGCGCTGTTTCCGCGTAGATCGCGCGCAGCTGCTCACGCGGCGTGAGCCCCGTGATGGTCTCCGTGTGCCACGGCTGCAGCAGCGCCCGGTCGAGCAGACCGCCGACGCGCACCATATAAAATTCATCCAGATTCGAGCAGTAGATCGACAGAAACTTCAGCCGCTCATAGACCGGCAGCGTCTCGTCGGCCGCCTCCGCCAGCACGCGGCGGTTGAATTGCAGCCAGCTCAGCTCGCGGTTGAGAAAGAGGTCTGCATAGGCGGGGTCAGGCTGCCGGTCGGAAAACAGCGCGCGGCTGTCGCTCTGCGCGGCCATCTGGCGCAGCGCCTGCGCGCCCGGCAGCTCGGTATCATGTTTGCGGGGCATACGGTCGCCTCCTTGGGTGGGCAATTTCATGCATATCGTATCATTATACCCGAACGGACGATGCTTGGCAATCCCTGCGCGGGCGAACGAAAACGCTGCGAAAGTGCGCCGGGCGTTTGCCCGCGCCCGAGCAGGGCATAGATGCGCGGCATTGTGCAAAAAGGTTGCAAAATCGGAGCGGGACTGCTATAATTTTGGCATAGAAAACCCATAGGAATTTCTGGAGGTAATATACATGGATTCGTTCCGCGTGCTCGAAATTAAAAAGAGCGTTTTTGAAAACAACGACCGGGAGGCCGACCTGCTGCGCGAAGAGCTCAAGCAGAATCACACCTTCCTGCTCAACCTCATGTCCTCGCCCGGCAGCGGCAAGACCACGACCCTCATGGCGACCATCAACGCCTTGAAGGACGATCTGCGCATCGGCGTCATGGAGGCTGACATCGACTCGGACGTCGATGCGGCGACCATCTCCACCAGCGGCGCAAAGGTCATCCAGCTGCATACCGGCGGTATGTGCCATCTCGACGCGGGCATGACGCGTCAGGGTCTCGAGGGGCTCGGCACGGAAAACATCGATCTTGCCATCCTTGAAAACGTCGGCAACCTTGTCTGCCCGGCGGAGTTTGACACCGGCGCCGTGAAAAACGCCATGATCCTCTCCGTGCCGGAGGGCGACGACAAGCCGCTGAAGTACCCGCTCATGTTCTCGATCTGCGACGTGCTGCTCGTCAACAAGATCGATGTTGCGCCGTACTTCAACTTCAGCCTCGAAAAATGCATCGAGCGCGTCAAGAAGCTCAACCCGAACATTCAGGTGTTCCCGATCTCCGCGCTCAAGGGCGAGGGCATCGAGCCGTGGGCCAACTGGCTGCGCGAGCAGACGAAGACCTGGAACGCATAAATACCCGCAGATACGAACAGGGACGCTCCCACGGGAGCGTCCCTGCTTTTCGTTTTCCGGTTCACGGGTGCTTCTGCGCCCAGGTGCGCACGAAGGCGGCAAAGGTGCGCACGAGCGGCTTATCCTCCGATTCCGGGTGGATGGCCATGGCGATCGTGCGCTGCGCCGGCGGATCGAGCGGGCGCACGACGACGTTGTGGTTATCCGCGCGCAGCACGAGCTCGTGCGCGATGCAGATGCCCAGCCCGCTCTCGACCATGGAGATCATGGCATAGTCGTCCGCCGTCTGAAAGCGGATATCGGGGTGCACGTGCGCGGCGTCGAGCACGCGCAGCGCGTCGCGGTTCGTGCTGTCGACAAGGCTTACGACCGGCTCCGTGCCGAAGGCCGCGATCGGCACGGCATCCTGCGCTGCGAGCGGATGTCCCGCCGGCAGCACGGCCAGCAGCCGGTCACTGCACACGGGCACGATCTCGCCCGGCAGCTCGCTCGGCAGCGACACGAAGCCCATGTCCACCGTGCCGCTGCGCACATAGGCGTCGACCTCGGCATACGCCCCGTCAAACAGGCGAAAGCGCGCCTCCGGGTGCTGCGCCTGAAATTCCTTGATCATCGGCGGCAGCCAGTTGACCGCGACGCTCTTGAACGTTGCGATGCGGATCGTGCCGCCGGTGCGCTCACGCACCTCCTGAATGCGGTGCTGCAGGTGCGCGTCCGCTGCACAGACCTGCTCCACGGCCGGCAGCAGCGCCTTGCCCGCCGGCGTCAGATGCACGCCGCCGCGGTTGCGCACCAGCAGCGGAAAGCCGCAGTCGCGCTCGAGCCCCGCCAGCAGCTGCGTCAGCGCCGACTGGGACACGCCCAGCTCCCGCGCCGCCGCCGACACGCTCGCGCACGCGACCGTTTTCAGAAATGCCTCGTATTGCCGCAGTGTCACACACGGCACCTCCCTGTCCGGATTTTTCTCGTTAAAATAAGATTATCTTATATTATACGCGCCGACATCAAAAAGTCAAGCACAGAAAAAACCCTTGACGCGGAAAGAAAAATCTCGAATACCGTCTGAAAAACGAAAGTAATTGTTGACACAGCGGCGAATATGGCGTATCATACATCCATATTGTTCCGCCGGAAATCATATAAGGTTTCCTAATGAAAGGGGTAAAAATTATGGGCACTGCTTCGAGCGGTGAATGGATTGCCATTCTGCTTTACTTTGCGCTGGTCATCGGCGTCGGCGTGTATTTCTTCTTCCGTGACCGCAAGGTGGAGGGCGAAAAAGAGTATTTCCTCGGCGGCCGCAGCATGGGCGGCTGGGTCGCGGCGCTGTCTGCCGGTGCGTCGGATATGAGCGCGTGGGTGCTCATGGGTCTGCCCGGCTCGATCTATCTGTACGGCATCGGCAAGGTGTGGATCGCCGTCGGTCTGGTCATCGGCACGATCTGCGCGTGGGTGTTCGTCGCGCCGCGTCTGCGCCGGTATTCCATCCGCGCGAACGACTCGATCACGATCCCGCAGTTTCTCACCAATCGCTTCCAGTCGAAGAACAAGGGCCTGCAGATCATCTCGGCGATCGTGTTCGTCGTGGTCTACTGCATTTACAGCGCATCGAGCATCTCGGCCTGCGGCACGCTGTTCAACACCGTCACGGGCATGAGCGCCAAGACGGCCATGATCATCGCCACGGCCATCATCCTCGTGTACGTGTTTCTCGGCGGCTTCAACGCCGTGTGCTGGACGGACTTTTTCCAGGGCATGCTCATGCTTGCCGCGCTCATGCTCACGCCGATCCTTGCGCTGTTCGCCATGAAGGGTGCAGACTTCGTCGCGCCGATCATGGCCGTGCCGGAAAACTACTTTAACCCCCTCTCCGGCGGCGGCTTCAACTGGAAGAGCATGTCGGACATCCTCTCCGGTCTCGGCTGGGGTCTGGGCTACTTCGGTATGCCGCACATCCTTGTGCGCTATCTGTCCATCAAGTCCGAGCATGAGATGCGCAAGAGCCAGATCATCGGCTGCAGCTGGATCGTGCTCATTCTGGCCATGTCCGCCGTCGTTGGTCTGATCGGCCGTCAGTTCCTCGGCGAGATCGACAACGAGAACCTCGTCTTTGTGCACATGGTGCGCCGCCTGTTCCCGGCGTTCATCTCCGGTGTGCTCCTTTCGGCCATTCTGGCCGCGGCCATGAGCACGGCCGACTCTCAGCTGCTCGCGAGCAGCAGCGCCTTCGCCTCCGATATCTATAAGCCGGTCATCCGCAAGGATGCCACCGACCATGAGATGCAGTGGGCGGGCCGTGTCATCGTCATGCTCATCTCCGTCGTTGCGTTCTTCATCGCTGCCAGCCCGAACTGCGGCGGCATCATGGCGCTCGTCGAGTGCGCATGGGCGGGCTTCGGCTCTGCATTCGGTCCGGTCATCCTGCTCTCGCTCTACTGGCGCCGCCTGACGTACTCCGGCGCGATCGCGGGCGTGTGCGTTGGCTTCGTGGTCGACGCCGTGTGGTATGCGTTCCTGTCCTCGAGCACCGGCCTGTATGAGATCATCCCCGGCTTCCTGTGCGGCCTGATCGCGGCGGTCATCGTGTCGCTGTGCAGCAAGGCCCCGTCGAAGGAGGTCACGGATCTGTTCGACCGCGCCTTCGAGCCCACGGACTGAACAAAGTATGCGTATAAAAATCGTCCCTCGTCAGAGGGACGATTTTTTTCACATTTTCTGCAAAATATCCCGTGCGGCGCTTGACAGCGGGGCAGGGAGTCTGTATCATCGAATGGTAATAGGGAACGGTGTTAGTCAAAATGCCGCCTGTCCGGTACTGCCGGGGAAACGGAGCGATATCCTATGGATTTTTTTGAACAGATCGCGCGCGAGCAGGTGCGCGCCATGATCCTCAACAACGCGCGCCGCGAGGATCTCAGTCAGGTGTTTTCGCAGGGCGAGATGCGTCTGCTCGGCTGCCTGCACGCCGGGGCGGACGGCCGCACGGCGGGGGAGCTGAGCACGCTGCTCGAGCTGAGCACGGCGCGCATCGCGGCCATGCTCAATAACCTTGAGCGCAAGGGTGCGATCACCCGCGCTCGTGGCGAGGCAGACCGCCGCCGCGTTGTCGTGCACCTGACCGCACAGGGACGTGAGGAGGTGCAGACGTCGTATGACGCTGCGGTCGTGTGCCTTGCGGAGGTGTACCGCCGCATGGGTGAGGACGATACGCGCACGCTGCTGCGCCTGAGTGAGCGCGCGGGCGAGATCGCCCAGCAGATCTATGAGGAGCGGAAGGGGGACGCGCCATGCGGGTGATGAAATACCTGCGCGGGCACATCCCGTCCGTGGTGCTGATCGTGCTGCTGCTCGTGGCGCAGTCGTTTTGCGAGCTGTCGCTGCCGGCGTATACGAGCCGCATCGTGGACACCGGCATTCAGGGCGGCGGCATCGAATCGGCCACGCCGCTCGCGCTCACGGACAAGACCATGGACGGCGTGCGCCTGTTTTTGTCCGACGAGGACGCGCAGACGGTCAGCGCCGCCTACACATATGATAACGGCGTCTGGACGCTGAATGACACGGCGCAGCAGCCGGAGCTGGAGTCTGTTTTCATCCGGCCGCTGGTCATGTATGCGCGCCTGTCGGAGCAGGGGGCGAACACCGTGCTCGCCCTGCGCAAGCAGATGCAGGGCGGACTCATCTCGCGCGAGCAGATCCTTGCGCGCGGTGAAGCCGCGCTCGACGGCATGGGCGTGCTCACGGACGGCGTCCTGCGCAGCGCGGCCGTGCAGTTTCTCAAGACGGAGTATGCCGTTGCGGGTCTGAATGTCGACCACATCCGCACGAGCTATCTGCTGCGCACCGGCGGGCGGATGCTCCTGCTCACACTCGGCATGATCGCGGCGGCGGTGCTCTGCAGCTATGTCGGCGCAAAGATGTCGGCCGCCATCGGGCGCGACCTGCGCGCGCGGGTGTTCCGGAAGGTGCTCTCGTTTTCCTCCGCCGAGATGGACAAGTTCTCCACGGCTTCGCTCATCACGCGCAGTACCAACGATGTCACGCAGATCCAGGCGGTGTGCGTGATGCTCGTGCGCATCGTGCTCTATGCGCCGATCATCGGTCTCGGCGGCGTCGTCATGGTCGCGCGCACAAAGACCGGGCTCGGCTGGGTCATCGCGCTGGCTGTCGCGGCGATGCTGCTGCTCGTGGGCGTGCTGATGAAGGTCGCCATGCCGCAGTTTCGCGCCATGCAGCAGCGTGTGGACGATGTCAACCTTGTCAGCCGCGAGGTCCTGACCGGTCTGCCGGTCATCCGCGCCTTCCACCGCGAGCAGCATGAGCAGGGGCGTTTCGATGCCGCGAGCGCCGCGCTCATGAACACGCAGCTGTTCGTCAACCGCACCATGGCGTTCATGGGACCGGTCATGACGCTCATCATGTACGGCGTCACGGTCATGATCGAGTGGTTCGGCGCCAAGAGCATCAACGCCGGTCATATGCAGATCGGCGACATGATCGCCTTTTCGACCTACGCGTCGATGATCATCATGGCCTTTATGATGATCACGATCGTTGCGGTGATGCTGCCGCGTGCGGAGGTCTCGGCGGCGCGCGTGGATGAGATCCTGCGCACGCGCCCGAGCGTGCGCGCCCCGCGCAGCGCCGAGCCCGCGCCCACGGACGCCACCGTCACGTTCGAGCACGTGTCGTTTCGCTATCCCGGCGCGGAGGACGATGTGCTGCATGACGTGAGCTTCACGGCGCGCCCCGGTCAGGTCACGGCCATTGTCGGCTCGACCGGCTGCGGCAAGTCAACGCTTTTGAACCTCATCCCGCGCTTTTACGATGCGACCGGCGGCACGGTCAGCATCGGCGGTGTGGACGTGCGCCGGATGCAGCCGGCGGAGCTGCGCGCCATGCTTGGCTATGTGCCGCAAAAGGGCGTGCTCTTCACGGGCGATATCCTCTCAAACCTCGAATTCGCCGGCGATGTCTCGGAGGCGGACGCCATCCGCGCCGCCGCCACCGCGCAGGCCGAGGACTTCATCTGGTCGCGGCCGCAGCATTTCCTCACGCCGGTGGCGCAGGGCGGGTCGAACGTCTCCGGCGGACAGCGGCAGCGCCTGTCGATCGCGCGCGCCATCGCCAAGCACCCGCAGGTGTATCTGTTTGACGACAGCTTTTCCGCGCTCGACTATCAGACCGACGCCGCGCTGCGGCAGGCTCTGGCCAAGCAGACGCACGATGCGACGGTGCTCATCGTGGCGCAGCGCCTGAGCACGATCCTGCACGCGGATCAGATCCTCGTGCTCGACGGCGGGCGCATCGTCGGCTGCGGCACACACAGCGATCTGCTGCGCAGCTGTGAAACCTACCGCGAGATCGCGCTCAGCCAGCTCAGCGCCGCGGAACTCGGACAGGAGGGCTGACGATGGCGGGACACAGACACGGACCGGGCCGCATCCCGGAAAAACCGAAAAATTTCAAGGGCACGCTCCGAAAGCTTCTTGGCTGCCTCGGGGAGCATCGCTTCGCGCTGGCGCTGGTGCTCGTGCTCGCGCTGGCGAGCACGGCGTTCGGCATCGTCGGCCCGAAGATCCTCTCGACGGCGACGACGGAGCTGGCCACCGGTCTCGGGCGCAAGCTCTCTGGGCTCGGCGGCATCGACTTCGGCAAGATCGGAAAGATCCTGCTGACGGTGCTCGCGCTCTACCTTGTCAGCGCCGCATGCAGCTTCTTCCAGTCGTGGATCCTCGCGGGCGTCACGCAGAAGCTCGCCTACCGTCTGCGCGGGGAGATCAGCGCGAAGATCCACCGGATGCCCATGCGCTACTTTGAGCGCGGCACCGTCGGCGACGTGCTCTCGCGCATCACGAACGATGTGGACACCATGTCCTCCGGCATGGCGCAGTCGGTCACGCAGCTGGTCACGAACGTCACGCTGCTCATCGGCGTGCTGGTCATGATGCTGCGCATCAGCTGGCTCATGACGCTCATTGCGCTCATCGTCCTGCCGGTCACGGGCGTGCTCACGAGCCGCATCGTCAAGCGCAGCCAGCGCTATTTCGTCGCGCAGCAGAAAAACCTCGGCGCGATCAACGGCAAGGTCGAGGAGACCTATGCCGGGCACAGCGTCGTGCGCGCGTTCAACCGCGAGGCGGCGACGCAAAAGGAGTTTGATGCCATCAACGCGCGGCTCTATCGCTCGGCGTGGAAGAGCCAGTTTTTGTCCGGGCTCATGATGCCGGTGACGACGTTTGTCAGCAAGCTCGGCTATGTGTGCGTGGTCGTGCTCGGCGGGTCGCTCGCCGCGCGCGGCACGATCACGATCGGCGATATTCAGGCGTTCATCAGCTATATGGCAAGCTTTACGCAGCCGATCACGCAGCTGGCACAGATCAGCACGCAGCTGCAGACCATGGCGGCCGCGGCCGAGCGCGTGTTCGACTTCCTCGAGGAAGCCGAGGAGCCGGCCGACCCAGCGCTGCCCGCCCCGGCGGAGCATATCCGCGGCGACGTGTCGTTCCGCCATGTGCGCTTCGGCTATGATCCCGAGCAGCCGGTCATCCGCGACTGGAGCTGCGACGTGCCTGCCGGCAGAACGGTCGCCATCGTCGGCCCGACCGGCGCCGGCAAGACCACGATGGTCAAGCTGCTCATGCGCTTTTACGATGTGGATGCCGGCGCGATCCTCGTCGACGGGCGCGACGTGCGCGATTATGCGCGCGGCGACCTGCGCCGCGCCTTCGGCATGGTGCTGCAGGACACGTGGCTGTTTAAGGGCACGATCCTGGAAAACATCCGCTACGGCCGCCCGGACGCGACCGATGCTGAGGTCATTGCGGCGGCCAAGGCCGCGCGCGCCGATGCCTTCATCCGCACGCTGCCCGGCGGCTATCAGATGGAGCTCAACGAGGACGCGACGAACGTCTCGCAGGGGCAAAAGCAGCTGCTGACCATTGCGCGCGCCGTGCTGGCGAACGCCCCCATCCTCATCCTCGACGAGGCGACGAGCTCGGTCGACACCCGCACCGAGCAGCTCATTCAGGAGGCGATGGATCACCTCATGCGCGGGCGCACGAGCTTTGTCATCGCGCACCGCCTGAGCACCGTCCGCAATGCCGACTGCATTCTGGTCATGCGCGGCGGCAGCATCGTCGAGCAGGGCACGCACGCGGAGCTGCTCGCGCGCGGCGGGGTTTACGCGGCGCTCTACAACAGTCAGTTTGAGGACGTGGTCGCATAAGGCGAGACCGCAAAACCGATGTTATGACAACCAAAACCGTGCAGAAGCACCTGCTTCTGCACGGTTTTCTTTGTTGCGTATGCGAATTATGTAAACAAGAACCTCAAAAAACAGTGTTATGGTAACTACTTTATGGTAACAGAACGTGCGTAAAAGCACTTGAAACACAAGCAAAAGCTATTCAGAGCTATGCGCTTATGTAAACTGAATTATGTGAATGACAGCGGAATTCACGTTTTCACATGATAGTGATATTATGAAAACTATATTATGACAACCGACACATGATAAAAACGATTAGTGTTTCAGAAAAAGCAAGAATCAGCAGACGAATTATGTCAATGCAGTTATGTGAACAAAATGCGCAAAAGAAAGCCCCGCGCGATCGATTCGCGCGGGGCTGAAGATGTTTGCTCGTTTGTGGGACTGCGTCTGCGGGTCATGCGCCGGGGTGCGCGCTGACAGGCGCGCCGGCGGTCTTATGCGTACTCGACCTTGATGGTGTTCGTGTTGCCGCTGCGCCCGTTGATGATGCCGCCGGTGATGATGACCTTGTCACCCTTTTCGAGCTGCATGACGGCACGGCTGACCTGCAGCGCGTGGTAAAACAGCACGTCGGTGCTCTCGTACACCTCGCTCATGACGGGCGTGATGCCCCACGAGAGGGCGAGCTTGCGGTAGGCGCGCTCGTTCGTGGTCAGACCGATGATGTCCGTCGGGCCGCGGAAGCGCGAGATCAGCCGCGCGGTGCGCCCCGTGATGGAACAGACGGTGATGACCTTCGCGCCGATGTCGATGGCCATGCCGCAGGTGGCGTGGCTGATGGCGTCGAGCGTGTCGTGGATCTCAAACTGTGTCTTGGGGAAGCGCTTGGCGTAGTTGATGTGCGACTCGGTGTATTCGGCGATGCGCGCCATGGCGCTCAGCGCCTCGACGGGGTGTTCGCCGGCCGCCGTCTCGCCGGAGAGCATGATGGCGCTCGTGCCGTCATAGACGGCGTTGGCTACGTCCGCGATCTCGGCACGGGTGGGGCGAATGTTGTGCGTCATGCTCTCGAGCATCTCGGTCGCGGTGATGACGCGCTTGCCGAGCAGACGGCACTTGCCGATGAGCTCCTTCTGGATGCTCGGCAGCTCCTCATACGGCACCTCGACGCCCATGTCGCCGCGGGCGATCATGATGCCGGCGCACTCGGTGAAGATCTCCTCGATGTTGTCGATGCCGGGCTGGTTCTCGATCTTGGCGATGACGCTGATGTCCTCGCCGCCGTTGGCGCGCAGGAAGGTGTTGAGGTCGGCCAGGTCCTGCTTGCGCGACACGAAGGACGCGGCCACGAAGTCCACGTCGTTCTCGATGCCGAAGAGCAGGTCGCGCTTGTCCTGCTCGCTCAGGAAGTCCTGCTTGAGCACCTTGTTCGGGAAGCTCATGCTCTTGCGGTCGGACAGCACGCCACCGGCGGTGACGCGGCAGATGACATCGGTGTCGGTCGTGTCGGTGACGGTCAGGGCGATGAGTCCGTCGTTGACGAGCACGGTGTCGCCCGGCTCGAGGTCTTTGGCGAGACCGGAATAGCTCACGGATACGCGCTCATTGCTGCCGACGACCGGCTCGGTCGTGAAGGTAAAGGTGTCGCCGGTGTTCAGTGTGATCTTGCCGCCTTCAAACGTGCCGATGCGGTACTCGGGTCCTTTCGTGTCGAGCATGATGGCAATGGGCAGACCGAGCTCGGTGCGCAGCTTTTTGATGCGGTCGATGCGCACCTGATGCTCGGCGTGCGTGCCGTGGGAAAAGTTCAGGCGCGCGACGTTCATGCCCGCGAGCATCATGGCGCGCAGGGTCTCCTCACTGTCGCAGGCGGGACCGATGGTGCAGACGATTTTCGTTTTTCTCATATCAGACTCCCTCTCTCCGGACGGATGGATTACTTTTTCTTCTTGCCGAACCAGCGGCGCTCCTTGCGCCCGGTTTTTTCGGGCTCGTCGACGTTGATGTTCCGGGCGGCCTCGGAAATGGCGTCAGCGTCAAAGTCCAGACCGAGCTCGTTGGCTGCGGCGCGCATCTGGTCGATGAACTCCGTCTGCGCCTGCAGCGTCTGGAGCATTTCGCGCGTGAGCGCAAGACCGCTGCCGACGCCGGGGTCGATGATGATGCCGGTGTCATTCGAGGAGAGCACGAGGGACGTGTAGTCCTTCACGCCGAGCTCGACGCTGCCCATGTTGCGCCACTGGATGAGACGCGCGCGGTCGGTGAACGCGCAGAAGAACGTGCGTCCGTCGTTCGTGCGCACCTTGCCGAACTGCAGGTGCTGCTGCCCGTCGTTTGCGGCGGCTGCGCCGTCGGGACGCTGGGCGGGGAAGTAGAGCGGCGCTGCGGCCAGCGTCGCGGTCAGGCGCTGATAATTCTCCTGCGAGTTGTTGATCTTGCACGCATCGAGCGCGTCGCGCAGCTCGTCGGACAGTGCCGCGCGCATGGCCTGCTCGGGCGTGCGCTCGTTGAGCACGATCTGGAAATCCGGGTAGGTGACGCGCAGCATATCCAGCGCCGTGCTCAGCCCCTGCACGTCCTCGTCGGGCGTGTCGTTTGCGGCCACGACGAACAGGCGCGGGTGATGCGTGGCACTGCGCTCGACGATGCCGGACGCATAGAGCTCCTCAAGCTTCGTCTGGATGCACAGGGCGACACAGTTGGGGTGCTCGCTCGTGGCGCCGACGGCCATGGCATAGGTCTCGTCACTGTCCGGTGCGGGTACCTGCGCGACCTCGAGGATGTGCGGGCGGCCGAGCGCATAGGCGGCCTCGGCCTTGTGCTGCTCGCGCTCTTCGTCGGTCATGGCGTCGATGTTGGCGGGCTCGGTGTAGGCGTTGGCGGCCAGCAGCTCGGCGATGGCCTTGCGCCGGATGTCCTGAATGCCGAGCAGCTGGATGGCGCGCGTGCGGTCGGCTGCGACATGGTCGTACAGATCGTTAAAGTTACTCATATATTTCCCTTCCCGGGGCATGGACTGCCCCCTTGATTTTCATTGCCGTTATTATAACACACCCTTCGGAAAATGGAAAGTGTCGATTCGCGGCGGCGGGCGGCGGCAGATTGCACAAACATTTCCACACGGGACGAAAAAATTTCTTGCCGCGATTTGCCGGTTTCTCTTTGCAAGCGGCAAAAATGTTGGTATAATGATTTCGTATGAAAATATGGATATTTGCGCCTGTGCGCAGGACGCGGAATTTTTCAAAAAGAGAGGTAGTTACGAAATGATTCCACACGGCAAAGAGATCAAGGTGTTCACCGGCTCGTCCAACCCCGAACTGGCGGACATGATTTGCAAGAATCTCGGCATCTCCCTAGGCAAGAGCACGGTCACGTCGTTTGCCGACGGCGAGTGCTCCATCTCCATCAACGAGCCCGTCCGCGGCGTGGACGTGTTCATCGTGCAGAGCACCTGCAAGCCGGTCAATGACAGCCTCATGGAGCTGCTGGTCATGATCGACGCGATGAAGCGTGCCTCCGCCGGCCGCATCACCGCCGTCATCCCGTACTTCGGCTATGCCCGTCAGGACCGCAAGGCCAAGGCGCGCGATCCGATCTCGGCCAAGCTCGTGGCAAACCTGCTCACGATCGCCGGCGCTGACCGCGTGCTGACCATGGACCTGCACGCAGCGCAGATCCAGGGCTTCTTTGACATCCCGGTCGACAACCTCTACGGCGCGCCGCTGTTCGCCAGCCACTACCTGCGCCGCTTCGGCTACGGCCGCGAGGATCTGGTCGTCGTCTCGCCGGACGTCGGCAGCGTGGCGCGTGCGCGCTCGTTCGCTATGAAGATGGGCCTGGGTCTGGCCATCGTGGACAAGCGCCGCGAGAAGGCCAACTGCTCTGAGGTCATGAACATCATCGGCAACGTCGAGGGCAAGACCTGCCTGCTGCTCGATGACATGGTCGACACGGCCGGCAGCCTGTGCGGCGCGGCAAAGGCCATCGTCGAGGTCGGCGGCGCGAAGGAAGTGTTCGCCTGCGCGTCCCACGGCGTGCTTTCCGGCCCGGCCGTCGATCGCATCAACGACAGCGTCATCGACGAGCTGCTCCTGCTCGACACCATTCCGTATCCGAAGGACAAGCCGGCCTGCGACAAGATCCAGTATCTGCCGGTCGCGCCGGTGTTCGCCGAGGCCATCAACCGCATCTATGAGGAGATGAGCATCTCCTCGCTGTTCGAGTGATGTTCTTTTCCGATCACGGCGGTGTGCAATGGCTGGTGGTGTTTCTCGGCAATCCCGGCCTGAAGTACCGCAACACGCGGCACAACGCGGGCTTTCTCGCGGCGGACGCCGTGGAAAAGGACTGCGGCGTGTCCATCGACCGGCTGCGCTTTCATGCGCTCACGGCGCAGGCGGAGCTCGGCGGGCAGAAGGTGCTGCTCATGAAGCCGCAGACGTATATGAACAACTCCGGCGAGGCCGTGGCACCGGCGGCGAAGTTTTATAAAGTGCCGCCGGAGCATATCCTCGTCGTGTCCGATGAGATCCATCTGCAGCCGGGGCGGCTGCGCATCCGGACGAAGGGCTCGGCCGGCGGGCACAACGGTCTCAAGAGCATCATCGCCAGTCTCGGCACGGACGCGTTTCCGCGCATCCGCATCGGCGTCGGTGCGCCGCCGCACCCGGACTATGATATGCCCGACTGGGTGCTCGGCACGTTCCGCGGCGATGATCTGACCGCCATGAACGATGCGGCCGCACGCGCGGCGGAGGCCTGCGCGGTCTACATCCGCGATGGGGCGGACCGCGCCATGAGCCGCTTTAACTAAACACTTGTCAGGGGTTTCCCACGTCCACCGGAACCGCCGCAGCCGACCGTGGGGCATTCGCCGCGCGCCGGTGTGCGGCCGGTCACGGCGCGGGAGACCCCCCTTGCTTTTTCTGCAATCTGAGAAATAAGGAGGCGCGCATTTCTTGAAAAAACACTGTATTGCCATGCTGCTTGCCGGCGGGCAGGGCTCGCGTCTGTACGCGCTCACGGCGAAGGTCGCCAAGCCCAACATCCCCTTCGGCGGCAAGTACCGCATCATCGACTTTCCGCTGTCCAACTGCGCCAACTCCGGCATCGACACCGTCGGCGTGCTCACGCAGTACCAGCCGCTGCTGCTCAACCGCTACATCGGCAGCGGTCAGGCGTGGGATCTTGACAGCATCGACGGCGGTGTGTACATCCTGCCCCCGTATCAGAGCGCGGGTGAGCGCGGGTCGTGGTTTTCCGGCACGGCCAACGCCATCTATCAGAACATGGACTTCATCGAGATGTATGACCCCGACTGCGTGCTCATCCTCTCGGGTGACCATGTGTATAAAATGGACTATGACAAGATGCTGCGCGCGCACGAGCAGGCAGGCGCTGCCTGCACGATCTCGGTCATCCAGGTCTCGATGGAGGAGGCCACGCGCTTCGGCATCATGAACGTCGGGCCTGACGGCTTTATCAACGAGTTTGAGGAAAAGCCCGCCCACCCGAAGAGCGACCTTGCCAGCATGGGCATCTATATCTTCGACTGGAAGGTGCTGCGCCGCTATCTCATCGAGGATGAGGCAGACCCGAACTCCGACAAGGACTTCGGCAAGAACATCATCCCCAAGATGCTCGCCGCCGGGGAAAAGCTCCTGCCGTACCGGTTCGAGGGCTACTGGCGCGACGTCGGCACGATCGTCAGCCTCTGGGACGCGAACATGGATATGCTCTCGCCCACACTCATCAATCTCTACGACCCGCAGTGGCCCATCCGCGCCAAGAGCCCCATCCGTCCGCCGCACAGCATCGGCCGGCAGGCGCAGGTGGTGCACTCGATCATCACCGAGGGCTGCACGATCGAGGGACACGTGGAAAACTCCGTGCTCTCCAACTCCGTCACCGTCGGCGCGGGCGCGCGCGTGCACTACAGCATCCTGCATCCCGGCGTCGTCATTGAGCCGGGTGCGGTGGTGGAGTATGCCATCATCGGCGAGGGTACGGTCGTCGGCGCGGGCGCGCACATCGGCGCGCAGCCCGACGGGACGGACGGCTGGGGCGTCGCCACGGTCGGACCTGACACGGCAGTGCCCGCCGGCGCAGCAGTCCCGGCAGGCGCAATGATCTATGACGGCTCGGAGGTGCACGTATGAGTGAAGTTCATGGTATCGTTTACGCGTATCGCAGCTCGGCGCGGCTCGGCGATCTGACGCGCTGGCGCACGAATGCGTCCCTGCCGTTTTGCGGGCGCTACCGGCTGATCGACTTTGCGCTCTCGTCACTCTCCAACGCGGGCGTGCACAGCGTCGGCGTCATCATGCAGCGGGACTATCAGTCCCTGCTCGACCATCTCGGCAGCGGCAAGGCGTGGGATCTGTCGCGCCGCAGCGGGGGCCTGCATCTGCTGCCGCCGTTCGGCGCCAACACCCGCGGCGACTATGCCGGCACGGCGGAGGCGCTCAACGCGGTCGTGCCCTATGTGCGCGCCATTCCGGAGCAGGAGATCGTGCTCATGCCGGCGGACGTCGTGTGCAATCTTGACCTCGCCGCCGCCATCGCGCAGCATGAGGCTGGCGGCTGCGGCATTACGGCCGTCTGCCGGGATGGGGACGTCACGGGCGAGCACCACCGTTTCCTCACGGATGCGCACGGCCGCGTCACAAAGCTCATCACGAGCGACGCGCCCGATGCGGGGCTCACCTCCATGGAGGTCTACATCGTCAATAAGGACGTGCTGCTCACCATGCTCGAGCTCTGCGCGCAGGAAAACCGCGCCTTCTTCCACCGCGACGCCCTGTTTTCCTATCTTGCGCGCGGCGGCACGATGGACGTGTTCCTGCACCCGGGCTACGCTGTGCGCGTGGACACGGTCGCGGACTATTTCTCCGCCAGCATGGATATGCTCTCTCCGGCGGCGCGCGCGTCGCTCTTCCCGGCGGAGCGTCCGGTGCGCACGAAAGAGCGCGCGGATGTCAGCACCTATTACGGCGAGCACGCGCACGTGGAAAACTGCCTCGTGGCCGACGGCTGCTTCATCGAGGGCACGGTCACGGACTGCATCCTGTTTCCCGGCGTGCGTGTCGCGCGCGGCGCGCAGCTGAGCCGCTGCATCGTCATGCAGGACACCTGCATTGCAGCCGATGCGATCCTGCGCAACGTCATCGCGGACAAAAATGTCCGCATCGGTCCCGCCGTCACGCTCACCGGCTGTGAGGCGCTGCCGATCGTCATCCCCAAGGGCAGTGAGCTCTGACCCTTCGCACGAACCAAGTAAAGGAAGAATCGTTATATGCCAATGACCAATCAGATTTCCCGCGACGAGCTGCGCAGCGCCATTGCCGATAAGCTCTGCGCGCACTTCGGCGTCACGGCCGAGACCGCGACCGACGAGCAGGTCTTTCAGGCCGCGGCCATCGTCATCCGCGAGATCCTCTCGCGCCTGCACACGTTTGACAGCCGCACCGCGCCCGAGCGCGAGGTGCACTACCTGTCGATGGAGTTTCTCATGGGGCGCTCGCTGATGAAGGACGCCTTCAACCTCGGCATCGGCGACGCGCTCACCGGCGCGCTCGAGGATCTTGGCCGCAGCGCCGCCGATATTTTTGAGACCGAGCCGGACGCCGGACTCGGCAACGGCGGTCTCGGCCGCCTTGCCGCGTGCTACATGGACAGCCTTGCCACTGAGGGCATCCCCGCCACGGGCTACTCGCTGTGCTACGAGCTGGGCATCTTCCGGCAGCGCATCGTCGACGGCCGCCAGACCGAGGTCGCGGACAACTGGCGCACCGCCGCCTCGAGCTGGCTCGTGCCGTGCCATGAGGACACGGTCGAGGTGCGCTTCGGCGGCCGCGTCGAGCCGCACTGGGACGCCTACGGCCACTACCACGGCGAGCTGCGCGGCTATGAGAGCGTGCTGGCCGTGCCGCGCGATATGCTCATCGCGCCGTATGGCGACGGGCGCGTCAACACCCTCCGCCTCTGGGAGGCGCACAGCCCGAACGATCTGGATATGTACCTCTTTGCCGCCGGCAGCTATGTCCAGAGTCTGGAGCAGCGCACGATGGCCGAGGTCATCACGAAGGTGCTCTACCCGGCGGACGACCACATCGAGGGCAAGACTCTGCGCATCCGCCAGCAGTATTTCTTCGTTTCCGCGACGGCGCAGAGCATCCTGCGCGCCCACCGCGCGCGCTACGGCACGGTGCGCAACTTTGCCGAGCACCACGTCATCCAGATCAACGACACGCACCCGACGCTCATCATTCCCGAGCTCATGCGCCTGCTGCTCGATGAGGACGGTCTCGGCTGGGACGAGGCGTGGGCAATCGTCACTGCCTGCGTCAACTATACCAACCACACCGTCATGTCCGAGGCACTCGAGACATGGCCGCAGGGACTCATTCAGAGCCAGCTGCCGCGCGTGTGGGAGATCATCTGTGAGATCAACCGCCGGTGGTGCGACGACCTGCGCGCCCGCTTCGGCGACGATGCGCGCGTGGGGCGCAACCTCATCATCGCCGACGGCAGCGTGCACATGGCAAACCTCTGCCTTGCCGCCTGCAAGACCATTAACGGGGTCTCCGCCCTGCACGGGGAGATCCTGCGCCGCGATCTCTTCCGCGACGTCTGCGCGCTCGATCCGAGCCGCTTTACCTATGTCACCAACGGCATCGACCACCGCCGGTGGCTTGCCCAGTGCAACCCCGGTCTGCACGCGCTCGTGTGTGACGTGCTCGGCAGCGACGCGTATCTGCGCCATCCGGAGGAGCTCGCGGGGCTTGAGCGCGCGGTGCATGACCCCGCCGTGCTCGCGCGGCTCGAGGAGGTCAAGGCGCTCAACAAGCAGCGGCTGGCCGCGTGGGTGTTCCGCACGGACGGCTTCTCGCTCAACAGCGACGCGATCCTTGACGTGCAGGTCAAGCGCCTGCACGAGTATAAGCGCCAGCTTCTGTGCGCGATGCACATCACGCAGCTGCAGCTCATGCTGCACGATGATCCGGACCGGCCGTTCCAGCCGCGCACGTTCCTGTTTGCGGCCAAGGCTGCGCCCGGCTATGCGACGGCCAAGCGCATCATCCAGCTGCTGTGCTCGCTTGCGGCCGATGTGAACAGCGACCCTGTCTGCCGCGGCAAGCTGCAGGTATATTTCCTGCCGAACTACCGCGTCTCGGCGGCCGAGATGCTCATGCCTGCCGCGCAGGTGTCCGAGCAGATCTCGACCGCCGGCAAGGAGGCCAGCGGCACCGGCAACATGAAGCTCATGATGAACGGCGCCGTCACGATCGGCACGCTCGACGGCGCGAACGTCGAGATGTTTGAGCAGCTCGGCGCGGACAATATGTTCCTCTTCGGTCTGCACGCGGATGAGGCGCAGGCGCTGCACGCCGCGGGCTACGACCCGCAGACCTACGTCCGCCGCAGCCCGTGGCTGGGGCGCGTGCTCGAGCATATGAGCCGCGGCTATGCCGACGGCGAGAGCTATGCAGACCTTGTCGGCAGCCTGCTCTACGGCGGCGACCCGTACCTGCTGCTCGCGGACTTTGACGACTATGCCGCCACGCACGAAAAGCTGTACGCGGCGATCGCCGACCCCGCCGAGCGCGCGCGGCTCTCGCTCGTGAACATCGCCCGCAGCGGCATCTTCGCCGCCGACCGCGCCGTGCGCGAATACGCCGAGCGCATCTGGGGGGTGAACGTATGAGCGGCTATGTTTGCGTCGTCGGCGCGGTGAACCTCGACATCTGCGGCCGCCCGGAGCGTAAGCTCATCTTCCGGGACTCCAATCCCGGCACGGTCACGCTCACGCCCGGCGGCGTCGGGCGCAACATCGCGCACGATCTGCGTCTGCTCGGCGCGGAGGTGAAGTTTCTCACTGCCTTCGGCGGCGACTCGCACGCGGTGCTCCTGCGCGGAGACTGCGTGCGCCTCGGCATGGATCTCGGCTGCGCGCTCGACGTGCCCGACGGACGCACGTCGACGTATCTGTACATCACGGACGAGCGCGGCGAGATGCAGCTCGGTCTGTCCGATACGGACATCTCCGCCGCCATCACGCCGGACTATCTGGGCCACCATCTGGATGTGCTCAACGATGCGGCCGCCGTCGTCATCGACGGCAACCTGACGAGCGAGACCATCACGTGGCTGGGCAAACACTGTACGGCGCCGCTTTTTGCCGACCCCGTCTCCGTCACAAAGGCGGAGCGGATGCGCGCCGCGCTCGGCGCGCTGCACACGTTCAAGCCCAACCTCACCGAGGGGCAGAACCTCACGGGCGAGTCCACGCCTGAGGGCGTGGTCGCGGCGCTGCTGGCTCAGGGGGTGCAGCGCGTGTTTCTGAGCATGGGCGCCGAGGGCATCCTTGCCGGAACGCGCGGTGAAACGGTGTATCTGCCGTGCCTGCCCACCCGCATGGTCAACACGACCGGCGGCGGCGATGCGGTCATGGCGGCGCTTGTCTGGGCGTATCTCGCAGGGCTCGACCTGCGTGAGAGCGCGGCGGCCGCGCTGCGCGCCGGCAAGGCCACGGTCGAATATCCCGGCACGAACAACCCCGACCTCGGCGTGCTCGTCCACGGCTGAGAGCAGAAAAACACAAGAAGCAGGCTTCCGGTTTCGGAAGCCTGCTTCTGTTCATATGTGCACGGCGATGCGGTACACGAGCGCCGCCGCGCACCAGGCCGCTGCGCAATATCCCGCCGCCGCTGCAAGCGCAGCGAGTCTGCTGCCGAGCTCCTGGCGCATGGCCGCCTGCGCCGCCACGCACGGCGCATACAGTGCCGTGAACACGAGAAAGCTCGCGGCGGCCGCCGGGGAGAACACCTGCGGCAGCGCCGCCGTCAGCTCGCCGCCGAGCAGCACGCAGAGCGTGGACAGCACCGTCTCCTTGGCCAGCAGCCCGGTCACGAGCGCGGTCGCGGCGCGCCAGTCGCCGAAGCCGAGCGGCGCAAACACCGGCGCGATCGCCTGTCCGGCCGCGGCCAGCAGGCTCTCATCGGCGCAGGCAGCCACGCGCCACGCCGGGGTGAACGTGCGCAGCACCCATACGACCACGCTTGCCGCGAGGATGACCGTGAACGCCCGCGCGAGAAATTCCTGCGTCCGCTGCCACATCCGCCGCAGCACGCTGCGTGCGTCCGGCCAGCGGTAGTCCGGCAGCTCCATGACAAAGGGCGCGGTTTCCTGCCGTCCCGTGCAGCCGAGCAGCTTTGCCGCACCCACCGCCGTCAGGATGCCGAGCGCGTACAGCGCCAGAAACACCAAGGCGCTGCGCTGTGGGAAAAACGCGGCGGCAAAGGCTGCATACACCGGCGCTTTCGCGCTGCAGCTCATCCACGGTGTGAGCAGGATCGTCAGCGTCCGGCTGCGCTGCGCGGGCAGCGTGCGCGCGGCGAGCACCGCCGGTACGCTGCACCCGAAGCCCAGCAGCAGCGGCACGGCGCTCTGTCCGCTCAGCCCCAAGCGCCGCAGCGGACTGTCCATGACGAAGGCCACACGCGCGAGATAGCCCGTGTCCTCCAGCAGGGAGAGAAAGAAAAACAGCGCCAGGATCACCGGCGCAAATGCCGCTACGCTCCCCACGCCTGCAAACACGCCCTCGCGCACCAGCGTGCGCAGCAGCGGCCCTGCGTCCAGCGCCAAGAGCGCGCCGTCTGCCGCGTCTGCGAGCCATGCGATGACGCGCGCGAGCATTTGGCTCAGACACGGGCCGACGATGTGAAACGTCAGGCAGAACACGCTGCCGAGCAGCACCGCCATCGCGGGGTAGGCCGTATACCGTCCCGTGAGCATGCGGTCGATGCGCGCGCTGCGCCGGTGCTCGGGCAGCGCCTGCGGCAGGGTGAAAAACCGCGTCAGCCTGTCCACCTGCGCAAAGCGCGCCGTGGGCAGCGCATCGCCGCGCGTGAGTCCGGTCTCGCGCTCCATACGCGCGGCGGCCTGCCGTGCCGCCTCCGGCGCGTGCAGATTGCTTTCGCCGTCGAGCCACTGCGTTGCCGCGAGCACCGGCGGCAGACCCGCCCTGCGCGCCTCGTCTGCAAGCACCCGGGCGAGCGTGCGCACGCAGCTTTGCACCGCGCCCGGCGCCAGCGCGCGCCACGGATCGGGCGGCGCACCCTTTGCCGCGCGCACGGCAGCGTCGAGCAGGGTGTCCAGCCCCTCGCCCAGCGCCGCGCTCACCGGCACGACCGGGATGCCCAGTGCCTGCGCCAGCCCCGCCGTGTCCACCGCACCGCTGCCGGCACGCAGCGCATCCATCACGTTCAGCGCCAGCACGACCGGCACGCCCAGCTCCAGCAGCTGCAGCGTCAGATACAGACTGCGCGCCGGGCACGTCGCGTCCGCGATGCTGATGATCGCGTCCGGCTCACCGCCGAGCAGATACGCGCGCGTGACGCGCTCCTCGTCCGAGAAGGGGCGCAGCGCATACACCCCCGGCAGGTCGACGAGCGTCACGTCCGGCCGCGCACGGCATACGGCCTCGCTGCGCGTGACGGTCACGCCCGGGAAGTTGCCCGTGCGCGCATTCGCCCCGGTGAGCGCGTTGAAGAGCGTCGTCTTGCCGCAGTTGGGATTTCCTGCGAGCGCGAGGATCATGGCCATGCCTCCTTTTTCGGATAGCACAGCTTATGCGCGGACAAAAAGCGGTAGACTTGTACACGCGCGGGATGGTAAAATAAAGCTGCGGCAATAAAAATGCCGCCCGTGATCGGGCGGCGTGCGTTTTGCTGAGATGATGCGATTCCGGGCAGGATGACAGAGCAGCGGGGGCGCTCGAGGGGGCGAAGGGCCCGCCTCGAATGCAATCTGATTGCTGCCTGTGCGCGGATCTATCCGGGCACAGGCAGCAAAAATGCCGCCCGAAAGGGCGGCATGATTCGGTTTTCGCTTCAGCGGAACGTGGCGGCGCAGTCACAGATGTGCACGTCGACGCCCTTGCCGGCGGCGAAGTCATTGAGCTTCTGCATGAGCTTCTCGCGGTTGGCGTTGACGATCTTCGTGGCCAGACGCTGCTTTTGATCCTGCGACATGGTGCGCAGAATGCCCTTGACGATGCGTGCCGAGGCCTCGGGCGTGTTGCACGCGAGCTTGAGCACGGGGTTGATGCTGCCGCTCTGGCTCAGTGCCTCGAGCACGAGCGGGAGCTGGGAATCGAGCTTATCAGTGTAGTCCAGACTCTCGATCCGGAAAGTAACTTCGATCATGATAAAAACTCCTTTGATATATACGTGAATGGGCAGCATTATAGCAGAAACTTTTTGCAATTTCCACCGTTGCGGCACAAAAAAGCTGACAACATTTCCACAATCACACGCAGGAGGTGACCCGGATGTGCGATAACGATCACTTGGATGCGCAATGGCTGCGTCAAACGCCGCCGCGCCGCCGCGGTGCGGGCTGCGGGCTGGTGCTGCTGCTCGTGCTGCTGCTCGTGCTGGCGGGCGCGGTGTTTTATCCGCGCATCCGCGCACGGCTCACGCCGGTGCCGGCGGTGCAGATCCAGCGGGAGTCATCCGTCCTGCCGGACACTGCGCCGAACTGCGGCGCGAACCCACGCGCTGCCGCCGTGCTGCACAAGGCGATGCGCGAACAGACGGACGCAGTCGTCTACGGCTGCGATGCCGACACGCTCACCGCCTGCCTGCGCGAGCTGCTCGACGATCCGGAGCTCTGGGTGCGGTCCTACCGCTACACGGTGTGCGGCGGGATGCATGCGCACATCACCGTTGCGTTCGACTGGGTCTATCCCGATGACGGTCCGGCGCGCCGCGCGCAGCTTGCGCAGACGGCAGACGGTCTGCTTGCCGCCGCCCCGGCAGGGGACTACGAGCGCGCGCTGTATCTCTACGACTGGCTGCTCACGCACGTCGCCTACACCGAGCGTGAGACGTATGACCAGACGGCCTATGCCGCCCTCTGCGAGGGTCAGGCCGTCTGCGGCGGCATTGCCGATGCGTATGTCTGCCTGCTCGAGCGCGGCGGTATCCCGGCGCGCACTGTCACGGGCACGTCCGTGTCCTCCGACGGCACGAGCGAGCGCCATGCATGGGTCGCAGCCGAGCTCAACGGCGCGGTCTACTACTTTGACCCCACGTGGGATCTGCAGGACGAAGGGAGCGCGGAGGCGCTGCCGGACTATCTCAGCCACACGTGGTTTGCGCTCACGGCGGCGCGCATGGCCGTGCGCCACACGCCGGATGCGCCCGAACTCTGGCCGGACAGCCGCGCGAATGCCGATAATTACTACGTCCGCAGCGGTTATACGGCGGCGGAGGCGACCGTCGCCGCGGCGGCTGCCGCCGTGCGCAGCCAATGGGAGGATGGGCGCGCCGTGCTGGAGTTTCGCTGCGAGTCGCCGGAGATCTATGATGAGATGCGCGCGCTGCTCTTTGACCGCGAGCGCCTGTGGGATGTCTACCGCGCGCTCGGAAGCCGCGCCGCCTCATCGGGCTATCAGTGCGTGGACGACCAGCAGATCATCCGCCTCATACCCAGACGATAAGAAAACTGCACATCCGAGCGGGCGTGCAGTTTTTCGCGTTTATTTCGCTTCCTGGTCGGCGTTCATGCTCAGGTAGGCGTTGATGAAGCCGTCGATGTCGCCGTCCATGACGGCCTGAATGTTTCCGTTTTCAAAGCCGGTGCGGTGGTCCTTGGCCAGCGTGTACGGCATGAACACGTACGAGCGGATCTGGCTGCCCCATTCGATCTTGAGCTGGACGCCCTTGATATCGGAAATCTTCTCCAGATGCTCGCGCTCCTTGATCTCGGCCAGACGCGCACGGAGCATATTCTTGCAGTTTTCGAGGTTCTGGAAGTGGCTGCGCTCGACCTGGCTGGACACGACGATGCCGGTCGGGATGTGCGTCAGACGCACGGCGGACGAGGTCTTGTTGACCTTCTGACCGCCCGCACCGGACGAGCGGTACACGTCCATCTTGATGTCCTCGTCGCGCAGCTCGATCTCGCTGTCCTCGGTGATCTCGGGCATGACCTCCACGGCGGCGAACGACGTGTGGCGGCGGCCGGAGGCGTCAAACGGGCTGATGCGCACGAGACGGTGGATGCCGTTTTCGCTCTTGAGGAAGCCGTAGGCGTTCTCGCCCTCGATCATGATGGTCGCGCTCTTGATGCCGGCCTCGTCGCCGTCGAGATAGTCCATGAGCTTGACGGTGTAGCCGTGGCGCTCGGCCCACATGTTGTACATACGGTAGAGCATACTCGTCCAGTCCTGCGCCTCGGTGCCGCCTGCGCCGGCGTGGAAGGTGAGGATGGCGTTGTTCGCGTCATACTCGCCGGTCAGCAGCGTCTCGAGCCGCATGGATTCGAGCGTCTCCTCAAAGGACTGGAACTCGCTCTCAAGGTCGGGCAGCATCGAGTCGTCGTCCTCCTCGACGGCCATCTCGCACATGGTCAGCATATCCTCCCATGCGCCGGTGAGCTTGGCGTAGCGCTCGAGCTTGTGCTTGAGCGTCTTGATGCGCTTTTGCACGCGCTGGCTGTTTTCGGTGTCGTTCCAGAAACCGTCCTGCGCGCTCTCCTCCTCGAGCTTTTCGACCTCGTTGCGCGCCTCGTCGAGATGCAGCGCGCCGCCCAGATCGTCCAGCGCCGGACGGAGGTTGTTGAGTTTGTTCTTGTATTCCTCAAATGCAATGGATGCCATAGGTTGAATCCTGCCTTTTTTCAGTCTAACTTACTTATTATAATCAAAAAACACGCGCTTGTAAAGAAAAACCGCGCTTATTCCGCCTCGGCCTTCGGCTGGATGGACTCGTCGTTGACGATCCAGTTTTGCACGTCGATGATCTCGATGCCGTCGTCGCCGATGCGGTTGACGACGCGCGTGATGCCGGAGTTGATGATCATGCGCCGGCACATGGCGCACGAGGTCGTGTCGTGCAGCAGCTCGCCGTCGGCGGCGCTGCGTCCGACGAGGTAGAGCGTGCCGCCGATCATGTCGCGCCGCGCGGCGGAGATGATGGCGTTGGCCTCGGCGTGGACGCTGCGGCAGAGCTCATAGCGCTGACCGCTCGGAATGTTGAGCTGCTCACGGTTGCAGTAGCCGAGCTGCGAGCAGTTGACGCGGCCGCGCGGCGCGCCGTTGTAGCCGGTGGAGAGGATCTCGTCGTTCTTGACGATGATCGCGCCGTATTTGCGCCGCAGGCAGGTCGAGCGGTCGAGCACCGCGTCGGCAATGTTGAGATAGTATTTGTCCTTGCTCATGCGCTGATCCATGTTGGACGCGCCTCCTTCGTATAATTTCCTAACATATATCATATCGGAAATGCTCCGCCGCGTCAAGAGCTGCGCTGGTATTCTGTGCGCGTGTGTGCTATACTGACCGGCGGGTGACGCTTATGAAAGAAAACTATCAAAAACAGCTCGATGCGCTCCTTTCTGCCCTTCCGGCGGAGGAAAAGCCGCGCCTGCTGCTGCACAGCTGCTGCGGTCCGTGCAGCAGCTACGTGCTGGAGTACCTCACGCGGTATTTTCGCGTGACCGTGCTGTACTACAATCCGAACATCCAGCCGCGCGCGGAATATGACCGCCGCCTCTACTGGCAGCAGGAGCTCATCCGCCGCCTCCCGACGCCGGAAGCGGTGCAGCTGCTCGACTGCGGCTATGACGGGCAGCGCTACATTGACGCTGTCCGCGGTCTCGAGCGTGAGCCGGAGGGCGGCGCGCGCTGCACGGTGTGCTTCCGCCTGCGTCTCGAGGAGACGGCGCGGCAGGCGCAGGCGCACGGGTTTGACTATTTCGGCACGACGCTCACCGTCTCGCCGCACAAGGACGCGCAGCGTCTCAACGCCATCGGCGCCGAGCTTGCGCAGCAATACGGCGTGCGCTGGCTGCCGTCGGATTTTAAAAAGCGCGAGGGCTACAAGCGCAGCATCGAGCTGTCCAGGCAGTACGGCCTCTACCGGCAGGAATATTGCGGCTGCCTGTACAGCAAACCGGTTGACAACGGCCGGACGGAGGAGTAGAATAACCGCCGTCACAATTTCAACAGGCGCAGGTGCCATACCCCTGCGCGCACAATGTGTGCAATGAAAAAAATGGGAGGAATTGAATCATGCACATCACCACGAGAAAATTGACCGCCGCGGCGGTCACGGGAGCGGCCTATGCGGCCCTGACGATGCTTTTGGCGCCGATCAGCTACGGAGCGATCCAGTGCCGGGTCTCGGAGGTGCTGTGCATTTTGCCGTTTTTCATCCCCTGCACGGCATGGGGGCTGTTCGTCGGCTGCGCGATCGCAAATCTGCTGAGCGCGGCGGGCATTTTTGACGTCGTCTTCGGCTCGCTGGCGACGCTGCTGGCGGCGCTGTGCACGGCGTGGCTCGGCCGCGGGCGCGGCGCGCAGTCGTGGCTGCGATGCGTCCTTGCGGTGCTCATGCCGGTCGTGTTCAATTTCGTGTTTGTCGGCGCGGTGCTCACGTGGTCGCTCACGGACGCCGTGTTCCCGCACCTGAATGCATCGTTCTGGCTCTTCGGCGGTCAGGTCGCGCTCGGCGAGCTCGCCGTGCTCGGCGTTCTGGGCCTGCCGCTCATGCGCCTGCTGCCGCGCAACCCGAAGTTCCGGGAGATCATTCGCAGCTATCAAAAGGAGTGACGGAGCATGACCCGCTCAAGCGGTATCCTGCTGCCGGTGTCGGCTCTGCCGTCGCCGTGCGGCATTGGCGATCTGGGCACAGCCGCCCGGGAGTTTATCGATTTTCTCGCTGCCGCCGGGCAGCACCATTGGCAGATCCTGCCGCTCAACCCGCCGGACAGTGCGCACTCGCCGTATCTGTCGGCATCGACCTTTGCCGGCAGCACCGACCTGCTCTCGCCTGAGCCGCTGGTCCAGCGCGGCGCGCTCACGGCGGACGAGGTGCGCTCCGTCGACTGGGGCGGCGATCCGGTGCGCGTGGACTACGGCCGCGTGCACGCGGGCAAGACCGCGCTCTGGGCCGCGGCATTTGCGCGCGAACAGGCAGCCGTCACGCCCGCGCTGCGTGCCGCGCTTGAGACCCAGCCGTGGCTCAAGGATTACTGCCTGTACATGGCCATCAAGGAGGCGCAGGGCGGTGCGCCGTGGTATGCCTGGCCGTCCGCGCTGCGTGACCGGGATGCGGACGCGCTCGCAGAGGCGGCCGCACAGCTCGACGCGCGCGTGCTGCTGCACGCGTATCTGCAGACGGAGTTTACCCGCCAGTGGGACGCGGTGCGCGCCTATGCGCACGCGCACGGTGTGCGCATCATCGGCGACCTGCCCATGTACGTCGCCGCCGACAGCGCGGACGTCTGGGCGCAGCCGGGGCAGTTCTGTCTTGACCCGGACGGGCAGCCGAGCGCCGTCGCCGGTGTCCCGCCGGACTATTTCTGCGCCGACGGTCAGCTCTGGGGCAACCCGCTCTATGCGTGGGACGTCATGAAGGCGGATGGCTTCCGGTGGTGGAAGGATCGCGTTCGCGGCGCAGCAAAGCGGTATGATGTGGTGCGCATTGACCATTTTCGCGCCATTTCGAGCTATTGGGTGGTGCCGCGCGGCGAATTGACCGCACGCGGCGGACATTGGGCGCCCGGTCCCGGACCTGCGCTGCTGCAGGCGCTGCACGCGGCGGCGCCCGAGCTCGAGCTGATCGCGGAGGATCTCGGCACGATCGACGACGACGTGCGCCGGCTCGTTGCGCGCTCCGGCTGTCCGGGGATGCGCGTGCTGCTCTTCGGCTTTGACCCCAGCGGCACGTCCGAGCACCGGCCGGATCGCGTGCGCGCACACAGCGTCTGCTATGTCGGCACGCACGACAACGAGCCCGCCGCTGCGTGGGCGGCGCTCGGCGGTGCGGACGCCGACTATGCCATGCGCTGTCTCGGCGTGTACGATGTGGCGCGTCTGCCCGAGGCGCTGCTGCGCGCCGGTATGGGCTCGCGCGCGGAGCTGTTCATCGCGCAGATGCAGGACGTGCTCGGTCTCGGCGCGGAGAGCCGCATGAACACCCCCGGCACGGCCACCGGCAACTGGGTCTGGCGGCTGCTGCCCGGTCAGGCGGATGCACAGACGGCAGCGCGTCTGCGCGCACGCACACAAGCGGCCTGCCGCATCTGACAGGAAAAAACAAACAGCGGACACCGAAATCGCTCGGTGTCCGCTGCTTGTTTCCGGTCGTCAGACGATGACGGCGCGTACCTGTTCGATGAGCGTGGCGTAAAACATCTCATAGCCCGCCTCGGACAGGTGGATGCCGTCGTCTGCGTTGCTCACGCGCGGATCGACCCCGTCGAGAAAACGCTCGCGCGGGTCGACGCACGGCACGTCCAGCTCGGCGGCGATGGTGCACACGAGACCGGAATAGCGCTCCTGCGTGCGGTAGATGCGCCGCACGTCGCCCAGCCACTGCATGACGCCGGCGGCGCTCGCGCCGTTGTGGTCGATGCAGGCGAGGTACTTCACCTCGTCGATCGGCGGCAGGGTCGTGAAGATGGGGCGCACGCCCGCCTCGCGCAGCATCTGCACGATGGACGTGAGATTCGCGCGGAATTCATCCGCCAGCACCACGGGGTCATGGTGCTGCTCGGGATGGGCAGCCACGTCTGCCCAGTCATAGTTGCAGTCGTTGCCGCCGTACTCGATGAGCGCCCAGTCATAGCGGTGACCGCGCGCGAGGTCGCGCTGCACGAGCGTAACGCCCTTGCGCGAGGTCGCGCCGAAGACGGATTTGTTCGTCACCTCGGCGGCTATGCCGGCAAGCGGAGCCTCAAACAGGTCGGTGTGAAAGTGATACCGGAGCTGCTCGTCCGGCAGTGTGCCCTTCATCAGTGAGTCGCCGTATACGGCGATGCGCAGCTTTTCATCCATTGTGAGGTCCTCCTGCAAGGTGGTATTTTCACCATGATACCGACAGACACTTAAAAAACCATTAGAAAAAATGTGAAGAAAGCGAAAACGCGGCATCCGCCGCGTTTTCGCTCTCATTCGATCGGTTATTTCCACAGTGCCGGGGGATATGTCCCGTCTGCGTGCAGCGCGCGCAGCGCCGCGATGACGCCGGGCTTATCCTCCTGATACGTCAGGCCGAACCAGTGCTCATCCGTCTGCAGCACGCACGTGCGCACACGGTTTTGCGCCGTGAGTGCGTCCATCATCACGGGCAGCAGGCACTCGCCCTTTTCATCGCCTGGGGCAAGGGTGCGCACAAAGTCGTCAAAATACTGCGCCATCACGTCCAGCATCGCCGGGTGATAGCCCCAGAGATTCATGCTCACGAGCGCCTCGGGATCGAGCAGGATGCCCTCGCCCTCGCCGGACGTGTCGCGGATCAGACCGTCGGGGCAGAGGCGGATCTTGTATGTCTCCTGCACCTTGCGCAGCAGACCGTCCTGCGTTGCGCACACGCCGCGCGTGACCGCGCCGAAGGGGCTGACGGTGTTTTTCAGCCGGTAGCCGACCATGGCGGCGTCCTGCGCGCCGCCAAGCTCCGGCAGCGCAGCGGCGACGGCGTCGAGCGCACCGCGGCCGTAAAAATCATCGGCGTTGATGACGGCAAAGGGCGTGCCGATCACATCGCGCGCACACAGCACAGCGTGCACCGTGCCGAGCGGCTTTTTGCGCTGCGCCAGCTCCGGGCGCGCCGCGGTGAAGCGGTCGGGCGTCTGAAACGCGTAATCGATCCGGATGCCGGTGCGCTGCTCGATGCGGTCGCCGAAGAGGGCGCGCACGTCCTCGAGCATTGCCGGCTTGATGATGAGCACGATGCGGTCAAAGCCGGCGCGCAGCGCGTCATAGATCGCGTACTCCATAAGGATCTCGCCGTCAGGCCCGAGACGCTCGATCTGCTTGACGCCGCCATAGCGCGAGCCGAGACCGGCCGCCATTACTACCAGAGTCATGTTCATATGTAGGATGCCTCTCTGTCTGTTACAAATGTCACAACTCATAGCATACCACAGATCGACCGGAATTGTCAATCTTTGTGCGTTGACGCATCCGCACGCAGCTGGAAGAGCAAACCATTGCAAAAACAGGATAGGTGCGGTAAAATCGCTGCGGGGTAAAGAACCCAAAAATTTTGATGTGGCATTTTCCGAAAAGGAGGGCGGGCGCACGGTGCGCCCGAAGGTACGGATGAAACGAATCTTGTCTTTCTTTCTGACTGTGGCTCTGTCGGCGGCACTGCTGGCGACGGGGGCGGCTGCGGTGAATGAGGCTGCGGCCAAGGATACCGACTGGCTGTATATCACGATCGACCCCGGTCACGGCGGCGACGGCGCGGGCGGATATGACCCCGGCGCAATCAACAACACCTATGGGTATCAGGAGGCGGACCGCGTGCTCAGGATCGGGCTCTATCTCAAGCAGGAGCTTGAGACGTACCGCCATGTCCACGTGGACATGACGCGCTCCGATCGCAACGGCACGAGCGCCACCGCGCCCCTGAGCAAGGTGAAGGGACGTGTGGACTTTGCACAGCAGAAGGGCTCGGACCTGCTCGTGAGCCTGCACCTGAACGGTGCCGCCACGCAGTCTGCGCACGGCGCGCTGATCCTTGCGAGCAATGGCAACTATGACGCCAAGTGCGCGGACATCGTCGACGGTGTCGGCACGAACATCCTCACGCAGCTCGGCAAGCTCGGCCTCGACACGAGCCGCGGCCTCGTCAAGGAGAGCTCTCATGACGGCACAAAGTACCCCAACGGCAAGCTCGCCGATTATTACGGCATCGTCCGCTACGGTCAGCTTGCGCACATCCCGTCGCTGATCATCGAGCACTGCTTTATCAGCAGCAACAGCGACTGTGAGAAGTTCCTCTCGAGCGATGCGAAGCTGAAGGACATCGCGTTGGCGGATGCGCGCGGCATCGCGGCGTATTACGGCCTGGAGAAGAAGGCCGAGGGCGAGATCGACCCCGAGCCGACCTTCCGCGACTGCCGCAAGCACTGGGCGCGCAGCTATGTTGACACCGCTGCGGCCGCCGGCTGGGTGAGCGGCGTCGGCGAAGGGCTGTTTTCTCCGGACACTACGCTCACGCGCGGCGCGTTCGTGACGATGCTGGCGGCGCTTGCCGGCGTGAATAAGGCGGACTACCCCGGCAGCCGGTTTGAAGATGTTGCGGAGAGCGCGTGGTATGCGCCCGGCGTGTCCTGGGCGGCGTCGGAGGGGGTCGTCTCCGGCGTGGGTGAAGGGAAGTTTGCGCCGAACGACAACATCACCCGTCAGGAGATGGCGGTGATCATGACGGCCTACCTCAAATGGAAGGGCATCGATGCGGCACCGAGTGCCGAGCCTTCGGCCTATCACATTGCGGATCTTGACACCGTTGCCCCGTGGGCGGTCGACAGTGTCTGCTTCTGCTATGAGAAGGGGCTGCTGACCGGCCGCGGCGCGGGCTTTGCCCCGCTGGCCAACGCTACGCGCGCCGAGGCGTGCGTCGTGCTGTGCGGACTGCATAACTTTCTCGCTGCGTCCGGCGGTTGACTTCCTGTCCCATCGGCGTATAATAAGACCAACACATCGTTGAAACGGAGGAATCCCCAACTATGAGCGACCATCACAACGAAAACCCTGAAAATTGCACCCACGACTGCTCGAACTGCAGCGAAAACTGCGAGCACGCGGCCGAGTCCCTGCAGCAGGCGCTGCGTCCGGGCGCCCGTGTTGACAAGGTCATCGCGGTCGTCTCCGGCAAGGGCGGCGTCGGCAAGAGCCTCGTGACGAGCCTGCTCGCCTGCGAGATGCAGCGCCGCGGCCATCAGGCAGCCGTGCTCGATGCCGATATCACCGGCCCCTCGATCCCGCAGGCGTTCGGCGTCCACGGCGGCGCCATGGGCGGCGAGGATTTTCTGTATCCCAACCGCACCCGCACCGGCATCGAGATCATGTCCATCAACCTCCTGCTCCCGAACGAGACCGACCCCGTCGTCTGGCGCGGTCCGGTCATCGCCGGCGCTGTGACCCAGTTCTGGACCGATGTCCAGTGGGAGAACGTGAACTATATGTTCGTCGATATGCCTCCCGGAACGGGCGATGTGCCGCTGACGGTGTTCCAGTCCCTGCCCGTGGCGGGCGTGGTCGTCGTCACGTCTCCGCAGGAGCTCGTCGGCATGATCGTCGACAAGGCCGTCAACATGGCCGACATGATGCACGTGCCCGTGCTCGGCATCGTTGAGAACATGGCCTACTACACCTGCCCGGACTGCGGCAAGCAGCACGCCATCTTCGGCGAGAGCCACATCGAGGCCATTGCCGCCAAGCATGGCATCCCGCACACGGCCAAGCTGCCCATCGACCCCGCCATCGCGGCGGCGTGCGATGCCGGCCGCATCGAGGACGTGCAGGGCGACTGGCTCGGCGCGCTGGCCGATGCCATCGAGGGCAAGTAATTTCCGTAGGAACAGAAAAACCCGGAGGTTTTCCGGCAGACTCAAAAACCGCTCTGCATTTTGCAGAGCGGTTTTTGGCTTTACCATTTGTTGATGACCTTCTCGGCGAAGCCGGGGAGGTCTTTTACGTCCAGCACCGTGCCGTCGTCAAGCACGGCGCGGCCGTGAAAGACGCCGAACACCTGATGCTGGTCGGACTTGATGAGCCCCACGTCCGAGCAGCTCGCGCGGTCGAGCACGGGGGTGTAGTCCATCTCGAAGCGGCCGTCGTCGCTCGTGAACGTCCACGGCTGCATATAGTCCGGCGTGCGTCTGCCGCTGTCTCCGGGGATGTGGAAGGTCACCTGACTGAGCTTGTGTGCGCGGCCCTTGTAAAAGAGCATATTCTCGCTCGCGGCGCTTGTGTTGCCGAAGCCGTAGCCGATGTTGAAGCCGAAACGCTCCCCGTCGACGAGCCCGGAGGCGCTGCCCCAGTACCACGTGTTTTTGTACGTCCATACGCCGCGCCCCCAGTCGAGCACGGCGAAGCTGTCCGCCGGGTCGAAGGTGTAGGTGCGGTTGCAGTAGCCGTAGGTCACCGTGCCCTCGGCGCGCATACAGTTGATTTTCTGGTTGAAGTAGAAGTGCTTTTCCTTGTCAAAGGGCGTGGCGATGACCATGGACTCGGGCGGGATGTCCGTGAGCGTCACCTTCGCGTACAGCGATCCTTCGGGGCCGAAGTTGTCCATCTGTGCGATGAGCACGCGCTTGTCGCCCTCGTTTTTGAGCAGGATGCTGTAGTGCTTGCCGGAGCTGCTCACATCGCCGTGCTCGCTGCTCTCGGGCAGACCGATGCGGCCGTTGGTGAAGGCGCGCATCGGGCTTTTCGTGATCTGCCAGCCCTCATCGAGGTTGATGAGGGAGATGGAGTCAAGCCCCATGTAGCTGTTGTCCGCGATGGTCAGGGCGAGGGCGAAGTGCCCGTTGTTGACGCAGTAGTAGTCCCACTCCTTGATGCGCATTTTGCCGGCCTTGATGTCGCTGCGGCGATAGATGGGCAGCAGGGTCTTGGCATAGCCGGGCTCTGTCAGGTTGCCGCTCGCGTCGAGCAGGGGACGGCGCTCGGTGATCTCGTGCTGATTCATGCTTCGCGCTCCTTTTTGATCTGCCGGATGTCCCGACCCGCGAACGGGAGCGTCTGATATTCGCCCTCGATGCGCGACAGGATCTGCGGCGTATATTTTTTCTGCAGCTCCTCGTTGGAGCAGTTGGTGCTGATGATGGTGGCCTTTTTGCGCGTCAGGCGCGTGTTGATGAGCGTGTAGAGGGCACTCGTGGAGTAGGCCGTGATCATTTCCGTGCCGAGATCGTCGAGGATCATCAGGTCGCAGCCGAGATACTGCTCCACGCGCTGCGCGGCGGCCTCGCCGTCGGCGCTGCTGCGCTGGAACTTTGCGCACTCGAACGCATCGAGCGCACTTGCGGCCGTTTCATAGGCGACGGAGTAGCCCGCGCCCGCGACCACGCGCGCGATGCACGCGGACAGATACGTCTTGCCCAGCCCTGTGCTGCCCTGCAGCAGCAGGTTCATCGTGCCGGGATGAAATGTCTGCGCGAACGTGCGGCAGACCTGAAACACGCGCTCCATCTTCGGGCGTGCGCTCTCGTCATAGAGCGTGAGGTCAAAGTGCTCGAACGACTCGTCGCCGCTTTGCAGCAGGCGGCTGAGGTCGCGCGTGAGCTCGGCGTTGTAGCGCCGCAGCAGACACCGGCAGGGCTGACCGTGGATATAGCCCGTGTCGCGGCAGTCGGGGCAGGTGTAGATGTCGTCGGTGTAGTCCGGCGGCAGGTGATAGCTCGTCAGCAGCTCGGCGCGCTGTGCCTGCGTGTCAAGATTCGCACGCTCGAGCGCGCGCAGCTCGTCCGTCGGGTCGCTGCCGTGGCGCATCGTCAGACCGACGAGCGTGATCATCTGCTGCTGCAGCGTCTGGTCAAGTGTGCGCAGACCGGGCACGCGGCGATAGGCGTCGTCCACGCGGCGGCGGTGCTCGCGCTCATTTTCCGCGCGCTGCTGCGCGATCTGCTCGCGGGCGCGCGCCAGATAGATCCCATTGCGGGCCATGCCGGTCCCTCCTTAGGTGTTGGTCTGCTCCATCTTGCGGAGCATTTGTTCCACGCGATCGAGATCGTCGCGGTCGGCTGCGGGCGCGGCGGCAGCCGCACGGTGCTTGCCCGCTGCGCGCGGGTCGCCGCTGCTGATCTCGTCGAGCGTGTGCAGCCCTTTTTCGTGCCAGCTCATGAGGATGCGGTTGAGATAGGGCCACTTGCGCGCACCGGTCGCCACGACCGTGCGGTCATATGCCTCGGCGATCGCCTCGCAGTCAAAGCCCATGTCCAGCCAGCTCGTGATGTAGCCGCGTTCGGTGCGGCTCGGCGCACGGTCGCAGATCTGCAGTACCTGCAGCACCTGCTGCGCAAGGTCGCGCCGCGCCTGACGCCGCTGCAAAAATTCCTCCGCCTGCGCCGTCGTGTGGATCTCCTGATCGGCCCACTCGTAGGCCTCCTTTTCAATCCGGCGCATCGTCGGCGTGCCGGCGTGACCGCGCTCGGCGCGGTATTCCTGAAAGACGTAGTGGATCAGCTCCATGAGCACGTCGGCCGGGAGGCCGAGATAGTCGCGCAGCCCGAGCAGCATATTCATTTCGGGTGTCGTGAGCTTGCGGCCGTAGAGCTGCTCGGCCTCGCGGCGCACGGTCTGCATGGGCGCGTCACTGAGCATCCGGGTGGAGATGTCCTCCGCCGTGTACTGCGGCAGCTCGGCCGCAGGCACGAGCTTCGGCTCGGCGGCGCTCTGCCGGTCGTCCGCGGGCGCGGTGCGGCGCTGCGCCGGGGCGGGCTGTTCTTTTCCGGCGGCAGAGACGAGTCCGAGCGCGCACAGGCGCTCCATCGTCTGGCGCAGCTCGCGCTCGGTCAGGCCGATGTGCTCGGCGGGGAAGGGCTTTCCCCCGGCGCGCAGCAGCGCGAGATATACCAGGGCACAGCGCCCGTCCTTTTCCTGCAGCAGCTTGTCCGCTTCCTCGATCGGCAGCGACAGGCAAACCGGCCGCGACAGCGTAAATTCGGCTTGATCCATGCAATTACCCCTCGGGTCGATAGAAATTCATGATAGGTTCACATTATAGCATGAAAATTGACTTGTAGCAAGAGCAGCGCCTGTGTTATAATGCGATATGTATGACTATAACTAGGAGTGGGTCTATGCTGGAATTGTTGGCGCCTGCGGGCAACCTCGATGCCGTCATCGCGGCGGTGCAAAACGGGGCGGACGCGGTGTACATGGGCTTTGGCGACGGGTTCAACGCGCGCCGGAGCGCGGATAATTTCACACGGGAGTCGTTTGCAAAAGCGGTGCGCTACTGCCATATCCGCGGCTGCAAGGTCTACGTCACGCTCAACACCCTCGTGGGTGACCGCGAGATGGAGTCCGCCGCCGCGCTCGCGCAGCAGGCGTCGGACGCCGGGGCGGATGCGATCCTCGTGCAGGATCTGGGGCTTGCGCGCGTGCTGCGCGACGCTCTGCCGGATATCCCGCTGCACGCGAGCACGCAGATGAGTATCCACAACCTCGCCGGAGTCGAGGCTGCGGCCGAGATGGGCATCACCCGCGCCGTGCTCTCGCGCGAGCTCTCGCTCGAGCAGATCCGCTTCATCTCGCAGCACGCGAGCATCGAGACCGAGGTCTTTGTGCACGGTGCGCTGTGCTTCTGCTATTCCGGTCAGTGCTATATGAGCGCGCTCATCGGCCGCCGCAGCGGCAACCGCGGCGCGTGTGCGCAGCCGTGCCGTATGCAGTACAGCATGGGCGGCCGCATGGACGAGTACCCGCTGAGCCTGCGCGACAACTGTCTGGCGGATTATCTGCAGCAGCTTGCCGACGCCGGCGTCGCCTGCGTGAAGATCGAGGGGCGCATGAAGCGGCCGGAGTATGTCGCTGTGGTCACGGATGTGTACGCCAAGTGCATCCATGAGCACCGCGTGCCCACGCCGGAGGAAAATGACCGTCTTGCGCTGGCGTTTTCGCGTCAGGGCTTCACGCAGGGCTACCTGCTCGGCGAGAAGGGGCCGGATATGCTCGGCACCCGCGCGGCCGAGCCTGACCGCGAGGCCGAAAAGATGTTCACCGCCGCGCGCAAGGCATATGCCGACGGCGAGCGCCGCCGCGTGCCCGTGAAGTTTTATGCCAAAGTGCGCGCGGGCGAGCCGGTCATGGCTGCCGTCGCGGATGAGGACGGGCATCGCGCCGTGCTCACAGGGCCTGTGCCCGAGCCTGCGCAGCGCGCGCCGCTGACCGAGCAGAGCCTTGCCGATCAATTTGCCAAAACGGGCGGAACGCCCTATTATTCCACCGGCACGGAAAGCCGCATCGACCCCGGGCTGTACCTTCCGGCGGCCGCCGTCAACGACCTGCGCCGCCGGCTCATCACCGGTCTGAAGGACGAGCGCGCGGCGGTGCCCGAGCGGCGCAGCCTGCCGCTGCCGCTGCGTCCGGAGGGGAAGCGCTATTATGCCGACCCCGTGCTCATCGTGCAGGTGCATCAGCCTGAGCAGCTCACGCCGGAACTGGCCGCGCTGTGCCCGGCGTATGTGTATGTGCCGGTCGAGATTTTGGACACGGCTTTTCCCCGCGTCGCCCCGTTTCTGGAGCAGGGGGCGCAGGTCGTGGCGGTGCTGCCGCGCGTCATTACAGACGATCAGGCGGAGGATATGCACGCGATGCTCTCCCGCGCCGCCGAAAACGGTGTGCGCGAGGCGCTTGTGGGCAACATGGGGCACATCTTCTTCGCCCGCCGCGCGGGAATGCACGTGCGCGGCGACTTTGGGCTCAATGTCTTTAACTCCTACACCGAGGGAGTCTTGCAGCAGGCCGGGCTTGTGAGTGCGACGGCGTCGTTCGAGCTGCGCGTGGCGCAGATCCGCGACCTTGCCAAGGCGGTCGACACCGAGATGATCGTCTACGGCCGTCTGCCGTGCATGATTACCGAGCAGTGCATCATCCGCAACAGCGCAGGCCGCTGCAACTGCACCGTGCCGAACAATCTGGCCGACCGGCGCGGGGCGCTGTTCCCGGTGCTGCCGGCGTTCGGTCACCGCAACCAGATCTTCAACGCGCACAAGCTCTATCTCGCCGACAAGCATGAGGACTATGAAACGGCGGGGCTCTGGGGCGTACGCCTCATGTTCACGACCGAGACGCCGCATGAGTGCGTCGCGGTCACGCAGAGCTATCAGGGTCTGACGGATTACCGCCCCAACGGGCTGACCCGCGGACTGTATTATCGGGGCGTGGAATGACCCGCCCGGGAGGAACGACCATGAACTGGATTCTTGCCTCCGGCTCCCCGCGCCGGCGGGAGCTGCTGGAGATGCTCGGTGTGCCGAACCTGACGATCCGTCCGGCCAAGGGACCCGAGCGTGCGACGCCGGGCGCAGGACCGGAGCAGACCGTGCGCGAGCTTGCGCTGCACAAGGCGCAGGAGGTCGCGCAGACCTGCGCGCCGGAGGACATCGTCATCGCGGCGGACACGATCGTCTATCTTGACGGTGTGATCCTCGGCAAGCCGAAAGACACGGCCGACGCCGCGCGTATGCTCGCCGCCCTGTCGGGACGCGAGCACACCGTCTATACCGGCGTCGCCGTTTTGCGCGGCGGCGAGACGCGGCTGGCGGCCGAGCACACGGCCGTGCGCTTTCGCACGCTGACACCGGCGGAGATCACGCGCTACATCGCCACCGGTGAGCCGATGGACAAGGCCGGCGCCTACGGCATTCAGGGGCGCGGGGCACTGTTCGTCGCGCATCTGGACGGGGACTATTTCAACGTCATGGGCCTGCCGCTGTGCCGGCTCGGACAACTGCTGAACGAACTGGGAGTCGAGCTGCTTTGAACTGGAAAACATATCTGAAGAAAAAAGGTGCGCGCATCGGCGCGATCGTGCTTGCGGTCGTGCTCGTGCTCGCGCTCATCGCCGGGGCGCTCGGCGGCAAGGCGGGATTCCTCACGAATCTCGACGGCATCGTGCGCGCGCCGCTGCAAAAGGCCGCGACCGTCACGGCGCAGTGGCTCGAGAGCATCTACGGCTACATTTATAAATATGACCAGCTCAAGGCCGAAAACGACCAGCTGCGCGTCCAGCTTGCCGAGGCGCAGGCGCAGGCGCGCGAGGGACAGGAGGCACTGGCGGAAAACGAGCGCTACCGCGAGCTGCTGGGCTTCACGCAGCGGCACACGGATTTTGAGCTCGAGCCGGCGAACGTCGTGTCCTACGGCGCGTCGAACTGGTCGAGCACGCTCACGCTCAGCAAGGGCAGCGACTGCGGCATCGAGGTCGGCGACTGCGTCATGAACGAGGCCGGCGCACTCGTCGGTCAGGTCATCGAGGTCGGCAGCACATGGGCGACCGTGCGCACGGTCATCGACGTGGACATGAGCGTCGGCGGCTACATCAGCAGCAGCGGCGCCACGGCCATGGTGCTCGGCGACTTCACGCTCATGCAGGACGGCTGCGTGCGCTTCGGCTACCTGGCCGAGGGCATGAGCATCTTCACCGGCGACACCGTGCTCACCTCCGGCAAGGGCGGCGCGTTCCCGGCGGGGCTCGTCGTCGGCACGATCACCGATGTGCGCACCGAGGCCGGCGGTCAGCAGACCTACGGCGTCATCACGCCCGCGTGCGATCTTGGTGAGCTGCTGCAGGTGTTCGTCATCAAGGACTTTGACGTGGTGAGCTGATATGTGGGCGGATCTGATCAATAAGGAAAAGATACACCGCGCGCTCTGGTGCGCGCTGTACATGGCGGTCACCGTGATATTGCAGACCACAGTCTTTGCGCACGTCGCGCTCTTTGGCGTGCACGCCATGTTCGTGCCGGCGGTCGTCGTGGCGGTCGGCGTGTTTGAGGGCGGCACATGGGGCGCGGTCTTCGGTCTCGTCACGGGCTATTTCTGCGCCATGGGCTACCCCGAAACGGGGCTGCTGTTTGCCGTGCTCTTCGCGCTCATCGGCTTCGGCGCGGGGATGCTCGCGGCATACCTCATCAATAACAGCATCTTCCCGTTTCTTGTGACGTGTCTGGCCGCGTTTTTGCTCACGGCCTTTTGCCAGATGTTCCGCCTGTGGATCTTCCGCGGCGCGTCGTTCTGGCGGCTGCTCGCCGTGGCGCTGGGGCAGAGCGTGTTCTCGCTCCCGCTCGCCGTGCCGTATTACTACATCAGCCGTGCGTTTCACCGCCGGCGTGCCCAGCGCTGAGGCATTCAGCGCGCCCGTACCCCCGAAAGGATCTTCGCTATGGAAAAACCCATCAAGCCCGGCCGTATCGCCGCGCTCGCGTGTATGCTCACGCTGCTCGTGATCGTGTTCGTGGTCGCGCTCTACAAACTGCAGATCGTGGAAGGTAAGGCGTACTATGAGGAAAACCGCAACAGCGTCGCCAGCTCCCAGAGCGTGGCGGCCGCGCGCGGCAGCATCCTTGACCGCTATGGCCGCGTGCTCGTGTCGAACACGAGCTGCAACAACCTCGTCTTCAACCCCGACGACCTCTTCGAGCAGGACGACCCGAACGGCATCCTGCTGCGCCTTGCGCGCACCGTCGTCAGCTGCGGCGATACGTATGTCGACGAGATGCCGGTCACGACCGCGCCGCCGTTCGAGTATACGGACATGAACGAGACGCAGCGCACACAGCTCAAGGGCTTTCTCAAATATGCCGGTCTCGACGAGGAGGCCACGGCCGTGGAGCTTTTGAGCTACTGCCGCGAAAAGTTTGAGATCAACAACAACTACTCCGCAGCCGATATGCGCACCATCGCCGGTCTGCGCTATTCGATCAAGACGCGCTATATCGACAAGCTCTACCTGCCTGATTACGTCTTTGTCAAGGACGCGAGCATGGAGCTCATCACCTCCCTGAAGGAGAATAACGTCCCCGGCTTTGAGGTCACGGTGTCGTATACGCGCCAGTATCACACGAATCTGGCGGCGCATCTGCTCGGCTACACGGGTCTGATGAACGCCGAGGAGTACACGACCTATAAGACGCAGGGCTATCCCATGAGCGCGACCGTCGGCAAGGACGGGGCGGAGCTCGCCTTTGAGAAATATCTCCACGGCACGGACGGCACGGCGATCGTGACGAAAAACGCTGCCGGTACCGTCACCGGTACGACCTATACCAAGGAGCCGGAGCCCGGCAATCAGGTCAGTCTCACTATTGACCTCGACCTGCAGTCGGCGGCGGAACAGTCGCTGACCAAGGGCATCGAGAACATGAAGTCAAAATCCACGGAAGACAGCGACGCCGTCGGCGGCGGCGCGCTCGTGGCGGTCGACGTCGCCACCGGTCAGCCGCTGGCCATCGCAAACTACCCGACCTTCGACCTGCAGACGCTCTTCCAGAGCGAGGAGAACTACAAGGCCGTCTCCGAGGCGGACAACCAGCCGCTGTTCAACCGCGCGCTGCTCGGCCAGTATTCTCCGGGCTCGACGTTCAAGCCCTGCACGGCCATTGCCGGCCTGACCGAGGGCGTCATCACCACCGGCACGGAGATCGAGTGCACCGGCACGTTCCGCAAGTATGAGGACACCGGCTACGCGCCCAAGTGCTGGATCGCTTCGTCCGGCACGACGCATGGGAAAGATAACGTTACCGAGGCCATCCGCGACTCGTGCAACATCTTCTTCTACACCGTCGGCGACAGTCTGCCGATCGACACGCTCGCGCGCTATGCCGCGGCCTTCGGTCTCGGCGAGCACACCGGCATCGAGCTGCCGGAGAGCACCGGCCAGATGGCCACGGAGACCGTGAAGAAAAAGCTCGAGAACACGAACTGGTATGTCGGCGACTCTCTGCAGGCGGCCATCGGCCAGTCGTACAGCCTGTTCACGCCGCTGCAGCTTTCGGAATACTGCGCCACGATCGCAAACGGCGGCACGCGCCACAGCGCGTCCATCCTGAAATCCGTGCGCAGCTATGACGGCAGCGAGCTCATCTACGAAAACGAGGCCGAGGTGCTCAGCACCGTCGAGACCGGCGACTACAACTGGGCCGCCGTGCAAAAGGGCATGTACCTCGTCGCCAACGACCCCGCCGGCAGCGCTTACGAGACCTTCGGCAGCTACGGCGTGAAGGTCGCCGCCAAGACCGGTACCGCCCAGCTCGGCGATAACCAGGTCAACAACGCCATTTTTATCTGCTACGCACCGTATGACAACCCCAAGGTCGCCGTGGCGGTCGTTGTGGAGCACGGCAGCGCCGGCGCTTCCATCGCCTCCATCGCGCGCGATTTTCTCGACGCATATTTTACCGTCAAGACCGTTGACACCGCCCCCGAGAGCGAGCTCTCGCTGCTGCGATGACGGCCGCTGACCAGAAAGAGAGGAGTTTTCCACATGAACATTGCACTGATCGCTGACGACGGAAAAAAGGAACTCATGGTCCAGTTCTGCATCGCATACTGCGGCATTCTGGCCAAGCACGAACTGAGCTCCACGTTTACGACCGGCCGGCTCATCTCCGAGGCCACCGGACTGAAGATCCGCACGTATCTGCACTCGGCACAGGGCTGCCAGCAGCTCGATGCGCGCATCGCGTACAATGAGATCGACCTTGTGCTGTTTTTCTGCGATGCGGAAAACGGCAACTTCGACGAGGTCAACCGCATGGCGCGCCTGTGCGACCAGCGGCAGATCCCGTTTGCCAGCAACGTCGCCACGGCTGAGGTGCTCATCCTCGGTCTGAGCCGCGGCGATCTCGACTGGCGCGACATCGTCAACCCCAAAAAGAAATCGTAAGCCCGAAAGGAAACCAAGACATCATGGACAAGATCAAACCCCGCACGCTGTCCGGCTTCATGGAGCTGCAGCCGGACAAGCAGGTACAGATGGACAAAATGCGCGCCGTTCTGGCCGAGACCTACGCCCGCTACGGCTTCACCCCGCTCGACACGCCCGCGATTGAGGCGGCCGAGGTGCTGCTGGCCAAGGGCGGCGGCGAGACGGAAAAGCAGATCTACCGCTTCACGAAGGGCGAGAGCGATCTGGCACTGCGCTTTGACCTCACGGTGCCGCTGGCGAAGTATGTCGCTGCCAACTACGGTCAGCTCACCTTCCCCTTCCGCCGCTATCAGATCGGCAAGGTCTGGCGCGGTGAGCGCGCGCAGCGCGGCCGCTTCCGCGAGTTTTATCAGGCGGACATCGACATCATCGGCGACGGTGCGCTCGATATCCTCAACGAGGCTGAGATCCCGGCCATCATCTACGACACGTTCACCCGCCTCGGTCTGCACCGCTTCCGCATCCGCGTGAATAACCGCAAGGTGCTCAACGGCTTTTTCGCCATCCTCGGCCTGAGCGAGCAGGCGGGCGACGTGCTGCGCACCATCGACAAGCTCGACAAGATCGGCGCGGACAAGGTGCGCGAGCTGCTCACCGATACCTGCGGCGTCACGGCAGAGCAGGCGGATGAGATCCTGCGCTTTATCGCCTGCCCGGGCACGAGCGCGGACAAGCTCGCCTTCCTCGAGCAGTACCGCGGCCGCAGCGACGTCTTTGACACCGGTCTCGATGAGCTGCGCACCGTTGTGGGCTACCTGCCCGCGTTCGGCGTCCCGGAGGAGAACTTCGAGCTCGACCTCACGATCGCGCGCGGTCTCGATTACTACACCGGCACGGTGTACGAGACCGTCCTGCTCGACCATCCCGAGGTCGGCAGCATCTGCTCCGGCGGCCGCTATGACGACCTCGCGGGGTATTATACGAATAAGTCCCTGCCCGGCGTCGGCATCTCCATCGGTCTGACGCGCCTGTTTTACATCCTGCAGGAGCAGAACATGATCTCCGACGCCGTGCTCACCGCCCCGGCGGATGTGCTCATCCTGCCGATGACGGACGACCTGTCCGCCGCCGTGTCGCTGGCATCCATGCTGCGTGCAGGTGGTCTGCGCGTGCAGCTTTACAGTGAGAAGAAAAAGTTCAAGGCCAAGATCGGCTATGCCGACAAGCTCGGCATCCCGTTCGTGATCTTCCTCGGCGAGGATGAGATCACGCAAAACGTCTGCGCGCTCAAGAACATGGTCACCGGCGTGCAGGAGGCCGTGACGCAGGCCGCTGCGCTCGAGACCATCCGCGCGGAGATCGCGCGGCGCACCGCCGGTGCGATCCTGCGCGAGCAGTGATCCGGTCAATCCACCGCCGCCGCACCGCCGGAGGCGATATTCGATAGAAAGAAAGGGAATCAGGAGTATGTTTCAGTCCCGCACACACACTTGCAACGAGCTGCGGCTCGAAAACGTCGGCGAGCAGGTCCGCATCGTCGGCTGGATGGAAAACGTCCGCGAGGTCGGACAGAATTTTGCCTTCGTCGTCGTCCGTGATTTTTACGGCACGACGCAGGTCGTCATTGAGACCGAGGACATGATGAAGCTCGTCAAGCCCCTCAACAAGGAGTCCACGATCGCCGTTGAGGGCGTCGTGCGCGAGCGCGCGAGCAAAAACCCCAAGCAGCCCACCGGCGACATTGAGCTCGTGCCCACCAAGATCGAGGTGCTCGGCCGCTGCCGCTACAATGAGCTGCCGTTTGAGATCAACCGCAGCCGCGACGCCGACGAGGCGCTGCGCCTGAAGTACCGCTATCTCGACCTGCGCAACCCCGCCGTAAAGCAGAACATCATCCTGCGCTGTCAGGTGGTGGCCGCGCTGCGCGCCGCCATGACCGAGCACGGCTTTCTCGAGATCACCACGCCTATCCTCACGGCGTCCAGCCCCGAGGGTGCGCGCGACTATCTTGTGCCGGCGCGCAAGCACCCCGGCAAGTTTTACGCCCTGCCGCAGGCGCCGCAGCAGTTTAAGCAGCTGCTCATGACGGCGGGCTTCGACCGCTATTTCCAGATTGCCCCGTGCTTCCGCGACGAGGACGCCCGCGGCGACCGCAGCCCCGGCGAATTCT
>OGNF01000206.1_pt1 | contig 66862 bp, 68 predicted proteins | sample 1573321 | NCBI WGS metagenome assembly OGNF01 (sample SAMEA2581911, study PRJEB24529) | metagenome | biome: Human gut stool | place: China | collected 2011 | reverse complement strand
GGTATATCGTGGATGGCAGAACAGTTTTTGTAGGCTGCTCGGGTTGAGGCAATCGTTTCTTTTGAAAAATTTTTTGGTGAGTTGTGAAATTTTTCGTCAAAGAATTGTTGATAGACTTCGGCGAATGTTGGTGTGCGCTCAATGAATACGGAGCGGTTTATTTTGATTTTCCCGGCTTTTTCCATATTGTAGGCAGTTAAAAGTTCATAACCTTCTTCCCAGGTTTCGGTGTATGCAAGTGCTGGAGGCGTTACGGGACCTGTAGGTGTCCATTCAGTAACGGGAGGATAGACAGCATAGGGTTTGCGTCTGTTTCCACTTAGACACTTGATTGAGCCGAAACCATTAGGGAGCTTCATGTGTTTTTTGCGATTTCTCATATGCATAGTCCTTTCTATTTTGATCCTTTTTTCTTTAATGCAAGAATTAAAGTTCGTGCAGCTTCCAGATCCTCCGGGGGTGCATCGTGTGCGGCATTAAAAAGTTGTTGCAGAGATTTGTTATTGAGAATTTCTTGGGCTATTCTGGTTGTTTTATCATATTTTTCTTTAGTGTTTATTTCCATTCCTGTCATTAGATAATCAACAGAAACGTTAAAATAATTTGCAATTTTTTGCAGGCGTTCGGCTGAGGTTTGGCCGGTTTTTAATTTACCTATAGATCCGCGTCCGAAACCGAGATCTTTTTCAAGTGCTGTGACTGCCAGGTTGCGTTGTTTGCAGAGATTGATAATTATTTCATATGTTGTCATGGTTTCTGCAATATTTTCTTCTGCTGTTAGATGCTCAACGGATGTATTGAGAAATAGTGCAATTTTTTTTAGTTTGTCCATTTTGGGTATACTTCGACCGGTTTTCCAGTCTGAAAAGGTTGATTTTGTTATTCCTGTTCCTTTTGCAACATCAGAATCTTTGTAGCCGAGGGAATTTCTAAGTTTGCGGTAAGTTTCGTACATTTAATGCCTCCTTTTTGCTGGAAGTGTATTTGTTATGTGTTTTAATTTATAAATTATATCTTATATCATATTTGCGAATAAAAAGCTATATAATCCGGCGTAATTTGAGGAGAAAGTGTTTCCGTATGGAAACAAAATATATGATAGTATGTAGTTGGCTGGAAGAAATTTCCAGAATTATTATTGAAAACTCTATTGTATACTTTACTCGGATAGGGGGTAAAGTTGGGACTTAATAATAGAGTACAGATGTATCGGTGGAAAAGAAAATGGTCAGAGGAACAGCTTTCAAGAGCTGCGGGTGTGAGTCGGAGTGTTATTTGCAAATTGGAAAATGGTGCTAATGTGAATCCAACGGCAGAGGTTGCATTTCGGCTTGCAGATGCGCTTAATGTGGAGGTTAGGGAGTTGTTTTATTACAAAGGAGGAGATTGAAGATATGATCAAAGGAGTACAATTAAAAATTAAAGAATATGTAGATATGCTTGGAGAGGATGATATACAGTTTTTGATACAGATATGTACTTTACTTCAAGAGCGTTTAGAAAGGACCGGTAGATTGTGATCTACGGTCCTTTTGTGTGTGTGATGAAATTAGCACTCGTGGTTTTTCATATTTTCGATTAGTTGTTGACAAAAAGTTTTGATTATATTTTGATCTATGGGTTTTAAATTTTGATAAGTTTTTACAATATCGAGGATTAGGTTATAAAAAGTGTTATCAGTTGATTCTAAAAGATCGGAAACGATTGTTGCTGTTTCGTCTTTAGGGATAAAAAACATTTCGCCAATTCCGGTACGTAACCAATCTTCATTAACATTGAATTCGCGGCAGATTAGTTTAAACATTTGATCGGTTACATTACGGTTGCCGTTTTCAATGTTACTGATAGCTGTTTTACCGACACCTAAATGTTTACCAAACTTTTCCATGGTAAGTCCGAGAGTTTTTCTTAAGATTCTGATTCGTTCGTTCACAATAGCCTCCTTTTTTAGTTCAATTATAACAGTGCTATTTTAAAAGTCAACTAAATGGTTCACATAGAGAACAAAAATGTGTTGACAATGGTAACTACGTGAACTATAATGTCCACATAGAGAACGGAATTCATATAAGGGGATGAATACATGAAAAGAGAAGAGCGTGAGAAAGTCATTAGGGAAATAGTTCCTTTGCTGGGAAAACTTGACTTATATAGCTTAGCTTTGGTCAAGTCGAGTGTGGATGCGTTAGCGGCAAGAGAAAATATAGAAAAGATCAGCGAAAAGAAATAGACAGTTGCGATGTCGCAACGGGAAGGAGAGAAAGCCTTGACACAAAGGGTAAGCGTAGTAGCGGCAGCAAAAGAGATTGGATGTCATCCAGAGTATTTGCGGAGGCAGATGAAAGCGGGAGCCTGGGATCTTGGAAATGTGGTGAAGCCTGCAGCTAAGGGAGGAAATAACGAGTATTTCATATTTCGTACTAAGCTGGATAAATTTTTAGGAAAAGAGGGCTGGGCTGAATGAGCAAGCAGATTATTCGATGTTTGGATTGTGAATTTTGTGAAGGATATAGAAAGCTTGGAAATACTAGACACGATTTTTTTTGTAAACATTTGGATCAAAAATATATTTATGATTATTTCGAGGAGCATCGTATGAAATCAATGGCAGGATTTTTAGGGTTTGGAAAGATGGAGGTGCCGTTGAAGACGAGTCCGGCATGGTGCCCGAGAAAAAAAGGTAAGGGGTGAAGCTATTGGGTGAAATTGTAGTAAAGAATTTAACAACGCTTACGGATGCGGCCGCATTGATACATGTTGCGTTGTATTTGACGGATACAGAATCAGTAGCGGAGGACAAGTATCATGTGAAGATGAATGAGACTGTGACAGGGAAGCTTGTGATTGTGATTGCGGAGAGGTGAAGAAAATAAATGATCCGGCAGACTCGGCAAAGCCGTTGTTATTTGGGATAAATTCGAATGGAGAATCAAATGGCTTGACGATCTCGTATGGAGAAAAGATTTACATTATTGGGCAGCTGATGATAACGGAAAAATTAAGATTATCGGTAACAGATTTGACAATCCGGAGCTGTTGGAGGCGTAAGTATTAGAATTTAGAGGAGAAATAAAACTATGGCAAATTATGTTGTTATTGGATATTTTAGGCGACCTCACAAAGATTGTGAAGCGGAAACACAAGAATGCGAAACTTACATGGAAGCGCTTGAATTAAAAGATGAATGGAAAAAAGAGCGAAAATATAAAGAAGTGTACATTGAAACTTATTAATGTAAAGAGAAGATAAGTGCCGGAAATGTACAGGACAAAAGAGAAGATAAGACTGGTGATAGCAGAGAACAGGAGGTAGCGGATGAGCATTAAGTTTGGTGCAGATATTTATGCTCCGGAAGAAGTCAATGAGCTGGCAAGAGCATCCATAGGTTACATTGAATCAGATGAAATGGATCAGTGCAGATACTATGAAGATCTGGGATATGAAAATTTGTATGAATGTATTGAAGCAAATTTTGCAATGGATAAATCAGCGGTGTCGCGGTGTATTGGTGTCTGGAAAGCTTTTGCGGCCGTAGACGGTGATGGATCTCGTAAAATGTGGGTAGATGACAGGTATAAGGACTTTTCGTACTCACAGCTTACGGAGATGCTGCCGATGTCGGAACGGGATCGGTATAGGATCAGTAGTGATATGTCTGTAAAGAAGATCAGAGAAGTAAAACAACGATTGAAAGAAAAGAAATCATCGGAGAACATGAAACCTGTTGTAGAGCAGGAAAAGGATAAAATCTCGGCGCGTGGAACAAGGGTAAATGTCAGAGAAGATGATGTGGTTGCGACGTCGCAACTGGAAGATGCAGTGAAAGATCAGCCTGTGGAGATAGTAGCCGATCAGTCAGATCAGCAGAGACAGCCGGACTTCCCGGATATGAAGAATATGCAGGAGCGAGAGGATTTTGTTAATACATATAAGGATTGGAAAATTTGGTGCAGGAATGAGCTGACGGAGGAGGTCTTTTATAAATATGATCTGCCGGATGGTGCGGCTATCGTGGTTAAAGTATTTCCGTATATTCCGTGGGGGAATAAAAAGGAAGCTGAGGGCAGGAGATTATATCTATTAAAGCCAGGATATAAGCATTTTGCAGACTGTAAAGTTAATATGACGGCTTTAAAAGAGTATCTGAAAGATATGAGGAATAAGAAATGAGTTGATGTCTGTTCCGGTGTAACTGACCGTAGCATCAAAGCAGGATAGGCAATCGGTTCTGGAAACGGAGCTGAAATGGAAAGGGGCTCTACGGCGGCAACCGTAAAGCCCAGTAGGAAAATCTTTTCGTATAAATACGAAAATGTAAACATACGAGATTATTCTATAGCATTTTCGCAAAAAGTTCAATCCGAACAGATTTTCCTTATTGAGATAATTGTACCTTGATAATTGAATAGGCTGCACTGTAAGAGATATGTCAGAAGTCGCCTTAGCTAACATGTGGGTAGAGCCACAGGGGTGAAGCATGGCAAGATACCCGGAGGAGCGAATAAAGTGTGGAATGCCGGAGGAACGGTAGCAGAGAGCAGCCATGAAAAGGGACGGTGCTTGTCCCTTATAAGCGCATACTTCCTGTGCTTATAAGAGATAAGCAGGGTCTTATCTCAATAATAAGGGAAGGGAGGGATTTCCAATGGAGTCATTAGTGAAGCATTTTGGTGCTGGGTTAATTGCAATGGCGGTGCTTGTAGCGATTGCGGTTGTTGTTATTGGCATTGTCAAGTCTGACGGAGTAACCGCACAGTTTCAGGACACTCTTACAGCGTTTTTTACGAGCATTCGTAACGCTGCGGGATTCTAGGTGGATCTTGACTGGAGTTGTGGGAAATTGGTATGGCTAGCACGTATAGCAGGTAAGAGATTCTTTTCTGCTGTGCGTGCTGGAAGAGAGGAAACGGTGAATGGCAAAAGAGTTTGATTTTACGCCGACGGAAGAACAGTTCGGTGTGTTTTGGAAGTATCTCGTGCAGCCCGAAGTAACCGGGGTTAATTATAGTAATGGGATGCTTTGGGTTACAGATCTTAGTAAAGGCAGGTATCCGGTGCAGGATGAGGTTACAGATAAGTTCTTAACCCAGTTTGCGAATACTATCGCCAATAGTGCAAATAAGCATTTTTCAAGTGCTGATCCGGTGCTGGAAGCAGATACTCGGGATTTAAGGATTAGTATATTGCATCCGTCCATTGCACGCACGGGGATGGCAATATCATTGCGTAAGAGCCCGCCGGTGTTGCGGCATACAGAAGAGTCTTTGATTGCGTCCGGGTTTTGTTCCAGAGAAGTGTTGAATTTGCTAATAAATTGTGTAAAAGCAAAGCTGGTGATTGTGTTTGGCGGAGAGCCGGAAGCTGGTAAGACAGAGCTTGCCAAGTTTATGATGCAATATATTGATCCGGCGGATCGAGTGATTACGATTGAGGATTCGCTTGAACTGCATTATGGTGAGATTAATTCGGGACACGATTGTTTGGAATTGCAGATCAGGGATGGATTTGATTATAAGACAGCTATAAAGACGAGTCTGCGGCAAGATCCGCGGTGGTTGATGTTGTCGGAAGCAAGGTCATCAGAGGTTGTGTCGTTGTTGGAAAGCTGGAGCACGGGTATTGCAGGGTTTACAACAATTCATTTGGATGATGTCAGGAAGCTGCCGGATCGTGTTCAGAACATGATGGAAGATAAGAAGGATGTGGAACGTCTGGAAAACCGGATTTATTCGGACGTGAATGTAGGCGTGCTGATCCGGATGCGGACAGAGGCAGATGGAAGTATCAGACGGTATTTAGACCAGCTCTGTTTTTATACCAGGGAAAATGGTGAAAACCATATGAATCTGGTTGTAGAGGATGGCAGGATGGCTGACGGATCGAAAGAATTTCCGGCTGATATTATGAAGAGGATGCGTGAGGCGGGAATTATTGATCCTTACCGATGTACAAAGGGAATATAACCGGGAGGAGGTTTGTTTTGAAAAGGACAGGGAAAAGAAAAAGCAGGGAAGAATGGAAGTTGGGAAGTATCTGGAATCCTATGAATTTGCAGAAAGAAGTACACAGGTATGGGTATAATTTTGAATGGAAGGCGTATCTGCTTACCATATTTTTTGTATTCCTTCTGATCGGTGCGGTAGGAATGTTCTTTAAACTTGAGGTTGCGTATATTGTGGCGGTTGGAGTGGTTGCGCTTTTTATGCTGCCGGTTCTGATCATTGACATGTATCGTCGTATGTATGAGCAGAAACGATTTGCGGATGTTACAGATTATATGGAGCAGATCTTATTTTCTTTCCGGAAGGAACGGAAAGTTTTACCAGCGTTGAGGGAGTGTGAAGCAGCGCTTCCGGATGGACAGATGAGAGCAGCGATCCGGGAGGCAGTGACATATGTTGAGGCTGGAACTGCTACAACCGAAGGGGGAGTATATACGGAAGCTCTGGCACTTATTGAAAAGAGGTATCCGTGTAAAAAGATACATACAGTGCATGAATTGCTGGTCAGTGCGGAAGAACGTGGTGGGGATGTGGGTACATCCATTGATCTGATGGTTGAAGATATTGAAGTCTGGAAGCGGCAGGTATATGAACTGCAGAAAGATAAAAAAGTAGGGCATACAGATTGTATATTTTCGATTGTTGGAGCGGCGTTGACGAGTGGACTTGCTGTTTATCTTATGGATCAGGTTAAAAATACAATGGGATCGGATACTGTGGCTAGTATATTTACGCTTTTGCCGGTGCAGCTTACCTCGTTTGTGTTGATCCTGATTTGTCTGTTTACGTTTGCGGGCAGTAGCCGGAAACTTGTACAGGACTGGATGGATGGTAAGAAGAAAAAGGATGTGCTGCATGCGTATGAATATTTAATGCATTATGATGCTGGAAAAGAAGGGAGAAAAAGCATATTGCTTTCGCTTCCTTTTTTAGTTATAGCAATCGTTTGTATTGCGTTTGATCTGCCCGTAGCTGCAGTTATATTTGTGGTGTTGACAGTGTTTATGCTGTTTCAGCATAAGGTTAATTGTAGTGTTTACCGGTCAGATGTTAAGAATGCGTTGTATGAGGCGTTGCCGGAGTGGATGTTTGATATGGCATTGTTGCTGCAGTATAACAATGTACAGGTGTCACTTGCAGAGTCGGTATCTCATGCAGAGCCGATCCTGCAGCCGGAACTTACGGCGTTGGTGGAACGTATCCGCAAAGATCCGGATGAGATTCAATCTTATTTGCAGTTCTTTGCAGGGGTGGATATTCCGGAGATTGCAACCTGTATGAAGATGTTGTTTTCCATGTCGAATGATGGAACAGGGAATATGCAGGTGCAGATCTCGAACCTGGTAGCGCATGTAAATAAGTTACGGGAAAAGGAACTGGAACTGAAAAACGAAAAGATAGTATTCCAGGCGCGGATCATGGTCATGTATCCAGTAGCTGCTACTACGGTAAAGCTACTCATAGATATGGCATCTGGTACAGTGTTGTTGTTCCAGCTTTTTGGGACGATGATATAGGAGGAATGACATGAAAGTAGTGGTTGAAGTATATACAATACTCTGGATGCTGCTTCTGACGATGAGTACGGGGTTATCTGTTGCAATGGCAGAGGAACGTGCGGCACAGGCAAAGCGGGTGAAGGCAGAGGCTGTTGCGGAAATTGAGAACAGTAATTTTAATCCGGTTGTGATTGACGCGTGTAAATCCAGTGCAAGGGCATCCGGATTTGACCTGTCGGTGACGCCGTGTACATACGATCAGGCGCACGATGTGACATCTGCGGAGGTGGCATTGACTTATACATATAAGATCCCGTTGTTTGGAATTGAGCAGACAAGGACAACGGAAGGAATTGCAAGATAGGAGACACATATGGAAGAGGTAGTAAACGAACTTGGGCTGGGAATTTTAATTATGGCAACATCCGGCGGCTTTGTGGGGTTGTTTGTCTGGGTTTTGAATCAGATGTCGGCATGGTAGAAGTAGGAGGCGCGTATGGAAGACATAGTAAAAAAGTTGGAGTTGCCACTGCTTTATATGGGGACAGGTCTTGCTTTGTTGGCATTTGTTGTCTGGGGATTGAATGAGATGTCGTCATTGTGGACGTTTGTTGTTTGGATTTTGGATCAGATATCGTCATTATAGAAGTGGGAGGCGCGTATGGAAGAGATAGTAAAAGAGTTGGGGATGGCGCTGCTTTATATGGGAACTGGTATTGCATTGCTGGCACTTGTATTTCTGGCTTTGAAAAGTAATGGAGTTCTTGGCAGAATCGTACTTGCCTATATGAATGGTCTGACAGGATAGGAGGAAGCATGGATTTTTTGGTGAAGCATTTTGGAATGGCGGTACTATATGCGGCCTGTGCGGTTGTGGTTTTAGGACTTGTATTTTTACCTGGTCAGAGTGGTTTGTTAAATCGTGTGGGAAGTACGATGAGCGGATGGATGGCAACAGACACATCCGGGTATACAGTGTATGTTTCGGAAAGTCAGAAAGGGTATCCGGTAGTAGAGTATTCCAGAACGGATGCCCTTGCGCCGGGAACGTATTCCATTTCAGATATAATTACAGCAAAAGACTGCAATGGATATGATGCGAAGCTGGTAGTGCTTGGAATGACGTTGCCGGGAAGTGGTGAAGCTGTTATTGATAGAAGTGCAGTGGAACTTACATTTCCGGTGCGAGGCATGTACATGTTGCGAGTAGAAGCGAGAGACAACAGTCAGCGTACAGTGATAAAGGAACTAACAATTCCTGTTAATTAGGAGGTGCTGCCGGATGAAGAATATAGCGGCTATGTTTGGAGTATTTTTTCTGGGAATTCTGGTTGTGGCTTGTGTGATGACAAGTGCAGAAAGAAGTAACAGAGAGATGGAGCTGGCAGATAATCTGCCAGCGGCGGTTGAGGAAACCGTGTCAGAATTGATGGAGGAAAAAAACTATGATATCACCAGTGAAAATGAGATGATTGCTGATATGGCAGAGGATCTGTCCAGAAAATTGGACAGTAATAGTGATATAACTGTAAATATAGAGAATATCGATGAAGCAAAGGGGCTTATGTCGATAAAGGTTGTAGCATCGTATCAGCATCCGAACGGAAGGGAGGGAAGTGTATCGTGTGAGCGGACTGTAGTTTTTAATAAGTTGCAAGATGATCCGGCAGAGTTATGCCAGGTAAGATTCCTTGTAGGTGATGCAAGAATATATAAAACTTGTAATGTATGGCCGGGTGATACAGTATCTGCTCCGTCTGAACCGATGGCTTCCGATAAGACTTTTGAGGGCTGGGTAGATGCGGAGGGAAATTTAGTTGATTTTATGCAGCCTGTAATGCAAAGCCAGGTTTATTACGCAAAATATAGTTGATACATTTGATATGAGATATTATACTTGGTGTGGGAAAATAATTACATTTTTCATTAGATAGGAGAGATTTGTTATGAGAAAGAAGAGCATGGTAGCATTATTAACAGCAACAATGGTGATTGGAATGGCAGGGGCAGGTTGTGGCGATAAGCAGCTTGCACTTGCAACAGATAAGGTAAGTGTCGAGCTGGGGTCTGAACTTAATACGGATGTATCAGCTTATGTAACAGATGCGGATATGGCTGCAGAGACAGTAATTGATTTTGGGGCTGTTGATGTAAGTAAGCTTGGATCTTATATGGCAGTAGTTACCTATAAGGATCAGACGGCGTCCCTTCAAGTTGACGTAGTAGATACCACAGCGCCGGAGGCAGAGGTGGTGGACCAGGTTACAGTTGGGGTAGACGAGCCATTGTACGTGGAGGATGTTTTAACGAGTGTAACCGAGTTGACCGGGAATGTAACGGCAACATTTGACGATCTGGTAGATGAGTCTACCGAAGCCACTGAGGAAGTAGAGGTTACTGAGGGTGTAGAGGCTGCCGAAGGTGTAGAGGCTGTTGAGGATGTGGAGACCACTGAGGGCATGGAGGTCACCGAAGATGTAGAGGCCATCGGAGCGTCAGAAGATATGGAAACATTTGTGTTAGACGATGTAACGGTAACAAATGACGCGGTAGTCTTTCATACAGTGGGCGAGTACAGTGTAAGTTTAACACTTGCAGATGAGAGTGGAAACAGCAAGCAGGTAGAAGTGCCGGTACTGGTTGGTACAGAACCGACATTTTGGGGAATTGAGGATCTTACCGTAACAACCGGAGCAGAGGATGTGGACTATCTTTTGGGTGTAACGGCAACGGACAGCAATGGGAATGATCTGACAGATAAGATCGCATGTGATGACAGCAAAGTAGACCTGTCTTTGGCAGGAGAGTACGAGATTACTTACACGGTAACAGATGAGAATGGGTTTACTGCAAAGCAGACAGCCAAGGTGACAGTTGCAGATGGAAAGACCTCAAAAAAGGATACCAAATCTGCTACAACAAAGTCGAAGACAACAAAGACTGAAACCGGATCAACCAACGGCAGTGCTGCAAATACTGGAAGCAGCAATACCGGAAGTGGTAATAGTGGAACGTCTGGAAGCAGCAATACCGGAAATAGCAACAGTGGAACGTCTGGAAGCAGCAATAGCGGGAGCAGTAACGGTGGAACATCCGGAAGCAACAATACCGGAAATGGTAACAGTGGAACGTCTGGAAGCAGTGACAGTGGAAGCAGCACTTCCGGAAGTAGCAAGAGTGGAAGCACAACTCCAAGTGGTAACGGCGGAAACAGCAATAGCGGAAGCAGTAACAGTGAAAGCATAACACCAGGCAGTGACAGTGGAAACAGTGATGCTACAGGTGGAACAGCGGGTGGAGATAGTGGCAGTTCGGATGATATTGGTCAGATAACATTGCCAGATGGAACGCCAATTTTACCGATGGATCCTTCCCTTGGAGATAATACAGGAACTGGTGGACAGGGAAGCGTGGATTCCTGGACGGAGATTTATTGATAAGAAGATAGGGAGAGGAATGAATGACAGTTAGATCGGTAGAAATGTTACAGCAATTCGGTCGAAAAGGAATGGTGCAGGTAAGGAGACTTCTTGGCATGCTGTTTCTGATTGGGATCAGCATGGTTTGTGCAACACCGGTTTATGCGGCGACATCTGCTTCGGGTGCAGCAGCCGGTGCTGCGATCAATAAAATGGAAACACAACCGTTAGCCAGTGATGGAAGTGAGACAACCGTTGGCCGGTATGCGCTTAATTATACCGGTAATACAAACTTTACGGGGCTGGCACAGAGCAGTGGAGATATTGAATCTTTTAGGAGTGTGGCTATTCCAGGAACACAAAATAGCTCGGTAGCAACTCTTAGTAGTGATAGTGGATCGACGGTTGTAAAGGCGTATCTCGTCTGGGAGACCCGACGAAAATACGATCGGTATGATGAAGCGACAAATCACGTAACATTTATTTCAGCAACAAATAAAGGAACTGGAATGATAAACATTTACCCTGACCGGGTCTATGTGGATAATCGTAATACGCCTTATGTAAGCGGCTGGGAGGCGGATCGTCCCAGAATTTATACCAATGTGGCGGATGTCAGTAATATTGTAAAGGCATACGGGTATGGAAATTACTATGTCGCAAATATACCGGAATTTCATGTAGCAAATGTATACGGCTCGAGTGCGGCAGGAGGGGATACCGGTGGCGGAGGAACAATAGCCAGATGGCAGCTGATTGTAGTGGAGGAAAATGCTTCTTATCCGGTGCGGGCAGTGACCTTGTCGATTGGATCGACATTCCGGTTTGGTGACTATGACTGGGAGCGCAATGATTACGGATATGATGAGGCAACCCGTGCAATGATATCCATGCGGACGCAGCTTGGAAGCGGATTGAAGACAAAATCCTATGGCAGTGCATCAGGTCAGGTGCTGGCAGGTATAGAGGCCACCAATGAGCGGTATACACAGCAACTGGAGATTTTCACACAGCCTTATGCTGACGGAGCAGAATCTGTATATAATGTGGGACTTATTACAGATGGCATCTGGAAAAATGGACAGCGTATACAGAGCGGACATGGATCAGTATTTTCGTTGGTGAACGTGCCGACCATCGCAAACAGTGCAACGGTATTTGGCGGCAGAGTGACGGGGGTTCACTGGAACACCTGTCTGTTTATCGGAGCGGCGGTCGATATTGCATTTCCGGATTTTTCATCCAGACAGACAACGACGTTGTCGGATGGAAAGGTAATTGTGAAGGGGACAATCACAAACGTTTCACCACAGCAAAGCACGGGAATTTATGACGGAAATCTGACGGTCACTCTTGATCCGTCCCTTGCAGTGGAAAATTACCAGATCACTGTAAATGGAAGCAGTACATCCGGAGCAGCTGTGAGGCAGGATTCGTATACGGATGAGGACGGGAAGATACATCCGGTTCTGACATTTTTCGGTGGAGGCGTGTCAAGTTTTTATAAGGGAGATAAGATCGAATATACTGTTACCTGTCAGATCAGAAATTCCGGAGCAACCAGATTTGATAACCGTGATGCATTTCACGGGTATTTGCAGTCAGAAGGAGTGCCTACCGGATACTGGATCAATCAGGCATGGACATCTTCTTCCTATGTTGTGACACCGGCATACACAATTTCATATGCGCCAAACGGCGCAACAGCCGGATTCATGGAATCTAAGCGGACTGGGGCAGCGCAGAATTATCAGTTTAAGCTGGATAGCTGCAGGTATAGCTGGCAGGGACATAAGTTTGAATATTATGCTGTTGTGAGGTCATCTGATCAGAAGGTATATTGCCGGGATCATACGTGGAAGCCACTGACAGGCACGAAAAAGGAAGACTGGTGTCCGTTTTATCCGAATGCAGTAGATGGGGTAACGCATGTGATTTCCCAAAGCTGGACGCCACTTGCAGGATCAGCAAGTGATACATTTGTGTTTTATGCACAGTGGCAATTAAATGAATCAACGCTGAAGATTGATCCAAATGGCGGAACATGGCAGGGAAGTACCGCTGTGCAGAGTTTTACGGAGCACTATGGAACAGCTAAATCCATTCCGGATCCGGTAAGAACCGGATATACTTTTTCAGGCTGGGTGAAATCGGAAACATTTTATGGAAAGCTGAATAATGCGGTATATACATTCAGTGAAAAAGATGGTGTTACGGATGTTCTGACGGCGTCCTGGACGGCGAACAGTTATACGTTGCATTTTGATCCGAATGGTGGTGCAGAAGTCACACATATAGAGGATATGGTGATACAGTACGATGAGGAAATCACGCTTCCGGATGCAACAATGGCATATGTAAAATATACGTTAGATGGTCAGAATGTGACCCAGGATGTATTGAGCGGAGCGATCCGGTTAGATAGTGATGGAGATCCGGAAGCAGCAGATCCGGATGCGCCGGAAGATGAAGCGGATGCCGGAATGAATGAAGAAGCAACAGATCCGGAAGCGGAAAATGAAGCTGATGAAGCTGTAGAAGCAGATCCGGAAGTTGCTGATAATGAGACAGATCCGGAAGCAGATCAGAGAGCGTATGCGTCTGTGAATACCGGCTGGGTTACAGAGGAAGAAAAAGAGAATTTTGATCCAGTATATCTGGCAGGAGATCAGCTGACGGTAGCGGAGCTGGTGGATCGTCTGGGTGTAACGGATCAGAACGGTGCGAATATTACATTGTATGCATCGTGGGATGATTGCCCGTGGATCGTGGCGGTAAACCTTTATTATACGCTAGATCAGGCACAGCAGGGTTTTATTACAGATAGTGAGATTTTAAGTCATGCGACTGCATCAGATCGGGAGGACGGAAGCCCGATTGAACCGGGATTCCATGAAAACGGAACATCTTTTTCAATTCCGGATTACCAGACAGCAGATTTTACACAGTTTCAGCATGAGGGAAGCTGCACGGAAAATCTGACGGTTGTTGATAGCGCCGGGAGTATGTATTATAAGCAGATAACGGTTTATGTGGTGGATACGGCGGCGGTGGATGTGGAACCAGATGGAACGACGCGTTTCATTGATGAAAAATATTATGGAAAGTCTTATGAGCAGGGAGGTCTTGAAGATAATTCGGTTTGGAAAACTGATCCTGAATATGTGGCGGCGCTTCGGACGGCGTTTGATAATCTGAAAAATGATACGCCGGTGGCATCGTATGTGTTGACTTATGAGACGCGCCAGCAGATCAATGAGTATATGGCGGAACATGGAGTGGGGAATAGCAGGGAGCCGGATGCATTGCAGAAGCTTTATGACCTGTATCTTGCACCGAACCGAGTAAGGTAAAAATGAAGAAAGAGGTTGTTGCGATGTCGCAACAAAATGGAAAGAGGAAGATACCGTGAAGATATCTTCCTCTTTTGCTTTTTAAAGTTGGTTAAAGTAGTCGAACCATGCGGCTAAGATTTCAGCTCTGTTTTCGAGAATGTAGCGGGCGATTTTTTTTAGATCACCCTGTGGAATCTGGCTTTTATTGTGTGCGAGTTCGATTCCGTCAGCTGTGATCCAGAATTTTGTTGCGCTGGATGTTTGTTGTCCTTTGCAAACGTGGATATGTGGTGGTTCTGCATTTTCGTTTGACCAAAAGAAAAATTTATATCCGAGGAAATCAAGTAGGGCTTTAGGCATTTTCACCGCCTCCTTTCTGGGCGAAGTCCCAGATGAGGGATGAGTTGTTCTTGGCGTATTTTTTCAGTTGCAAAATTTCATCTTCTGAAAAGCCGAAAGATTTGTGTACGATTTCGCCGGGGAGTGTTAGGTCAAGGAAATCAAAGCCGTTGGGATTAGGGCGCTCGAAGTGGACTTTTACGATGTCGAAGCCGTCTTTTTCGAGGAGCGCGCTGTGGGTTGTTACAATATTGTTTACAGTCGAATAGTAGTACATATTTAATCCTCGCTTTCTTGCAGGTTTTGAAAAAGATTTTTGGTATTGCCTTTGAAGTGGGTGCCGTTACCGGTTCCTATTTCGGAAAAAGATTCTACTGTTTCGGCGTTTGGAATTTCGTCCGGAATGTATTCCAGAATGTCGCCGGGTTGACAGTTTAAGAGAGTACAAATAATGTTGAGTGTTTCGGTTGAGATCGGATCACTGTTGCGTAAACGTTGTAAAGTGCTTTGAGGTAATAGTTTTTCTTTGCGGATGCGTGTGGTGTTGTATCCGGCATCCTTAAGCTGTGAAAGAATATTTTTATAGATTATCATTTGAAGTCCTCCTTTAATAATATTATATCACAAAAAAGCACTTTTTAAAGTGCAAAAATATACAATAAAAAGCACCTTATTTCGTGCAAAATGCCAGTAGACAATGCACCTTTAAAGGTGTATATTTATATCATAAGGAACAGGAAATAAACGAAAACAGGAGGACAAATATATGAGAAAAACTGGTTTAAAATTCATCTGGGAAAAAGGAAGCAAGAATGACAACGCGATAAAAGTATTTAAGGAAAATAATATTTCTTTGGAATATGACCATTTCGGAAACTTGACAGCTGATTTTTATGGAATCGGAATTTTTGAAAAAGTCGAATATGAACACATTGAAAATGATGTTTTTGAAATTTGCATAGCATAAGCCGAAACGGTCAGAAGTGACCGTCAGCCGCGGGATGGTCTCCCGGCTCTGATGATAGCAGACCAGAAAGGAACTGTAATGACGAGAAAAGATGAAATTGAAATGGAGATCAGAAATCAGGCGGTGCGGTTATATCCAAGTTGCGTTGCGCTTTTTGAACTGCCAGCAATGGTATATGCGCAGATAGTAAAAGACAATGGAACGAGAAAGAAGCCGTATAGGGTCAGTATTGAGAGATGTAGCAAAGTGATTCATGCGATGAACTTTTAGAAAATAAAAGCCGCCCGCCCCGGAGGTTACGAGGGCAGAAAGGATGCAGGATGAAATCATATAAAGATTTTGCAAAGGAATCTATTGGAAGTAGCGACATTGGGGCGCTGGTACTGGTTGGAGGAGGTGCCGGAGATATTCAGAATCAGTTTTTATTTTTTGGCGAAGATGGAAGCTACCGGGCGTATATGGTCACTGGTGCAGACGTAGAGATTGGAAGCCATTATGAAAAGGTAGCAGCCTTTAAAGGGTGGCTTAGAATCTATGATGATGATGGAAAGACTTTTGAAAAGAGTGCTGCTGAGATTAACGTGTATCGTTCCGGAGATTTTGGCTGTATTATCCAGACGCTGTAGTCGGAGCGCCTCGGCGGTGCTGTTGGGTTGTTGTAGTTTAAATTCGGGTGCGAGACCCGAAGCGCCGCTTTTGCGCTATCGGCTCACAGAGTAAAGTAAGCCGGTATGATTTTGCGGTGGGATATAGTGGCGTGGGATAAAAGAAAATTCGCTCCTTGTTCGCCGATCTCAACCTAGAGATAGTCGTAAGAGTGAATTTTTTTATAGATAGTAACGAGGGAAGGAGGCTTTATAAAATGACAGGATGGAGGAAGCCGGATGGATAGAGATGGAGTGAATGGTGTGTATAACAGACCATATGAGTCATTGTATTGTAGATGCTTTCGGTGGCTTGGTTTGTGGGCGGAATGGCAGCATGTGCTGGAGTATGGTGCAGATGCTTTGAGGTGTACGGATGGGCAGATTTTAAATGGCATCCGGAACCGGATGGTTTATTGGCTGTCAGAGCTTGCACTTAGTGAATATACGATGGATGATGTGCGTGAGGAAGCACAGATGAATGGGATAGATCTGGATGATATGATGATGGAGCTGCCACCAGTAATGGATGAAAATTATATGAAAGATGCAGAAAGCATTATGGAGAAAGGTACCAGGGCGTTGCAGCTTTATGGAATGTCCCAGGATTATCATTATGTTGTGGATCAGATGCAGATGCTTATTGATCCAGAAGATCAAGCGCTGCTTAAAAGGCTTAAGGCGGAAACAGCGTTTGTATGGCGGTTAAAATATGCTTTGCGGGATAAAAATTTAGTGCTGGTAAAACAGTTCTTGGATGTGGATGCCCGTATGACACAGCTGCAGAGAAGCCGTGCTTTGACTGAGATGCGAATGATGCATAAATCGCCGTTTGAACATGAGTAAAGAAACAGTGATGGTCGCTGGATGCGGCAGGAAGAGAGGAAAAGAATAATTATGGCTATGGAATTAAAATTTGTTGCTCCGAAAATGGAGGAAACATTCGGAAAGTTGACTTTTGCAGGTGTAGGTGAGGCAGAAACGGCATACGTTAATGGTAGATCGCGTGTGACTGGCCGCAGTTATCATTTGTTTTCCACCCGTCAGCGTGCGGATGATGTCGTGGTGACACTGCCGGCGTCAGTCGGCGAGAAACATTTTGGTTATGATCAGCCGGTGGTGCTTGTCAATGCGCGTCTTACAGCGGGTGGCAAAAATATTGAGGGAAGCGGTTATACAGATTATAAGATGACCGCAGATGATATGGTGACGCCGGAAGAGGCTGCCAAGCTTGCGCAGTCTGAAAAGTAAGCAGTGGAATAAGTGATTTTAGAGCTTGTAAAGAAATGAAGAGAGCCGTAGGATGCGGCAGGAAGAGAGGAAAAGAATATGAGACTTAAAGAGGGAATTGTTGTTGATGAGGTTAAGACTTTTGGAAATTTGAAATTTTCGGGCTTGCGCCGTGAAGTGTATGAGCGTGACGATGAGGGCAACAGTACCGGTGTGCTGATTAAGCGTACATATGATCTTAAGAGTGAGGCGCAGGGGCGTATGATCCAGGTGTCATTGCCGCCGGAGGCTGACTTAAAAGAGTTTGAGTATGACCAGCCAGTGAAACTTGTTGATGTACAGATCGATGCTGTGGCGGATGCGCAGGGGCGTAATCGTGCGGATGCTACCTGGTATCTGAATGCTAAGGATCTTGTGCCGGTTGGAACGGTGCCGGGTGGATCCGGAAACGGAGCTGGAGCGGGAAAGCCGCAGGACAAGCAGCCGGAAAAGAAGGCATAAGTAAATGAATTTGTTTTGGCGCTGGGGACGGCGGATAAAAAAGTGGGATGACAGACTGGTAGTTCGGTCTGTCATCTTTTTCTTAATCACATCAACGGCGATTGGAATTTGGCTTGTGTGGAGACAGATTGTAGATGCGCCGGTGATCAGCAAGATAGCAACGGTGTGCCTGTTTGATGTGATGCTGTTGGTCGTTGTATATGGGGTTATGCGCCGTCAACGTTGGTACTGGGAGGATTTGTGTAATCGGCAGGAACTTGCCCGGATGCTCATTGACAATATGTGGTATGGATCTGATGCGCGATCTAACGGCAGAGGTGACCAGGATTTGATTACATATGTGCCGCATTTGTACTTCTGGCGTCGGTATAGTATCACGGACTTCCCGCGGCTTTATTATAAGCGGAAAAAGGGTCGGATCTATATTACAGTCAAGATCACTATGGGGAAATATCAGGACAGTCTGTTGAAACTGGACGGGAAGATCGAGACGGGACTAGACTGTGAACTGATTGCATCCAGTTATAAGCGAAAATGGCAGCATTACGTGTTTTTGTGTGATGTGGAATCTGGCAGAATCCGGCTGGATGAAATGAGGTGCGGAAGTGGGAAGTTGCGGCTGATGCGTCACCTGGAATGGAATTATGAAAGCCATCCTCACGCGCTGATCGTGGGAGACACTGGATCAGGAAAGACATACACATTGCTAAGCTTTATCGAGGCGATTGCCGGATCAGCTGCAGAGCTTGTCGTGATTGACGCGAAAAATGCGGATCTTTCCGGGTTAGAAGGGTATCTTCCGGAGGTGTATGCGGATCCGGATGATATCAAGGGACAGGTTGTGAAGTTTTATGAGGATATGCTTGAACGAATGAAAGAAATGAAACGGTGCGCTGATTATGAACCGGGAAAGAATTACCGTGTGTTTCAGTTTCCCGCCCGTTTTCTGGTGTTTGACGAATATGTGGCTTACTTATCTATGCTGCCGAAGAAAGAGGCAGAGGAAGTTATCAGTTGTCTCCAGAAGATAATCCTGCTTGGTCGTCAGGCGGGGTTTTTTGTTGTCCTGTCGTGCCAGCGCCCAGACGCAAAGTATTTGCCGGATGGTGTCCGTGACCAGTTCGGGCTCCGCATCGCTCTGGGTGCGATGAAAGATAGCGGTTATACGATGATGTTCGGAACGACAGAAAAGCAGTTTGTTGCAAAAGATATTAAAGGGCGTGGCTATATCGGATTGTGGGATGGCGTCATCACGGAGTTTTATTCACCGCTTGTGCCGCCTGATCATCATTTTAGGGAAAGTATAAAAGCTGCATATGCCGGGGCGCACGCGGGCGGAACGTCCGGTAAGCTTTTCCCGGCGAGCGCGGAGAGCGTCGCAAGCCCTGCCCCGCGCGCGGTCGGAGACAAAGCGCAGCGAGGGCAGGGCGAAGCGTAAGCTGGGGAGCGGAGAGCAGGGAAAAAGCGGGAGACGGCGCAGCCGTCTCCCGCGTGACCCCCGGCATGTAACACGGGGGTACACTTTTCATATTGAACATGTCACAAAGGCAGAAAACATGCGGGGTTGATGCCATTTTCCAAAAGTTCGACATAGTGGAAAAAGTCGAACTTTTAAAATCAGGATTTTGAAAAAAAGAATATGCTGTTTATTTCCGGCAATCAAGCCGTAGAGCTTATACGTCAATCGAAGCCTGTGGGTATGTGGGTATTTATGCGGGTTACGCAGGCAGGAAAAACGGGTGGGTAACGGGTGGGTAAGCGGTGGAAAAGATGCAGTTTCTTTTCCATGGCTTATCCATGCGTTATCCATGCGCTTTTGCCGGAGTGCATAAATATCCATATATCCACGGCTTAAAAAATGAATTAGAGGAGGACAGGGAAATGGGGCTGTCAGGTGCTACGATCCGGGAAAGGAGGAAAGAGGATCATATGACGCAAAAGGAACTGGCGGAATTGTTGCAGATTTCACCGACGTATCTTGCGGAAATTGAGACGGGACGGCGTAAAGCATCTGACAAGCTTTTGGAAAGAATAAAATTTTTCCTTGATTTGTACCGACCGGATACCGGATTGGAAATATTACTGGATTATTGCCGCATCCGGTTTCCGAGTGTTGATGTAAAGCACATTTTAGAGGATGTGTTGGGAATACGGCTTAAGTATATGATTCGTGAGAATCATGCATTGTATGGCTACAGTGCGCAGTATCTTATGGGAGATATTGTTGTAATGTATTCCGAGGATGAGAAGCTGGGATGCTTGTTGGAGCTTAAGGGCAAGGGTTGTCGCCAGTTTGAGATCTTTTTGAATGCACAGGGGCGTACATGGTTTGACTTTTTCCGGCAGGTGGAAATGGAACATGGCGTGTACAAGCGGATTGATATAGCGATCAATGACAGGGCAGGATGGCTCGACATTCCGTATCTTGCGGAAAAGTGCCGGAAAGAAGAGTATAGCACGATATTTCGGGCGTATCGGAACTATCAGAGTGGCGAACTTATACGTGCAAGAGAGGATGACAGGGATCAGATGGGGAATACGTTATATCTTGGTAGCATGAAGAGTGAAATTTATTTCTGCATTTATGAAAAGGACTATGAACAGTATGTAAAAACCGGACAAGAGATTGAGGATGCAGATGTGAAGAACCGTTTTGAGATACGTCTTAAGGATGATCGCGCGACACATGCTGTTGAAGATCTTCTTGATTATGAGGATCCTGCAAAGACGGCGTTCGGGATCATTAACCGGTATGTGACGTTCCTGATACCAAAAGCCGGAGAGGAGGATATAACAAAATGGGATGTCGATCCTATGTGGGCGCGGTTTATCGGCGGAGAGGACCGCCAGTTGAAGCTGACGGATGCACCGGAGCCGTACACTTTGGAGCGGACGCTTAACTGGATCAGACGTCAGGTGGCGCCATCTTTTAAGATGCTGCATCAACTCGCGGAGATTCGGGGGGAAGCGGATCTGCTTGATCGGATGATTGACGAGGCAAAGTTATCTCCGCAGCATAAAAAGCTGTTGAAACAACAACAAACAGAAGTGAAAGAAATGCTTGCAGAGAAATTTGCAGGTTTGGGAATCCGGGTTGATCCGGATACCGGGGAAATTATGGAAGCGTAGAAAATGATTTGTTGCGATGTCGCAACAGGAAGGAAGTGTGAATATGAACTTTGGACAGAATTTGTATAATCTTGTGATGTCAAACATCCAGCCAATTGTGCTGCTTGCTATTGCGGTGATTGGTCTTGTGCTGCTGGTGCAGCATAAGGCGGCAGGTGTGGTGATGCTCATTATAGCGGCAATCTTTGCTGTGGGTCTTGTGTTTAATCCCAATGGCGCAAAGGATGCCATGCTGTCAGTGTTTAATACAGTGATTGGTGGGGGTGCGATCATGGGGGTTGCACCTTTTATTTGATCTGTATTGGATTAAAAGCGGATTTTATTATTATATCACGAAAAAGAAAAGGATGATCTGGCGTAAATGCTCCGGTGCTTCTGCACCGGAGGGAAAGGAAAATCATGCGAAAAGTAAAAAGTTATTCGAGCGTCTGGAAGTTTGAACGGGTACTGAGTTCGATTGGTGACATACCGCTTATAGTACCGGCTACGTTTGTACAGATTGCGTGGGGCGTGGGAACTTTTTTTGTGATAATGTTATTTTTAGGAAAAATTCCACCGCTTTGCTATATTGATAATCTGTTATTTAAGTATGGGGTGTTGCCGGTTGGAGTGGCATGGTTTATGTCTAAGAAGACATTTGATGGAAAGAAGCCGTACAGTTATTTAAAAAGTGTTGCGTTGTACTTGGTGCGTCCGAAGGTTACTTACGCAGGACGTCGGGTGAAGTATAGAAAAGAAAAATTTCAAGAAGAAGTGACGATAGTGAGGTGTTATAAGTATGTTCCCGATTAAGTATATCGAAAACAATTTGGTGCTTAACAATGAAAAAGAATGTTTTGCGTACTATGAAATGTTGCCTTATAATTATTCTTTTTTGTCTGTTGAGCAGAAAAATCAGATTCATGACGAGTTCCGGCAGCTTGTTGCGGCAAATAAAACTGGGCGGTTGCATTTTTTAATGATTGCTGCAGAATCAAGTATTGCGGAGAGACAGGAACGCTCAAAGCGATGTGTGAAGGGCAGACATAAGAAAGCGGCGGAATATTTTATTGACAAACAGACGGAGGTACTTGTGAAAGACACGTCACAGTCTGCAGTGGAAGATGGAATAAATGTGCAGCAAAAAAGCGGTAGTCAGATTGATTATCGCTTTTTTCTTGGGATAAAGCTTGTGTCTGTGAATGAAGAGATGTCGATGAAACGTATTCATCAGTATGTAAAGAGTGTGTTGTTAGATTTTGTGAAGGAAGCAAACAATCAGCTTGCAGGAGATTTTTATAGTGTTGACAATGCAGAAATGGCACGTTTTGTGCGTATGGAAAAGCATTTGTTTAAGCGATTGAACAGGCGTTTTCGGTTTAAGCCGATGACAGAAAAAGATTTTGGGTATTTAATTGAACATTTATATGGTCAGGTGGCGGTGCCGTATTATCAGTATCATTATAAGCTGCCGAAAGAAAAGCTGCAGACAGAAACGCTTGTTAAGAAATATGATCTGTTGAAATTGTCCCGGTGTCTGTGTGAGGAGCATCAACGGTATGTGAAGCTGTCAAGGCAGGAAGGAACCGTGTACGCAGCATATTTGACGATAGATACAATTATTTCGGAAGTGGCTTTCCCATCATCCGAGATGCTGTATTATTCGCAGGAGGCTTTGAATTATCCGGTTGATGTCAGTATCAATGTTGAGGTGTCGCCGAATAAGAGTGCGTTGACTACCGTGCGGAATAAGAAAAAAGAGATGCAGGATCTGGACAATCATGCATATCAGAATAATCAGGATACAGATAATACAGTTCTTGATGGACTCCAGGCAGCGGTGGAACTGGAGGATGAATTGATTGCGACAAAGGATGCAATGTATAAGGTGTCATATGTGCTCCGGGTATCTGCTGATAGTTTGGAGGTGTTGGAGGAACGTGTGGATGAACTGATAGAACTGTATGGAGACAGTGATATTAAGCTTGTACGACCATTTGGGGATATGCTGGGGTTATCCGGAGAATTTGTACCGACAAGTAAGCGTTATATTAACGATTATGTGCAATATGTTACCGCAGATTTTTTTGCAGGTTTTGGATTTGGAGCGGCGCAGATTATCGGGGAAGAGTATGGACAGTATATTGGCATCAATACGACAACTGGGCGCCATGTTTATATTCGTCCGGAGCTTGCAGCGCAGGGAGTAAAAGGATCAGTAACAAATGCATTGTCAAAGGCGTTTCTTGGAAGTCTCGGCGGGGGTAAGTCGATGGCGGTGAATTTGCTTGCCACACTTGCGACGGTATATGGGGCGAAAACGTTGATTATTGATCCTAAATCAGAACGTGGACGTTGGAATACAGAGTTGAACCCGTTGGGACTGAATATAAGCATTGTGGAGTTGTCGAGTGCGGAGGAAAACCGGGGGATGCTTGATCCATTTGTGATTATGCGCCGAGCTAAAGATGCGGAAAGTCTTGCTATGGATGTACTTACTTATTTAACAGGAGTAACAATCAATGATGGAGAGCGTTTTCCAGAGCTTAGAGAGGCTGTGCGCCGGGTAGGAAAAAGCAAGAGGAGAGGAATGCTTTACGTTATTGAGGAATTGCATACGGCAGGAAATCCGGTTGCAGAAAATCTTGCGCGTCACATTGAGGGATTTTCTGATTATGATTTTGCATCATTATTCTTTTCGGATGGCAGCGTGAAGAAGACGATTGGCTTTGCTGGAGATATGAATATCATTCAGGTGCAGGATCTGGTACTTCCGGATAAGGAAAAATCACCAGACGAGTATTCAAGTGTTGAGCGCCTGTCTGTGGCGGCTATGATTGTTATTTCATCGTTTGCTTTGGATTTTATATATTCCGATCGGAGTGTTTTTAAGGAAGTTGTGATTGATGAGGCGTGGTCATTGCTGCGTTACAATATCAACCGCTGCATTCGGCAAACTGGTGCGTGCGGGGCGTTCGATGAATGCAGCGGTTGATATTGTAACGCAGAATACAGATGATGTTGGCGATGAAAAAATGAAGAATAATATTGGTCTAAAGTTTGCGTTCCGTTCGACAGATATTGTTGAGATTAAGAAGATACTTACGTTTTTTGGACTTGATCCGGAGGATGAAGGAAACCAGAAACAGATCAAGGGACTGGAGAATGGAGAGTGTCTGTTTCAGGATCTTTATGGACGGACAGCTATAATTTATGTTGACGTGGTATTTGGCTGGTTGTTCCGTGCATTTGATACTCGTCCACCGCAGGAACCGGAAGAGGAGGTGCTGCCAGATGAACTTTTGGAAACTGTTTAAGTTGCGAAAGAAAAGTGTTTGGAAAGGTGGGAAAAAGGCGTTTGTTGGAATATTGGCAATAGGGCTGCCGGTATTGCTTTTTATGCTTGTACCGCTTACTGCAAAGGCTAGTGGTCTGGTAGAATTTACGCAGAATACGCAGTATTTGTATTCCACGTATGATCTGGAAAATTATGATCTGGATTTTTATGTGGATTCTTCTTGGAGCTGGTTGCCGTGGAATTGGATGGATGCGATTGGTCGGCAGGTGATGTATGGAATCTATTGTTTGACCAATATGGTGTGGATGCTAAGCCGGCTGCTTAGTTCGGCAACTGGATCAGTTGTGTCGGAAGCATATACGTTTGATCTGATAAATGAGGCGGCAGACAGTATTGGAACAAATATGCAGCATTTGGCGGGAATAAGTACATCGGGAATATCCAGTGATGGATTTTATTTTGGTTTTTTGCCATGGGTGCTATTGATCCTTGGAATATATGTGGTGTATAAAGGGATGTTTAAGCGTGAGATGTCGGTTGCTCTTGGAGCTGTATTGAAGACTGTATTGATTTTTCTTTTTACTGGTGCGTTGATTGCTTATGCTCCGGAGTGTATTCGCAATGTGAATGATTTCTCGGCAGATATTTCACATGCAGCATTGGATCTTGGAACGGGTGTTGTTATGCCTGGAAGTAATCAGGGAGAAGGGGATAGTGTAGATTTAATTCGGGATAATCTCTTTTCCATTCAGGTATATCAGCCGTGGCTTTTGATGCAATGGGGGACTACGGATGTTGATGCGATTGGCAGTGACAGAGTGAGCGCATTGCTTAGTGCATCGCCCGATGGGAATTATGGTACGGATCGAGACACGATTGTGAAGGGCGAGGTTGAAACCTATGGAAATATGAGGATGTCGGTGCTGAAAGTTACAGCACGTTTTGGTGAGGTATTGTTCATCTTCCTGATCAATCTTGTTATCAGCATTTTTGTTATATTCTTGTGTGGGCTGATGGTTTTTACACAGATTTTGTTCGTCATTTATACTCTGTTTCTGGTGATTAGTTTTGTGCTGGCTATGTTTCCGGCGTGTGAAGGTATGTTGAAACGGTCACTTGTGAAAGTGTTTAATATCATAATGCTTCGGGCAGGATATACGCTGTTGATTACGGTAGCGTTTACAGTGTCTACGATGATTTATTCGATATCGCAAGGACATTCGTTTGCTGTCATTGGATTTTTGCAGATAGTTACATTTGTTGGTGTGTTTTTTGCGAAGAATGAGATATTGGGAATGATCTCATTGTCGGAGGATACGGGTACTCGGCGTGCCGGATCTCTTTTGGGTGGAGCATTGATTTATCGTGGATTACGCCGATCGCAGCGACAAAGGGCATTGCCAGTGCGGTCTGGTGAGGCGGCAGCTCGCATTACTAAAGCGCCGCGTAAATGGGTTAATAAAAAGTTGGGTCAAGCGAAAGAGTATCAGCATGAGGCTGTAGATGAAGCTAAGATGCAGTTAAAATTTGCAAAGCGTAAGGCAGAAGGGGCGGTGGATCATCAGCTTCATGGATTGAGGGGTGCTGATAAAGAGACGGTTGCTAAGAATCAGAAAGCTGCAGAAATGGAGAGGAGGCGTAGGGAACGAGATTACACGCTTGCAGATCGTATGCAGGAGGAAAAGGCATCAGATTTTCACACTGGAAGAGAAAAAGGTGTTTCGTCAGCGCGTGTTTATGATAAATATTTAGAGCGGTTTAAACCGCAAAAACAGTATAAACTTTCCAGAAATACGCCGCAGATTCAAAATATGGAGTTTACGAGTGCTTCGTGGAAGGAAGCGCAGGGTATGCATGTGCGACCGTCCTTGTGGAAGCAGTCGCCGGAGAAAGAAAAGGTTGAGAAGAAATACCGTCGTCGTCGTTATGATAATAAGTCAGCGGACGGTATCTCGTGGGATGCGCCGGGGGTAGATTTAAGAGACGATCAGAAAGGTGGATTGCGTGGAACAGAAAAATGTGTAAAAGAACATATGCCGAGACGGGCATCAGATCGGAGCGTGGGAGAAAATGTAGAGCAGGTGCATTTAGATCGGAGCGTAGGAGAAAATGTAGAGCAGGTGCGTTTAGATCGGAGCGTAGGAGGAAATGTAGAGCGGGTACATCCAGATCGGAGCGTAGGAGGAAATGTAGAGCAGGTGCATCCAGATCGGAGTGCAGGAGGTGAAGGTGAGTATGTAAAGAGAAGTGAAAAAAAGAAAGAGCAGATTGTAGCGTCGGTTAAGGCAGAACCAGTGAGGAGAGAAACAAGAAACTATAAAACGTCTGTTGAACAGAAGAAAGCAGAGAACGCAGAGAAAAAGAGAAAGCGGTGATGTAATTGGAAAAGATGCAGACAGTAAGAAGGTTTAAGATAATTCTTTTTATATTGCCAGCGTTGCTGCCGCTTTTGGTGGCGTTGTTTTCCGCGACTTTTCTTGTTATTACAGTAAAGCAAAAAAATAATGTGCGGTATGAAAGCGGTATGGAAGTAAATGAGAATGTGCAGGGATATGCTGCTTTAATTACGCAGAAAGCGGGAGAACATGGAATTGGAGATTATGCGCGTTATTTAATGGCTATCATGATGGTGGAGTCGGGCGGTACAGGGAATGATCCTATGCAATCTCTTGCGGGAGTGCCGGAGGAGGAAAAAACTGCAGATTTGTCGATTGAATATGCTGTGGTTATATTTGCTGGATTACTGGAGAGGGGTAGAAATGCGGGAGTTGATATGGATACAGTAATTCAGGCATATAATTTTGGCGCTGGATACATAGATTTTGTGGCGGCAAATGGGAAAGAGCATAGCTATTCACTGGCGAGTGATTTTGCAGCGCGTTCGAGTCATGGGGCAAAAGTTACTTATAATAATGCGATTGCAGTTCGGACGAATGGTGGATGGAGGTATGCATATGGAAATATGTTTTACGTGTATCTTGTACATCAATATCTTGCAGGTGATCCTTTGGACGTTGGAACAACGAATGTTATTATTCAGGAGGCGTTAAAGTATAGAGGGCGGTCGTATGTATGGGGAGGATCATCTCCATCAACGTCTTTTGATTGTTCCGGACTTACGTCATGGTGTTATGGTGTGGCAGGGCTGTCATTGCCGCGTACAGCGCAGCAACAGTATGATGCCATGCAGCACATTACGCTTGATGAGGCGGTTCCCGGTGATTTGGTATTTTTTACAAATACGACAAACAGCGGAAATTATATAACGCATGTTGGAATCTATCTTGGTGATAACAAAATGTTTCATGCTGGAGATCCGATAGGATATGCAGATCTTACCGGGCGGTATTGGAGACAGCATTTTGTGTGTTGTGGTCGTTATAATTAAAATGGAGGAAAAAGATGAAAGATAAAAAGAAAGCAGCGTCTGATACAGTTGAAAAGCATTTTGCTGGACAGTTTGTGGAGAGAGCGAGAGAAGCATTGAAAAAATTTGTTGTTGATAGGAAACAGAAGAAAATTGATAGTGGGGAAGCGGAACTTCCGGTGTTCCGTGTTGGTACTAATAAAAAGGGAGTTGTTGCGTTATGGGTTGTGATGATCGCAAGTTTATCTTTTGGCATTTATAAGAACTTTACTGCGATTGATAAGGAAACTGTACATGAAAGGGTAGTTGTAGAGCCGGAAGTGTCTGATACAAATGATCTGGAAAGCTTTGTGGAACGGTTTGCGTACATTTATCATGCATGGGATACGAGTCAGGAATCAAAGAATGATAGGCAGGTAGTGTTAAGAACGTATATGACGGATACTTTGGCGGGGTTAAATGCGTCTGTAGTCACCTCTGATTGTCCTACTACTTCGTCTGTGGTAGGTGTACGGATATCGGATGTGCAGGATCTTGGGGATGGTTATTATCAGGTAAGATATATGGTTCGTCAGAATATATTTGCAAGTGGAAGCAGTGATGTTGCGTCTGTGAGTAGAAATGATCTCCCAATGGTTGCGACATCGCAACAGGATGAGATATCTGTAGATGATTTTGAGGGGACACAGACTGGAGAGACAGCAGAAGATTTTGCTACTGAAATGCCGGAAGAGGCAACAGAAGCGGATAGTGCGGTGACAACGGTAAATGTGTCTTATGGAGATGCAGTGACAATAAAGACATCAACAGAAACGGAAGCGGATGGTACGGTGACGACGGTGACGTTGCGCGAAAGTTATTATCGTGTGGATGTGTACCGGGATAATGCAGGAGGGATGATTGTTGTGACCAGCCCGACATCTTGTGGTGTACCTGGGAAAGCTGATTACAGTGAGAAAGAATATCAGACGGATGGAACGGTTGATGTAGCAACAATGACAGAGATTGAAGATTTTCTTGGTACATTTTTTGGTATGTATCCATCAGCAACAGAGAAAGAGCTGGTATATTATGCGGTGCCTGGAACGATGGATGTGATCGGTGCGGACTATGTTTATGATGGGTTGTATAATGCAGCCTATTATAAGGAAAATGATCAAATTAAGGCACATGTATTTGTGAAGTATCTGGATCAGGTAGCAAAAGTAACAGAATATGCTGAATATACGCTCACGTTAGAAAAGGGCGATAATTGGCGGATTGTAGATGCGAAGTAGTAGAAAAGAAAAGACTTTCCTTGTTGGAAGGTCTTTTTTTTGTGTGTGTTGAACAAAAATGTGAAATTGCAGTTATTAAGTTATATGGGGGGAATAGTGTATAGCATATTGTTAGAGGGAGCATGAGATTTGCAGAAATCATAGAAAGTGTGGGTATGTGGGGAACCTGTTTTATATGAAAGTGTGGAGAAGCTTGTGGGAAAAGTGGTTGGTAAATTGTGGAAAAGGTGTTTTGCTTTTCCATGATTTATCAATACTTTGTCCATAGCTTATCCACGCTGGAATGCAGGTTATCCATATATCCATGCTTAAAATATTGATATTATGAGTAAGGGAAACATGTCGTTTTTAGATATTATTTAGTGACGGGTTAGTAACAAATATTAGAAAACGTTGTAAATACACGGTTTTCGGAGAATTAAAATTAAGACAAATTTAAAACACAGAAATTCTCATCTGATGTAAGATAAAAAAGAAGGGAAAAGCCTTCTAGTAACGACCTGTGATAAAGTGCAGGAAAGATACCGGCTTTTTCCCGGCAGCCTTGGCAGCAGTGAGATATTCTTCATAAAAGAGAACTGCTTCGCTGTAAGTCATAGTTGGATCTATGGTATATCTCATCGTGATACGCCTCCTTTCTTTTTCTTTGACAGAGTATAGCACTTGTTTTAGAAGAAAGCAACAAAAAGATAGTAAAAATTTTGTAAAAAATCACGAAAATAATTGTGCAAAATGAAAAAAGAGGCGCGCGTGGAACCGCAGAGAGAGCACGACAGAATGAACGGACAGATGGGAAGATGGAGCAATGCGAGAGGAACAGGAAGAGAAATACAGGCGCCAAGAGCAGCGCAGGTATGAGGAGAAAAGGCGTAGACGGCGCAAAAGGCTTCGGAGAAGACGCCGGCTGCGCATAGTGCTTTTAATCGGCATTCCGCTGCTTTTGGTGCTGGCGGTCTGGTTTGGCACACGACAGATCAAAAAGCTTCTATATGAAGAAAAGCCGGTGATGGCGTACGAGGTAAAGTATGTGGCACAGGCGCCGGACTATCAGGTAGAACTGCTGGATTACAACGAATATTCGCGACCGGGAACGGCGCTTTCCCAGGTGAACGGCATCGTGATCCACTATACTGCGAATCCGGGCACGACAGCGGAGCAGAACCGCAGCTATTTTGAGAATCTGAAAGACACGGGGGAGACGTATGCCAGCAGTCATTTCGTCATCGGCATGGACGGGGAGATTGTGCAGTGCATTCCGTGCAACGAGATTGCCTACGCGTCGAATGACCGGAATGAAGACACGATAGCCATCGAGTGCTGTATTCCGGATGAGACGGGAGAGTTTACCGATGCGACCTACCAGTCGCTGATAGAGCTTACCGCCTGGCTGATGGGACGCTATGACCTGACTACGGATGATGTGATCCGCCATTATGATGTGACGGGGAAAATGTGCCCGAAATACTATGTGGAGCATGAGGATGCGTGGCTTTTGTTCAAGCAGGACCTGCTGACCTACATTGACGTGAATGGTATTGCCAAAAATGAGGAAATATCGTAGAATACCTAGTATCAAGGGTAGTAGGTATACGGTATGATTCACGAATATTATAAAGAATTACAGAACAATCAGAATATAAGAGAGAACTTGAGTCTGCTGCGAAGCGAGTGCAAGGACCCACAGGCAAGGGAAAACCTGCTGTCTCTGGTGGGAGACGGGGCACTGCTCACAGGACTGCTGGAGAGCGATGAGCCGAAGGTGCGCAAAAATGCGGCGCTTCTGCTTGGAAGTCTCGGGCTTTTACAGACGGCAGGTTCTCTTTTTCATGCATACGAGAGAGAGCAGACGCTGTTCGTAAGGAGCGCGTATCTCACGGCTTTGTCAGGGATGGAGGTATCCCCGTATCTGGAAGCGTTAAAAGAACACAGGGATGCACTTTTGGCGCGGGAGATTCCCGAGAATGAGAAAAAGCATGTGAATGAGGAACTGCGGGAACTGGAACGTATCATTACGGCGGCGGAGGGAATTACCCGTCACACGTTTGTGGGATTCACAGAGCCGCAGGATTTTCTGCTCGCGACAAACCGGGAGCAGCGCGGCGTGACGCTTGAGGAGGTAAAAGCGGTGTCCGCATCGGTCAGACGCAGTGAGAAACTGCACCCGCTCGGTGTGCTGGTTCATGCGAAGGACGTCCGCCCGTTTGCGTCGATAAGGACTTACCGCGAGTTATTGTTTCCGGTGCGCACGGCGCAGCCGGTGCCGGAAGATGCCTTAGGAGCCGCGGAGGCGGTCTGGGATTCCAATCTGCGGGAGCTCCTTACACAGGCGCACCGGGAGACGACGCCGTTTTATTTCAGACTGGAAATAAAGAGCCACATGCCGTTAGACAAAAAGAGCACGTTTGCCAGACGGTTTTCCGCGGAGCTGGAGCGGCTGTCCGGCAGGATGCTTGTGAATGCACCATCGGATTATGAGATTGAACTGCGGCTTCTGGAGAAAAGAGACGGCGGTTACGCCTGCTTTCTGAAACTTCTTACGATTGCGCATGGACGCTTTGCCTACCGCAAAAATGCGGTGGCAGCTTCGATTCATCCGGCGACGGCGGCAATGCTTGTGGCGCTGGCAGAGCCGTATTTAAAAGAAAATGCGCAGATTCTCGATCCGTTCTGCGGTGTCGGCACGATGTTGATCGAGCGGGATATCCGTGTCCCTGCGCGGGAAAAATACGGAATTGATATCTTTGGCGAGGCAATCCGGGGAGCGAGGGAGAATGCATCATATGCGGGGGAGAAAATCAATTTTATCAACCGTGATTATTTTGATTTTACACATGCATATCTATTTGATGAGATCATCACCAATATGCCTGTCCGGGGAAGAAAGTCAAAGGAAGAGACGGACGCTTTTTACAGCAGATTTTTTGAAAAATCAGCCGGACTTTTAAAAGCGGACGGAATTCTTGTGCTCTATTCCAATGAGCAGGGATTTATCAGAAAACAGCTTCGCATAAGAAGCGATTACCGGCTGCTTGCCGAGCAGTGTATCCGGGAAAAGGATCAGTTTTATCTGTTTGTAATTCAGTATAAAGGATGAGGAAGATATGGCACTTTCAAGGGGGATGAATCAGGAAGCGTCGCAGGATACCGATCTGGGATTGTTAGATGCGACATTGATGCAGAATCTGCAGGACCGGTTTTGCGATGCCAATAATGTGTATCTGGTGTGTCTGAGCAGAACGCGCGGAGTTGTCACAAAGGCATATGGTTCTAAGGAGGAACTGGCGTACATTCACGGACTGACCGGAGTGGAACGGCATATGACGCTCATGAACCGGCTTTTAGATGACGGAATCGAAAGTGTGCTCGAAGAGGATTGTGGAAATGATCTGGTGAAAATGTGCGGCGTGTCCATCAAGATCGGCGGGAAGACGGCGGCAATCTGGATCGTCATCGGAATCATGGATCGGGAAGGCGGGGATGTTCCATCTTATGTCATGCGCACGACGCCGGAACGGTATGATAAGTCACTGGAATTTCTGGAGACATTGTCCAAGCAGATGTTCGCCGTGAAGATGGAAGAACTGATGGCACAGGAGGCGGTGTTAAAGAGCCGCGAGTCTGAGACGCAGATGGAAGCGGAACTTCACAGGAATGAGGTGATGACTTCCATCGTAAAGATGTTAGAGTCGGAAAACAGCTTTGAGGAGATCGTGCACGACATTCTGCGGGAATGCTGCGCGTACATGGAGATTTCGCGCGGTGCGCTCTTAAAAGAGAACAAAGAGCACTCGAAGATCGAGATGATCTGTGAATATGCGGCGCCTGGAATGGACTCAGTGCGTGGGGAATGGTCCGGCGTGTCGCGTGAGAAGATGCCCTTTTTTAACGGAAAACCGTATATGATTTCTTCAAACAGTATGATGCCGGAGGTGTTCCGGCAGTTTTTTGATGCGCACGGGCTTTTGGCAGGCATTTTTCTGCCGGTCGAGGTCAATACCAGGGCGGAGATGTACCTGTGCTTTTTGGAAGAACACGAGGAGCGGAACTGGGAAGTGACGGACGTCAAGTTCGTCAACGATGTCAGACGGATTATTCAGAGTATTCTTCTGAAGCGTATTGCAAAAAATTCGTTGGCGAGTTCGTATGCGTCCCTTGAGGCGATTTTAGAGAACGTGGGCTGCGGAATCTATGTGAAGGATCCGGTCAGTGGAAGGATTCTCTACAGCAACCAGCGGCTGCGCGCATTTCTGCCGGACGATGCCGCGCCGGACATGTTGGAGAACTGCTGGCGGGAAGAATCGGGCGGCATTGATACGGACTGCTTCCACGAGATCTATCTGGAGCAGGAAAAACGCTGGTTTGACTATCACCGGACAGGAATCCACTGGGTCGACGGAAGAAGTGTATTTTTGTATACCATCTATGAGGTGACGGACAAAAAGCTGTATCAGCAGAAGATCGAACGGCAGGCAAACAACGATTTTTTGACCGGGCTTTACAACCGTATGCGGTTTGAGCAGGATCTTGCGCACTGCATTGAACAGACAAAGGAGTTCGGCGGCGAAGGAGCGCTGCTCTACATCGATCTCGATGATTTTAAGCATATCAACGACGGACTGGGACACCAGTACGGGGATATCCTGTTAAAAAATATATCGGACAGCCTGCGTCGGATTCCGGGTGTGGAAAATAACTGTTACCGCATGGGCGGAGATGAGTTTATCATTATTCTTGCACATCGGCAGATCATGATGCTGCAGAAGATTCTGAACGACATCCGCACGCTGTTTTCCAAGCCGTGGATGCTTAAGGGGGCGGATTACTACTGTACGATGAGTATGGGCGTTGTGCGTTTTCCGACAGAGGGCGACACGGTGGAGGAGCTGATCAAGAAGGCGGATATTGCGCTTTACGCCGCAAAATGTTCCGGCAAGAACCGTGTGGAGTTCTACGATGAGAACGTGGAGTCCACATCGTTCCGCCGCCTCGATATGGAAAAAAATATGCGCAATGCGACCAACAATGCATTTTCCGAGTTTGAGGTGGTCTATCAGCCGATCGTGGATGTGACCAGGGAATCCAATCCGTGCGTGGGTGCGGAGGCGTTGATCCGCTGGAATTCCGGGGAACTGGGATTGATTGCTCCGACGGATTTTATACCGCTGGCGGAGTATCTGGGGCTGATTAACCCGATCGGTGCGTATGTCCTCGAGGAGGCGTGCAAGCGGTGCAAATACTGGAACGATATGGGGCATCCGGATTACAAGGTAAATGTCAATCTCTCCGTGGTGCAGCTGCTGCAGAATGACATTGTAGAGCAGGTGCGCTCGGTCATCAAACGGACGGGGATTGTACCGGAGAATCTGACCCTGGAGGTCACGGAGGGGCTGGCGATCAACGATATGAGCCGGATGAAGAAGATTCTTTCCGAGATACGCGCACTTGGCGTGCGTGTGGCGCTGGATGATTTCGGGACGGGGTATTCCTCACTCAATCATATCCGGGAAATGCCGATCGATGTCATCAAGATTGACCGCTGTTTTATCATTGACATTGGGAAGGATGAATTTTCCACCGCCTTCGTGAAAATGGTGGCGGAACTTGCCCAGACGATCGGCGTTCATGTCTGTGTGGAGGGCGTTGAGACGAAAGAGCAGGTTGATGCGCTCAAGCAGACGAAAATCCAGTTGATTCAGGGATTTTACTTTGGAAAGCCGCTGCATAAAGAGGAGTTTGACGAGAAATATCTGTAGTTGCACGAATTGTTTGAACAATTTATTTAAAATTTTTTGAAAAAAGCATTGACATTTTAAAATACGTTTGTTATTATTATCAAGTCGTCACGATGAGTGACCGAAATGCGGAAGTGTCGGAACTGGCAGACGAGCAAGACTAAGGATCTTGTGTTCATTGCGAACGTGTGGGTTCAAGTCCCATCTTCCGCATTACATCACAAATATTCGTGGAGATTATGCAGGAGTGGCGGAATTGGCAGACGCGCAGGCTTCAGGTGCCTGTGGTAGCAATATCGTGTGGGTTCAAGTCCCATCTCCTGCATTTTTTATTTGCGGGAAGCCTTGAGAGTGAAGGCTTCCCGCTTTTTCATTTCCTGTATTTTATATACTGCAAAATTAATTCGGCAGCTTTCTCGATACCGATTTTCCCTGTATCAATACAAAGATCATACTCGTTGCCGTCGCCCCAGCGGGTTGCCGTGCACTGTTCCTGAAATGCAGAACGCTTTTCATCTACTTCCCGTAATGTCTCCGCAGCCTCTTTTTCAGATACGTGGTCGCGCTCCTGGATTCTCTTTTTCCGTATGTCCGGATCGGCGTGGAGATAAACGGACACACAGTCCGGGTCATCCTTGTAGATTATGTTTGCACATCTGCCGATGATAATACAAGATTCCTGCTCCGTGACATCCTTTACAAAACGGATATATCGTTCACGCGGATTTTTGGAACCGTAGCTCATGATAAGACTGTAAAGAAAACTGTCGATCGGTTTCTCGTTCAGAAAATTTGCGTTTTCATCATAGACGTTTCTTCTTTTAGACTCTTCGATAAATCTTTTTTTGTCAAAAATCTCCATACCCAGTTTTTCAGACAGAATGTCGGCGACTTTGTGCCCGCCGCTTCCACACTGTCTTGCGATTGTTATTTTCATGCTTATTGACCTGCCTTTCTCATTTTATAATAAATTAAAAATAAAAATCTGTTGCAATGATAGTGCCGCCGATCAGGAACCGGAGAATCCATATCGTGTAGTAATCTTTTGCGATATCTTCCGGGCAGAACATCTTCTTCGGCTTTTTCGGATGGTAGAAAATTTCACATTCTGCGCTTTTGGCTTCCGCATGCAGCTTCTTATTGTACGGATAGATGCTATGCACGTTGGTATAATCCGTGCTGTCCACCTCATAGGCATAATAGTACTGCTCCGTGGTGTACGTGGAGTGATCCGCGTCGGTGGTTGTCGATTCGTGAAATGTTCTCGTCGCTTTTGTCTGCCGGTAGTTTGTCTTGCGAAGCCAGGGGGTGCCCAGCTGGCAGTAGAGAACAAATACCACAAACGAAACCGGAACCGGGACGTTCAGGGAACTGCCCCCGATTAAAAAAAGAAAGCCGAGCAGCAGACCTCTTAGAATTCCCCACATTGGTCTCCAATATACCGAAATCATAATAAGGATGATGAGCAGAAATAAAACCATGGTACCACACTCCTTGTTCATTTGGTGGTTATAGTATAGCATTTTTAGCGCAAGGAAACATGATTTTTTCAAACTGTGTCGAAAAAAATAGAGGAAATCCACTCCGGACGCAGAATTATATATATGGAGTCACTGCGTAGTGCGTGACGAAAAAGAGGAGATAATACATGTCGATACGGGAAGAAATAGAGAGAATGGAGTGCGAGACCTTAAGTCCGTACGCCACGCTCAGCATTCATTCTAAGGGCAGAGATGTGTATGAGGAGCCGTGTGATATCAGACCGGTATTTCAGCGTGACAGAGACCGCATCCTGCACAGCAAGGCGTTCCGGCGTCTCAAGAACAAAACGCAGGTGTTTCTGACGCCGAAGGGCGATCATTACCGGACGAGGCTGTCCCATACACTCGAGGTATCGCAGAATGCCAGAACGATCGCAAAGGCACTGCGCCTCAATGAGGATCTGGTCGAGGCGATTGCGCTCGGACACGATATCGGGCATACGCCGTTTGGACATGCCGGCGAGTTCGTGTTAAACGGGCTCTGCGAGAATGGATTCCGGCACAACGAACAGAGTGTGCGTATCGTGGAGAAGCTGGAGAAGGATGGAAAGGGGCTGAATCTCACATGGGAAGTGCGGGACGGTATTTTGAACCATCAGTCCAGACTGATGCCGCATACGCTCGAGGGAAAGATTGTGCGTTTTTCGGATAAGATTGCCTATATCAACCACGATATTGACGATGCGATCCGTGCGCTGGTCTTAACGGAGGACGATATTCCGCTTGAACTCAGAAAGACCCTTGGTTTTTCCACCAAGCAGCGCCTCAATACGCTGATACATAACATTATCATGAACAGCAGGGAGAAGGATGACATCATGATGTCGCCGGAGATCGAGGAGGCGATGATCGATCTGCGCAAGTTCATGTTTGAGAACGTCTACAAGAACCCTGTGGCAAAGGGAGAGGAAGTCAAGGCGAAGGCGATGATCGAGCAGCTCTTTTACTTTTACAAGGAGCATCTGGATCAGCTCCCGGCAAAATATCTGCGCATGATGGACGAGGGCGAGAGCGCGGAGCGCGTGGTCGCGGACTACATCGCAGGAATGACGGATCAGTATGCCATCACCAAGTTTTCGGAGTACTTTTTGCCTCAGGCCTGGCAGGTGGACGGCTATTAAGACTGTGTCATGCCTGAGGCGTCCCAGGGCCTGGCAGGTGGACGGCTATTAGAATGGAAATAAAAAGCGGGAAGAAAGGAGCGGAAGATGCCGCGTTATTCGGATGAATTGATAGAAGAAGTGCGTTCGCGCAACGATATCGTGGACGTCATTTCGCAGTATGTGCGGCTGTCAAAAAAGGGCAGTACCTACTTCGGGCTGTGCCCTTTCCATAATGAGAAGACCGGTTCTTTTTCGGTCTCTCCCAATAAACAGATGTACTATTGTTTTGGCTGCCACGCGGGAGGCAATGTTTTTACATTCCTGATGCAGTACGAGAATTACACGTTCGGGGAAGCGATGGAAGCGCTTGCCGAGCGGGCGGGCGTCGACCTCCCGAAGCAGGAATATACGGCGGCGCAGCGGCAGGAGGCGGACCGGAGGGCACGTCTTTTGGAGATCAACAAGGAGGCGGCAAAGTATTTTTTCGTGCTGCTTCGCGGGGAGCGCGGAAAACGTGCGCTTGATTATTTTAAAAAGAGGGCGTTGTCCGATGAGACGATCCACAAGTTCGGGCTGGGATATTCGGATCAGTACAGCGATGATCTGTACCGGTATCTGCGGTCGAAGGGCTATGACGACGAGATCTTAAAGGATTCCGGTCTTGTCACGATCGATGAGGTGCGGGGCGGACATGATAAGTTCTGGAACCGTGCCATGTTTCCGATCATGGATGTGCACAATAAGGTGATCGGATTTGGCGGGCGCGTCATGGGAGATGGAGAGCCAAAGTATCTCAATTCCCCCGAGACGAAGATTTTCGACAAGAGCCGCAATCTTTACGGACTCAATTTCGCACGGGCGACAAAAAAGCCGCAGCTGCTCTTGTGCGAGGGATATATGGATGTGATTGCACTGCACCAGGCAGGGTTTGACAATGCCGTGGCGTCGCTCGGTACGGCGCTCACAAGCGGTCATGCCAATCTGCTCAAGCGCTATACCAAGGAAGTCTATCTGACGTATGACAGCGACGGGGCGGGGATCAAGGCGGCGCTCAGAGCCATCCCGATTTTAAAAGAAGTCGGAATCACGACCAAGATCATCAACATGAAGCCGTATAAGGATCCCGATGAGTTTATCAAGGCGCTTGGCGCGGAGGCGTATCAGGAGCGCATCGACCAGGCGGAGAACAGTTTTCTGTTTGAGGTGCGCATGGAAGAGCAGCAGCACGACATGCACGATCCGGAGGGCAAGACGGCCTTTTACAATGCGGTCGCGAAGATGCTTTGCGGATTTACGGAGAAGTTAGAGCGCGATAATTATATCGAGGCGGTTGCAGCCAAATACATGATCTCGCCGGACGATTTGAGAAGGCTGGTCAACCAGCAGGGATTAAAGGCTGGACTTGCCGGAGGAGGCAGGGCGCCGCAGAGCGTCGCGGACGCACAGGACGGTGCGCGCACAGAATACAAAAAGAGTGCGAAAAAGCGCGAGGACGGCATGGTGCAGTCGCAGAAGCTTCTACTGACGTGGCTGACGAACAGTCCGGCGTTGTTTCCAAAGGTGCAAAGATATGTTGGTGCAGATGATTTTACGGACCCGATCTGCCACAGTGTGGCAAAAATGCTGTTTGAACAGTATGAGAAGGACGGGACAGTCAATCCTGCGCGGATCATCAGCACCTACGAGGATGAGGAGCAGCAGCGGGAGGCAGCGGGAATCTTAAACGCGACAATCCACCGGGTGGATACCAGGGAGGAACGCGAAAAAGCGCTGCGCGAGACCGTGATCCGCGTGCGGGAGAACAGCATCAATCATAAGCTGGCAAACACGTTTGACGTTCAGGAGATGGCGGCTCTGGCAAAAGAAAAGAATGAGCTGCCGGGAACGGTTCATATTCCGCTGGAGGAATGAGAGCGGGCAAAGAAGCAGGAATGTGGATGAAAATCTGCATTTAAGGACAAAATAGTAACGAACTATGAGAGGATGAAGCGAAAATGGCAAAAAAGAAAGAAAACACCGACAATAAGGAAGTTCTGGGAGAAAACAAGGAGAACTCTGCTGCGAAAACTGCCGATGCGGGAGCAGAGAACGGGGTGGCAAGCGCCCAGGAGAAGTTCCAGATAAAGTTAAGAGAACTGCTTGCGCTGGCAAAAAAGAAGAAAAACATGCTGGAGTATCAGGAGATCAGCGACTTCTTTTCCGACATGCAGCTGGATGCAGAGCAGTTTGAGAAGATTCTTGATTTCCTTGAGGCAAACAACATCGACGTGCTTCGTATTACGGATGACGACGTTGACGATGAGATGCTTCTTGACGTCGATGATGAGGATGAGATTGAGGTCGAGAAGATTGATCTTTCCGTTCCGGACGGTGTCTCCATTGAAGATCCGGTGCGTATGTATTTAAAAGAGATCGGAAAAGTGCCGCTTCTGTCTGCGGAGGAGGAGATTGAGCTGGCAAAGCGTATGGAACTCGGCGATCAGGAGGCGAAAAAGAGACTGGCAGAGGCCAATCTTCGTCTGGTTGTCAGCATTGCAAAGCGCTATGTCGGTCGTGGAATGTTGTTTCTGGATCTGATTCAGGAGGGAAATTTAGGACTGATCAAGGCGGTGGAAAAGTTTGATTACCGCAAGGGATATAAGTTCTCCACCTACGCGACATGGTGGATCCGTCAGGCAATCACGAGAGCCATTGCAGATCAGGCGAGAACCATCCGTATTCCGGTGCATATGGTCGAGACGATCAACAAGCTGATCCGTGTCAGCAGACAGTTGCTGCAGGAGCTGGGACGCGAACCTACTCCGGAGGAGATCGCTGCGGAGATGAACATGCCGGTGGAGCGTGTGCGTGAGATCTTAAAGATTTCGCAGGAGCCGGTATCCTTAGAGACTCCGATCGGTGAGGAGGAGGACAGCCATCTCGGTGATTTTATCCAGGACGACAACGTTCCGGTACCGGCGGATGCAGCGGCATTTACCCTGTTAAAAGAACAGTTGGAGGAAGTGCTCGGAACGCTGACAGAGCGTGAGCAGAAGGTGCTGACACTGCGTTTTGGACTGGAGGACGGACGTGCGAGGACACTTGAGGAAGTCGGAAAAGAGTTCAATGTCACACGTGAGCGTATCCGTCAGATCGAGGCGAAGGCGCTGCGCAAGCTGCGTCATCCGAGCAGAAGCCGCAAATTAAAGGATTATCTGGAGTAATCTATGGTAAAAATATCAGAACGTTTAAGAACGGCGGCAGGACTCATCGGAGAGGGAGAGCGGCTGGCGGATGTGGGAACCGATCACGGGTATGTACCGATTTATCTGGTGGAACGAAAGCACATCCCCAGTGCGATTGCGATGGATATCCGGACGGGACCGCTGGAGCGTGCCAGGGAACACATCCGGATGTACGGCATGGAAGACTACATACAGACTCGTCTGTCGGACGGCGTTGCGGCGCTAAAGCCGGGTGAGGCGGACACCATCCTGATTGCGGGGATGGGCGGCGGACTGGTCAAACATATTCTGGAGAGCGGGAGAGTCATCTGTGAGCAGGCACATGGGCTGGTTTTGCAGCCGCAGTCAGAGCTTCCGAAGGTGCGGCGTTTTCTGATGGAGAACGGTTATGTCACAGAGAGAGAAGAGATGGTCATGGAGGATGGAAAATATTACCCCATGATGCGCGTTCACTTTGATGCTTCCGCAGTCTCTCATACAGACAGCTTTACAGAAGAACAGGAACTGGAATTCCGCTATGGAAAGCAGCTTCTTACAGAAAAACATCCGGTGCTTCTGGCGTATCTCCGCTGGGAAGCGCAGATCCAGCAGGATATTTTAACACAGCTATCCGGTCAGCCGGCGACGGAGCAGATTGCAGCCCGGATTGACGACGTAAAACAGATCCTCGCGCAGAACGCCAGGGCGCTTGCGTATTATGAATGACAAAAAGCCTTGAAGAAAAGGCAGAGGGGGAGAGATTCGTATGGGGAAAGATATGGTCAGCTTGACAATTGAAGGGGAAGTAAGACAATATCCGGCGGGAACCAGTTTCCTTGCAATTTCGCAGGAATATCAGGAAAAATATCCGGATGACATCGTGCTTGTGGTGTATAATAACCGGCTGCGGGAATTGAATAAGACGGCACAGCGGGACGGAACGCTTTCGTTTGTGACAACAGCCGATAAGACGGGAAAAAAGACATACCGCAGAAGCGTCACGCTTCTGATGCAGAAGGCGGTCTACAATCTCTGGGGAAGCGAACATATCAGCGTCCGTGTACTCTATTCCATCGGTCAGGGATATTACTGCGAGCTGCGTGAAAAGGCAGACGGACAGGAGCGCGTGATTGCGGTGGACGAAGAGCGCGCCATAGCGCTGAAAAAGGAGATGTACCGTCTGGTGACGGAGGATATCGAGATTGAGAAGCGCAGCATGAACACAGATGATGCGATTGCACTGTTCCATGACCTCGGGATGGAGGATAAGGAAAAGCTTTTTAAATACCGCCGCAGTTCCAGAGTTAATATCTATGTGCTTGATCACTATAAGGACTATTTTTACGGATTCATGGTGCCGTCTACGGGCTATCTCCGCTACTACGATATTGTGACGTATGAGGATGGATTTGTACTTCTGTTCCCGAATGAGAATACAAGAGAAGTGGCAGAGTTTGCACCTTCCGGGAAGCTGTTCCACACGCTGAAGGCTTCGCGTGAGTGGGGGCGCATGCTAGAGATCGGCACGATTGGCGCGCTTAATGACGCGATTGCGGAAGGACGCATGCAGGAAATTATTCTGACGCAGGAGGCACTGTTTGAGGAACGGATCGGTCATCTGGCAGATACGATTGTAAAGTCGGGAGGCAAAAAGTTTATCATGATTGCCGGACCGTCTTCCTCCGGAAAGACCACCTTTTCACACCGCCTTTCTATCCAGCTTGCTGCGAAGGGATTAAAGCCGCATCCGTTCCCTCTCGATGATTATTATGTGAACAGGGATCAGTGCCCGCGCGATGAGAACGGGGAACTCGATCTGGAATGTCTGGAAGCGCTGGATGTGGAGCTGTTTAACCACGACATGAATGAACTGCTTGCGGGCAAGCGCGTCAATCTGCCGGTCTTCAATTTTAAGACCGGCAAGCGGGAATACAAGGACCGCTACATGCAACTTGGAAAAGAGGACGTACTGGTCATCGAGGGAATCCACGGACTCAACGACAGGCTGTCCTGCTCGCTCCCGGTGGAGAGCAAGTTCAAAATCTACATCAGTGCGCTGACCCAGCTCAACATCGACGAGCACAACTGCCTGCCAACAACGGACGGCAGAATGATCCGCCGGATTGTGAGAGATGCGCGCACGAGAGGAACTTCCGCAAAGGAGACCATTGCCATGTGGGATTCGGTGCGCCGCGGTGAGGAGCGCTACATTTTCCCGTTCCAGGAGGGGGCGGACGTGATGTTTAACTCGGCGCTGATCTATGAACTGGCAGTGTTAAAGATGTATGCCGAGCCGCTGCTGTTTGCCATTGACAAGGATTGTCCGGAATATCTGGAGGCAAAGCGCCTGCTCAAGTTTCTGGATTATTTCCTTCCGATGCCGAGCGACGGTATCAGCCAGAATTCGATTATCCGCGAATTCATCGGCGGTTCCTGCTTCAATGTATAGGATTGCTTTGACATTTTGCGGAAAGCACATTATAATAAGCAATAGTTGCGGTGATAAGTAGAACAAATGATCGCGGCCCAGCATTGCTGGGGTGAGGAAAGTCCGGGCTTCACAGGGCAGGATGCCGGATAACGTCCGGTGGAGGCGACTCCAAGGATAGTGCAACAGAAATATACCGCCGGTTCCGGTAATGCCGGAATACGGTAAGGGTGGAAGGGCAGTGTAAGAGACTACCGCCGCGCTGGTAACAGAGCGGGCATATGTAAACCCCATCCGAAGCAAGACCGAACAAAAGCGTTGACGCGGCCCGCCAGCTTTAGGTAGGTTGCTTGAGGTGGCTGGCAACAGTCATCCTAGATAGATGATCATTCCGACCGTGGCTTGCCACGGTTTAGACATAACCCGGCTTATCGTTCTGCTTATCATTGTCACATAGAAGTATCTGAGAGTCGCGCAGCGGCTCTTTTTATTTCATAGGGAATACCGTGATACATTAATGTGTGAAAGTAGAACCTTCCTAGAAATAAAAAACGCTCTGCGGGGATGCATTGCATTTCCCTATGAAGCAATAAGAAGGAGTTTTTCTATGAACGGCATAAAACTTTTTAATGATCTTATGGAATATGCGGATGGCAAAGGTGCATCGGATGTACACCTTGTCCCGGGAAGAACGGCGATGCTTCGGATTGACGGAGAACTGACTGCCGCAGGGCAGGAGGACGCCGCAGAATGGCAGGATGCGGATCTTACAGAGGTGACGGAGCAGATCTTGTCCGGGGATCAGCTGGAAGAGTACCGCACGAAAGGCGCGCTGGTATGCAGCTATTCATTTTCCAAAGCGCTGCGTCTGCGCGTGTCCGTATACAGACAGCAGGGGAGAGATGCCATGTCCGTAAGACTGCATCCGGCCGGGGTTCCGATGCCGGAGAAACTTCTGTTACCGGAGGAGATTACGGAGCTTGTGAAAAACGGGCGCGGGCTGCTTCTTGTCACGGGAGGCAGAGGAAGCGGAGTGACGACGACGGTGGCATCACTTGCCGCACAGATTGCAGCAACACAGTCAAAGGTCATTGTCTCTGTGGAGGATACGACAGAATACATCCTTCCGCAGGGAAGGGGACTGGTTGTGCAGCGGGAGATCGGAGCGGACTGCGCTTCCAGGGAGGAAGCCCTTGCGATGGCGCTGCAGCAGGATGCCGATGTGATCCTTCTGGATGGAATCGGGAATGAGCGGGAGGCCGGGCTTTTGTTTGCAGCAGTCAGGAGAGGGCAGTTTGTGATTCTGGCAGAGAAGGAGGACAGTGTGACGGCGGCATTGCTCCATCTGGTACAGTGCGGCGGGAGCACATCCGGTTCGCAGATCCTTCTGGAAAGTCTGGCGCAGGGACTGGCGGGGGCTATGGCGCAGAAGCTGCTGCGGCGGCAGGATGAAGCCGGGCGCGTGGCTGCCTATGAGGTTCTGGTGGCGGATGCCGGGGTGCGCAGTCTGATTGCGGAGAACCGGATACAGCAGCTGGATACGTCCGCCGGAGCAGAGAAGGAGCGTGGCAGAGTGCAGATGGATGATGCGATTTACAATCTTTATATGAAGAGCTGCATTACGTCCGGGACGGCGATCGCAGGAGCAAAAGATCCGGAGGATATGAGGAGAAAGGTGCGCCTGTTTTGACAGGCAGCCTGAAATCTAATCAAAGTCTAAAATGTTTCTAAAAAGACGATAGGAAGGTTGACAGTCTATTTTGCAGGGCTTAACATGATCTCATGATCCGGAAAGGAAGGAATGGATATGAGAGAAAAACTGCAGCGTTTTATGACTGGACGGTATGGAGCGGATGAGCTTGGGAGAACCTTGAACATCGTGGTATTGGTGAGTCTGGTTGTGTCGATGTTTAGCGGGCTTCTGCCGGTGCTTTCCGTTTTTTACTGGTTTGGAATTGCGCTGATGATTTATAATTGTTTCCGTATGTTTTCAAAGAACGTCTCGAAGCGTTACGAGGAGAATCAGCGGTATCTGAGCAGGCGCTACAAAGCAGTTGTGAAGCGGGATCAGTGGAAGAAGCGCTTCGCACAGAGAGATACCTACCGCTTTTTCAAGTGTCCTGGATGCAGGCAGAGAGTGCGGGTGCCGAAGGGAAGAGGCAAAATCTGTATTACCTGCCCGAAGTGCAGGAGAGAATTCATCAGAAGAAGCTGATCTGGCAGGGCAAAGGAGAACTTGGAATGTTCGGTTACATAAATATCAATCAGAAGATCATGACAGAGGAGAACCGGAAGGCATATCAGGCATATTACTGCGGACTGTGCCAGAGACTCAAATCCAACTGTGGTGCAAAAGGACAGATGCTGCTCAACTATGATATGACATTTCTGATCGTTCTTCTGACGGGCTTGTATGAGCTTACGAATGAATCCTCCGAGATTACCTGCGCGCTGCATCCGACCAGGAAGCGGCAGGTGTGGATCAATGAGGCGACAGATTATGCGGCGGATATGAATCTGATTGTAGCCTATCATAATCTGATTGACGACTGGAAGGACGAGAAAGCCTATACGAAGAAGGCGTTTGCAAAGATGCTGGATAAGGACTATGCGCGCGTGATAGAGAAGTATCCGCGCCAGGTTCACGCAGTGGAAGAGTTCATGCGAAAAACAGACGAGGTGGAGGCAAGAGGCGAGACGAACCTTGATGTGGTGGCAGGTCTGACCGGAGAGATGCTGGGTGAGATTTTCTGCTGGAGAGAGGATGAGTGGCAGGAAGAGCTGCGCACACTTGGCTTTTACATGGGAAAGTTCATCTACATTATGGATGCCTATGAGGATTACGATGAGGATCGCAGGAAAAAGGAGTACAATCCACTCGTCTATGCGATGCGGGAGAGTGCGGATGACATGGATACGCTCTGCCGTCTGCTGCTCACGAGCATGATGTCCGAGTGCGCCAAGTCGTTTGAGCGCCTTCCGATTTTATTACATGCGGATATACTGCGGAATGTGCTGTATTCCGGCGTATGGTCAAAATACGAGTATCTTCAGCTGAAAAAACGCAAGGCGGAAGAGAAGAATAAGAAAAAAGCGCGCAAATAGCGAGGTTACACATATATGACAGATCCATATCAGGTGCTCGGCGTATCGCGGGGAGCCTCAGATGAAGAGATAAAAAAGGCATACAGAGCACTCAGCAGAAAATACCATCCAGATGCGAATGTGAACAATCCGAACAGGGATGAGGCTGAGGAGCATTTTAAGGAAGTACAGCAGGCATATGACCAGATCATGAAGGAGAAGCAGCAGGGCGGTGGATACGGTTATGGCGGCGGCTACAGCAGCAATTCCGGCGGTTACAGTTACGCCGGCAGCCATGGATTCGGTCAGAATGAATCGCCGAAGATGCAGGCGGCTGCAAATTATATTGCAAGCAGACACTATGTGGAGGCGTTGAATGTGCTGAACGGAATTCCGTTTGGGGAACGCCGGGCGCGCTGGTACTATTTCAGCGCGATTGCCAATCAGGGCATGGGCAATAACATCAACGCGATGGAACACGCAAAGCGTGCGGTGGAGATGGAGCCGAGCAATATGGAATACCGGCAGTTTTTACAGCATCTTCAGTATGGCGGCACATGGTATACCAGCATGGGAAGTGACTACGACAGACCGTATGCGAGCGCAGGGAACTGGTGCTTAAGCCTGCTCTGTCTGGATCTCCTCTGCAACTGTTGCTGTTTCCGGCCGTTTTAGCGGAAGTTTTCCGCCTGACGGGCGGATATAGATGGAGAGAAATGTGTATTCTATTATAATAGAAGAAAGTGATGCGGGAATCCTCCGGAGGACATGGAACCTTCGGAGGATTTTTTGCTATTTATAAACAAACTATAAAATCACAAATAAAACACAACTTTTATGAAAAATCCTGTTGACAAAGAAATAGGTTGGTGCTATCTTAAGTACGTAAGGTGTTAGCACTCCATAGCAACGAGTGCTAATAAGGCAAAAGGAACTGCAGGAAAAGCAGCAGGAGACCAGCGATGGACGAGATGGAATTAGATGAACGTAAAATAAAAATTTTAGATGCGATCATCCGCAATTATCTGGAGACAGGCGAGCCGGTTGGGTCGAGAACCATTTCAAAGTATACAGATCTGAATCTGAGTTCTGCGACTATCCGCAACGAGATGGCAGACCTGGAGGAACTGGGTTATATCCTGCAGCCACATACTTCCGCAGGACGTATTCCTTCCGATAAGGGGTATCGGTTTTATGTAGATCATCTGATGGAAGAGAAGAACCGTGAAGTTGATGACATGAAGAAGTTCGTCATTGAACACACGGAAAAAGTGGATCAGGTTCTTCAGCAGGTGGCAAAAATGCTGGCGGCGAACACCAACTATGCGACGATGGTGTCGGCACCGAGTTACCATCGCAACAAGGTAAAGTTCATACAGCTTTCCAATGTGAATGAAGAACAGATACTGGCAGTGATTGTCACGGAGGGCAATCTGGTCAAGAACAAGATTATTCCAGTATCCGAGCCGATCGACAATGAGACGATGCTGAAGTTAAATATTCTGCTGAACTCGAATCTCAACGGTCTTGCCTTGCAGGATATCAATCTTGGCACGATCGCCAAGTTGAAGGAGCAGGCGGGAATCCACAGCGACATCATCAGTGATGTGCTGGATACCGTGGCAGAGACGATGGGACAGGATGAGGATATCCGGATCTACACGAGCGGGACAACGAACCTGTTCAAATACCCGGAGTTAAGTGATTCTACAGAAAAAGCGAGTGAACTGATCTCCACATTTGAGGAGAAGCAGCAGCTTGCATCACTTGTTACTGAGAACCTGTTGGAAGATAAGAGCACAGGGATTCAGGTTTATATAGGAAATGAAAGCCCGATTCAGACGATGAAGGACTGCAGCGTGGTTACAGCAACCTATGAATTGGGAGAAGGAATTCGCGGAACTATCGGTATTGTAGGACCGAAGCGAATGGATTATGAGAAAGTTATGGATAACCTGAAGGTATTGAAGAATTCCCTCGATGGAATTTTGGACAGACCAAAAGGGGAGACATAGATGGAGGATTGGAATGGCAGAGAAAAAAGAAGAAATGATGGAAGAAGTATTAGAGGATCTTGAAAAAGATGCCGCAGAGAAGCAGACAGAAGAGGTAAGCGAGGCGGAGGAGACAGAGACGACGGAAGCAGAAGCGTCTGAATCCGGCGAGCAGGCAGAAGATACAGAGGAATCTGAGTCAGAGGACGGACAGGAGGCGCCGGTCGATGGGAAGAAGGGATTCTTTAAGAAAAAGAAAGATAAAAAAGACGAACAGATCGAGGAACTGAACGATAAATTAAAACGTCAGATGGCAGAATTCGATAACTTCCGTAAGCGTACAGAGAAAGAAAAAACACAGATGTACGATATGGGAGCAAAAAGTATCATTGAGAAGATCCTTCCGGTGATTGACAATTTTGAGAGAGGACTGGCAGCAGTACCGGAGGAGCAGCGAGAAGATGCGTTTGTCGTCGGGATGGATAAAGTATACAGACAGATGCTTACCGAGCTTGATGCAAGCGGAGTAAAGCCGATCGAGGCAGTCGGTCAGGAATTTGATCCGAACTTCCACAATGCAGTGATGCAGGTGGAAAGCGAGGAGTACGATTCCGGAGTGGTCGCACAGGAGTTACAGAAGGGTTATATGTATAAGGATTCTGTTGTGCGCCACAGCATGGTTGCAGTGGTATCATAGCAGCCGTTTTATCAGTCAGACGTGCCGGCATCGTAAGATGTCCGCGTTAATATAAATGCAGCAAAAGTAACAAATTTGTTTTTAGAATATGATGAGGAGGAATCTATCATGGGAAAAATTATCGGAATTGATTTAGGAACAACAAACAGCTGTGTAGCAGTGATGGAAGGTGGAAAACCTACCGTTATCGCCAACCAGGAAGGTGCAAGAACAACACCGTCTATCGTAGCATTTACGAAGACCGGTGAGAGACTCGTCGGTGAGCCGGCAAAGCGTCAGGCAGTCACCAACGCAGAGAAGACAATCTCTTCCATTAAGAGACATATGGGAACCGATTACAAGGTAGCAATCGATGACAAACAGTATTCTCCGCAGCAGATTTCCGCAATGATTCTGCAGAAGTTAAAGGCAGATGCGGAAGGATACCTCGGAGAGAAGGTAACAGAGGCAGTCATCACGGTTCCGGCTTACTTCAACGACGCACAGCGTCAGGCAACCAAGGATGCAGGTAAGATCGCAGGACTGGATGTAAAGCGTATCATCAACGAGCCGACAGCAGCAGCACTTGCTTACGGTCTTGACAATGAGAAAGAGCAGAAGATCATGGTATACGATCTCGGCGGTGGTACATTCGATGTATCTATTATCGAGATCGGTGATGGTGTCATCGAGGTACTTTCTACAAACGGTGATACACACCTTGGCGGTGATGACTTCGATAACAGAGTGACACAGTGGATGATCGATGAGTTCAAGAAGGCAGAGGGCGTAGACTTATCCACAGATAAGATGGCACTTCAGAGATTAAAGGAAGCAGCTGAGAAGGCAAAGAAAGAGCTTTCTTCCGCAACCACAACCAACATCAACCTTCCGTTCATCACAGCAACTGCTGAGGGACCGAAGCATTTTGATATGAACCTGACCAGAGCAAAGTTCGACGAACTGACACATGATCTGGTAGAGAAGACCGCAATCCCGGTTCAGAATGCAATGAGAGATGCCGGACTGACCAACGCTGATCTGGGTCAGGTATTGTTAGTAGGTGGATCGACACGTATCCCGGCTGTACAGGATAAGGTAAGACAGCTCACAGGCAAAGAGCCGAGCAAATCCTTAAACCCGGATGAGTGTGTAGCCATCGGTGCTTCCATTCAGGGTGGTAAGCTTGCAGGTGATGCCGGTGCGGGTGAGATCTTACTTCTGGATGTAACACCGCTGTCACTGTCCATCGAGACCATGGGTGGTATTGCAACAAGACTGATCGAGAGAAATACGACTATCCCGACCAAGAAGAGCCAGATCTTCTCCACCGCAGCAGACAACCAGACCGCTGTAGACATCAACGTTGTACAGGGTGAGAGACAGTTTGCAAGAGATAACAAGTCCCTTGGCCAGTTCCGTCTGGATGGTATCCCGCCAGCACGTCGTGGTGTACCGCAGATCGAGGTTACATTCGATATCGATGCAAATGGTATTGTAAACGTATCCGCAAAGGATCTGGGAACAGGCAAAGAGCAGCATATTACAATCACAGCTGGTTCTAATATGTCTGATGATGAGATCGATAAGGCAGTCAGAGAGGCAGCTGAGTACGAGGCACAGGATAAGAAGAGAAAAGAAGCAATCGATGCAAGAAATGATGCAGATTCCTTCGTATTCCAGACACAGCAGGCACTGGATCAGGTTGGCGCAAACCTGGATGCAGCCGATAAGTCGGAAGTAGAGAACGACATGAATGCAGTGAAGTCATTCCTGGATGCACATCAGAATGCAGAAGAGATGACAGAGGCGGATGTGACAGAGTTAAAATCCTTGCAGGAGAAGCTGACACAGAGTGCACAGAAGGTATTTGCAAAGATGTATGAGCAGACACAGGCGGCACAGGGTGCAGCAGGCGCAGGTCCTGATATGGGCAATATGGGCGGTGCAGGAAGCACAGGAAGCACAGGCGCTGCAAACGACGATGTTGTAGATGCGGACTTCAAGGAAGTATAATCTGACAGAAGCTGCGGCATTTACAAAGAAGCCAGAGTGTGTTACGATATTTCAACGCAGTGTATAAAACATGGGGTTTCTGGATGGTGACATCTGGAAACCCTGTGTGCAGTAGAGAGGAATAGAGGAAAAGTTATGGCGGATAAGAGAGATTATTATGAGGTCTTGGGCGTAAGCAAGACCGCATCGGACGATGAGATCAAGAAAGCATTCCGTACTCTTGCCAAAAAGTATCATCCCGACATGCACCCTGGGGATAAAGAGTGTGAAGAAAAGTTCAAGGAAGCACAGGAAGCCTATGCGGTGCTTTCCGATGCAGAAAAAAGAAAGCAGTATGACCAGTTTGGTCATGCAGCGTTTGACGGCACCGGTGGTGGAGCGGGCGGATTCGATTTCTCCGGCATGGATATGGGAGACATTTTTGGAGACATTTTCGGAGATTTCTTTGGTGGTGGTTCCAGAAGAAGAACAAATGATGGTCCTATGAAGGGCTCCAACTTAAGAACCAGTGTCCGCATCACATTTGAGGAAGCAATCTTTGGATGTGAGAAAGAGATTGAGATGGTGTTAAAGGATGAGTGCCATTCCTGCCATGGAACAGGTGCAAAGCCGGGTACTACACCGGAGACCTGCCCGAAGTGCGGTGGTAAGGGAAAGGTTGTATTTACACAGCAGTCTTTCTTTGGTACGGTGCAGAATGTGCAGACCTGCCCAGACTGTGGTGGATCCGGAAAGATCATCAAAGACAAGTGCCCGGATTGCCGGGGTACCGGATACATTGCAAGCAAGAAAAAGATTCAGGTATCGATTCCGGCAGGTATCGACAACGGACAGAGCGTCCGTATCCGGGAGAAGGGCGAGCCGGGAATCAACGGCGGACCGAGAGGCGATCTGCTCGTGGAGGTTGTCGTATCGAGACATCCGACCCTGCAGCGTCAGGATATGAATATTTATTCCACCGCACAGATTTCTTTTGCTCAGGCAGCATTGGGCGGCGAGATTCGTATTCATACGGTGGACGGTGACGTGCTGTATGAAGTGAAGCCGGGAACACAGACGAACACAAGAATTCGCCTGAAAGGAAAAGGCGTGCCGTCCCTCCGCAACAAATCAGTTCGCGGCGACCACTATGTGGATCTGGTGGTACAGACGCCGACCGGGCTTTCTGCAGACGCAAAGGAGGCGTTACGTCAGTTTGATGCGCTGACGGGTGATTCCTTAAACCGAACGGGCGCCCAGGATGGGGCAGGTTCTTCCGATAAGCAGGAGAAGCCTAAGAAAAAGAAGGGATTCATGGATAAGATCAAAGAATCCCTGGACGATATTTAAATCAAATTACAAAAAACAAAGGGTGTAAAGTCTTTATTGAGAGATTGAGACGATACACCCTTTTTCTTTGATCAGATTTTTTATTCCGGATAGATGAGATGCGCTGCATCAATGTGATACAGGGTATTCTCCAGATAACGATTCGCAAGATAATTCGCCATGCCAAGATTCATATCCAGATAGTTTCCACAGTCCTTTGGTGCGGCGCCGGGTACATCGCCCTGAAAATCCCGGATAAATTCAAACATTTCGATCATTAACGGAACGATGTCCTTCGACTCGTAATCCCCGGCAAGGAGAAGATAGAAGCCGGTGCGGCATCCCATTGGTCCAAAGTAGACGGTCTTATCGGAGAAGTCCTTGTGATTCCGCAGGAAGGTAGCACCCAGATGCTCGATTGTGTGCACTTCCGCCGTGTTCATGACCGGTTCGTCGTTCGGTGAGGTCATGCGAAGATCGAACGTAGTGATGACTTCCGCTCCGACATGATCCTTTCTGGACACATAGATGCCCGGCTGTAATTTGATGTGGTCTATGGTAAAGCTAGCAATTTTTTCCATATAAAAATCCTCCTGTCTGTATCTACTAAAACCTTAAAACAGAAAGCGGTATCCGTCAAGAAAAAAATACGTCCCTTGACATCGGGAAGTTTAACAACGTATAGTAGATACAACAGAAATGAGAATGTGCTAGAAGAAAAGACAGAAATGAGGAAAACATGCCAAATTACGATTTCAAAAAACAACCGGCGCTTCTGCTTCAGGGAGCGATGGACACGGAGACGGAGTATCTGATCGGACAGCTTGGAGAACCGGAGGAGATAACATATGGCAACTGGAAATTTTATACGGGATTCTTAGGGAAGCACGCGGAGCCGGTCGTTATCTCGCGCACCTATCAGGGGATGGTGAATGCGGCGGCGGCAACCGCCATTGCCATGACACAGTTCTGCCTGTGGGCGGTGATCAACCTGGGGATTGGCGGAGGTCATGATGCGCGGTTCCATCGGGGAGACATCGTGGTGGGGGAGCGCGTGGTTCCGATGGGAGCCATGATCCGGAAATACGCGCCCGAGGGAGCCGGAATCGATGAGTGTGATTTTGAGCCGCTGCCGATTGAAATTTTCGATAAAACACTTGGACAGACAAGGAAAGTACTCGATTTCCCGTGTGATGAGAGGCTTGGGGATGCGGCGATGAAGGTACAGACGGATGTTTATGTGGGCAGAGGAGTGATCGGCTCGGCGGATGAGTGGAACAACCAGCTGGACCGGATCGCACTGCTAAGAGAGCGGTATAAGACTGCGGTAGAAGATATGGAATCCGCAGCTCCGGCAGAGCTTTGCCTGGCGTATGGCATACCGTTTCTGGGAATCCGCATTATCTCCAACTCGATCGTTACGGGAGAGAGCTTTGAGGAAGCGGTAGGCGTGGATGTGCAGAAATTTGCGGTATCCTTTGTGGAGCGGCTGCATGGTATGAGGGAGGAACAAGAGTGACCGGAAGATACAGACGCGTGGCGGCGCTGATCTGCTTTGTTTGCTGTGTGCTGTGCAGTACCTTGAGCGTGACGGCGGCAGCGGCGGATCAGGAGAAAAGGCATGTAATCAAAGTCGGATATATCGATTATGATGGATTTATCACCGAAGAAAAGGATGGAAACTACACGGGCTACGGTGTGGAATATCTGCACAAAATTGCAGAATATACCGGCTGGGAGTATGAATTCGAGTATGACAGCTGGGATCAGCAGTTAAAAAAACTTGAGACCGGTGAGATCGATATGATCTGCCAGGCGCAGAGAACAAAAGAGCGGGAGAAGCAGTATCTTTTTTCGGACTATGCTATCGGGGCGGAGACGAGTGTTCTGTACGTGAGTAAAGAGAACGATATTTACTACTACAATGACTATGCCGCCTATAACGGCATGCGCGTGGGAATGCTGAAGGACAGCTTCCAGAATCAGGAATTCAGGGACTATGCCGCCGAAAAGGGATTTTCCTACGAGGAGAGCATCTATGACACGCAGGAGGCATGTTTTGGTGCGCTCGATCGCGGCGAGATTGACGCGGTTGCCATGGGAAGTCTTGCACTCAAGACGGATTACAAGATCATCTGCCGCTTCGGTTCCGATCCGTTCTATATTATGACTGGGAGGCAGAACAAGGAACTGCTTGCCGAGGTAAACGAGGCGCTCGGGCAGATTGCCGAGGCTGGAGCTTCGTTTCAGGCGGATCTCTATCAGAAATATTACGGGGAGAAGGAGGCGGAGGGAGAGGTCGTCTTTACCAGAGAGGAAGCAGAATACATTCAAGGGTCAGGCGTGATTACGGTGGCGTTTATTGCTTCAAGAGCACCGTTGTCCTACCGGAACGCGGAAGGAAATGTCGACGGTATTACAGTTGACATTCTGGATCTGCTGTCAGAGCGCAGCGGTCTGACATTTCAGTATGTGATGATGCCGCAGGGAATGCGCACGGCGGACTATCTGTCCAAGTATCCGGACAGTCTGGTTGCAGGGGTGCTCTCGGACAATCCTGATTTCCAGAAGGAGCCCTATATTCTGACGGACAGCTTTTATACGGATGACGTCGCACTGGTCGGAAGAAACGGACAGGAATATGATGTGGATGCGGACGATGTTTCATACCGTCTGGCAATTCCGGCAAGCTATGTCGGGCTGGAACATTATATCCAGATGAATGCACCACAGTTTGAGATCTGTGAGGAGAAGAACTTAGAAGACTGTCTGGCCATGGTTTTGGACGGAAAAGCAGATTTTGCGGCGCAGAATGTCAGCGTGCTGACGCCGTATCTGGCAAATCCCTATTATGAGGAACTTGCTGCTGTCCCGACTTTTTTTATGGAGGAAAATACGGGAATCGTCGGGTTTGACAGCGAGGAACACCGCATGCTGATAAAGATTTTGAACAAGTGCATTGGGATGATATCAGAAAAAGAGATTGCCCAGTTTAAGGTGGATCACACGCTGGCAACCGCCTATGAGCCGACACTCTCCGATATGGTGTACAAGTTCCGTTATCCGATAGTCGTGATCGGCATCCTTCTGCTGCAGATTGTCGCATGGATGGTTGCATTTGAACTTTTGAGACGCAGAAATTACCACAAGCTGGAAGAGAAAAACGAGCAGCTCGCTGTGGCGGTGGCACAGGCCAACAGCGCCAATGAGGCAAAGGGACAGTTCCTTGCGCGGATGAGCCATGAGATTCGTACGCCGATCAATGCCATTGTGGGGCTGACTGAGATCGCAAGACACCGCAGCGATGAAGGGGGAGGGGTAGAAGATTGTCTGGATAAGATCGATACCTCATCCAAAGTGCTGCTTGCGATTGTAAATGACGTACTTGATATGTCTGCGATCGAGAGCAACAAGATTAAAATTGCGCAGGCACCGTTTTCCTTAAAAGAGGTGTTGGATTCAATTTCAGCAGTATATGGAACGCAGTGTGAGCAGAAAAAGATTGCCTTTACCGTGGAGATGGACGAGGTACAGGTGGAGCAGGTCCAAGGCGATGTGCTGCGCCTCAATCAGGTATTGCTGAATCTGATTTCCAACGCCTATAAGTTTACGCCAGAGGGCGGGAGTATCCGCGTGACGGTCAGCGAACTGCCAATGCAGCAGGAACAGTTCTTCTATAAATTTGTGGTGACGGATACCGGCGAGGGAATGAGCGAGGAAATGCAGGAACGGCTGTTCCTGCCGTTTGAGCAGGAGCAGGCCGAGACGGCACAGTATCACGGCGGAAGCGGACTCGGACTTTCTATCGCCAAAAATCTGGTGGAACTGATGGGTGGATCGATCTCCTGCCAGTCGAAGAAGGGTGTCGGAACAACCTTTACAGTATCCCTGCCGCTGGCACACGCAGTGGATGAGAAAAAGCAAAAAGCAGAAGAGACGGGTGAAGGTGAAGCAGAAGAAGATGCGTCAGAGTCTTATGATTTTGGCGGCAGACGGATTCTTCTTGCGGAAGATACCGAGATGAACGCGGAGATTGTCACGGAGCTGCTGGAACTTGTGAACATGCATGTGGATCATGCGTGGAACGGTGAGGAGGCAGTGGAGAGGTATATGGAATCAGCACCGGGAACCTATATGGCAGTCCTGATGGATGTCCAGATGCCTGGAATGAATGGCTATGAAGCGGCGAAAGCGATCCGCGCACAGAAGAGCAGCCGCCCGGATGCCGGGGAGATACCGATCTATGCAATGACTGCAAATGCATACACCGAGGACATCAGTGCGGCGTTGAATGCGGGAATGAACGGACATATTGCAAAGCCGGTGGATACCGCCGCGTTGTATCGTCTTTTGAAGAAGAGCATGGAGGAAACGGGATGAGAGAGAAGATTTGCACATTTTCCGGGATACATATATCACCGGCAGATCCTAGACCGGAAGAAATCTGTATCGAGGATATTGCACATGCGCTGTCGTTAATGACACGTGCCAACGGGCATTTTCCGGTATTTTATTCTGTTGCGCAGCATAGCCTGGACTGTGCTGCAATGGCGCAGGCCGAAGGGCGCAGCAGCAGGGAGGTTCTGGCGTGTCTGCTGCACGATGCGAGCGAGGCATATCTGTCGGATATCACCAGGCCGGTGAAGGGCTGTCTGCCCGAATACCGCAGGATTGAGCAGGTGCTTCAGGAGATGATCTATGAAAAATACCTGATTGCGCCGCCGACGGAGCGGGAGCGCGAGATTGTAAAGCGCATGGATGATACCTGCCTGTATTATGAATTTGAACATTTCACGGGAGAAAAATTATTTGATGTGGCACCGCAGGCGGCGGTGCTGCCGGAATACCGGGAGTGTCCGATGCGGGAAGTGGAAAAAAAGTTCCTGGCACTGTTTGAGAAACTGATGGCGCAAACAGTGCAGGAAGATGGCGTGCGTACGGATCAGTAGTTGCTTAAGATCAGTCTGCGCCGGAAAGAAGTGTCCAGCTGGTCGATGGTGCGTCTTGCCTGCCCGTAGCGGTTGCGGTTCGTGCGGATCACATAGATCTGGTGTGCACCGCGGTATTTTTCCCGAAGAAAAAACGGAACCTTGATCCAGCCCCGGGTAAAGGGGATCTGGTTCTCAATCAGAAGCTGTGCCGCCTGATTGCTGATGCGTTCATTGGTGGTGCGGCACAGCTCCACGTCTTTGTCAATCTGGTGGATATCACCTAAAATCTTTCCTTTTGTCATAAAAACTCCTCCTTCATGCTTAACGAATCCTGATCTGAATCTGCTTCCCAAGACTGTCGGCAACCTTAATCAGAAAATCAAGGCTGGGATTGTAACGGCCGCTCTCAAAACGGGATATATTGGATTTCTTGGTGCCTACGCGCTCTGCGAGCACCTCCTGCGTCACATTCTGCGCCTTGCGCGCGCTCTTTAGCTGTTCTACGACCTCATAGCGAGGGGTAAGCGGGCTTTGTTCCTTCATAAATCCCTCAATTCTCCTGAAAATACAGGTGTTCCGTAAAAAATTGTCTGCTATAAAGTTATCATATATGATAACTTTTGTCAATGGAATAAGGGAGGGGGTGAGGTGTGAAAAGTGAAAAATGTGGTTGCAATATGAAGGAGGGTATGATATGATAAATCGTGCGTGAGCGAGACGGAGTGATCCGATCGCAAGACTGCCGGCGTGGCGGAATGGCAGACGCATCAGACTCAAAATCTGACGGGGGCAACCTCGTGCCGGTTCAAGTCCGGCCGCCGGCATTATATTGAAAAGAGTATACAAAAGGAGCTGTGAATATCATTCACAGCTCCTTTTGTATGCTGGATCCGCAGCGCATGTTTAAGAACTTGAAATGCGTACGGCATAAATGTGTACGGTATATTGTCTGTGCCTGTCCGCAGCGGTTATGCCTGGACAGGAATCTTTTTGTCGGAATAGAGGATATGGTTGATCAGCCATCCAAGCAGAAATTCGATCAGGCTCTCCATATATTTTTGCGGATTTTCGTCCAGCTCGATCAGGTTGATGCTCTCAAGTCTGGCGACGAAGGAAGCGTGCGCATTTTTCTGTGCGGCAAGCCCCTCATAACCGATCTTCTCCATGTAAGCTTCTTCGTCGGCAAAGTGGGTTACGGTATAATCCGTGAGTTCGTGGATGATAGATAAAAGCTCATCGTAGCACGTAATGACGTCGTTGGATTTTACCAGCTGATAGGCGCGCTCCACGATGCAAAAGAGCTGCTGATGCTCCAAATCAACTATTTCAATGCCGGTCAGATAATCGTCTGTGAATTCACACGGGTTGTCGCGGATCATCCATTCCTCTAACGGCGGCAGCTTGCCGATCATGATGTCGCTTCCGAGAATATGGTGATACAGCCATTTGGCAAGGAAATTCAAAAGATCGGTGACAACCTGCTGCTGCTTTCCGGGGTCATCGATGTCTGCAAAGGAAAAATCGCGGATTTTGTCGCGGAAAAGAGAGTGCTGCATGCGCTGACGGATCAGCTCCGGATCGCGGATCTGCTCCATGTAAGCCTCCTCATGTGCAAAATGGGTATCGGCATACTGCGTCAGCTCCTCCAGCAGATGGGTGATCTGGGTGCAGCGGTCGTTGGAATCGGTATGGTTGAGTATGTCCATAGCCTGATTGATCAATGAGAACAGACGGTGGTGCTCGTCGTCCAGCTCCTTGATCCCGATCAGGCAGTCATCTGTAAATTGGAACATGGCTTTATCCTCCGTGAAATCATGTGTTGTAAAAGATAGTTTTCTGTGTGCTTATTATAGCATCGTCACACGAAAAAAGCTACTTTTGCAATCCAGGTTTTTTTTCGCCCAGAATAAAATAATCAATCATGCGGTTGATGGTATTCTGCTGTGTCTGAATAATTTTTTTGAAATTATCGTTTTCTTTTGCTAAGCGGTCCAATTCGAGATTCTCGTTCATAACAGCCACCTTTTCCATAAATTTATCATACAAGTGTAAGCATAGTCGAAGAACTTTCGGATGTCAATGAAAGTTGTTTGAATTGTGCGAATTAAAGCGGTCTATTAACAAGATGTGTCAAAAAATGAGTCATATTCGACAAAGTATGTGGAAAACTGGAAGAACATACGGAAGTGCTTTTGTGAATTTTTTGCGAATTAAATAGGAAAAACAAATGCAGTGTGCTAAAATAAGAACCAAAATAATATGAGGCAGTTAAAATGAGTCAGAAAAAAACTTTATCAAAATATACAAAGTATGTGATGTGGGGAACTGTGGCATTGATTCCTCCCGCCGCATTTTTTTATTTGCTGGAATTTTACACACACAATCCGTTTGCGGAGGTACGGCCATGGGCGCAGCTTTTTAACATTGTATTGTTTGAACTGCTCGCGGGGATTTTTTTGTGCATCACCGGACGGCTTCGGACGGCATACCGGATCGAGGGTACCGCGGCGCTGGTATTCGGGCTTGCCAATGCCTATGTGGTGCGTTTCCGCACCAACCCGCTGGTACCGTGGGACATTCTGTCCTGGAGGACGGCGGTAAGTGTGTCCGGCAATTATGACTTTACACCGGATACGCGTATGATCGTTGTGACAATTCTGTTTCTGGCGCTGATCATTGGATTGCAGCCGGTGAAGTTTAAAATTGGCAGACCCGGATTTTTTAAGCGGTGCCTGCCGGGCGTGGTGCTTGGCGCGGTGCTTGTGATGTTTGCGGGAACCTTGCAGCAGGAGAATTTCCAGAACGAGCACAGGCTTTACAATAAGCTGTTTACACCCGTCTTTATGACACAGGTGGACGGAATACCGGTTACTTTTGTGATGAACCTTGCGTATATGTCGATTGAGAAACCGCAGAAATACAGTGTGGGCGAGGCAAAGGAATTTTTAAAAAAATACGAGGAACCGCAGGAGACGGAGGAGTCGATCGATACAATCCTGGAGGAAGAGGGAAAAGATACCTCGGATGACACTTCGCAGAGCGGTGCAGATACCGGGATGCCGAATATCATTGTCGTGATGAATGAGTCGTTTTCGGATCTGTCCGTGTTAGGAGATTTTAAGACCAATGAGGACTATATGCCGTTTCTGCACAGCCTGCAGCAGGGGGCGGAAAATACCGTGACCGGCATGTTGAATGTCTCGGTGTGCGGAGGAAATACCGCAGATACGGAGTATGAGTTCCTGACCGGGAATACGATGGCGTTCCTGCCGCAGGGGAGTATCCCGTATCAGCAGTATGTGAACGGAGAACGCCCGTCGCTAGCATCCTATCTGCAGTCGCTCGGGTATGAGACGGTGGCGACTCATCCCTATTATGCGACCGGCTGGAACCGTGACAAGGTCTATCCGTGGCTGGGATTTGAGCAGAGTATTTTTAAAGATCAGTATTACGGGGCACGTTTTGTCAGAGATTATGTGAGCGACGCAAGCTGTGCGGACAAAATCATCCAGCTGTATGAGCAGAAGGAGGAGGGCAGACCGCTGTTTGTCTTTAATGTGACGATGCAGAACCACGGGGGATACGACCAGACCTACACGAACTTCTCACCGAGTATTTCGGTGGACGGTGTGAACAGTATATCAGTCAGCCAGTATTTTTCGCTGATAAAGCTGTCGGATCAGGCATTAGAGCAGCTGATCGATTATTTCTCCGGTGCAGATGAGAAGACGGTCATCGTCTTTTTCGGGGATCATCAGCCGAGCGATACGGTGGCGGCGCCGATTCTTGCCATGAACGGCATGCAGTGGAATGCGCTGGATGAGGAACAGCAAAAGCTGCGCTACCAGGTGCCGTATGTCATCTGGGCGAATTACGATATTGATGAGGAACAGAATGCGGACACCAGCGCAAATTATCTGGGAGCAGAGGTGTTAAAGCGCGCCGGGGTACCCACGGATGCCTATCAGAATTTTCTGCTGACATTAAAGGAATCATATCCGGTGATATCGGCGGTGCGTACCGTGGAAGCAGACGGAAGTGAGACTCCGGCGAAGGAAGAGCACGGCGAGATGGATATTTACCGCAAACTTCAGTATTATTTCATGTTTGACTGGGAAGAGGAGTCTGGAGAATGAAAAAAAGAGGACCGTTACTGGCAGCGTTTTGCATACCGCTTCTGATCACGCTGATCATCTGTGTGAACCGGGAAATCTATCCGTTCGGGGATCAGTGTATGCTTCATATTGATATGTACCATCAGTATTGTCCGTTTTTTACAGAGCTGATGGAAAAACTCAAAACGGGAGGCAGTCCGTTCTATTCGTGGAACATCGGGCTGGGAGCGGATTTTGTATCCCTGTATGCGTACTACCTTGCCAGCCCGTTAAACTGGCTTTTGATTCTGTGGCCGAGGGGATATGTGATTGAATTTATGACGGCTCTGTCCATCCTTAAGATTGCACTGAGCGGTCTTACATTTACCTATTATCTGGGAGAGCATTTTCTTGTGTGGCAGGATGCCGGAAATGCGGCGGCAGTCATACGGACAGAGAAGAAGACGGCAGTGCGGCTTCCGGCAGATGTGGCATCCTATGCGGCGGCTGTATGCGGCGCGGCGTATGCGCTGTGCGCGTTTATGGCGGCATATGCCTGGAATCTGATGTGGACGGACTGCATGGTGCTTGCGCCGCTTGTGATTCTGGGATTAGAGCGGCTGATCCGTGATAACAGACCAGGGCTTTATTATGTGTCGCTGGCGGTCTGCATTCTGAGCAATTACTATATTTCGATCATGATCTGCATTTTTCTGGTGCTGTGGTTTTTGCTCTACTGGATGGAACACCGGGCATCGGGGTACCGGGCATGGATCCGCTTTGCGTGGTATTCGCTGCTTGCGGGAGCCACAGGCGCAGTGCTGATCCTTCCGACGGCAAAGGTGCTCTCCTTAAGCGGTGCATCCGGAATATCGTTCCCGGAGACGATGGAGTGGTATTTTAATATCGTATCGGAGCTGGCGCGGTCCCTTCTGGCAGTCGATGTATACACGGGAGATTCCCACTGGCCCAATCTGTACTGCGGAATTTTTGCGCTCTTTCTGCTGTTTCTGTATGTGTGGAACAGAGCGGTTCCATGGAAGAAAAAACTGCCAAGGCTGGCACTCGTCGTGTTTTTCTGGCTTAGCTTTTCAAATAATATGCTGGATTTTATCTGGCATGGCCTTCATTTCCCGACATCGCTTCCGGGAAGACAGTCTTTTTTGTACGCGTTTCTGGTACTTGTGATTGCCTATGAGGCGCTGCTTTACATCCGTGAATTAAAGCTGTGGCAGGTGTTTGCAGCGGGTGGAATGAGCGTTGTATTCCTGCTTTTCTGCAATCATTTTATGGACGAAACGACGATGGAGCAGACCTCCATATGGGCAAGCGGGGCATTCTTTGCCTGCTATTTTGTGATTGTACTCGGCATACTCATAGGAAAAAAGAGAATCCGGCAGCTGATGCTGGCGACTGGGTGTCTTGCGGTTGTGGCGGAGCTTGTGATCAACTATAACCTGACAGGGCTTGACACGATAAGCAGGACGGATTATGTGAAAAATCTGGCGGATTACCGGGCGGTTCTTTCGGAGACGGCGGAAAAAAGTGATGAAGATTCCGTGTTTTACCGGACGGAGGAACTGGAGCGCAAGACCAAAAATGATGCGGCGCTGTCCGGCTATCACTCCGGTACACAGTTCTCATCCCTGATGAATCTGAATGTCAGCCATTTTTATCAGGATGTCGGAATGGAGGGCGGCAAGAACTTTTATTGTGCCGGCGGTGCGACACCGCTTCTTTCGGCAATGCTTTCCATCCGCTATGTGCTTGCGGACAATGCGATGGAGGAAGGACCGCTCCGCACACTTGTGGCGCAGCGTGGAGACACGTATCTGTATGAGAATGCGTATGTGCTGCCGCTGGGATTCATGATGGATGAAGATGTGGCGGAAAAATGGGACTATGCCGGCGGAGGCGACATCGGCACACAGAATCAGCTCGTCAATCTTCTGGGAAGCGACAGACTGCTTCTTACCGCGGTGGAATCCGAATCAAAGGCGGGAGAGAGCTCTTTTGTCGCGCAGGATTCCGCATATTATTATGCCACCTACAGCAAGACGGGCGTTGACAATCTGCAGGAGCAGGTAAGCTCGGGAAGAACCAGAGGCTTTACAAAAGTTTCCCACGGATATATTCTGGATTTGGGATATTGTGAGGCGGGAGAAGAGGTAAAAGTTACCAACACCGCCAATGAGCTGGTGCAGCTTGTGGTTTACCGGCTGGATCTCATGGCGCTTCGTACGGCCTATGAGGCGCTTGCCGCACAGGCGGTGGAAGTGACGGAAGTTTCCGATACCAGGGTAAAGGGAAACGTGGACGTCACACAGGCGGGCAGACTGATTTTTTCCATCGCGGATGAGGATGGCTGGACGCTGTATGTGGACGGAAAGAAAACGGACAGTGAGACGTTTGGCGGCGCTTTTATCAGCACCTATCTGACGGAAGGCACACATGAGTTTGAACTGCGGTACAAAAGCCCCGGATTTCTGACGGGAGCCGTAATATCGGCGGCAGCCGTGGTGCTCTTTGCGGCGACCATGGCAGTGAGAAGAAAGAGGAAAAAAGGATGAAATTTGATTTTACAACGATTATGGATCGAAAAGGAAAAGACGCACTGGCAGTAGATAAGATTCCCTATAAAGATGTAACGGTGCAGGAGGGTTTTTCTACCATCCCGATGTGGGTGGCAGATATGAATTTTGCCACGGTGCCGTCGGTACAGAAGGCGATGACAGATCGTATCGCACATCCGGCATTCGGATATTTTGAGCCAAGAGAGGAATATTTCGATGCAATAATCCGCTGGCATGCGAAAAGGAATGGCGTACAGGGGCTGACGAGAGAATGCATCGGCTATGAGAACGGGGTGCTCGGCGGTGTCTTAAGCGCACTCAATGTGTTCTGTTCGCGGGGAGATAAGGTGCTCGTGCATTCGCCGACCTACATCGGATTTACCTTCAGCCTGAAAAACAACGGGTATGAGATCGTGCACAGTCCGCTTGTGCTGGATGAGAATGGCGTGTGGCGTATGGATTATGAAGACATGGAGAAAAAAATCTGCGAGAACCACATTCATGCGGCAATTTTCTGTTCCCCGCACAATCCGTGCGGCAGGGTGTGGGAGCGCTGGGAGATCGAGCGTGCCATGGAGATCTATGAGAAATATCAGGTTGAGGTGGTTGCGGATGAGATCTGGTCGGATATCATCCTCGGGGATCACCAATTCGTGCCGACGCAGAGTGTTTCTGAGTATGCCAGAATGCACACGGTGGCAATGTACGCACCGTCAAAAACCTTTAATCTTGCGGGTCTGGTGGGAAGTTATCATATTATTTACAATCCCGTTATCCGTGACCGCGTGAAAAAGGAATCATCGCTGTCACATTACAATGAAATGAACGTGCTTTCCATGTATGCACTCATCGGTGCGTATCAGCAGGAAGGATATGAGTGGACAGATGAATTATGTAAGGTATTGACGAAGAATGCAGAATATGCGTATGATTATATCAGATCCCATTTTAAGGACGTGCAGGTCGCTATGCCGCAGGGAACCTACATGCTGCTCTTAGACTGTACAGAGTGGTGCAGAAAGCACGGCATAACGATCGATGAACTGCAGAAGCGGGGTGTCGGTGTCGGAGTGATCTGGCAGGATGGAAGACCGTTCCACAGCCCGTGCGGCATCCGTATGAATCTCGCATTGCCGTTTTCTCTCGTGGAGGAAGCGATGGATCGTCTCCGGAAGTATGTATTTGTGTAGAAGTTAAGAAAATATTGCAGCGCGAACGAACAGATAAAAGGTGAAGGAGTCGTGCTATGGAAAATCATAAGACCGATGACCGGATGGAAGATCTGATGCAGAAAGTGAGAGAGGGCCGCGGCACGGATGCGGCGTGCATGCTTGACTACTGCACGCAGATTGAGGAATACGCAGAACGTGCGGGGGATGCCAGGCTGCTTGGATTTTCGCATTATTACAAGGGCAGAACCTACTATCTTAGCAATGAGACCGGAAAGGTGTTTGAGGAGATCGGCGAGGCACTCGGATATCTGGAACAGTCCGGGCAGTGGGAACTGGTGGCAGCCGCCTACAATCTTATGGCGATTGTATCCGTCGGCAAGGGCAATCTGTCGTTTGCAATCGAGTACTATCTGGCAGGATTAAAATATTGCAAAAAATATGAGCTGATTGAGGTGGAAAGCCGGATTGAGAGTAACCTGGGTTCCCTGTATATGGAGTGCGGACAGTACAGTGATGCCAGAGATTATCTGGAGCAGGCACATCTCGATTACAAGCGCGTACCGGAAGAGGAGCGCAGCCTGGCAAGCCTTACCGCGATTTACAACAATCTGGCTCTGTGTTATATGAAAAGCGGCAGCCTGGAGAAGGCAGAGGAATATATCCGCAAACTGAAGACAGAGTGCGAAGCGCATTTTGAGGAGATGGATTACATTTATGTAAACTGTATGCGTGCACGTTACTGTCATCTGTGTGGCAATATTTCCATGAGAGACCAGTATATTGCGGATATTCAGAATCAGCTTTCCGGTGATGTACTGATTCTGGATTTGTTTGATGATCTGTATGATTTCTGTGAACTGATGTTAGAGATTGACCGCGGTGATGTCTGCCGCAATATCGGAGAAAAACTGAAGGCACTCGTGGAGCAGACCGGCATCGCCAATATGCAGCGGAAGATGACAGCGCTTGAGATGGATTATGTTAAGAAAACGAAGGACAGGGAACGCTATCTTAAGACGGCTGGCAGATTCTATGAATTGACCGAGATCGTGGAACAGGAAAACAGAAGCATGATTGTCAATATGCTTTATCTGCGCAAATCCTTAGAGCGGGCAAGAGAGCGCTGCAGGAAGTTGGAGGAGGATGCGGCGGAGCTGACGGAAAAGTCGGAGAGAGATCCGCTGACTGGACTGGCGAACCGGTACCGCCTGACAAATGATTCAGAAAAGATCGTGGAACAGTGCTTTGCGGAACATAAACCGTTGTCGTTTGAGATTTTGGATATTGATTATTTTAAGCAGTACAACGACCGTTACGGACATCAGGCGGGGGATGACTGTGTGCGTGCCATCGCGGCACTGATCCGGCAGATGGAAAGTGATCAGATTTTCTGTGCGCGCTACGGCGGAGATGAATTCGTCATTATTTACAATGGAATGAGCGCGGAGGAAGTCTGTGAGCGCGCGGAGAAGCTGCGGCAGGATGTGATGGCACTGCATATAGAACGCCGCTATGCGGAAGGATCGTTCGGTGTGACCATCTCGCAGGGCATCTGCCATGACATCCCGAGCAACGGGAACAAGAACTGGGATTTTCTCCACGTGGCGGATCAGGCGCTCTACCGTGTGAAGAGGCGGGGGAGAAACCGGCTGTGTATGACCGATATTCACGGGCGTGAGATTGAGGTGTAAGGGTATGGTTTGCCTCGGATGTGGTACACATATAGCATGCGGTGCCGGGGTATTTATGTATTTGCTATACGATGATGTCATTTTTGTAATGAAATGCATTGGAGATTAAGCAGAGCATGAGGCTTGGCTTTTTCTTCTTATTTGAGAGACAATAGAATCGAGGATGTGATAGAGGATTAGGAGCAGCTTGGGCTGGTCCTTTTTCAATATGGCTTTAGCCAGTTGAGTACATCGGAATTTCTCAAAAGAGAAATGGAGATGCACGAAACAAAAATCCACCTGCTATGCGGGTGGAGTCAAATCGTTATACAGAAAAACACCTTTCCGTTA
>OGNF01000204.1_pt1 | contig 67009 bp, 63 predicted proteins | sample 1573321 | NCBI WGS metagenome assembly OGNF01 (sample SAMEA2581911, study PRJEB24529) | metagenome | biome: Human gut stool | place: China | collected 2011 | reverse complement strand
CGGCATTCCGCGACAACGGCTACAAGTACGCCGAATCAAACCTCGAGCTCGAGGGCAACGAAAACGTCCAGCGCCAGTGGGAATACTTCGAACGCCGCCAGCACCGGCGCCGCCGCGCCTGGCGCAAACCGCTGTAAAATCAAAAAAAATGAAATTCAAGAATGTCTGAGAACTACGACTTCAAGGCCGACCTCGCGCGGCGCATAAAAGAAAACAAGAAGACCCGCTGGATACGCTTCGCCATCGTGTCGGTCATCTACCTGCTCTGGGTGGCGTGGCTCGGCAACTGGTGGTTCCTGCTGGGCTGGCTCCTGCTTTTTGACATCTACATCACCGGCTTCATACCCTTCACCTGGTGGAAGAAGAGCAAAAACAACGTCACCCGCACGCTCATGGGCTGGGTCGACGCCATCGTCTACGCCCTGATCCTGGTCTACTTCATCTTCGCTTTCGTGGGCCAGAACTACCAGATCCCCTCCTCCTCGCTCGAGAAGACGCTGCTCACGGGCGACTATCTGTGGGTCAACAAGATGCTCTACGGCCCCCGCGTGCCTATGACTCCGGTCAACTTCCCGCTGGTACACAACACGCTTCCAATTCTTGGCTGCGACAGCTACCTTGACGCTCCCGCCAACTCATACCACCGCCTCAAGGGCATCCGCAACGTCGAGACCGGCGACATCGTCGTGTTCAACTTCCCCGCCGGCGACACGGTCATGACCAAGACCGAGGAATCGGCCGAATACTACTACTATCTGCTCTTCAAGCACGGCCGCGAATACGTCTACGCCCATCCCGAGATATTCGGCAAGGCCAAGTACCGTCCCGTCGACCGCCGCCAGAACTTCGTCAAGCGCGCCGTAGGCCTGCCGGGCGAGCGCCTGCGCATCTCCGGCGACACCATCTACATCGACGGGCGCCCGCAGCCGTATCCGCAGCACGTGCAGTTCACATATCTGTTCACCTCCGACCGCCTCTTCGACGACGACCTGCTCAAGGAACTCGAAATCACTCCCAGCGACCTGACCAAGCTCAATTTCAGCGAGACCGAGCGAGCCTTCCTGGTCGAGGATCTGCCTTCGGCCCTGTCGTCGCAGTACATATATGCCCTGCCGCTCACTGCCGACAACCTGACCGAGCTCAAGCGCCGGGGATTCATCAACGACGTGGTCAAATTCAACACCGTCTTCCCGACCGTCGGAGCCGACAACTTCCTGTTCCCGGCCGGTGTCAGCGACAGCTGGACGCTGAGCAACTACGGCGGCGACCGCGGCCTGTGGATCCCGAAAAAGGGCGCTACGATCCGCCTCACGCCACAGGCCTGGGCCATCTACAACCGCTGCATCCGCAACTACGAGGGCCACACCGACGCCTACCTGTCAGATGACGGCAAGGTATACATCGACGGCACCCCCCGAGACACGTACACCTTCGGCATGGACTACTACTTCATGATGGGCGATAACCGCGACGCATCGCAGGACTCGCGCTTCTGGGGATTCGTGCCCGAGGACCACATCGTAGGCTCGCCCGTGATGGTACTCGTATCGTTCGACCGCGAGCGCAGTCTCTTCAACGGCGGCATCCGCTGGAACCGCATCCTGCGCGACGCCAATCCCGACAAATGAACCCTACGGCAACAGCCGGCATCCGCTCGCCGCTGATCCTGCATCCCGATTCGACGGTAGTGCTGCCGCCGCGGCTGTTCGCGCCGCCGCTCTACTACGCGGCCATGGCCTGCCACGGCCGCGCCGTGGTCGACACCGCCGTGCGCTACGACAAGCGGCGCAAGGAAGTACACCGATACGACATAGCCGACGTGCGCGGCCCGCTGGCGCTGACGGTGCCCGTGCAGCGCCCCCACACCATCTCAGCGGCCGGGCCAACATGGGCCGACGCCGCCGTGTCGGCCCACGGCCAGTGGTGGCACGTGCACCGCGTCACTCTTGAAAGCGCCTACGGACGCACACCTTACTTCGAGTTCGTCGCCGACCGCTTCGCCTCCGTCATAGCCCCGCCCGGTTCCGAACCACCCTCGGCGCTCGAACTCGCGCGCCGAGCCGATACGGCCGTGCGCGACTTCCTGGGCATAGACACCTGCGTGGAATGGCGCCCGGCCGCCGGCCTGACCGCCCCGGCCGACGCTGAATCTCCGATCCCGGGCCGCATCTTTGACCTGCGCCGGGCCTCCTTCGCCTCCGCTGACATGCCGCCCTACTTCCAGGTGCGTGCAGCCACATTAGGCTTCATACCCTCGCTGAGCATACTCGACCTGATATTCAATCTCGGCCCCGAAGCCCCGCTGTACCTGCGGCGCCTGGCTGAAACTAACTTTTGACAGCCCTGAGTTGTTATAAAGTAACTGACCGCGGCCGGTTAGCGCCGCCCTTTCAAACAAAACATAACTTGACATGGAACAGAAACATAAATCAGGATTTGTAAATATAGTGGGTAACCCCAACGTAGGCAAGTCGACTCTCATGAACGACCTCGTGGGCGAGCGTGTGTCGATCATCACCTCCAAGGCGCAGACCACGCGCCACCGCATCATGGGCATCGTCAACACGCCCGAATACCAGATCGTGTTCTCCGACACTCCCGGCGTACTCCAGCCCAAGTACAAACTTCAGGAGAGCATGCTGCAGTTCAGCGAGGGCGCACTGACCGACGCCGACATCCTGCTCTACGTCACCGACGTGGTGGAAGACCCGACCAAGAACGCCGACTTCCTGGCCCGCGTGGCCGCCGAGAAGATACCGGTGCTGCTGGTGATCAACAAGATCGACCTGCTCAAGGACCAGAAGCAGCTCGAGGAGATCGTCGAACGCTGGCACACCCTGCTGCCCAACGCCGAAATCATCCCCGCCTCGGCCAAGGAAGGCTTCAACGTACAGGCCCTGATGAAGCGCATCGTGGAGCTGCTCCCCGAGGGCGAGCCCTATTTCGGCAAGGATGCCCTGACCGACAAGCCTGCCCGCTTCTTCGTCACCGAGATCATCCGCGAGAAAATCCTGCTCAACTACGAGAAGGAAGTCCCCTACTCGGCCGAGGTAATCGTCGAGAAATTCGAAGAGAAGGAGAATTCGATCCACATCATGGCCGTCATCTACGTCGAGCGCGACTCGCAGAAGGGCATCCTCATCGGCAAGGGCGGCTCCATGCTCAAGCGCGTCGGCACCGAGGCCCGCAAGGACATCGAGACATTCTTCGGCAAGCGTGTCTATCTGGAACTATTCGTCAAGGTCGAGCCCAACTGGCGCAACCGCGAAAACAAGCTCAAAGCCTTTGGCTACATTGAATAAAAATTAGTAACTTTGCATCCCTGAACCAAGACCACCTATTGATATGCTCGTAGCCATAGTCGGCCGGCCGAACGTCGGCAAATCAACCCTCTTCAACCGCCTCACACAGACCCGCACGGCCATCGTCGACCCGACCGCCGGCACCACACGCGACCGCCAGTACGGCAAGGTCGAGTGGTGCGGAACCGAATTCTCGATCGTCGACACCGGCGGCTGGGTAGTCAACTCCGACGACATTTTCGAGGCCGAGATCAACCGCCAGGTCAACCTGGCCATCGAGCAGGCCGACGTGATCCTCTTCTGCGTCGACGCCATGAACGGAACGACCGACCTCGACGACCACGTGGCCGAGATCCTGCGCAAGAGCCGCAAGCCGGTCATACTTGTGGCCAACAAGGTCGACTCAAACGAATGGCTCTACAACGTGCCCGAATTCTACTCGCTGGGGCTGGGCGATCCCGTGCCCGTGTCGGCCGTAAACGGCTACGGCACCGGCGACCTCCTCGACCTGGTCGTGAAGGACCTGCCGCAGGACGATCCCGACAAGAGCGCCGAACTGGCCGACATACCCAAATTCGCCATCGTAGGCCGCCCCAACGCCGGCAAGTCGTCGCTAATCAACGCTTTCATGGGTGAGGACCGCCACATAGTCACCGACATCGCCGGAACAACCCGCGACTCCATCTACACCCGATACGAAAAGTTCGGCTTCGACTTCTATCTGGTCGACACCGCCGGCATCCGCAAGAAGACCAAAGTCAACGAGGACATCGAGTACTACTCCGTCATCCGCTCGATCCGCGCCATCGAGGCTTCGGACGTCTGCATCCTCGTCATCGACGCCACGCGCGGCATCGAGGCACAGGACGTCAACATATTCTCGCTCATACAGAAGAACCGCAAGGGCCTGGTGGTCGTAGTGAACAAATGGGACATCGCCGCCGACAAGTCGCAGGCGTCCATCAAGCACTTCGAGGCCGCCATCCGCGAGCGTTTCGCCCCGTTCACCGACTTTCCGGTGATATTCGCCTCGGCCATCACCAAGCAGCGCATCTACAAGGTGATCGAAACCGCCGTCGAGGTCTACAAAAACCGCCGTCGCGTCGTGCCCACCTCGGTGCTCAACAAGACGCTGCAGGAGGACATCGCCGCCTTCCCGCCGCCAAGCAACAAGGGCAAGTTTATCAAGATCAAGTACATCACCATGCTCAAGGGCGCGCAGATACCCACCTTTATCTTCTTCTGCAACCTGCCCCAGTGGGTCAAGGAGCCCTACCGCCGCTACCTCGAGAACAAGATCCGCGAGCACTGGGACTTCTGCGGCTCGCCCGTCGCCCTCTACTTCCGCGACAAATCCAAGGAATAATCTCCGGCACACACAACCGTCGCAACTGTTTCAGCCATCAGGCAGAGGCCGGTGAATCGCCGGCCTCTGTTGCTTATACCGCGGATTTTTCGTATCTTTGTGGGTTGAAAAGTGTTTTTAAGGTATATGTCAATCGAGAAAATCATACAATCCGCTGTAGCAAAAGCAGTTGAGAGCTTATACGGCATTCAGGCCGATCCTTCGTCGATCGTGCCTCAGGCCACGCGCAAGGAATTCGAAGGCAACATGACCATCGTGGTCTTCCCGTGGGTGAAAGCCGCCCGCAAGGCCCCCGAGGCCGTTGGCGCCGAGATCGGCCAATGGCTTGTCGACAACGAGCCGGCTGTGGCCCGCTTCAACGTGGTCAAGGGCTTCCTGAACCTGGTCATCGAGCCCGCGTTCTGGAACGGCGTCCTCCGCGCCATCGCCGCCGACCGCCGCTACGGATTCCGCGAAGCTACAGCCGACAGCCCGCTGGTGATGGTCGAGTATTCGTCGCCCAACACCAACAAGCCCCTTCACCTGGGCCACGTGCGCAACAACCTGCTGGGCTACAGCCTTTCGGAAATACTGAAAGCCTGCGGCAACCGCGTCGTGAAGACCAATATCGTCAACGACCGCGGCATTCACATCTGCAAGTCGATGCTCGCCTGGCAGAAGTGGGGCGAAGGAGCCACACCCGAAAACCGCGGCATGAAGGGCGACCACCTCATCGGCGATTTCTACGTGGCTTTCGACAAGCACTACCGCGCCGAAGTGGCCGACCTGATGGAGCAGAAAGGCCTCAGCAAGGAAGAAGCCGAGGCCCAGTCGCCCCTGATGGCCGAGGCGCGCGAGATGCTGCGCCGCTGGGAGGCAGGCGACCCCGAGGTGCGCGCGCTGTGGGAGAAGATGAATTCGTGGGTCTACGCCGGCTTCGACGAAACCTACCGCCGCATGGGCGTCGATTTCGACAAGATATACTATGAGTCGCAGACCTACCTCGAAGGCAAGGACCTGGTGCTCAAGGGTCTCGAGGAAGGCAAGATGTACCGCAAGGACGACGGCTCGGTGTGGGCCGACCTCACCGCCGAGGGTCTCGACCACAAGCTGCTGCTGCGCGCTGACGGCACTTCGGTCTACATGACCCAGGACATCGGCACGGCCAAGATGCGCTTCATCGACTACCCGATCGACAAGATGATCTACGTCGTGGGCAACGAGCAGAACTACCACTTCCAGGTGCTGTCGCTGCTGCTCGACCGCCTCGGCTTCAAGTGGGGCAAGGACCTCGTACACTTCAGCTACGGTATGGTCGAGCTCCCGTCGGGCAAGATGAAGAGCCGCGAGGGCACCGTCGTCGACGCCGACGACCTGATGGCCGACATGGTGGCCGAGGCACGCCGCGTCAGCGACGAGATGGGCAAGATTCAGGGCCTCGACGACGCCGAGAAGGACGAAGTGGCCGAAATCGTCGGCTTAGGCGCCCTTAAGTACTTCCTGCTCAAAGTCGACCCGCGCAAGAACATGATGTTCAACCCCGCCGAGTCGATCGACTTCAACGGCAACACCGGCCCCTTTATCCAGTACGCCTACGCCCGTATGAAATCGGTTCTGCGCAAGGCCGCCGAAGCAGGACACACCGTGGGCGACTACTCGTCGGCCGTGCCCTGCGAGCGCGAGATCGCGCTGATCCAGCGCCTGGCCGACTTCCCCTCGACCGTGGCCGAGGCCGGCCGCAGCTACTCGCCCGCGCTGATCGCCAACTACGCCTACGACCTGGTGAAGGAGTACAACCAGTTCTACCACGACTGCCCGATCCTGCGCGAGACCGACCCCGCGCTGCTGTCGCTGCGCCTGGAGCTGACGGCCGTGACCGCCCGCACCGTGGCAGCCGCCATGTCGCTGCTGGGCATCCGCGTCCCCGAACGCATGTAATCTACATACGAAATCTCTAACTCAAAAACCAAATAAGCAACAACTATGGATCAGTATTCAAACTATCCCGCACAGAATTCAGCCGGCACCGTGCAGGGCATGGTTGCCTCGGCGATGAAAAAAGTGTACATGAAGATGACGCTGGCCCTGATCGTGACAGGCGTCGTGGCATATGTCTGCGGCACCTCCGATGCCTTCCAGCAATTCATCATCGCCCACCGCGCATTCATGTGGATCATGGCCATCGCCTCGATCGGCATAGTCATAGGCGTGTCGGCCGGCATCAACAAGCTGTCATCGCCCACGGCCACCGGCCTGTTCTATCTCTTCGCCGTGGTCAACGCACTGTGGCTGGCGCCGATTTTCATGGTCTATACCCATGCCTCGATAGCCAAGACATTCTTCATCACTGCCGGCACATTCGGTGCCATGAGCGTTTTCGGCTACACCACCGGCCAGGATCTGAGCAAGATCGGCAACATCCTGTTCATGGCTCTGCTGGGCCTTATCATCGCCTCGCTGGTCAACATCTTCACCCGGAGCAGCACCCTCGACTGGATCATCAGCATCGCCGGCGTGATCATCTTCACCGGCCTGACGGCCTGGGACACCCAGCAGATCAAGAACATGGCCGCCGTGATGCCCGCTTCGCAGATCGGCCGCCTGGCCACGCTCGGAGCCCTCTCGCTGTATCTCGACTTCATCAACCTCTTCCTCTACCTGCTGCGTTTCTTCGGCAATTCGCGCGACTAAACCACAGACTGCAGATTGACGGCAACGCACAGATACGGCAACGCATATAGGCAGCTCGCAGTGCTCGGGCTGCCTATTTTGGTCGGGCAGCTCGGCAACATCGTCGTCGGGTTCGCCGACAACATCATGGTCGGCCGCTACTCGACCGAGGCGCTGGCCTCGGCCTCGTTCGTGAACAACATGTTCAACACGGCCATCTTTCTGCTCCTCGGCTTCACCTACGGCCTTACGCCGCTGGCCGGCGCCCTCTTCGGCAACGGACGGCTGGCCGAAACCGGCGCGCTGACACGCCAGGCGGTGAAGATCAACATAGCGTTCGCGGCTGCCGTCACCGCTGCCATGGGTATCGTCTACTTCAACCTCGACCGCATGGGGCAGCCGGCCGAGCTGATGCCGATCATCAAGCCCTACTATCTGCTCTATCTGGCCGGCCTGATACCGGTGGCCGTATTCAACGTACTGGCCCAGTGGAGCTACGCCATCAACAACACCAGCCTGCCGATGTGGCTCATCCTCGGGGCCAACGTCTTCAACATCGGCGGCAACTACCTCCTGATCTACGGCAACTTCGGCGCGCCGGAACTCGGCCTGTTCGGTGCCGGACTGGCCACGCTGGCCGCCCGCATCGGCTGCATGGCCGTAATGATAGCCGTCATGCTTCGCGCGCGCCGCTACGCGCCCTACCGCGAAGGCTTTCTGCACCGCCCGGCGCGCCGGGGCGACAACCGCCTGCTGTGGCGCACGAGTATGCCCGTGGCGCTCCAGATGGGCTTCGAAAGCGGCTCGTTCACGGCTGCCGCCGTCATGACGGGCTGGCTGGGCGCCGTGCCTCTGGCCGCCTTCCAGATCATCGTCATCATCGGCACACTCGGATTCTGCATCTACTACAGCATAGGCTCGGCCATCACCATCAAGGTTGCCAACGCCGCCGGCACCGGCGACACCGGGGGCATGCGCCACATGGCATGGGCCGGGTATCACATCATGCTGGCTATGATGACGGTGTCGTCGGTCACATTTGTCGTCGCAGGCCCGGCGATGATGCATGCTTTCACCACCGATCCGGCCGTCCTCGCCCTGGCCGGCACACTGCTTTTCCCGCTGGTGCTGTATCAGCTCGGCGATGCCACCCAGATCACCTTCGCCAACGCCCTGCGCGGCACCTCGCGGGTGATGCCGATGCTGTGGATCGCCTTCGTGTGCTACGTACTGGTCGGCATTCCGGCCACGTATCTGCTCGGTATCGCCGGCGGTATGGGCGTCTACGGCATCATACTGAGCTTCTCGGCCAGCCTCTTCCTGGCCGGCGCTCTCTTCCTCATCTTCTTCCTCCGCGCCACTCGCCGTGCCCAAAACGTCTGAAGCCGCTGTAACCGCCCAAACTATTCAGCGGGCCGGATGTTATATATTACAGATACTAACCCCTTTCAACTGCTGTTTATGAAGCTCCTGAAATCAATCGCCGTCGGCGCCGCTGTCGCGCTCGCGTGCGGCGCCGCTCACGCCCAATACTATCAGATCGCCAACCAGCTCACCAATCTGATTACACCCGCCCTGTCGGGATCGCTGTCCTACAAAGGCTTCGTCGAGCTCGACGGCATCGGCGGCGTAGGCCCCAACCGCGCCAATTTCATCGGTATCAACACCACGCAGGGCTTCCAGTACGCCTCGTGGTTCTACATGGGCGTCGGCATGGGCATTGACGTGGCCATGGCCCGCAACGTCGATCAGGCGCACCCCGACGGCGGCTACTACGGGCTGCATACATCCAAGACGATGGCAATGCTGCCTCTCTTTTCCGACTTCCGGTTCAATTTCGGGCCATCGAAAGGGGTGTCGGCCTTCCTCGACGCCAAAGTCGGCGCCGCATGGTTCCTGGGCGACAATTATCTGGGACTCTACGACCGCTGCATGGGCCACGGGGCACAGTTCTTCCTGCAGCCCACGCTCGGCTTGCGCATTCCTGTGTCGGCTGCCAATCCCGACCATGCCATGAACATAGGTGTGTCGTACCGCCTGATCACATCGAACAACAATTACTCGTGGAACGGCAACACGGCCACGCTCAACGGCTTCGGCGTGTCGGTCGCCTACGAATGGTAAGCTGAATCTGTAAAGCGCACCCTACGGTCTCGCTTTCGAGGCCAATATGCGGTGGCCGAGGCGGCAATAAAGACATTTGCGCGGCTCGCAGTATTCGCGCCGCAGCTGTATCAGCGCCTGCGACGCGAATGCGTTGTCGCAGGCAATTCCCGCGTCGGTAAAGACCGCAACGACCGAGTTGTGCTCGGGCTGCAGGCGTTCGAGCAGGTCCACGGCGGCCGCACAGTGGCTGTCGGAGCCGCACTGCAGCCCGTAGGCGTATAGCAGAGGTACGACGGCGTTGATCATCAGGCTGCGCAGCGAGTCGGCGCTCAGAGCCCGCGGAGCACAGGCCGCAGCTCCACCGAATGTATAGTGGTTCACCCAATAGCCCTGCAGCTCGGTCTGCAGCAGCCGGCGCGCGTCGTCCTCGGTGCGGATGTGGGCGAACTGGCGCCCGAACTCGAAGCTGCCGTTGATCAGCGCGGCCAGCAGAGCCACGCGACGGTGCGGAAAGTTTGGGGGCCGCATGCGGGCCATACGCCAGCCCAGCGTGCCGGGCGACGCGATGCCGTACTTGCGGCACATGAATTCATATTCGCGCCTCAGGGCCTCCACGTACGAGCGGTCGCCCTCGTCGGCACACTCGGCGTCGAGGAATCCGGCCTGGCCGAACAGCAGCCCCTCGACCGAAGCCATGTCGCCGCGGTGCTTGAGCATCGCGCGCAGGGGCGTGGCGAAGGCCAGGCGCTCGAAGGCGTCGCTGTTGGTGCTGAAGCCCAGGGCGCGCGCCAGGGTCACATACGCTGCCGACAGCCAGTCGCCCCCGAGCCGCTCGAGGTACCGGCCCACGCGGTCGCTTTTGGCATACAGGCGCTCGTAGCCCAGCGCGGTGACCCAGTCGGTGACGTAGATCGTGTCGATGCGGGACAGCTCGGCCATGCATGGCAGGCGCGAGGGGTCATCCACCAGCGCGTCGTAGCGGGCGCGGTAGTCGGCCGTATATGGCATCACGAAAGTCGGTATCGGGCTGCCGTCGGCGCGGCACACCTGCAGGTCATTCTCGCCAACGACGTGCAGTATCACCGAATCGTAGGCTGCGTCGAGATGGTGGCGGTGGCGGCGCCAGTCGCTCGCACGGACGTGTATCTCGACATTTCCGGCCCACACGCGGCCGTCGATCTCGATCTTGGCGTTGAAGAAGTCGGGGCCGGCGTCGGTGTTAAGCCGCCCCGGATCGATGATCTGGAGGGGCCGGCCGTCGGCCGTACGCATATCGCATGGCTCGCACAGGCGGTGTTGCCACAGATATTGCAGGAGACGTTCGGCTGGCATGATCGGGGAGAGGGTGCGTTCGGCTTAAACGAGGCGGCTGAAGCCGGGCGGAAGCGGACAGGTGAAGTACATGTCGCGCCGGGTGACGGGATGCACGAAGCGGAGGGTCTCGGCGTGGAGCGCCAGCCGGTGAATAGGCGATATGTCGGAGCCGTAGCGGCGGTCGCCCACGATGGGCAGACCCTGCTCGGCAAGATGGACGCGTATCTGGTTCTTGCGGCCGGTCTCGAGCTGCACCTCGAGCAGCGAGTAGCCGCCGCGGGTACGGACGGTGCGGTAGCGCGTCACAGCCAGCTTGCCCTCTGACGGCTTGTCGGTCGAATAGACCTCGTGCGCGGCGTTTTCGGCCAGATAGCTCGTGATGGTGCCCTCGGCGGGATCGGGGCGCCCCTTGACTATGGCCGCGTACTTGCGTTCGAGCACCATATTGTTCCAGTTGTGCTGCATGGCCTCCTTGGCCTCGGCGCTCTTGGCGAAGAGCATCACTCCGGATGTCTGCTGGTCGAGACGGTGGACGATGAAGAGTTTCTGGCGCGGGTCGACGCGCTTGACATACTCGCGCAGCAGGCTGTATGCGGTACCCTCGCGCTTGCTGTCGGTGCCGACCGACAGCAGGCCGTAGCCCTTGTTGACGACGATTATGTCGTCGTCCTCGTACATGATGTGCAGGCGCGGGTTGCGGAAGAGCTGGAACTCGCGCGAGGTGTTGACCCGGACGGTATCACCGGCGCGCAGGGGCAGATCCCAGCAGCGGGTGACATTGCCGTTGACCATAACCTGATTGTGCTTCAGGAAGTCCTTGACGGTGGTGCGCTTGCGGTCGCTCATGGTGGCGAGCAGATAGTCGAGCAGGCGTTCCTGATCGGCCTCCACATTGAAAGTCAGTATATAGTCGGGGCGGAAGCGCGAGCGCTCGGCTCCGGGCTTGGTGGTCAGATGCTTCATGGTCGTTGCCGTGTTATTTCTTGCGGGCGGCGCGGCGCGGCGCGCGGGGCTTTGCCGGCTTCTCGTCCTGAGCCTTGACGATCTCCATGGCCTCCTCCAGGGTCAGCGCGGCGGGGTCTTCGACCGTCTTGGGTATCTTGTAGTTCTTATCGTTGTATGCGATGTAGACTCCGTAGCGGCCGTTGAGGATCTGCAGGCCGGGCTCGGCATCGAAGGTCCTGACCACACGCTGTGCCTCGCGGCTGCGCTTCTCGTTGATGAGCGCGATGGCTTCGTCGAGCGTAACGGCTGCGGGTGCCATATCCTTGGGGATCGACACAAACTTGCCGTCGTGGCGCACATAGGGTCCGAAGCGGCCGATGGCCACAGTCACGTCCTTGCCTTCGTACTCGCCCAGCGAACGCGGGAATTCGAAGAGCTTCAGGGCCTCCTCCAGCGTGATGTCGGACATCGACTGGCCCTTGAGCAGCGAGGCGAACTGCGGCTTCTCGTCGCTGTCGGCGTCGCCGATCTGCACGAGCGGACCGAAGCGGCCGATCTTGACAGACACAGGGCGCCCCTTGTCGTCCTTGCCCAGAATGCGCTCGCCTACCTTGTGCTCGAGGCGCATGTTCATGGCCTCGTCGACGCGCGGGTGGAAACGGTCGTAGAAGGTGCGCATCTCGCCGCTCCATGGCAACTTGCCCTCGGCGATGTCGTCGAACTGTTCCTCGACTCGGGCCGTGAAATTATAGTCGAGAATCTCGGGGAAGTAGCGGGTGAGGAATTCGTTGACCACCACGCCTATGTCGGTGGGAATGAGCTTTCCCTTCTCGGCGCCGGTCATCTCGCTGTGTGTCTCGGAGGTGATGTTGCCGGCCGGGTCGGCATGGAGCACGGTGTAGTCGCGGCGGACGCCCTCGCGCTCGCCGCGCTCGATATATTCGCGGCTCTGGATGGTCGATATGGTAGTCGCGTATGTCGCGGGACGCCCGATACCGAGCTCCTCCATCTTCTTCACGAGTGACCCCTCGGTGTAACGGGGCGGCTGCTGGGTGAAGCGTTCGGTGGCGGTGATGCCCTCGACGGCGAGGGCCTGGCCGGTGGTCAGGCGGGGGAGCAGGCCCGAACCGCCCTCGCGCGAGTCGTTTTCGGCAGCCTCGTTGTAGACGTGCAGGAAGCCGTCGAAGGTGATCACCTCGCCCGTGGCGGTGAAGTGCTCGGGCACCCCGGGTGCCGTGATCTCGACGGTCGTTTTCTCCATTTCGGCGTCGGCCATCTGCGAAGCGATGGTGCGGCGGCGTATCAGCGTGTACAGCTTGCGCTCGCGGTCGCTGGCGTCGGCCGGCACCTCGACGGAGATGTCGGTCGGTCGGATGGCTTCGTGTGCCTCCTGAGCGCCCTTCGACTGCGTGTGATAGTGGCGCGTGTGCAGATAGCGCTCGCCCATGGTGTTCCTGATTTCGGCGGCTATGGCGCCGACGGCCTCTTCCGAAAGGTTAAGCGAGTCGGTACGCATGTATGTGATGTGGCCGCCCTCGTAGAGACGCTGGGCCACCATCATAGTCTGAGCCACGGTGAAGCCGAGCTTGCGCGCGGCCTCCTGCTGCAGAGTCGAGGTGGTGAAGGGCGCGGCGGGGCTCTTGGTCAGCGGGCGCGTGGTGATGTCGCCGACGCGGAAGTCGGCGGCGGCGCACCGCCGGAGCATTTCGCGCGATTCGTCGGCGGAGCCCAGGCGGCGCGACAGGTCAGCGCGGAGCTCGTCGCCGGCATCGGTGCGGAACTGCCCCACGACGCGGAAGTACGGCTCTGCCACGAAGTCCTTGATCTCCTGCTCGCGCTCCACAATCAGCCTCACGGCCACCGACTGCACGCGGCCGGCCGACAGCGCCGGCTTGATCTTGCGCCAGAGCACCGGCGACAGCTCAAAGCCTACGATACGGTCCAGCACGCGGCGTGCCTGCTGAGCGTCGACACGGTTGAGGTCGATGGTGCGCGGATGCTGCAGCGCGTTGAGTATGGCTTTCTTAGTGATTTCGTGGAATACGATGCGCTTGGTCGTGGCCGGGTCGAGACCGAGGACTTCGGCCAGGTGCCAGGCTATGGCCTCACCCTCGCGGTCCTCATCGGAAGCCAGCCACACGGTATCGGCTCCGGCGGCTGCGCGGCGCAGCTCGTCCACGACGGATTTCTTGTCGTCAGGTATCTCGTATATCGGTTCGAAGCCCTTCTCGACGTCGATGCTAAACGTCTTCGACTTCAGGTCGCGGATATGTCCGTAGCTCGACATCACCTTATAGTCGGGACCTAAAAACTTCTCGATCGTCTTGGCTTTGGCGGGAGACTCTACTATTACAAGGTTCTTCATCACATTAATTATACAATTCGAGCGGCAAAATTAGCTAAATTTCGCGAATCTGCCATAATTTGCTGTAAAAACAACAAATCTTATGCCACTTTTGCCACACGGAGGCACGATTTTTTACAGCGCCAGACGGAAGCCGATGCCAGCGGAGGGGATATTCTGATCCTCGCTCATGCGCAGGCTTATGCGGGAATAGCGAGCCAACTGAAGATAGCAACCGCCCCGGTAGACGCGGCTGAGCCCTTCGGCCGGGCCCTGAGGATTTGTCTGCGGCTCCGAGGGATAACCGGCGCGGAACCAGTCCTGCACCCATTCGCTGACATTTCCGCTCATATCGTAGATGCCCAGCTCGTTGGGCTTGTAGCGCGCCGAACCGTAACGCCCGCGCAGTACATTGTCGTCGCAGAGGCCTACTTCGTCGATATTATCCGATCCGGCGTAGAGCGTCGGCTTCTGCTTCACACCGCCGCGGGCCGCGAATTCCCACTCCGCCTCGGTAGGCAGACGGAATTTCTCGCCGGTCAGCGCGTTGAGTTTTTCGATGAATTCCTGCACGTCATCCCACGACACATTCGTCACAGGTCCGCCGGGACAGAAAACGACCGACGGATTGGTCCCCATCACCTTCGTCCAAAGTTTCTGCAGCACCTCGGTCTGGCCTATATAGTAGTCGGAAAGCGTGACATTGTGCGCCGGACTGCAAACGGGATCATCGGTGTGCTGGTCGGGCGTCGCCCCCATCATGAACGTGCCGCCGTCGACGGCTACCATTGTAAACTCTATGCCGCCAACATTGAAAGTGCGGTTTTCGCGGGCCGCACGGCTATCCTGAGCGACTGCCGCAGAGGCGCCGAGCCACATGGCTGCCGCCGTCATTGCTATACTGAAAGTTTTCATGCCCAAAGATATTAATAAATCGCGGCAGTCGCAACATTTTTCGCAAAATATCGCGAAAAACGGCCTGTGAGGTACATATAACGACGAAATAACATTGGTTAATATTTGTTAACGATGTGATAATCAAGCTTAAGATGCAAAAAAGAGCGAAAAAATTTCCTTATTTACAAAATGATTGCTAACTTTGCAGCGCGAAAAATGAATCAATAATTAATAAAAACTTATTATTATGTCAGAAACTGCAAATCGCGTACAGGCTATCATCACCGACAAACTCGGTGTATCGGCTGAGCAGGTTACCCCCGAAGCATCGTTCACCGCCGACCTCGGCGCTGATTCACTCGACACCGTCGAACTGATCATGGACTTCGAAAAGGAATTCGACCTCGAAATTCCCGACGAGGACGCTCAGAGCATCAAGACTGTTGGTGACGCAATCGCCTATATCGAGCAGCACCAGAAATAACTCAGGCTCTCTCGTATGATTTACGATCGATGCGCGACTCCTGCTCGAGCCGCGCTCGATTAATTAATCATCTCACCTCGACCACTCCTCTGCCCACATAAATAACCAATTTCGAAATTAGCACATGGAATTAAAACGTGTTGTAGTGACCGGCATGGGCGCCATTACTCCGATCGGCAACGACGTGGCCTCTACCTGGGACGCCGCCATAAAGGGCGTCAGCGGTGCCGCGCCGATTACCCACTTTGACGCCTCGAAGTTTAAAACCCAGTTTGCCTGCGAAGTGAAGAACTTCAACGGCGAGGAACACTTCGACCGCCGCAAACTCCGCCAGCTCGACCTCTACGCCCAGTACGCTCTGGTGGCTGCCCGCCAGGCCGTCAGCGACGCAGGCCTCGAGGACGAAGGTGCAATCAACAAAAACCGCGTCGGTGTCATCGTCGCTGCCGGTATCGGCGGCCTCCACACCTTCGAGGAAGAAGCCGGATACTATGCCCTCAACGAAGAAAAAGGTCCCAAATACAATCCTTTCTTCATTCCCAAGATGATCGCCGACATCGCATCGGGACATATCTCGATGGAATACGGCTATCACGGCCCCAACTACGGAGTCGTCTCGGCATGTGCTTCGTCTAACAACGCTATCATCGACGCCTTCAACCTCATCCGCCTCGGCAAGGCCGACGCAATGGTCACCGGCGGCGCCGAAGCAGCCATCTATCCCGCAGGCGTAGGCGGCTTCAACTCGATGCACGCCCTGTCGACCCGCAACGACAGCCCCGCCACCGCATCGCGCCCCTTCAGCAAGTCGCGCGACGGATTCGTCATCGGCGAAGGCAGCGTGGTGCTCGTGCTCGAGGAACTTGAGCACGCCCTGGCCCGCGGCGCCAAGATCTACGCCGAAGTGGCAGGCGGCGGCATGTCGGCCGACGCATACCACATCACCGCCACGCATCCCGACGGTCTGGGCGCCATCCTCGCCATGCAGAACGCTCTCGACGACGCAGGCATGAAGCCCGAGGACATCGACTACATCAACGTCCACGGCACCTCGACTCCCGTCGGCGACATCTCCGAAGTCAAGGCCATCGTCAAGCTCTTCGGCGACCACGCCAAGAAGCTCAACATCTCGTCGACCAAGTCGATGACCGGCCACCTGCTCGGCGCTACCGGCGCACTCGAAGCCATGTTCAGCGTCCTGGCTGTCAAGAACGACATCATCCCGCCTACAATCAACCACGAGGAAGGTGACGAGGACGAAGAAATCGACTACAGCCTCAACTTCACGTTCAACAAGGCTCAGGAACGCCCCGTGCGCGCCGCCCTGTCGAACGCATTCGGTTTCGGCGGCCACAACGCCACCGTCATCGTGAAGGAATTCAAGAAATAAGGCTGCGAGGCCTGAAACAACGAGCTCCGGGCCGCTGTCGCGGCACCGGAGCTTATTGTTTATTGACCTGCCGGAGGTCAGCGTATGATCACTTTGTCTTTTCCTATCTCTTTTCAATATCGGCAAGAAGGGCGTCGAGCAGTCGGCGCCGGCGCGGATCGAGAGCGGCGCGGCGCTCGGTCACGGCGGCGAGCCAGTGGCTGTCAGCAGCGGCTACGGGGCGGCCGGCTGCCGCAGTTGCGCGGATCCCGTCGCAGCGGCGTGCGAAGGCGAGCTCGCGGCGGGTGCGCGGCAGTCGATCGTTCGAACGGACGAATGCGTCGAGCAGCGCATAGTTTTCGTCGGAAATGTCCACCTTGCGACGGGTCGAATTGTAGAGCCATCGATAGAGGCTGCCCTCGTCGCTTTCGGCACCTGATGCCTCCTCCTCGTCGGCGGCCATGGGGAAGCGGCCGTTGGCTGCCACAAACCCTCGCAGCAGGGCGAAACGGTCCTCGAACGTAACTTTCGACGACATGCGGCGCCGCGCGGGCGTGAAGCCGACGTACTCGCGGCCGGCCAGGCCGAACGTACCGCGGCCGAAAGGCGTGAAATGTACGGGTACCGACATGCTTACGATGCCCGCCACACTGGCAAGAGTCGTGTCGGGGAAATAGCGGCGGATCTCAGGCATCATCTCACTGATGGACATGGGCGCGGCCGAGCGGCGGAGCAGCATCTCAACACACTGGCAGATGGTGCCGGTGAACACGCCATCCCACGCCGTAAGCACGTAGCGGCCGCTCTTGCCCACGGGCGCTACGGCCGGGCTGTTGTAGATGTAGAGCTTGAACGCTCCGATGCCGGGGAGCTTGATCTGCGGGTGGGAGCGGCCCACCTCATCGTAGAGCTCGCTGAGCGACAGGGCGTGCCCGACGCGCCCGAGGGCGTCCTCGATGGCGGCCGGGATGCTGAAACGGTTGGCCCGCACTCTTATTTTCGTCCCGCTGACCGTCACTCCGTAGGTCCGGCCGATCCGGTCGGTGAACAGCGGGGCGATGCGGCTTACATCGGCAGCAAGGGGCTGGGGACCGCTCTGCGCCCTGATAAAATCGACGATATCGAACTCGGCCGCGCTGTCCGTGACGCGGAAGACGGCCTTGCTGACGGCATAGTATGTGGCCATGACCCTGACACCCGACAGCAGCCGCTTGCGCACCAGGTACGACGTGTCGCTGCCGCTGAGCGACACTATGGTGTAGCTGTCGTCGATGGCCGTGATCATTCCCAGCAGGGCAGCCCGCGATGCCGGCGCCATGGGGCTGCCGAGAAATCGGTCGAACACCGGGCTGTCGTCGCGCAGAAAGTCGTCGTCGAGGCGGCAGCGTATGCTGCTGACGGCGTCGGCAAGCGGGCCCGGGAAGGGGATCCTCTTCATCAGCAGCTGGCGCACGCGCTCGCGCGTAAGTCCCAGATGCGACGCTATCGAAGCCATGTCGGAGGGCGCCTTGGGCGCGCCGTCGATGCGGTAGTGCATGCGGTAGGCCTCGGCGTGGTTTGTGCCCAGATGGCAGATATAACGCGCTATGAGGAAGAAAGGCGACACGTCGGTCCCCTCGGCCGACAGGTCGGCCACACGGCGGCGCTCGTCATCGGTCAGGAAGGGGAAGTCCTCGCCCACGCGCGTCATGTAGTATTCGAGCGACGAAGCCTCGTTCTCGACGAAGTTGGCGGGTTCTGCGACGGCCGCCGCCAGAATCTGCGCCATGTGCTTGAGCAGGCTGCAGATTTCCTCCGAACTGCGCTTGCCGCAGCCGTTGTAGTCGGACAGGCGCATGTGACGGCGCCCTTCGATGTAGGGGCGCATGGCGGCGAACGAGGCGAGCGAGGCGAAGATATTGCGCGAGCGCACCGACATGGCCGCGAAGAGCGCGTCGTAGGCGATCTCGATGCGGCTGCGCACGGCGCGGTTGAGCGAGTCGAAGCCTTCGATGCGCCGGTGGGGAACCACCGCCAGGTCTACGGCCGGCGCATCGGTGTTGAAGTCGAGATGAGGCCAGATACCGGCATCGTGAACCACGCTCTGGAGCTTGACAAGCTCGATGGATGTCTTGCGGCCGCAGTTGCGCATATTGGCGAGATCCGCCTGCGTATATTTCAGCAGGTCACCGATGCGGTCGATGCCGTTGCTGCGGCATACGTTTGCAGCTCGGACGGATATCGAACTGCTCTCCAGAAGAGAGGCAATACTGGTATCTTTAGTTATGTTCATGGATATTGACGTTGGCGGGCTTTACGTCACAAAGATAGCACATTGTAGACAAAATTGCAAAACTTTTTGTAATTTTTCGTGAAATTATGTGATTTTTTCTTTAGTTTGAAGAAAAGTTTGTAATTTTGTCGAAAATTTGGAACAAACTTCGTAAAGCACATGAAAAGAAGCATCATTATGGCCGTGACGGCCGCACTTGCGCTCAGCGCATCGGCCGAAGGCTATCAGGTAAATACATTCAGCGCCAAGCAGGAAGGCATGGGCCACGCCGGCGTGGCCATGAAACTCGGCGCCGAGAGCATCCTGTTCAACCCCGGCGCACTGGCCATGAGCGACAAGACTCTGGAGATATCCGGGGCAGTGTCGGCCATATCGTCGACCGCCTGGGCGACTCACAACGGCACTAAGTACGAAACCGACAACGATATAGCCACGCCGATGAACGTGGCCGCCTCGTTCAGGATCTACGACAACTTCTACGGCGGCATCGCCCTGTTCACACCTTACGGCTCGTCGATCAACTGGGGCGAAAACTGGCCCGGAGCCGTGCTCAACCAGAAAGTGAGCATCAAGGTGTTCACGGTGCAGCCGACCCTGTCGTGGCGCCCGCTGCGCAACCTATCGGTCGGCGCGGGCGTCATGGTGAGCTGGGGTTCGGTCGACCTGAGCAAGGCGCTGATGACCGGAGCTTCGCTCAACCCGCTGCTGAAAGCCCTCGGCATGCCCGACGAGGCCATGTACTCGCCCGACGCCGCTCCGGCATCGGTCAACCTCAAGGGCAGCTCGAAACTGGCTGTAGGCTACAGCCTGGGCGCCCTGTGGGACATCGACAGCCGATGGAGCCTGGGCCTGGCATTCCGCTCTCGCTCGCTGCTGACCGTGAAGAAGGGCAACGCCCGCGTAAGCTACAGCGGCGCCGCCGAAAGCATGCTGTCGCCCGTGCTCGACAATCTGAACCACACAAACTTCCGCGCTTCGCTGCCGTGCCCCTATGTGCTGACTCTGGGCGCCGCCTTCAAACCGGTGGAGAACGTCACCCTGGCGCTTGACCTGCAGCTCAACGGCTGGAAGACATACAAGATGCTGAACATGGAGTTCGACGACCTCCAGGCCTTCGACCAGCATCTGGTGAAGAACTACAAGAACTGCATGACCTATCACCTGGGCGCGCAGTGGGGCGTTACGCGCCGTCTCGACCTGCGCTGCGGCCTGATGATCGACACCAACCCCTGCGACCGCAACCACTACAATCCGGAGACTCCCGGCCAGCTGCGCATCGAACCCTCGGTCGGCTTCTCGTTCCGCCCGATCCGCAATCTGTCGGTCGACTTCGCTTTCATGTACGTGCACGGCTGCGGCACGAAGAACGCCACCGGCGAGTACGAGAACTTCGTCTACAGCATGGCCGGCCAGGTGTCGCCCGCACTGCCGGGAATGCTCGGCATCGAACCGGTCGGCAAGTTCACGGCCGACTACAAGGTCCGCGCCTATATTCCCGCTTTCGGTCTGAGCTACTCGTTCTGAAAACAAAACCGGGGAGCCGGCCGTTAGAATAGGACAGAGTCCTATGAAAGAACAATCCGGCAACCGGCCCGAAAGCCGCCGCAGCCGCCCGGAGCGGTTCGCGGCGTGGCGCAAGCGTTACGTTCCCGACAGCGTGACGCTTATAGTCGTGTCGGGGCTGCTCGGCATCGCGGCGGGGCTGTGCGCCTTCCTGCTGAAATTCCTTATCGGCCATCTGACCGACCTGTTCACAAGCAGGCTCCACTTCGACGGCCCCAACTACGCGCTGCTGGTCATCCCCGCAGCGGGCATAGTGCTGGCGGCCTGCTACCAGCGCTACTGGCTCAGGGACAACCTGATGCACGGCACCGGCCGGCTGATGAATGACCTGCGGGCCCACCGTTACCGCCTGCCCGGGCGCCTGATGTACGCCCCGATGGTGGCCAGCACCGTGACTCTGGGGTTCGGCGGATCGGCCGGAGCCGAAGGTCCGATCGCCTACACGGGAGCGGCCATCGGCAGCAATATCGGACGCGCCCTCGGGCTGCCCGCACCAATGCTGCGCATACTGATCGGCTGCGGCGCCGGAGCGGGCATCGCCGGAATATTCAAGTCGCCGATAGGAGGCGTGCTGTTCACGCTCGAGGTGATGAAAATGCAGCTGAGCACCCTGTCGGTGTTGGCGCTCGTCGGCGCGGCCGTATGCGGGTCGCTCACCTGCTACGTATGCACGGGTTTCACAGCCGACGTCGGCTTCTTCAACACGACTCCGTTCGATCCGGGCTGGCTGCCCTGGATCGCCGGCCTGGGTCTATTCTGCGGTCTGTACTCGATCTACTACTCGGCCGTGACCGACAGCATGAAGCGCTGGTTCGGACGCCTGCGCAATCCGTGGGTGATGAACCTGGCGGGCGGTCTGATCCTGAGCGCGTGCGTGTTCATGTTTCCGATCCTCTACGGCGAAGGCTATTCGACTGTAACCCGCGTGGTCAACGGCGATTTCGGCGGCCTGCTCGGCGGCAGCATGCTGGCCGGCCTCGGCGGCGACGCACCGGCGCTCACGCTGCTGATGACGGCCGTACTGGCGCTTAAATGCTGGGCGACCGTGTCGTCGAACAGCGCCGGAGGCGTGGCCGGCGACTTCGCGCCGACGATCTTCGCCGGCGCCATCGCCGGATTCGTCTACGCCACGGCCATGAACATGCTCTTCGGCGCCCAGCTGCCCGTAGGCATCTTCGCGCTGCTGGGTACTGCCGGCGTATTCTCGGGCGCCATCCACGCGCCGCTGATGGCCATGTTTCTGACCGCTGAGATGGCCGACGGCTACGGATATTTCCTGGGACTGGCGGTCAGTGCCGCGGTATCATACCTGACCGTAAAACTGATCAGGCCCGGATCGGTCTATTCGACCGTCGAGCACGACGATATACGTGCTCTGCTCCATCTCGGAAGCCGTCAGCCGAAATAAGCCGGGGCCAGCCGCCGGAAGCCGGTGCGCGTCAGCTGCCACAGCTGCCGGTAAGCGAGTGCCACGGCTATGCAGGCCGCAAGATACAGAGCCATCTGCACCATAGAATGCTCCCGCGGAAACGCCAGGAAGAACCACTGGCGCACGACCGGATGGGCCGCAAACAGGAAGGGGCTCAGCTGTCCGAGCCATATCCAGAGGTCGCGCCACAGCGGCACGAGCACTGAAAGCCGGCCGACAGCCACAGCTATGAACACAGCGGCGAGCAGCGACAGCTGCCAAGCACGTTCATTGAGCATCGCAGACACGAACACAAGCGCGCTCAGCGACGTAACCGCCACGGCCAGCGACAGCGGCACCGGCCGCGAGCGGCCGTAGACGACGCCAAGTACCAGTACCATCACCCACCCTGCGGAGTTGTGGCGGAGCCATGCAAGATCAGCGTAGCTGTGCGACAGAAGCGCCTGCGACACAAGCGACACAGCCACAGCCACAGCCATCCACCAGGATGGCCGGCGGTAAATCAGCAGCGCGTAGATGACGTAAAACTGCATCGTCAGGCCGAAATACCAGTAGACGCCCGGCGACGGAGGCACCAGAGGCAGCAGCACGTCGGGCAGCATGGTGAGCTGGAGCGCTTCGTTCCAGAACAGGCTTAAACTTACTCCTTTGCCGCCCGCAAGCGCCGCTATGGCTATCGTAGCGGTCATGAGCACGACTCCGGGCAGCATCAGATAGAAGAGCTTGAGGAAACTGTCGCCGAGAAACCGACGGGGAGCCAGCGGGGCCCCTCCGCGCTCGTATTTCATGACAAGGCCGTAACCCGTCAGGAACATGAACACCGGTACGCCGTACCACCCGGCGAACGACAGCACGTCGGCAACCAGATGCCGTGAGACAGCCAGGGCATGCACAAAGGCGTCGGAATGGCGCTGCAGGTACCAGAATTCGTTCTCGTCGGGCGTGCCCGGCAGCATGTGGCAGTAGTTGTGCAGGACTATGGCCACGATGGCCATGCCGCGCATGACGGCGCAGCAGTCGCGGCTCAGTGATATGTCGGTAAATCGGCTCATTCGGCGTGCGGACCAGTGTTACGGCGTGCAAAGTTAGCACAAATTCAGAAACCTGGCGGCACATCGGGCGCCAAATACGACAAATACAGCGTAAATTGCACCTAAAACGGGCGAAAATTTGTAACTTTGCGGCGTGAAGCCTCTGAGTGTGTTGAAAAGCGTCATGTGCGGAGCCGCCGCCACCGTGATGGTGTGCTGCAGCTCGGTGAAGCACGTGCCCGAGGGCGAGATGCTGCTCGACAAGGTCTCGATCGAAGTCGACGGTGACCGCCGGGTAACCTCCGAGGAGCTGATCAACTTCCTGCGCCAGCAGCCCAACCACAAGGTTCTGGGCTTCGCGAAGCTGCAGCTGGCCACGTACTCGCTGTCGGGCAGCGACACCACCAAGTGGTACAACCGCTGGCTGCGCCGCCTGGGGCAGCCCCCCGTGATCTACGACGCCGACCTGACCGACGCCTCGCGCCGCCAGCTGCGCCAGGCTCTGATCAACCGCGGCTATATGGGCGCCACCGTCGAGGTCGACACTGTGCTCGACCGCGCCGCGCGCCGCGCCGACGTCACCTACCGCATCACCACCGGCGAGCCGCACACAGTCAGATCGCTGGCCTACAATATCGAGGACTCTGTCGTGCGCGACATCATCATGGCCGACTCGGCCCTGGTCGACATAGTACCGGGAATGCCCTTCGACCGCGCCCGTCTCGACGAGGTACGCGGCACCATCACCCGCCGCCTGCGCGACGAGGGCTACTACGGCTTCAGCCGCGAGTTCATCACCTTCACGGCCGACACCGCCCGCGGATCGAAAGAGATAGCCCTGACACTGAACCTGCGCGCCCCCGGCCTGAGGGCCGACATCGGCGCCGGGGCCGAGACGCCCGACGACGTCCGCCACCACATGTACATGGTGCGCTCGGTGACCTTCATCACCGAGGAAGCCCTGACCGCCGAGGCCGCCGAACGCGACACCGTGCGCTACCGCGGCATGGACATCGTCTACGGCCCCGACCGCTACATACGCCCCTCGGCGCTCTACGACATGTGCTTCATAGAACCCGGCCGGCACTACAGCGCCAGCGACGTCGACCGCACGTACGCCGCCCTGTCGCGACTGAGCATCCTGAAATTCATCAGCATCGAGATGGAGCCTGCCGGCCACCTCGGCCCCGACACCGAGCTGCTCGACGCTGTCATCAACATTTCGCGCAACCGCAAGCAGGGCATCACCCTCGAGCTCGAAGGAACCAACTCCGAAGGCGACTTCGGCTTCGGCATCGGAGCCACTTACCAGAACCGAAACCTTACACACCGCTCCGACATGCTCACCGTGAAGTTCCGCACGAGCTACGAGAGCATATCGGGCAACTTCGACGGCCTGATCAACAACCGCTTCACCGAATACGCCGGCGAGGTAGGCATGACCTATCCGAAGTTTCTGCTCCCCTTCGCCTCGCGCGCCTTCAAGAAGCGCATGCAGGCCACCACGGAGTTCGCCCTGTCGTTCAACTACCAGGAGCGGCCCGAATACACCCGCATCATCGGAGGCGCCGCCTGGCGCTGGAAGTGGAACAACCGCTGGCGCGACTATATGCGCCGCCACACGTTCGACCTGATTGACGTGAACCTGGTGCGGCTGCCGCGCTCGACCATCGACTTCATCGACGAGATAGCGCCTACCAACCCCCTGCTGCGCTACTCCTACGAGGACCACTTCATCATGCGCATGGGCTACACCTACTACCACACCAACCGCCGCATACCGACGGCCGAGGTCAACGCCTTCGCCATGCAGCCGCAGGTCAACACCCTGCGTGTGAGTGTCGAGAGCGCGGGCAACCTGCTCTACGGCCTCTCGAACATCTTCTCCAGGCATCACCGCGACGGCGTCTACAAGATTTTCGGCATACAATACTCGCAGTACGTCAAGGGCGAGTTCGACTACACGCTGACGCGCAACTTCAACTCACGCAACGCGCTCGCCTTCCACGTCGGCTTCGGCATCGCCTACCCATACGGCAACTCGTCGATGGTGCCCTTCGAGAAGCGCTTCTACGCCGGAGGCGCCAACGGCGTGCGCGGATGGGGCGTCCGCACCCTCGGCCCCGGCTGCTACGACGCCCGCAACTCGGTCACCGACTTCATCAACCAGTGCGGCGACATCAATCTGATCCTGTCGATGGAATACCGCGCCAAGCTATTCTGGGTATTCGAGGGCGCGCTGTTCATCGACGGCGGCAACATATGGACCATCCGCGACTACCCCAACCAGCCGGGCGGCATGTTCAAGTTCAATAAGTTCTACAAGCAGCTGGCTGCGTCGTACGGCGTAGGCCTGCGCATGGACTTCACATACTTCCTGCTGCGTTTCGACCTGGGCCTGAAGGCCCACAACCCGGCCATGAACCAGGAGCCCTGGCCGCTGCTGCACCCCAAGTGGAGCCGCGACGCCAACTTCCACTTCTCCGTCGGATACCCGTTCTAAAAAACTTCGTACGATATGAAACAGCTCGCAATATTCGACCTCGACGGAACCCTGCTCAACACAATCGAAGATCTGGGTCACGCCTGCAACCATGCCCTTAAGGCCAACGGCTACCAGACCCACCCGACCGAAGCCTATCCGGCCATGGTCGGCAACGGCGTGCGGCGCCTCATCGAGCGCGCCCTGCCCGCCGAGGACCGCACCCCCGATACCGTCGACCGCCTGCTTGTCGACTTCCGCGCCTATTACGACGAACATCTGTGGGACTGCTCGCGCCCCTACCCCGGCATCGAGAACGTGCTCCGCGAGCTCCGTGAGCGCGGCGTCGACCTGGCCGTAGCGTCGAACAAGTACGAGAGCGCCGTCCGGCGGCTCATCGGACATTTCTTCCCCGAGACGGCCTTTGCCGCCGTATGCGGCAACACCGAAGGCGTCCCCGTCAAGCCCGATCCGTCGATCGTCTTCCGCATCCTCACGGAGCGGCCCACGCCCAAGGACGACGTGATCTACTGCGGCGACTCGGCCGTCGACATGGAGACGGCACGGCGTGCCGGAGTCGAGTCGGTCGGAGTCACCTGGGGATTCCGGCCCGTCCGCGAACTCACCGGCGCCTACGCCGACCACATCATCACCGACCCCGCCGAGCTCCTCGACCTCCTCGACCGTCCCGCCTGATCCCTTAGGCCAAAAAAACGGGCGGAAAGCAAAAAAAATTATAAAAAGGGAGGGCAGATGCATGAAATCCGACGGGATTTGATTAACTTTGCAACAATAATATTGTGTTTATATGTCAACAAAACCTTATGATTTCCTGATTGTGGGCAGCGGCCTCTACGGCGCGACCTTTGCCCACAAAGCGACCCGTAACGGCCTGCGCTGTCTGGTAATCGACAGGCGCCCCGTAGCGGGAGGCAATGTATACTGCGAAAAAATCGCCGACGTGAACATCCACGCCTACGGTCCGCACATCTTCCGCACCTCCGACAAGGCCATCTGGGACTTTGTCAACTCGCTGGTGCCGATGGAGCCGTACATCCACAAGGCCATGTCGCTCGGCGCCGACGGCGTCTACCGCAACCTGCCCTTCAACATGAACACTTTCCAGGAGCTGTGGGGGGTGACTACGGCCGAGGACGCCAAGGCCATGCTCGACAAGCAGCGCGCCGACGCACCCGAGAACCCGCTCAACCTCGAAGACCAGGCTATCGCCATGGTGGGCCGCGACCTCTACGAGCTGATGGTAAAGCGCTACAACGAGAAGCTCTGGGGCCGTCCGTGCGCCAACCTGCCCTCGTTCCTGATCAAGCGCATCCCCCTGCGCTTCACCTACGACAACAATTACTTCGACGACAAGTACACCGGCGTGCCTGTCGGCGGCTACAATAAGCTCATCGAGAAACTGCTCGAGGGCTCGGAGGTGCGCCTCGGCGTAGACTTCTTCTCCGACCGCGAGGGACTCTCGGATCTGGCCCGCCACGTCATCTTCACCGGCAAGGTCGACGAATTCTTCGACTACCGCTTCGGCCGCCTCGACTACCGCACCCTGCGCTTCGAGCATGAGGTTCTCGACACCCCGAAGGCCCAGCCCTGCGCCGTGATCACCGACAATACAAAGGAGAACGACTACGTGCGCATCTGCGAACACAAGCACTTCGACCCCGAGGCTGCAGACCTGCCCACTACGGTCGTCACTCGCGAATACTCGGTCGAGTACACCGACGGCATGGAAGCGCTCTACCCAGTCAACGACGTGCGCAACACCGCCATCTACGCCCGCTACCACGACCTTGCCAACCGCGAGCCCGGCGTCACTTTCGGCGGCCGCCTGGCCGAATACCGCTACTACGACATGGCGCCCGTAATGGCCAAGGCGCTTCACGATTTCGAGGACCTGATGATACACCTGCAATGAGCGACGACGCACCGCAGCCTGTCAGCACCGCCGGCGAGCCGGTCACCGAGCGCCGCGCTCCGCGCAAGCCGTGGATCGCCCGCTACCTGACGTGGCCCACGCTGCTGTGCCTGGCTGTGGTGGCCTACCTGCTGTTCGTGGGCGACAATTCGGTCAGCCGCCGCGTCGCCTACGAGCAGGTGATCGACAGCCTGAGCCAGTGCCTGGCCGCACAGAACGACTCGCTCGCCTACTACCGCGACATGAACCGGCGTCTGAGCCATGACCCGGCGCTGATGGAGCAGGTGGTCCGCGAGCAATACAACATGAACCGCCACAACGAAGACGTCTTCGTTGTCGAACGACAAGGACAAGACCAATGACTCAACCAACCACACCGACAGGGCGCCGCGCAGCCCTGTGCTCGCTGGGCGGCTCGCTGGGGCTGCTGCTGATCGCCGTGGCCGTGATGCTGCCTCTGATTCAGGGCGGCTTCGAAAAGGCCGCCGCCTTCGACTGGATCTACACAGCCGGCGCGGCCGTATGCCTGATCTCCACCGTCTTCACTCCCCGTCTGCCAAAAAGCGAGCCGCTGAGCCGCCGCCGCTGGCAGCGCATCGAAGGCTGGAGCTCGATCATCTTCTGCGCCGCGGCCGCGATGCTGTTCGTGCCCTCGACCACTTTCCGCGACTGGCTCGCATTCACCCTGGCCGGCGCCGTGATCCGCATCATCTGCTTCTTCCGCTCCTTCCGGCCCTATAAATGAACGGCCCGAAGCCCGCATTATATTTTTTAACAAAAAAAATCATAACATACGCCGAGGCAAAGGCGTTTAATTACGGAAAAATTTCGTAAATTTGCCGTCGAAAAAGCACAGCAGCCCGCAATGGCGGGCCGACGCACACCTAAACGAAAGTTATTCAACCAAATAAATTTAAGTTTTACAGTTATGACAAAAATCGGTATTAATGGTTTTGGCCGCATCGGACGCTTCGTTTTCCGTGCCTCAACCAAGCGCGATGACATCGAAGTAGTTGCCATCAACGACCTTCTCCCTGTTGACTACATGGCTTACATGCTCAAGTATGACACCATGCACGGCCACTTCGAAGGCACCGTAGACTTTGACCTCGAGAAGAGCGAACTCATCGTCAACGGCAAGCACATCCGCGTGACCGCATGCCGCGACCCGAAAGAAATCAACTGGGGCGCTGTAGGCGCAGAATACGTCGTTGAATCGACCGGTCTGTTCCTGACCAAGGAAAAAGCTCAGGGCCACATCGACGCCGGCGCCAAGTACGTGGTTATGTCGGCTCCCTCGAAGGACGACACCCCCATGTTCGTATGCGGTGTGAACGCCGATACATACGTCAAGGGCACCCAGTTCGTTTCGAACGCTTCCTGCACCACCAACTGCCTCGCACCCATCGCCAAGGTTCTGAACGACAAGTTCGGCATCGTCACCGGCCTGATGACTACCGTTCACTCGACCACTGCCACCCAGAAGACCGTCGACGGCCCGTCGATGAAGGACTGGCGCGGCGGCCGTGCCGCTTCCGGCAACATCATCCCCTCGAGCACCGGCGCTGCCAAGGCTGTAGGCAAGGTTATCCCCACCCTCAACGGCAAGCTCACCGGCATCTCGATGCGTGTCCCCACCCTCGACGTTTCGGTTGTCGACCTGACCGTCAACCTCGAGAAAGGCGCTACCAAGGAAGAAATCTGCGCTGCCATGAAGGAAGCCGCTGAAGGCGAACTCAAGGGCGTTCTGGGCTACACCGAAGACGCAGTTGTTTCGAGCGACTTCCTCGGCGACACCCGCACTTCGATCTTCGACGCAAACGCCGGTGTATATCTGACCCCGAACTTCGTAAAGGTCGTTTCGTGGTACGACAACGAAATCGGCTACTCGAACAAGGTGCTCGACCTGATCGCCACCATGGTGAAGATCAACGGCTAATCACCCTCCGACCGACACATAAAGCCCGCCCCGACCGGCGGGCTTTTTTAGTGCCCGCTCCGGTGATCCGGATCATAAATCATATAATTTTTATAAGTCTTATAAATCATATAAATAACATTTTTCGTAACTTTGTGGCTGAGCGGCAATAAGCCGCGCTGAATCGCTATGAAAAGACTTCTGTACGCGCTGATGACGGTGCTGGCGGCTATAGCCGGCAGCTGCGGCGGCCACAGCGACAAATTCGTCATAAAAGGCTCCATCGAGGGCAAGCCGTCGACCAACATCCGCGTGATATACTTCACGGGAGGCAACGTCGCTACGGGCATCACCGTGGCCAACGAGGGCAGCTTCGCCTTCGAGGGGTATTCCGACGACGACGCACTGATCGAAATCTACGACAACGAATACCGCCTGCTGGGGCGCACCGTGGCCCGCAACGGCGACGACCTCGAGCTGCATCTCAACCCCGGCGATCCGAACGCGCTCACGGCAAAGGGCAACGCCACGGCCGAGCGCTGGACGCAGTTCCTGAAGTATAACGCCAAGGCTGCCGACCGACATGCAGCCGTCACCGCCTACGTCACCGCACACCGCGACGATCCGCTCGCAGCCCTGCTTGTGATGACCGAGATCGACGCCTCCGGGCCGGCCGCCGAGCTCGCCGACTCGCTGCTGTCGCTGATCGCGCCCGAAGCGCGCGCCGCCGGCGTCACCGCAGGTTTCAACGCGCTGGTCGACCGCGTCAGCTCGACCACATCCCACGCCCCTGTCGCAGCCATCAACTACATCGCCCCCGGAGGGCGCCGGCGCCTGTTCAAGCCTTCGGGCGCGCGGCTCAACCTCATAGCCGTCACAGGCCACTACAAGGGCCGCGACAGCGTCGTGAAGGTGCTCCGCGACATTCCCGCCCGCAAGGGGCTCGAGGTGATCGAACTCTCGGCCGACCAGGACACAATAGTCTGGAGCCGCGACGTGCGCCTCGACTCGGCCCGCTGGACCCACGGATGGGTCGCAGGCTCCGTGTCGGGTGTGGCCCTGCAGCGCCTCGGCATCCCCTCGATTCCCTATTTCATAGTGACCGACTCGGCCGGTACGCAGCTTTGGCGAGGCCGCTCCGCAAGCGAGGCCGCCCGGTTCGTCAAAAATTCCAAGGACTGACATGCTCGTAAAGACCTACAGCGGAGCCGTCATAGGCATCGACGCCCTGACGGTGACCATCGAGGTGTCGGTCAGCCGCGGCGTGCAGTTCTGCATCGTCGGGCTGCCCGACACGGCCGTCAAGGAGAGCCATCAGCGCGTCCTGTCGGCCATCCAGCAGACAGGCTTCGTGCTGCCGCGCTCGGGCGTGGTGGTGAACATGGCCCCGGCCGATATCAAGAAGGAGGGTGCGGCCTACGACCTGCCCATAGCCGTCGCGCTGATGACCGGTGCTCAGGTCATACAAACGGCCGAACTTGACAAATACATGCTGCTGGGCGAGCTGTCGCTCGACGGCACGCTGCGGCCCGTCAACGGCGTGCTGCCTATGGCCATCGAGGCGCGCCGCCAGGGCTTCCGCGGCATCATAGTGCCGGCGGAGAACGCCACCGAGGCCGCCGTGGTCAACAATCTCGACGTCTACGGCCTGCACTCGCTGCGCGAGGTGGTCGACTTCCTCACCGGCGCCTCCGCACCCGAGCCGACGCAGTTCGACACCCGCGCCGAATTCGCCCGCTCGCTCGAGCAGTTCGACTTCGATTTCAGCGAGGTCAAGGGCCAGGAAGGCGTCAAGCGTGCTTTCGAGGTGGCCTGCGCCGGCGGCCACAACATCCTACTGGTCGGCCCTCCCGGCTCGGGCAAGTCGATGCTGTCGAAGCGTCTGCCGTCGATCATGCCGCCGCTGACCCTCGCCGAGGCCCTCGAGACCACCAAAATCCACTCCGTGGCCGGCAAGCTCAAGAGCGGCTCGAAGCTGATGACGCGGCGCCCCTTCCGCTCGCCCCATCACACCATATCGCCCGTGGCCATCGTGGGCGGTGGAGCCAACCCCATGCCCGGCGAGATCTCGCTGGCCCACAACGGCATACTGTTCATGGACGAGTTCCCGGAATTTCCGCGCACCGTACTCGAGGTGCTCCGCCAGCCGCTCGAAGACCGCCACATCACCATCTCGCGCGCCCGCTATTCGGTCGAATACCCCGCCGGATTCATGCTCGTGGCGTCGATGAATCCCTGCCCCTGCGGCTACTACAACCATCCGACCAAGGAATGCACCTGCCCGCCCGGAGCCGTGGCCAAATACCTGGGCCGCATCTCCGGCCCGCTGCTCGACCGCATCGACATACAGATCGAGATACAGCCCGTGCCGTTCGAGAAGCTCTCGGCCCAGAGCGCCGGCGAGAGCAGCGCCGCCATCCGCGAGCGCGTCATCCGCGCCCGCAACATCCAGTCGGAGCGCTTCGCCGGCGAACCAGAAGTCCACACCAACGCGCAGATGAACACCCGCCTCATCACCCGCTGGTGCCGGCTCGACAAAGCCTCAATGGACATGCTGCGCCACGCCATGACCAAGTACGACATGAGCGCCCGCGCCTACGACCGCATCCTCAAGGTCGCCCGCACCATCGCCGACCTCGCCGGCTCTCCCGACATCACCGTCGACCACATCTGCGAAGCCATCTCCTACCGCAACCTCGACCGCTCCTCCTGGGGCACCAAAACCCTCTCGCTCTAACCGGGAACGCCCATTCGATGTACCTTAAACCAACACCGACCTATGGCAAAGAAAATATTCAAATACATCGGACTTACTGTTTTGGCCGGGATGCTGTGGGGCTTTAAAGATTACATTCTGGAGGGCTGTATTATGATGATTTTAATACCGGCCAGAATATTCATGTCTTTTGGGACCACGGAAGACTTTGGCAACGGCTATGTTCTATTCACAGATGAAGGTGTTTTATGCGGCCAGAAGGATGACCTTAGAATCTACATACCATGGAAAGTTGAAAAATATGAATCAAATCATCGTTTTATAGTTGCCAGACAACACCCTGGTACTTATGATACTTTCGAAGAGCATATAATTTACCCATCCGGACGGGATACGACTTATTATTGGATTATCGACAAGGATAATGACCGGATTTACGGGCCGGTATTGTACAGCCGCTTCAGGCAGTTGGGCGATTCGCTCGACATCAGACTCAAAATGGCTCAGCCCGATGTTGAACTGACATTTCCCGAACAATTGTCAAACCTGTTTTTATACCCTCACGGCGAACGTATACCAATATGGTAAAAGTTGTGGCAGAAATGATTCGTGAGCATATATGGATGAACCTGAAAAATTGATAGTTATGGAAATAGCTGCTGAAAGGGAGAGGATCGGGCACAGGGCGGGGTTGGTGGCGCTGACGCCGGTGGCGGTGTTCCTGCTGAGCTATGTGGCTGTGTCGCTGGCGATCGGCGATTTCTACAAGATGCCGATAGCGGTGTCGCTGGTGCTGGCGTCGGTGTGGGGCATCATCATCTGCCGCGGGCGGTCGCTGCACGAGCGCATCGAGACGTTCTCGCGCGCCGCCGGCCACAGCAACATCCTGTACATGATATGGGTGTTCATCCTGGCGGGCGCGTTCGCGTCGCTGGCCCAGGAGATCGGGGCCGTGGAGGCGACGGTGAACCTGACGCTGAGCATCTTCCCGGGCGAATACATCGTGCCGGTGCTGTTCTTCGCGGCGTGCTTCATATCGCTGTCGATCGGCACGTCCGTAGGCACGGTGGTGGCACTGACGCCGCTCGCGGTCGAGATAGCCAATGCGGCCGGAGCGTCGACGGCCTTCTACGTGGCCGTGGTGCTCGGCGGCGCCTTCTTCGGCGACAACCTATCGTTCATCTCCGACACGACGATCGCGGCGACGCGGTCGCAGAACGTATCGATGCGCGACAAATTCCGCGCCAACCTGTGGATAGCCGTGCCGGCGGCGCTTGTGACCATGGCGGCATACATCGTCATAGGCCAGAATGCGCCGCAAATGGCCGTAGAACGCACGGCCGACGGCTGGCTGATCATTCCCTACCTCGTGGTGCTGGCGACGGCCATAGCTGGCGTGAACGTAACGGTGGTGCTGTCGCTCGGCATCGTCGCAGCGACCGTACTGGGCCTCGTGCGCGGCGCCGGCATCCTCGAGATGGCGCGCTTCGCCGGCGCGGGCATCGACTCGATGGGCAATCTGATCATCATCACCCTGCTGGCCGCGGGCATGCTGGGGCTGATCAAGGCCTGCGGCGGCATCCGCTACCTGCTGCAGATCATGACGCGCCACATTTCGGGCAGCCGCGGCGCCCAGGCCGTGATCGTGGCGCTCGTGGGGCTGGTGAACCTGTGCACGGCCAACAATACCGTGGCGATCATCACCTCGGGCCCGATCGCACGCGACATCGCCGACCGCTATGGCGTCGACCGCCGCAAGAGCGCGTCGCTGCTCGACTCGGCCTCGTGCGTGGTGCAGTGTCTGATTCCCTACGGCGCGCAGACGCTGCTGGCCACGTCGCTGGCCGGCCTGTCGCCCGCCGCCCCGTGGCCCTATCTCTACTATCCCTGGGCACTGATGGCCGCCATTGCCGTCTCCATCGTCATCAAACGCAAAAGAAAATATCTAAAACCATGAAACTGCAGTTACCGCCCCGCGGCGACGGACGCCGGATGAGCGTCACAAGCCGCCGACTCACCATAATCGGCGCCAACGGCGCCGGCAAATCGCGCTTCGCCGCCTCGATGGCGGCGCTCGCCGGCGACCGCGCCTTCAGCATGTCGGCCCTCGCGGCCATCTACAGCGACCGCGAGGATCCGTCGCCCGGTTCGGTCGATTCGCTTTACCACGAGGCCGTGGCGCGCTCGCCGCTGATCCGTGAGGGCATTCGCGGAGGATTCGAGCGACTGACGGCCCTGCTGGTCAACGAGACCGCGCTCGAACTGCTGGCCGAGCGTCTCGCGGGCGACCGAACCGACGGCCGGCCGACGCGCCTGCAGCGGCTGTTCGACAACTGGCAGGCGATTTTTCCGGGCAACACCATGCTGCTCGTCTGCGGACGGCTGCTGATCGACGGAGCCGACGGCAATTCATACCCAGCCAACAGGCTGTCGGCGGGCGAAAAGGCAGTCCTCTACACCCTCGGAGCCGCTCTTGTGGCACCTCAGGGGGCCGTGATATTTGTCGACGCGCCGGAGATGTTCCTGCACCAGTCGGTGATAGGGCCGCTATGGGACCGCGTGGAGCGGCTGCGGCCCGACTGTACGTTTGTGTACACGACACACGATCTTGGATTCGCGGCCTCGCGGGCCTCGGGCGACATACTGTGGGTGAAGAGCTGCGACCCCGGCGCCGGGACGTGGGAATATGAGCTGCTGCCCGAGGCAGCGGGCATACCCGAGGACGTGTACATGGCAATCCTCGGCGAGCGCAAGCCGGTGCTGTTCATCGAAGGGGACGCCCGCCACAGCTACGACTCGCGTCTGTATCCGCTTGTATTTCCGGAATTTACGGTAAAGCCACTTGGCAGTTGCGACCGCGTCATCGAGGCCACGCGGTCATTCAACTCACTGCGGGGATTCCACGACCTGGACGCCCGCGGCATCGTCGACCGCGACCGGCGCGCCGACAATGAGGTCGAATATCTGCGCGGGCGCCGCATTCTGGTACCTGACGTGGCCGAGATTGAGAACATGTTCATGCTCGAAGCCGTGGTACGCACCGTGGCGGCAGCCAACGGCCGCGACCCTCAGGCAGCGTTCGGGCGTGTGCGCAAAAATCTGCTGTCGCTCTTCCGCGGCAACATCGAGCGGCAGGCGCTCGAGCATACGCGGCACCGCATCAAGCACGAGGTGACACGCCGCGTCGACGGGCGTTTTGACGGCATCGAGGCGCTCGAACGCCACATATCCGAGCTGATGCTTACGGTGAACCCGCGCGGCGTCTATGAGGGGATTCTGGGACAATTCAGAGGGTATCTCGACGGGGGCGACTACGCATCGGTTCTGAAAGTTTTCAACCACAAGTCGATGCTGGCCGAAACGCATGTGTCGGAAATCACAGGTGCCGGCGGCGACGACAAGCGCCGTTACATAGAGACGGTACTCGAGATGCTGCGGCAGACGGACACGGCCGAGGCGTGCGCCATCCGCAGCGCCATCCGCGGGGCGTTCAGGCTGGAGCCCGAGCGCCAGACGTCGCGAAAATGCTGAATTACTGAGGATTGCGCGAATCAATAAGGATCGTGACCGGCCCGTCATTGACAAGCGACACCTGCATGTCAGCGCCGAAGACACCCGCGAGCGTCGGACGTCCGAGCAGCCGCGAGGTCTCGTCGATAAACATCTGATAGAGTCGCGTGGCCAGCTCATGGCCGGCTGCGCGAATGTAGCTGGGACGGTTGCCCTTGCGCGTCGATGCCAGGAGGGTGAACTGGCTGACTGCCAGAACATCACCGCCGATATCTGCCACCGAACGGTTCATCACGCCGCGGTCGTCGTCGAAGATGCGGAGCGCCACGGCTTTCGCCGCAAGATATCGGCAGTCGGCCTCAGTATCAGCCTGCTCGACCCCGACCAATATCAGAAGTCCATGACCGATAGCGGAAACCGTGTGTCCGCCGATGGTGACGGACGCCTCTCTGACACGCTGAATTACCAATCGCATAATCTGTTAGAGTATATTATCGAAGTTATTGGAATTTTGGAGTGCGGCGACGATGAGGCGGCCCTTTGCCGGGCCGACGAGGGCGGCAATGTCGGCTTCGGAAGCCTCGCGTATGCGCTTGACGCTGCGGAAATGCGACAGCAGGGCCGTGCGGGTCTTCTCGCCGATACCTTTGATTGCGTCGAGCTCGCTGGTGATGGCGCTTTTACTCCGCTGATTGCGGTGATGCGTTATGCCGAAGCGGTGGGCCTCGTCGCGCAGGTGCTGCACCACACGCAGCGACTCGCTGTTCTTGTCGATGTACAGCGGCACGCTGTCGCCGGGGAAATAGATTTCCTCGAGCCGTTTGGCTATGCCGACTACAGAAATCTTGCCTCGCAGACCGATACTGTCGAGGGCCTCGACGGCAGCGCTGAGCTGTCCCTTGCCGCCGTCGACGACTATGAGCTGCGGCAGTTCCTGTCCCTCTTCCATAAGACGTGTATAGCGGCGGGTGAGGACCTCGCGCATGGATGCGAAATCGTCGGGGCCTACGACAGTCTTGATGTTGAAATGCCGGTAATCGCGCTTCGACGGTTTGGCGTCCTTGAACACCACGCACGAAGCTACCGGATTGCTGCCCTGAATATTAGAATTATCGAAGCACTCGATATGCCGGGGCAGCTCCGGCAGACGGAAGTCGGCCTTGATGCGTTCGAGAGTCTTGGCTGTGCGCTCCTCGGGATTATGCTTGGCCATGTGCTTTAGGTCGTCGATACGGTTCTGCCGGGCGTTGCGCTGCGACACTTCGAGCAGCTTGACCTTGTCGCCGCGGCGCGGCACGGTGAAGGTGACGTCGGGCATCTCGACATCCGGCACAGAGGCTACGACAACCTCGTCGAATCCGACACCGAGCGTAGCCTTGATCTCGGCCATGGCATATGCGAGCAGATCGCCCTGCGACTCGTCGAGCGAGCGCCTGTAGCGCAGCGTGACGCTGCGGACAACAGCACCGTGGCGCACGTGCATGTAATTGATGTAAACGTCCGAATCGCCGCTCTGGTCGTCGATGCCGAATACGTCGAGGTCGCCTATCGTCTGGCTGACAATGACGCTTCGCGACTGATAATTCTCGAGCAGACGATAGCGGTCCTTTACCTCCTGAGCCTCCTCGAACCGCAGTTCGGCAGCCAGCCTGGCCATCTCTTCCCTCAAGTAAGTCATAAGTTCGGCCGTGTCGCCGCGCAGAATCTGCTTTATGTGCTCGATGTCGCGGCGGTAGTCCTGAGGCGAGACGAGACCGGTACAGCAACCCTTGCAACGCTTGATGTGATACTGCAGGCACAGGCGTCCGGACCCCTTCGCAACGGTATCCTCAGTGATGGGAATGCGGCATGTACGGAGCGGGTAGAGTTCGCGCAAAAGCTCGATGACGGTGCGTGCCACGGCAGTATTGGTGTACGGGCCGAAGTATTTCGAACCGTCGCGGACGTGCTGACGGGTCATGAACACGCGCGGATAAAGCTCGTTAGTGACCACGATCCAGGGGTACGACTTGTCGTCCTTGAGCAGCACATTGTAGCGTGGCTTATACTCCTTGATCATGGAGTTCTCCAGATTCAAGGCATCCTGCTCGGTGGGCACGACAATATATTTCATGTCGGCTATATTGCGCACGAGCAGGTTGGTACGAAGTACGTCGTGCGTGCGGTTGAAATACGACGAAACGCGGCGCTTGAGGTTCTTGGCCTTGCCGACATATATCACTGTACCGGCGCTGTCGTAGTAGACATAAACGCCGGGAGTGTCGGGCAGGAACGAGATTTTCTCGCGCAGGGCTTCGGATTTTACATGTTTCGGCATGATACTATAACGCAAAAAGAGGCTTAAAAGTATGCAAAGCCCCGCTCTTTTGGCAGGAGCGGGGTATTATGCGCCAAAGGCTACAGCGCAGGCCGCGCTGCGTGAGCTTCGGGGGGATCAGTAAGTGATCAGCGAGGTGACGTCGACGTCGGCGGGCAGAGTCTTGCGGCCATTGAGCGCCGAGATCTCGATGATGAAGTTGATGTAGATTTTCTTGGGGTTGAAACTCTTCACCAGGTTGTAGGCGGCGAGCATAGTACCGCCTGTGGCGAGGACATCGTCGTGTATTACTACAATATCGTCGGGCGTTATAGCGTCCTTATGCATCTCGATAGTATCTGTGCCGTACTCCTTGGCATAGGTCTGGCTGACTGTGTCGGCGGGTAGTTTGCCGGGTTTGCGTGCGGGAACGAAACCGGCGCCGAGCTCGAATGCAAGGATCGAGCCGCCGATGAAGCCGCGCGATTCGATGCCTACGACTTTGGTGATACCCTTGTCGCGATAAATCTGTGACAGATCCCAGCCGATGATGTGCAGCGCGCGAGGATCTTTGAACGCTGTGGTGAGGTCCTTGAAGATGACTCCCTTTGCGGGGAAGTCAATGACATCACGGATTTTTGACTTGATGTATTCCATTTTGTTTATGCTGTTAAGTATTTGATTTTAAAATTATTTGTTGTCAATTTGTTTCACGTGGAACATCTTCATCTATTCATAAGCAGAAGCAGGACGTTGATGTCGCTCGGGGAAACACCGGGGATTCGCGAAGCCCGGCCGATAGTCTCGGGCCGCTGCCGCTGGAGTTTCTGACGAGCCTCGGTCGAAAGCGCCTTCAGGGCCGAATAGTCGAGATCGACCGGAAGTCGGAGCTCTTCGAGACGACGCAGCTTTTCAGCACCGGCCTGCTCGCGCTCTATATATCCTCTGTATTTGATAAGGATCTCGGCAGCCTCGACAATTTCATCGGCGCGGTCTGCAGGCAGGGCGGCGATCAGCTCGGCAAGCTCAGGGACGAAAACCGCAAGCGACGCGATAGTGACGGACGGGCGCGAGATCAGGCTCACAAGCTTCACGCTCTGGTGAAGCGGCGACGAGTCGAGCGACTCGAGATAGGCGTTGACCTGTGCGGCGCGCACTGTCGTGGCATCTGCAAGTTCGAGCAGACGGTCGCGCCAGTCGCGTTTTTCAGTCATGAGCATATAGCGCCGCTCATCTGCAAGGCCGATTTCATAGGCTTTCGGCGTAAGGCGCATGTCGGCGTCGTCCTGCCGCAGCAGAATGCGATGCTCGGCTCTGGAAGTGAACATGCGGTAAGGCTCGTCGACGCCTTTGGTGACAAGATCATCGATCAGCACGCCGATATATGCTTCGTCGCGTGCAAGCGTGAACTGGGGACGGCCGAGCGCAGCGAGTGCGGCGTTGGCTCCGGCCACGAGCCCCTGCCCTGCGGCTTCCTCGTAACCTGTGGTGCCGTTGATCTGTCCGGCGAAGAACAGATTCCGTACAAGCTGTGTCTCGAGCGTATGCCGGAGCTGCGTGGGGTCGAAAAAGTCATATTCAATGGCATAGCCAGGGCGGTAGATCATCACGTCAGCCAGAGCCGGAATGGTCTGTATGGCGCGGATCTGAACATCCATAGGCAGCGACGACGAGAAACCGTTGAGATAATATTCAGTGGTTGACTCACCTTCCGGTTCGAGAAACAGCTGGTGCTCCGTCTTGTCGGCGAAGGTCACTATCTTTGTCTCGATGGACGGACAGTAGCGGGGGCCTATGCTTTGGATCTGGCCGTTGTAGAGCGGTGAGTCGGGAAGACCACTGCGCAGAATGTCGTGGGTAGCCTCGGAGGTATAGACGATGTAGCAGTCGCGCTGCTCGAGAGTGCGTCCGACCTCAGGCAAATATGAGAATTTATGGCGGGTCGAGTCGCCCTGTTGCGGTTTGGTCAGATCCCAGTGGACTGAGCGGCCGTCGATGCGGACAGGAGTACCGGTCTTCATGCGGTCGGCGCGGAATCCGAGGCTGACAAGCTGCTCTGTCAGGCCCCCGACGGCAGGCTCAGAGATACGGCCGCCGGGGAACTTGCAGCGCCCTATGTGCATCAGGCCGTTGAGGAAAGTCCCGTTAGTCAGCACGACCGACCGGGCGTGAAACTCAGCGCCCTCGGCAGTGCGCACGCCGCGGACGGTACCATCTTCGACGATCAGCTCATTGGCACATCCCTGCCACATGTTCAGATTCTCGGTATGCTCGAGAATATCGCGCATCATCAGCGAATACTTGGTGCGGTCGGTCTGCGCTCGGGGACTCCACATGGCAGGCCCCTTCGACAGGTTGAGCATACGGAACTGAATGGAATTTCGGTCAGTGACTATGCCCATCAGACCACCCATAGCATCTATTTCCCTAACTATCTGACCCTTGGCTATACCGCCAATCGCCGGATTACAGCTCATTTGCGCGATTTTGTGCATATCGAGCGTGACGAGGAGAGTACGTGCGCCCAGGCGCGCGGCAGCTGCTGCAGCCTCACATCCGGCATGGCCGGCACCGACCACTATCACGTCGAAATCAAATTTCATAGCGTTCCAGACAATAAAAAGGAAAGATTAACGAATAGCAAGTGCTTCATTCTCATTGCGTTCCATAATCTCCCGCTCACCCGGTCCCTTGTCGTTGATGCCGCAGAGATGCAGGATGCCGTGGATGATCACACGGTGCAGTTCCGATTCGTAATCGGCACCGACAAGCCGTGCGTTAGAGCGTACGGTATCGAGAGAAATGAAAATATCGCCTGAGATAAGTTTGCCGCGGGAATAATCGAAAGTGATAATATCCGTGAAATAGTCGTGGCGGAGAAACTCGAGGTTGACACGTAAGATCTCGTCATCGTCGCAAAAGATATATGTAATGTCGCCGACTATTCTGCCGTGGGCTTCAGCCACCCGAATAATCCAGTCTTGCGTAACCGCACAATCAATTGCCGGCAGCTCGACGCCCCGGCTTAACCATTGGAACGAATTTATCATCTTCCCGTAATTGAGATGCAAAGTTAAAAAAATTATTTGATTTTTCAAATTCCGGCAAAAAGTGAGCGCTGAAATTCTATTTCAGAAAAATTTTCCACAGAAAATTTCAGGGTTAAAGACATGCTTTATAACAAATTGAAGCCAAAAACGGGCCAAAATCCAGCGAATTTTCGGGAACTCCCGGCCAACTGCCCGAAAAAATCGCCTGAAAATCGAGATAAGCTCATTAAGGCCCTCAGAGACCTTAAGGACTTTACCGGACATGTTATTGGCTGAATCGCGAAATTTTATTAATTTTGCGGCAGTTAACGAAAAACGGAAACGAGAGCCGGAAAAACACCATGGACAAGATATCCGCCACCATTATCACACGCAACGAAGAAAGCAACCTCGAACGCTGCCTCAATGCCCTGAAGGGAGTTGCCGACGAAATCATCGTCGTGGACTCATATTCGACCGACCGCACGCTCGACGTGTGCAAGCGCTACGGCTGCAAGGTCACTCAGCGTGAATTTCAGGGCTTCGGTTCGCAGCGCCAGTACGCCACCGGCCTGACCGAGAACTGCTACATTCTGTCGATCGACGCCGACGAAGTTATCGACGAGGAAATGCGCGACTACCTGATCAGAACCAAGGCCGAAGGCTTCAAGCACCGCGTCTACCGCGCGTGGATACAGAATTACTTCTGCGGAAAGCCCATCCGCCATTCGGGCTTCGAGCCGGTGGCACAGGTGCGTCTGTTCAACAAGCGCTACGCCAACTGGAACCTCCGCGACTACTCCGACAAGGTATCGTTCCCCGACAGCGTCATTCCGGCCACACTGCCCGGCACCATCCATCACTACCGCTGCGCGTCGATGGCTGAATTTCACAAGAAAGAAAACCGGCTGGCGTCGCTGCAGGCCAAGTCACTGGCCGTCGGTCACCGATCCATCTGGGCTCCGACTCCTTTCCTGCAGGCCGCCATCAAATATCTGCAGTCGCATGTGGTCGATCTTGCGTGGCTCGACGGCACCAACGGCATCTCGATAGCCGGACGCCGCAGCCGCACCACCTACGAGGCCTACCGCATGGCCCGCGACATAATCAAAGAGCAGAAAAAACGCTGACAGCGGATGAACATCGTACATCTCGTATCAAATAAGGTATGGGGCGGCGGCGAGCGCTATGTCCTCGATCTGGCACGCGCCCAGCGCACCGACGGCCACTGCGTCGACGTATTCACCCGCCGCTACGAAGCCGTGGCCGCCCCCTTCGCGGCCGACGGGCTGCACAGCGGCTATCTGCGCCTGGGCGGCGTGATCGACGTGATGACGCCCATAAGGCTGTCGAAGCACATTCGACAACTCGAGGGACCCGTCTACATCCACACACACAACTTCAAGGACGCCTACACGGCCCTGGCCGCCCGGCGTCTTTGCGGTCGCAAAGATATATATGTAATGACGACGCGGCATCTCGTACGCCCGGCCAAGACCGACAAGTCGCACCTGCGCACCCTCGCAGGGCTCGACGCCGTGATATTCGCGTCGCAGCTCGCCCGCGACCGCTTCTGCTCGACGCTGCCGGCCGACTTCGACCGCAGCCGGCTGCACACCGTACTCAACGCCATAGCCGCGCCCACTCCCCTACCCTACCCCGAAACGAAGGCCGGAAATCCACCGCGCCTGGTCTACGTAGGCCGACTTGCGCCCGAAAAGGGCGTGGACGTGCTGCTCGAAGCCATGGCCCTAACGACAGACCGCCCTTGGCGGCTCGACATCGTGGGTAGCGGCCTGCCGCGCGACGAGGTCGCGCTCGAAAAGCAGGCCGCCGCGCTCGGCATCACCGACCGCGTGAATTTCAGAGGTCACCAGCCCGATGTCTTCGCCGAACTGGCCGGAGCCGACATGGCCGTGCTGCCCTCGCGCGTGCCCGAGGCCTGCCTGCTGACCGTGCAGGAAGCCTACGCCTGCGGTGTGCCCGTGGTGACGACAGACAACGGCGCCCAGCCCGAGACCGTCGATGACGGCGTGACCGGCCTGCTCGTCGCGCCCGAATCGCCGCGCGCCCTGGCCGACGCCGTGCGCCGCCTGCTCGACGATGCGGCCCTGCGCCGCTCCATGGGTGATGCCGGCCGCCGCAAGCTCGCCGGCGAGCTGTCGTACGCCAAATTCTACGAATCCATAATGGCCGTGTACCATGGGTGTGCGCATCACGACTAGCGGCCACCCGACGGTCGACCGGCTCGCCCGGCAATTGGCCGCCCACGGCATTCCGGCCGAAGCGACCGACATCTACAAGGGCCGCAACCGCGTCGTGCGCCTCGACACCGACGGCGAGACGGTCAACATCAAGCAGTTCCGCATCCCGCATGCCATCAACCGCCTCGTCTACGGCAATCTGCGCCGCAGCAAAGCGCGCCGCGCCTACGAGAACGCCGGACGGCTGCTCGCGCTGGGTCTTCCCACCCCGGCTCCGCTGGCCTACATCGAGCACCGCGAAGGGCCGCGCTTCGGGCTGAGCTACTTCGTCAGCGAACAGCTCGAAGGTTATGAGGATATCCGGCGGATAGCCGAGTCCGAGCACCGCACGGCCATAGTCGATGCCGTCGGCCGCCTGATGGCCGACCTGCACCGCGCACATATATTCATGAAAGATTTCTCGCAGGGCAACGTGCTGTGGCGCGCCGATGCGCGCGGCCACATAGAGCTGTCGCTGGTCGACATCAACCGCATGGCCTTCGGCGTACACTCGACACGACGCCTGATGAAAAACTTCCGCACCGTGGCCGACGACCCGGCCCTGCTGGCCGAGATCGCGCAGGCCTACGCCCGCGCCTCAGGCATGCCGCCGGAGGAGGCCCTGCGCCGCGCACAGCGCGCCCGCCGCCTTTATCTGCTCAAGCGCCGCCTCAAAAAACTCCTCAAGTAGGAAACATAATCGGGCAAAAAGCGTTAACTTTGCGAAAAATACTCGCCAATGAAAGGAATCATACTCGCCGGAGGCACCGGCTCGCGGCTGTATCCGATCACCAAGGGGGTGAGCAAGCAGATGCTGCCCGTGTACGACAAGCCGATGGTCTACTATCCGCTGGCCACGCTGATGCAGGCCGGCATCCGCGACATACTGCTGATCTCGACACCTGTCGACCTGCCGTCGTTCAGGCGCCTGCTGGGCGACGGAAGTGACTTCGGCGTGCGGCTCAGCTACGCCGAGCAGCCCAGTCCCGACGGGCTGGCGCAGGCCTTCATCATCGGCCGCGACTTCATAGGCGATGACGCCGCCTGTCTGATCCTGGGCGACAATATATTCCACGGAGCGGGGTTCACGGCCCGGCTCACCGAAGCCGTCCGACGGGCCGAGCGCGACGGGCAGGCTACAGTGTTCGGCTACCGCGTCGACGATCCCGAACGCTACGGCGTGGCCGAATTCGACGCCGAGGGCCGCTGCCTGTCGATCGAGGAAAAGCCCTCCCGGCCCAAGTCGAAATACGCCGTCACGGGGCTGTATTTCTATCCTGCGGGCGTGAGCGACATAGCCGCCACCATCAGGCCTTCGACCCGCGGCGAGCTCGAGATAACCTCGCTCAACAACGAGTACCTCAGCCGCGGCCTGCTCCACGTGCAGACCCTTCCCGAAGGATTCGCCTGGCTCGACACCGGTACCCACGACTCGCTGTCCGAGGCATCGATCTACGTCGAAGTGCTCGAAAAGCGGCAGGGGTTGAAGATAGCATGCCTCGAAGGCATGGCTTACCGCCGCGGCTGGATTCCGCGCGAGAGCATCGAACGCTCGGCCCGCTCTATGGCCGCCAACCAGTACGGTCAGTACCTATACAAAGTAATCGCAGAGGTTGATGAAAACAATAAAGACTGAAATCGACGGAGTAGTGATACTCGAGCCCGAAATCCACCGCGACAGCCGCGGCTATTTCTTCGAGAGCTGGACGCGGCGCGACGCCGACCGTCTGCTGGGACCTGTGGACTTCGTCCAGGAGAACCAGAGCCGGTCGACAATAGGCGTGGTGCGCGGCCTCCACTTTCAGCGCCCACCGCACGCACAGGCCAAACTCGTGAGCGTAGTCAGCGGTCGCGTGCTCGACGTAGCCGTCGACCTGCGGGCCGGATCGCCAACCTACGGCCGTTGGATCGCCGTGGAACTCTCCGACGAGAACCACCGCCGGCTGTTCATCCCGCGCGGATTCGCCCACGGCTACTCCGTTCTGTCGCCTGAAGCTGTATTCACCTACAAGTGCGACAACTACTACGCGCCCGAGTCGGAAGGCGGCATCGCCTGGGATGATCCTGACCTGGCCATCGACTGGCAGACCGGCCCACGCGAGCCCATAATCTCCGACAAGGACCACCGCCACGGCAGCTGGGCCGACTTCGCATCGCCTTTCAAATACGACAAAGAACAATGAACAAGGAATATAAACGCAACATAATGGTCACCGGCGGGGCCGGATTCATCGGCTGCCATCTGGTGAAGCGTCTCGTCGACCGCTACCCCTACTACCGCATCGTCAACGTCGACGCGCTCACCTACGCCGGATCGCCGCTCAACCTGACCGAGGTCGAAGGCAAGCCCAACTACATCTTCTGCCGGACCGACATCACCGACTTCGCGGCCATCAGCGACATCATGCGCCGCTACGGCATCGACGGTGTCATCCATCTCGCCGCCGAAAGCCACGTCGACCGCTCGATCAGCGATCCGTTCGTCTTCGCCCGCACCAACGTGCTGGGCACCATGACCCTCCTCGAAGCCGCAAAGCAGGCTTGGATGGCACGGCCCGAAGGCTTCGAAGGCAAGAAATTCCACCATGTGTCAACCGACGAGGTATACGGAGCCCTGCCGGCCGGCACCGAAGAGCTGTTCACCGAAGAAACACCCTACGCGCCCCACAGCCCCTACTCCGCCTCTAAAGCGTCGAGCGACCACTTCGTGCGCTCGTTCCACGACACCTACGGGATGCCAACCGTAATAACCAACTGCTCCAACAACTACGGGCCCAATCAGTTCCCCGAGAAGCTGATACCGCTGTTCATCAACAACATACGCCACCGCAAACCGCTGCCAGTCTATGGCACCGGCGAAAACGTGCGCGACTGGCTCTACGTCGGCGACCACGTCGAGGCCCTCGACCTCGTATTCCACAAGGCCGCACCCGGCTCGACCTACAACATCGGCGGTTTCAACCAGTGGCGCAACATCGACCTGATCCGCGAGCTCATCGCGGCCGTCGACCGCCGCCTGGGCCGCGCGGAAGGCGCCGACCTCGACCTGATCACCTACATCACAGACCGCCCCGGCCACGACCTGCGCTACGCCATAGACTCGACGCGCCTGAGCCGCGATCTGGGCTGGACGCCCCGCCACACCTTCCCCGAAGGCCTGGCCAAGACAGTCGACTGGTACCTCGACAACACCGAGTGGCTCGAGGCCATGAACCGCCGCAACAACCCTATAGCTCATCTACAGCAACAGAAATGAAACACAGCGAGATAAAAGGCATCACGATATACTGCGGCTCGTCGGACGGCACGAATCCTGCCTTCACGGCCGCCGCCGAAGCCACCGGGCGCGCCATAGCCGCCGCCGGGCTGCCGCTGATCTACGGCGGCGGCCACATGGGTATGATGGGCGCCGCCGCACGTGCCGCACGTGCCGCCGGCGGCGAGACAATAGCGGTCATACCGCAGTTCATGGTCGAGCGCGGATGGAACGATCCGGAGGCGACCGAGACCGTCATCACACCCGACATGCACAGGCGCAAGGAGCTGATGGCCGGCCACGCCATGGGCGCAATAGCGCTCCCCGGCGGGATAGGCACATTCGAGGAACTGACCGAACTGATCACCTGGCGCCAGCTGGGACTGTACACCGGCAATATAGTGATACTCAATATGGCAGGCTATTACGACAGCCTCCTGGCAATGTTCGGCCACGCCATGGAGACCGGTTTCATGCCTTCAGACCACACCGCCCTGTGGCATGTAAGCACCGACGCCGCCGAGGCTGTCGCCGCAGCTGCGGCCGCAACCTCCGAACTTCATCTGAAGGCCAAATTCTGACGACCGATGCCGACCGACTCACTCCTGACAACCGCCCGCGACAGTACCGCGCACATTCCTGCAGCGCGCCCGGCTCCTTTGCGCACCGATTCTACGGCCGTGGATTCATTGGCGACAGATTCACTTGCGGCTGACTCGCTTGCGGTCGATTCCGTCGCCACGGACTCGGCGGCGGCCGACACCGTGGCGGCCGTAGTGCCGCCGGCGTGGCTCGACGGCCTCGAACCCGGCATGCGGCAGGTCCAGCCGGGCAACCACTCAGGTTTCCTGATGATCATAGCACTGATGTTTGTGGTCCTGATCTACAATTTCAGGCATCTGAAGCGCCTTGTGCGGACCTATGCCGAAGAGCTGTGGAAGGTGCGCTCGGGCCGCGACAACGTGTTCGACGAGCGGCCCGCGGGCGACACCCGCGTGCTGTTGCTGCTGATGCTGCAGTGCATCGTGTGCATGGGCATCCTGCTCTCTACGGCCATATGCCGTGTCGGACCTCCCGTCGACCTGCCTCTGACCGGCACCCGCGTGGCTGTCGTGACCGTGGTCGTGGCAGCCGGATATTTGTTCCATTTCATAGGCTACAATCTTGTGGGATACGCCTTTGCATCGCCGGGCGCTCATCACGACTGGGTGCGGGGCTACAACGCATCCATAGCCCTGCTCGGACTGGCACTGATCATACCCGCAATGCTGGCAATTTTCTATCCGCAAGTGTCTTCGGACGTCGTTTTGGTGGCATTTCTATTATATTTGTGTACTAAATTAGTATTTATTTTGAAGGGATTTCGCATTTTTTTCAATAAAATCACCTCTTTAGTGTATTTTATTTTGTACCTTTGCACCCTTGAAATAATACCTTTACTTTTTGTCTACAACAGTTCTGTTCTGCTCGCAGAACACACACTGTAGGTCTAAAACTTGAGAATTGTGAAAGTAGAAAAGATTTTAGTATCACAGCCAAAACCTTCATCTGAGAAATCGCCCTATTTCGAACTGGCGCAGAAACACGGCGTAGAGATAGTCTTCCGCCCGTTCATCAAGGTCGAAGGACTGACTCCCCGCGAGTTCCGCGCACAGAAGATATCCATTCCCGAGCACACAGCCATCATCTTCACAGCCAAAACCGCGATCGACCACTTTTTCCGCCTGTGCGAGGAAATGCGCATCACAATGCCCGACACACAAAAATATTTCTGTACCTCGGAGACCATCGCCAACTACCTGCAGAAATACATCATCTACCGCAAGCGCAAGATCTTTTTCCCCAAGACCGGCAAATTCGCCGATCTCATACCTCTGATCGTCAAGCATAAGGACGAAAAATACCTGCTTGCCGTAAGCGACGTCAACACCGGTGCCGAAGCCGATCTGCTCGACAGCAACAAGATCAACTACGACCGCGCCGTGATCTACCGCACCGTGAGCAACGATTTCGGTCCCGACGAACCTCTGGACTATCAGATGCTCGTCTTCTTCAGCCCACAGGGCATCGAGTCCCTGTGCAAGAACTTCCCCGACTTCAAGCAGGAAGGCATAGCCATCGCCACCTTCGGCGCCGCCACCGCCAAGGCAGCCAAGGACGCCGGCCTCACACTCGACATCGAGGCTCCGTCGGCCAAGGCTCCGTCGATGCCCGCGGCCATCGACCAGTTCCTGACAGAGCAGAAATAATTCTGCCCCGCCGCTCCAGCCAACACCAAGCCGCATGAAAGGCCTCAGGCTATATAAGAAAGAAAAACTTTGCTCTGCCGTAGCTATCGACTCGCTCTTTAGCCGCGGCAGCGGCGCATCAAGCAGCCTGGCCTACCCGCTGCGGGCCGTGTGGCGCAGCAATCCGGGCCGGCGCAGCGACGCGCCATTGGCGTTCGTGATCAGCGTGCCCAAAAAGCGTCTGCGCCATGCCGTCGACCGCGTGGCCATGCGCCGCCGCATCCGCGAGTCATACCGTCTGAGCCGCCCGGCGCATCCCCTCCCCGAAGGCACACGCATCGACGTGGCATTCCTATATGTGGCCGACCGTCTGTGCGACTACCGCTCGATCGACCGCGCCCTCAACCGCCTGCTCGAGCGCATAGCACTATCGGCCACCGCAACTGCCCCAACCTCTCTCCCCGATGAAAGCCCTGCGACTGATTAACCGCCTGCTGGCGTGGCTGCTGACGCTGCCGGTAATATTCTACCGCCGGTGCATCTCGCCGATGAAGCCGCCGACGTGCCGCTTCACGCCCACGTGCAGCGAGTATGCCATCCAGGCCCTGCGCAAGCACGGTCCGTTCCGCGGCTCGTGGCTGGCCGTACGCCGCATACTGCGCTGCCACCCCTGGGGCGGCAGCGGCTACGATCCTGTACCATGACCCGACCGCTCCGCTCATTCACCGATATCCACACCCACGACAAGGCCGCAGCCGGCCGCGATGACACCGTGGTGAACCTCACTCCGGACGACGGACTGCCGCCGCAGGGGTGGTTTTCCGTCGGCATCCACCCATGGGATACAGCCGCCGGAGCGCCATCGCTGTCGCAGCTGAAATCGCTCGTACGCATGGCCCGCGATCCCCGCACGGTGGCTGTCGGCGAGGCCGGATTCGACCGCCTGCACGGAGGCGACACCGACCTGCAGCGCCGCGTGTTCGACTTTCAGGCACGCCTGGCCGGGCGCGTCGGCAAGCCGTTGGTCATCCATGCCGTCAAGGCCGACGATCTGCTGGCCGAGGCGATCAAAAGACACAAGCCCGGCGTAGAATGGATCATCCACGGCTTCCGCGGCAATGCCGAACGCGCCCGGCAGCTCCTGCGCCTCGGATTCTCTCTGTCGCTCGGACGCCGCTTCAACCCCGCGGCCGAAGCAGCCATTCCTCCCGAACGCCTGTACCGCGAGACCGACTCCCCCGCCAATAATACATGAGATTTTAAAAATTTCGGGAATAAAAGTTGCGGAATTTAGAAATTAGGGCTAAATTTGCAACGATTTTTAAAGCAGACAATGATTCTGAGCAACAACAGCGGCCGCGCGATGTCCATGTCGATGATGTGGATGGGTATGATGTGCATGATGCCCCGCCCTGCGTGCCGCTTTTGAAAAATGAATACAATATAACTCAAAATATAAAGCCGGCACGCGGATACCTCCGAATGCCGGCGATTTTATTATTATGGACTACAAAGACCTACACTTCGCCACCCTGCAGATCCATGCAGGGCTCGACCGCAGCAATCCGAGCTGCGCCCGCGGCAACGCCATCACACCGACGGCGGCCTACAGTTTCCCGACCTGCGACTACGCCGCCCGGCTGTTCGAGCTGTCGCAGGCAGGCAACATCTACACCCGCCTGCAGAACCCCACCAACACGGCCTATGAGGAGCGCATGACTGCGCTCTACGGCGGATCCGGCGCCGTGGCCACCTCGTCGGGCATGTCGGCGATACTGACGGCACTGACCTGCCTCGCCTCGGAAGGCGACAACATAGTGGCGTCGCCGTATCTCTACGGCGGCACTTACAACCTCTTCCGCCATACGCTCCCGCGCCTGGGCATAGAGATACGCATCGCCGAATCGGCCGACCCGGCAGCGTTCGCCGCCCTGTGCAACGGCCGCACGCGGGCAATCTTCGGCGAGAGTATGGGCAATCCGACCTGCGCCGTACTGGATCTTGAGGCACTCGGCCGCATGGCGCAGAAAGCCGATATACCCCTGGTGATCGACAACACCTTCGGCGCGGGCGGCTACCTGTGCAACCCGCTCAAGTGGGGCGCCAACATCATAGTCGACTCCGCCACCAAGTGGATCAACGGCCACGGCACAGCCATGGGCGGCATCATCGTCGACGGCGGCAACTTCGACTGGAGCGGCTTCCCCGGCATCGACTGCCCGTCGGAAGGGTATCACGGCCTAAACCTGTGGACGACGTTCGGCAACGCGGCCTTCGCCGTGAAATGCCGCGTCGACGGGCTGCGCGACCTGGGCACGTGTCCGTCGCCCTTCGACTGCTACCTGATGATGCTCGGCCTGGAGACGCTGTCGCTGCGCGTGCGCCATCAGGTCGAGTCGACCCGTCGCGTGGCCGAGTTCTTAGCGGCGAGTCCGGCAGTGAAGAAAGTCAGCTACGTGGGCTTCGCCGACAATCCCTGGCACGCGGCGGCTGCCAAGTACTTCCGCGGCGGCGCGGGCGCGGTGCTAAACGTCGAGCTGCAGGGCGACCTGGCCACGACGGTGAAATTCGTCGAGTCGCTGCAGCTGTGCATGCACATGACCATGATCGGCGACTCCGTGACGGCCGTCACCCACCCCGCGTCGACAACCCACAAGCAGCTGTCGGCCGAAGATCTGGCCCAGGCCGGCGTCACCCCCACCCTGCTGCGCGTGTCGCCTGGCCTGGAGGATCCCGAGGATATCATCGCCGACTTCAGCCAGGCATTCAGGAAGGCCGGCATATGATGCGTACCTATCACAGCGACAAGCCGTTCGAACTCGAATCGGGCGACGTGCTGCCCGGGCTCGACATCGCCTACCATACGTTCGGCAAGCTTAACGAACGCCGCGACAACGCCGTATGGGTGTGCCACGCCCTGACGGCCAACAGCGACGTGGCCGACTGGTGGCCCGGCACCGTCGAGACGGGCCGGTTTCTGGACCCGGCAAAACACTTCACCGTCTGCGCCAACATCATAGGCTCATGCTACGGCTCGACCGGACCGCTGTCGGTGAATCCGGCCACCGGCGAGCCCTGGTACGGCGACTTCCCGCCGCTGACGATCCGTGACATGGCCCGGGCGCTGGCCCTGCTGGCCGACGAGCTCGGCCTCGACAGCATTGACACAATCGTGGGGGCATCGGTCGGCGGTTTCCAGGCCCTGGAGTGGGCCGCAGAACAGCCATGGCGCTTCAAAAAGCTCATACTGATCGCCACAGCCGCCGAGGCCATGCCCTGGACCATAGCCATCGACGAAAGCCAGCGCATGGCCATCAAGGCCGATTCGAGCTGGGGCGAGCGTCGCGCAGACGCCGCCGGAGCCGGACTGGCAGCCGCCCGCGCCATCGGGCTGCTGACCTACCGCGGCGGGAGCGGCTACAACGCCACGCAGACTGACCCGCCCGCAGCCGACGGCCGCCCCGTCTACGACCGCCGTGCCTGCTCGTACCAGCGGCATCAGGGCGAAAAGCTGCGCCGCCGGTTCAACGCCTACTCCTACGTGGCGATCCTCGACGCCTTCGACACCCACGACATTGGGCGCGGCCGCGGCGGCATTCGCGCCGCCCTTAGCCGTATCGAGGCGCCGGCGCTCGTGATCGGCATCACCACCGACATCATCTTCCCGCCAGACGAGCTCCGCGGCCTGGCCTCCGCCCTGCCCCGCGGCCGCTACGAAGAAATCGAATCGCGCCTGGGCCATGACGGCTTCCTGGTCGAAAACGACCGGCTCAACGCACTTATCCAACCATTCATGAACGACTGAAAAATGAACGACAACAAACTGAGAATAGGCCTGTTCGGACTCGGCACCGTAGGCACTGGCTTCTGCCGTGTGATACGCATGGCCCGCAACGCCCACGCCGAGATAGCCCGCATCTGCGTGCGCAGCCTCGGTAAACACCGGGCCGACGATATTGACCCGGCACTGCTGACCGACCGGCCCGGGGATATACTCGCCGACCCATCCATAAACCTGGTCGTGGAGGTGATAGACGACGCCGACGCGGCCTTCAAAATCGTTTCCGAAGCACTCCGCCGCGGAAAGGCCGTGGTCTCGGGCAACAAGGCCATGATCGCCCGGCATCTGCCCGAACTGATCGAGCTGCAGCGCACCACCGGATCGGCGCTGCTCTACGACGCCTCGTCGTGCGGCTCGATACCGGTGATCCGCAATCTGGAGGAATACTACGACAATGACCTGCTGCTGGAGGTAAAAGGCATACTTAACGGCTCGTCGAACTATATCCTGTCGCGGGTCTTCGACCACGGCGAGAGCTACGCCGAGGCTCTGGCCGGAGCTCAGGCTCGGGGATTCGCCGAGGCTGACCCATCGCGCGACATTCTGGGCTACGACGCGCTGTACAAGCTCACGATCATCACCGTACACGCCCTGGGCGTCTACGTCGACCCGGCGCGCGTGCTCTGCCGCGGCATCGCTGACATCTCGGAGAGCGACATTGCCTACGCCCGCGAGAAAGGCATGAAGATCAAACTTGTGGCCCAGGTGGTGAAGGTGACCGACGATCGCTTCACCATGTTCGTGATGCCCGAGTTCGTGGCTCCGCCGAAGTACATCTACAGCGTCGACGACGAATACAACGGCGTGGTGATCCGCGGCGAGTGCTACGACCGTCAGTTCATGTTCGGCAAGGGAGCCGGCGCGCTGCCGACGGCCTCGTCGATTCTGAGCGACGTGATGGCCCGTCGCCACGACTACCGCTACGAATACAAGAAAATGAGCTACCTGGGGCGGCCGGCCTATACCGATGACGTGGAGCTGCGCGTGTATCTGCGCTACGCCGAACCCTCGACCGTGGAGGCGATGCCCTTCAGCCGCATCGTCGAGAGCTACACCTCGGCCTCGGGTGTCAACTACGTGATCGGCGACATCACCGTAGCCGGCCTGATAGCCTCCGAGCCGCTCCTTGACCGCCCCGGCACCTTCGTGTGCAACGTCCCACGCTTCTTCCTCGACCGCGACTGACCGCACCTTTGCCAGCCAAACATACGACCAACAGGCCCTAAATAGCGGCAAAAATAGAAAATTTAGGGCTAAATTAGGCTTTTTTGGAGAAAAAGCGCTATATTTGCAAGCTGAAAAACAACGGAAAATATTTTATAACAACTTTAAACCATACATTTCATGCAAAGCAAAGGAAATTTAGGAAGCATCGTAGCCGGTGTTATCGCTATTTTCTTGGTGATCGTATGTTTGTTCTACCTTTCGTTCACGTTCGTGTCGAACAGCCATGAGCAGAAGGCAAAGGCATACGCCACAGAAATATCGGACGGCAGCGACTCAACCTACAACGTAGCCTACAAGTACTACATGGACTCTCTGAGCGAGAAGCCTGTTTACCTTGGCTACTCACTCAACGAAGTCCGCAAGTGGGGTGTCGGCCTCGGCCTCGACCTCAAGGGCGGTATGAACGTGATTCTTCAGATAGAAATGCCCGACATGCTGCGATCGATGAAGACCGGCGACACCGACTCGGTGTTCGAATCGGCAATCGCAGCAGCCAAGGCCCAGATAGACAGCCATCAGACCGACGACTTCGTCGGAACATTCGTCAACGAATACCGCAAGCTTAACCCGACTGCCGACTTCTCGGTCCTGTTCCAGGGTCTTGTACCCGCCGGCAGCGGTGACGACGCCGTACGCTCGAAGCTGAAATCGGAAGTCACCGACCGTGTGAATAACTCGGCCACCAATGTGCTCCGCAAGCGTATCGACCAGTTCGGCGTTGTGAGCCCCAACATCCAGGTGCTCCAGGGCAAGGACGGCCAGATCCTGCTTGAGCTTCCGGGTGTCAAGGATCACGAACGCGTACGCGACCTGCTGCAGCGTTCGGCCAATCTCGAATTCTACGAGACTTATCAGGCAACCGATCTGAGCAATTCGCTCAACGCCCTCTACGCACGTCTCGACGCCGACACTCTCTACAACGCCGCCCCGCTGGCAGCCCTGCTGCAGACCGGCGGCCAGGGTGCGACCGTGGGCTATGCGCCCGATTCCCGTGCCATCGCCGAGATCAACCAGCTCCTCGAATCTCCCGCAGCCAAGAGCCTGCTGCCGAGCGACCTGAAGCTCCGCTGGTCGGTCAAGCCCTACATCCAGAGCGCACAGGACGGCACCGAGCACAACTTCGGCTATGCTCTGTATGCTCTGAAGGCCCCCGGCGGCAAGCCCGCACTCGACGGCAAGGCAGTCAGCGACGCCTCGAGCAGCCCCGACCAGTTCGGCCGCGTGGAAGTATCGATGCGCATGAACCCCGAAGGCGCACGCAAGTGGGCCAACGTGACCGGCAACAACGTCGGCAAGCAGGTAGCCATCGTGCTTGACGAAAACGTATACTCGGCACCCGTAGTCAACCAAGCCATCGAAGGCGGCCAGTCATCGATCACCGGCGACTTCACCGTCGAGGAGGCAAATGACCTTGCCAACGTGCTCAAATCAGGCAAAATGGATGCCAAAGTCAGCATCATCAGCGATATGGTCATCGGTCCGTCGCTGGGCGAGCAGGCCATCCAGAAGGGTTTCCTGTCGTTCATCGTGGCTCTGGTTCTCCTGATGGTCTTCATGTGTGTCTTCTACGGCTTCGTACCGGGCCTTGTAGCCAACCTGTGCCTGATCTGCAACCTCTTCTTCACGCTGGGTATCCTGGCCTCGTTCCAGGCAGTGCTGACGCTGTCGGGTATCGCCGGTATCGTGCTGTCGCTGGGTATGGCCGTCGACGCCAACGTGCTGATCTTCGAACGTACCAAGGAAGAGCTCCGCGCCGGCAAGAACGTGCGTACCGCCCTTGCCGACGGCTACAGCAACGCTTTCTCGGCCATCTTTGACTCGAACCTCACATCGATCATCACCGGCGTGATCCTGATGCTCTTCGGCACGGGCCCCATCAAGGGCTTCGCGACCACGCTGATCATCGGCCTCGTCTGCTCGTTCTTCACGGCAGTTTACCTGAGCCGCCTCTTCTTCCTGTGGTATTCCAAGAGCAAGAGCTTCCAGAACCAGACCTTCTCGACCAGCATCTCGCGCAAGATGTTCGTCAACGCCAACTACAACTTCCTCGGCGCCCGCAAGATCAGCTTCTCCGTCGTAGGCATCTTCGTGGCTGCCGTGATCATCTCGCTCTTCGCCCGCGGCCTCTATCAGGGCATCGACTTCTCGGGCGGCCGCAACTATGTTGTTAAGTTCGAGCAGAAAGTAGATCCCGTAGAGCTCCAGAGCAAGGTTCAGGAAGCTTTCCCCGGCTCGTCGGTTTCGGTCATCACCATCGAAAGCTCGAACCAGGTACGTATCTCGACCAACTATAAGATCAATGAAGAGAACGCAGGCACCGAAAAGGAAATCACATCGACCCTGTACGACGTGCTGAAACCCTACCTGCGCCAGGGCATGACCGCCGCCGAATTCTCGACCACGGACGCCAGCCAGGGCATCGTATCGTCGCAGAAGGTAGGTCCGTCGGTAGCCGACGACATGCGTACCGACGCCTACATCGCCGTGACGATCGCCCTTATCGCGATGTTCTTCTACATCCTGCTGCGCTTCCGCAACGTGGCCTTCTCGGTCGGCGCCCTCGCTGCCGTGGCCTTTACAGCCTTCTCCATCATCGGCTTCTATTCGTTCTTCTACGGTGTGCTGCCCTTCGCGATGGAGATCGACCAGACGTTCATCGCCGCCATCCTGACGGTGATCGGCTACCAGATCAACGATACCGTGGTGGTATTCGACCGTGTGCGCGAGAACGTGGCCCTGTATCCGAAGCAGGACTTCTTCACGACCATCAACAAGTCAATCAACTCGACCTTAGGCCGTACGATCATGACCTCGTGCTCGACGCTGCTCGTACTGGTATGTATCTTCATCCTCGGCGGCGACGCCATCCGCAGCTTCACCTTCGCAATGCTGCTCGGTGTTGTCGTAGGTACACTTGCCACCATCTTCATCGCATCGCCTGTGGCCTATCTGACCGACGCCCGCCGCAACAAGGCGGTGGCCGCCAAATAACGACAGGTCCCCTACCCGATACTAAATCAGCCGCCTTTCCTTTACGGGAAGGGCGGCTGATTTTTTTAGCTAAGATAGCTGTTTTAAGCCAAGGCTGCGATTGCTTCCGGGGTCAGCCCGCAGGCCTGAAGCAGCTCGGCGGCATTGAAGCGGTCGGGAAAAGCCTTCGGCAGACCGCGGACGATGACCTTGACGGGCGCCTCGCCAAGATAGGCGGCAACCTTCTGGCCGTAACCGCCGTCGACGGAGTTGTCCTCGAGGGTTATGAGCGTACGGAAGTCCTTCAGGGCGTCGAGAGCAGCGGTGTCGAGGCGCGAAATGGCACGCGGACTGAGCACCCGCGCGGTAATGCCGCGCCGCTTCATCAGGTCGGCGGCCTCAAGTGCCATCGGCAGGAAGTCTCCGACGGCCAGAATTGCCACTTCCGAGCCTTCTCTGACTGTTTCGTAGCCAGCGGAGGCATAATCCACCGCATAGTCGCCGGAGCGGCTCAGAACGGCCCCGCCCGGCGTGGCGACGAATACCGGACCGCCTTCATAGGCAAGCGCCCAGTCGAGCATGGCCATATATTCCTCGCGGCAGGTAGGAGCCAGATACAGGATGCCCGGGATATTGCTTATCATCGGCACGGCGAAGAACCCCAGGTGTGTCGAATCGTTCAGCCCCCACACACCGTTGTAGAACGACACGAAAGTGGCAGCGGCGCGGTTGAGCGACACGTCCTGCGACAGCTGGTCGTAGGCGCGCTGGATGAATGTGGCGGCCACGCCCATGACCGGGCGGCAACCGTCGGCGGCCAGGCCCGAAGCCATGGCAACGCCCTGCTCCTCGGCGATGCCGACGTCGATGAACTGGCTGCCGGCCCTGGCGCGCTTGTCGGGCGTGAAGCCCAGGACGCCCGGAGTGTCGGCCGTTATGACGCACACGCGCGGGTCCTCGGCCATCCGCTGCAGCATCATGCCGCTGAATATATCGGCGTAGGTCTCGGCAGCGCTCTGATATTTCAGGCAGCCTGTTGCGGGATCAAACGGCCCGCTGTAGTGAAACTGTTCCTTGTGCTCCTCGGCTACGGGAAGCCCATGGCCCTTCATGGTATTGATATGCACCACAACGGGGTGTGTCGAGTCCTTCACGCTTTCGAAAGCCTTTACGAGCGACTCTATGTCGTTGCCGTAGGGCACGTAGATATAGTCGTAGCCCATGGCCTTGAAGAGGTTGTTGGGACTTGTGCCGTTGGAGTCGCGCAACTCGGCCAGGTTTCTGTATATCGATCCGTGGGTCTCGGCGATACTCATCTGGTTGTCGTTGACCACGACGATGAAGTTTGTGCCGAGCGTGCCGGCGTAGTCGAGCCCCTCGAAAGCTTCGCCGCCACTGAGCGAGCCGTCGCCGATGACGGCGATGACATTGTATTTTCCACCCGTGAGGTCGCGGGCCTTGGCCAGACCTGATGCAAGCGACACAGAGGTGGACGTATGCCCGATCGAGAAGAGATCATAGGGACTTTCGGCCGGATTGGTATAGCCGGTGACGTCATCGTAATGAGCGGGATCTATAAAGGCTTCGATGCGACCGGTCAGCATCTTGTGCACGTAGCTCTGGTGCGACACGTCGAATACGATTTTGTCGGCCGGGGCGTTAAATACGTAGTGCAGGGCTACTGTCGGCTCGAGGAAGCCCAAGTTGGGACCGACATGGCCGCCATGCCGGCTCAGCTTGGTGATCAGCGCGGCCCGCAGGTCATCGGCCAGAGGGGAAAGCTGGGCGACTGTCAGGCGCTTGATGTCTGCAGGCGATTTGATATCCTTGATATTCATGTTGTGTGTAATGGTTTTATGTCATTGCAAATTTAACGAAAATAATCTGATTAAGGTTCAGGTGCGGTTTTAACTATGCAATGTATTGGCACATTTCCCGAAGTTTTGTTAACTTTACAGCCGATAATGAAAAAAGACTCCGGAATAAAGATAGGCTACGACGCAAAACGGGCGTTCAGCAACATGACCGGCCTGGGCAATTACAGCCGCCTCGTGGCCGGCACCATGGCCGGCATGTATCCGGCCAATACCTACGTGCTCTACACTCCCCGCGAGCGCGAGAATCCGCGGCTCGACCGCCTGCTGATGCGCGGGAACGTCGAGGTGAAGACTCCCGGCGGCCTCTGGCGCAGTCTTCCGGCGGCGTGGCGAAGTGCGGGCATATGCGGCGACCTGGCTGCCGACGGCATAGACCTCTACCACGGCCTGAGCAACGAGATACCGCTGGCGCCCGTACCATGCGCGTCGGTGGTGACGATCCACGACCTGATCTGGCGCCGGATACCGCAGGACTACTCTGCCATCGACCGGCGGCTCTACGACCTCAAATACGGCCACGCGGCCCGCAAGGCCGACCGCGTCATCGCCATAAGCGAGTGTACGAAGGCTGACATAGTGGCCGACTGGAATGTGGACCCGGCGCGGATAGATGTCATATATCAGGGAATCGACCCGGCATTCAGCCGCCCCGTCACCTTCGAGGACCGCAAACGCATACGCGAGACCTACAACCTGCCCGGCCGATATATCCTGGCCGTGGGCACCGTGCAGAGCCGCAAGAACCAGCTGCTTGCGGTCCGCGCGCTTGAGGGGCTGCCCGACGACATCACGCTGGTGATCGCCGGGCGCGGCGACCGCCGCTACGGCCCCCGGGTGCGGGGCGCCATCGAAGAGATGCGTCTCGGCGACCGCGTGCGCTGGCTCGAAAACGTGCCCTTCACCGACCTCCCGGCACTGTACGCCGCCGCCGATCTGTCGTCGTACACCTCGCGCTACGAAGGGTTCGGGCTGCCTGTGGTCGAGTCAATCGCTGCCGGGACACCCGTTGTGGCCTGCACGGGATCGTGTCTCGAGGAGGCCGGAGGTCCCGGAGGCATATATGTCGACCCCGACGACGTGCGCGGCTACACCGAAGCCGTCCGCGACATTCTCGACAAGACCTACGTGCGCGACCGCATGGCCGAGGCCGGCCGACGCTACGTACGCCGCTTCAACGCCAAGGACTTCGCCTCGTCGCTGATGGCGACATACAACAAGGCTATACTGGACTATTCGCTCAAGAATATCAAATGAATATGGAAGGAAAAACGATTCTGATCGTGGGTGCCGGCGGGTTCATCGGCGGATTCATAGCAGCCGAAGCCCTGCGCCGCGGCTACGACACATGGGTGGGCGTGCGCGAATCGACCTCGCGCCGGTATCTGACGGACCCGCGCCTCAAATTCGTAGTGCTCGATTACGACAATCCCGACGCAGTGGAAACCGGGTTGCGCCGCACCGTACCAGCGGCCGGCCGCTGGGACTACATCATATGGAATCTCGGCGCGACTAAGTGCGCAAACTTCGCCGACTTCAACCTGATCAACTTCCTCTATCCGCGCACCTTTATCAACATTCTGATAAACAATGACATGGTGCCGGAAAAATTCCTGTATATGAGTTCGCTGAGCGCCCTCGGAGCCGCCGACGAAAAGGGATACACTCCGATAGGGCCGCGCACTGTGCCGAATCCCAACACACGCTACGGTCTGTCGAAAATCAAGACTGAGACCTTCCTGGAAACGCTGCCCGACTTTCCATGGATCATTTTCCGCCCGACCGGCGTCTACGGTCCGCATGAGAAGGACTATCTGATGATGATCAAGAGCATCGACTCGCACTTCGACTTCGGGGTAGGGTACCGGCGCCAGCTGCTGACGTTCATCTACGTCGACGATCTGGTCGGAGCCGTGTTCGACGCTCTGGCCGCCGACGGCACCGTCCGCAAAAAATACATCATCAGCGAGGACCGCGCCTATTCGCAGAAGGATTTCCGCGCCATGGTGGCCCGCGAGCTGGGCGTAAAGTGGGTGATACCGCTGAAACTGCCTCTCTGGGCCGTATACGCGGCATCGGCTGTAGCCGAGAAGATCGCGGCCGCCAAGCGCCAGGCCTCGACCCTCAACCGCGACAAATACGTGATAATGAAGCAACGCAACTGGTCGTGCGACGTGTCCGACGCCAAGCGCGACTTCGGCTTCCGCATCAACTTCCCGCTCGAACGCGGCATCGCCGAGACTGTCCGCGCCTACAAGGCAGAGAAAGAGCATGCAAAGGCAAAGACAAAGGAAGGAGGCGGAAAATGAACCGGCCGCCTGCATGGTTCATCGCCCTGGCCGCCGTTGCAGCTGTGCCGATGGTGCTGCTGACCGTGCGCGCCGACTCGGTCCTGCGCATGGCCTACGACACCGACTCGCCCGCTCTGAGCTGGCTCTATCCGGCGTACATAGTGCTGTCGGGCGTGCTGGCGTGCATATGCTACCGACAGCGGCCGACAATCGCCTGGATACTGCTGACACTGATGATCCTTACCGACATACTTCTCCTTTTAGCCTGACTATGACCGACATCGACGAATACGTAACCCGGTACAGCGACCCGCAGCCGCCCGAACTCGAGAGGCTCTACCGCCACACGTACCTGACGCGCCTCTATCCCCGCATGTGCTGCGAACCCGTACAGGGCCGTCTGCTTAAGATGCTCACGACAATGATACGCCCGCAGCGTATCCTCGAGTTAGGGACCTTCAGCGGCTATTCCACCCTCTGCTTTGCCGAGGGAATGCCCTCAGGTGCCGAGATTCACACCGTGGAGATCGATGACGAGGCCGAACCAGAGCTTTCCGAGCTGTTTGCGGCCTCGGACCGCGCCGCCGACATTCATCTGCACATCGGCGACGCCATGGATATCGTTCCGCTTATCTCAGGCGACCCATGGGACCTGGTCTACATCGACGCCAACAAGCGCCAGTACACCGACTACTACCGCATGGTCAAGCCGCTCATGGCTCCGGGCGCATACATTCTGGCCGACAACACGCTCTGGAGCGGGAAGGTGCTCGAACCCGAGGCCAACCACGACGCGCAGACTCGCGGCGTCGATGCATTCAACCGCCTCGTAGCCGGCGATCCGGACGTAGAGACGGTGATGATACCGCTGCGCGACGGACTGACGCTAATACGCATAAAACCCGCCGAAAGATGAAAAAAAAGACTATCTGGGACATGAACCGCCTGTCGGTCGAGGACTTCCGCACCGCGCCCAAACTGCCGCTGACCGTAGTGCTCGACAATGTCAGGTCGCTCAACAACATAGGATCCATTTTCCGTACATGCGACGCATTCGCCGTCGAGCGGCTGGTACTCTGCGGCATATCGCAGACCCCTCCCTCGGCCGAAATCCACAAGACAGCCCTCGGCGCCGAAGAATCGGTCGAGTGGCGCTACTTCGCCACAACGGCCGAAGCTGTCGGAACCCTGCGCCGCGACGGCTACACGGTGTGCTGCCTCGAACAGGTCAACGGCTCGGTAGCCCTCGACCGATTCATTCCCGACCCGGCTGTGCGCTACGCCTTCGTGGCCGGGCACGAGGTCGACGGAGTGGCGCAGGACATCGTCGACGCCTGCGACCTCTGCCTTGAAATCCCGCAGAGCGGCACGAAACATTCGCTCAACGTGGCCGTGTCTACAGCTATCGCCATATGGCACTTCTACAGTAACTTATCTCTCTCAAAATGAAAATACGCACCTACGGTGCGGCCCGCATGGGCGCCTTCGCCGTCACCATTCTGTCCAGCTTTATCCTTATGGTCAATTGCAGCAGTAAAACAACCGACACCGCAGTCCCCGCGGCCGCCGCGGTAACCATACAGCCCGTCACGGCCGAGCCGCAGGGCGCCGTCACTTACCCGCGCAAACTCCGGCCCGGCGACAAGATAGCGATTGTGTCGCCCGCCGGCCCCATCGACCGCGACATCGTCGAAAAGGCCGCCGCCGTGATCCGCGGTCAGGGCTTTGAGCCTGTCATCTATCCGCATGCATTCGGCCGCAACGGCCACTTCAGCGGTACGCACGACGAACGATTCGCCGACCTGCAAGCCGCGCTGACGGACACGGCCGTGCGCGCCATCCTGTGCAGCCGCGGAGGCTACGGCGTAGTCCACAACCTCGACCGTCTGGCCGCCCTGCCGCTGAAGGACGATCCTAAATGGATCATCGGCTTCAGCGACATATCGGCCCTGCACGCACTTATGGCCTCGAACAACATAGCCAGCATCCACTCCTCGATGGCCAAGCAGATAATGCTCGGCGCCGACGATCCGGACAACAAGATGCTGTTCGGTATCCTGCGCGGCGAGATGCCCTCGTACACCTTCGCGCCGAACGAGTACAACTGCACAGGCACGGCCACGGGGCGGCTCTTAGGCGGCAATCTGGCCGTCATAGCCGACCTGATCAGCACGCCTTTCGACATCATCCGCCCGGGTTCGATACTTTTCATAGAGGACGTCTCCGAGCCGATATACAAGGTCGAGCGTATTCTCTATCAGCTCAAGCTCAGCGGCATACTGCCCAATCTCAAGGGGCTCATCATAGGCCAGTTCACCGACTACAAGCCCGACGGCAACCACAAGCGCATAGAGGACATGATCCACGACATAGTCAAGGACTACGACTACCCGATAGCCTTCGGAGTGCCCGTCGGGCACGTCGACCACAACATTCCGCTGATCGAATCCTCGGAAGCGACCCTCACGGTCACGCCCGAGAAAGTGACCCTCACGCTGGCGCGCTGATCGGGTCGGGTAGGGGATGCACCCGAAAATCGCATTTAAAGGCACCCTGCGGCGCGAAGAACATCTGAAGCGGTGGAGTTCTCAGGCAACCACACCGGCCGCCTCACAGACGGTCTGGCAAGCCATGTGAGCTGTTTCTTCGCGTAAACGCGCGTGTTCTTAGCAATGCGTGCCACGGCCGTGTCAAGCGGCATCGCGCCGTCGAGGAAGGCGAAAAGCTCCTTGTAGCCGACTGTATTGAGCGAATTGAGGTGTCGCAGCGGGTATACGCGGCGTGCCTCGTCGAGCAGCCCGGCCTCCATCATGGCGCCGACGCGTCGGTTGATGCGGTCGAAAAGCCGCTCGCGGGGCAGATCGAGGGCCACCTTTACTATGTCGAACGGCCGCGGCGAGGTAGCCCTGCGGCGAAGGCTGCTGTACGGCTGTCCGGCCTCGAGGGTAATCTCTATAGCATGGGCCACGCGGCGCGGATTGCGCAGGTCGGCTTCGGCTGCATATTCCGGATCGATTGTCTCAAGCCATCCCACCAGGGCGTCGAGGCCGCCGCTCTCATAGAGCGACCGCACGCGGCTGCGGGTCGCGTCACTGATGTCGGGCAGGCGGTCGATGCCGTCGGTGACAGCGTCGACGTACATCATCGAGCCGCCGCACATCACGGCGACATCATTCTGCGCGAAGAGCTCACCTAACAGCTTCAATGCCTCTGCCTCGTAGCGGGCCGCGCTGTAGTATTCGTCGAGATCAAGAACGCCCACGAAATGATGCCGCACGGCCGCAAGCTGCCCGGAGGTCGGGGCTGCCGTGCCGATGGATATGCCGCGGTAGATCTGACGCGAGTCGGCCGACACGATATCGCACCCCAGACGCGAGGCCACATCGACAGCCAGGGCCGACTTACCCGAGGCAGTCGGCCCTGTGATGACTATGAGAAGCGGTCGGGGGCCGTTCACTTGAACTGACCTGTGCCGACGATGCGGCAGATCTCAACTATGACGTCCATGGCTTTCTCCATCGAGGGAACCGGCACGAACTCGTAGCGTCCGTGGAAATTCAGGCCGCCGGCGAAGATATTGGGGCAGGGGAGGCCCTTGAACGACAGCTGTGCGCCGTCTGTGCCGCCGCGGATGGGCTGCACCTTGGGCGTGACGCCGACGTTCTCCATGGCGTGGCGGGCGATGTCGATGATGTACATCACCGGCTCGATCTTCTCGCGCATGTTGTAGTACTGATCCTTGATCTCGAGCTCGCAGCAATCCGGAAATTCGTTGTTGATCTTGCGCGAAAGGTGCTCGAGCTCCTTCTTGCGGCGCTCGAAACGGTCGCGGTCGTGGTCGCGGATTATGTAGGTGAGCGTGGTCTGCTCCACGGTTCCTTCCATACCCACGAGGTGATAGAAGCCCTCGTATCCCTCGGTGTGCTCGGGAGTTTCCCAGCGCGGGAGCATGATCATGAACTGGTTGGCGATGCGCATCGAGTTGACCATCTTGTGCTTGGCGTAACCTGGATGCACGTTGCGGCCCTTGAAAGTGACCTTGGCTACAGCGGCGTTGAAGTTTTCAAACTCGAGTTCGCCGATCTCGCCGCCGTCCATGGTGTAGCCGAAATCAGCGCCGAAGGCCGGAACATCGAACTTATGAGCGCCGCGGCCTATCTCCTCGTCGGGATTGAACGCCACCCGTACGGGACCGTGTTTGATCTCGGGATGAGCCAGCAGATACTCCATTGCCGTGACTATCTCTGCCACGCCGGCCTTGTCGTCGGCCCCCAGCAACGTGTTACCATCGGTGACGATCAGCGCCTGACCTTTGTATCCGAGCAGCTCGGGGAAGTCCTTGGGCGAGAGTGTCACGCCGGCTTCACGGTTGAGCACGATGTCGCCGCCGTCGTAATTCTCGACGATACGAGGCGACACGTGGCGCCCCGACATGTCGGGCGACGTGTCGAGGTGCGCGATGAAGCCTACGGTGGGCACCTGCAGGGCGCCGTCGAGATTGCCGGGCAGCGTGGCCATCAGATAACCGTTCTCGTCGAGCGTCACGTCCGAGAGCCCGATGCGCTCCAGCTCGTCCTTCAGATGGCGCGCGAATATCATCTGACCCGGAGTCGACGGCGTCAGATTGGTCAATTCATCACTCTGGGTATCGAATTTCACATACCCGAGGAAGCGATCAACAAGATTTACCATTGCATTATGTGTTTTACAAATTATTCATTCACAAAGATAAAGCGCCAGGGGAATGCCTGTGACAGCTCCTTGTCGCCCTTGAGAGCCTTGTACTCGACGCGCACACCTTCTATCCCCAGCTTGCGGAACATGGCCTCGAAACTTTCACGCAGCGAGCCCAGCGACGAATAGCTGCGTACGAGCGGCTTCTCATATAGCCCCGTCAGTAGTCCCTGGCCCGAATTGGCGTAGCGGCTCTCGTCCGGGAAAGTGACCGTATAGGTCAGGAAGCCTCCCTTGACCGACAGTTCTACACTCTGCGCCTGAGCCCACGCTGCACGATTGGGCAACGACGGCTCCAGCATCGCGCAGAGCTCGGACTTCACTTTGCCACCGTCGAGCTGCGACGGAAGCGCCTTGTACAGATTGCGCAGTTGGGCGCCCGTATACTTGTACTCACGCTTGAAATCGTATATGTCAGCGACAGAAAGCACTACCGCACCATCCGTACCCTCGACTGCTTTCACGACAGCGTTGAACACCTTGGCCGGCGACTGCTTCAGCTGTTGGGCCAGGTAATAGTTCATCAGCGCGTCGCCCACGGCCTCGAAGCGGATAAGCGAATCGCGCACTACGGCATCTACACGTATATCCTTACCGTCTGCCACGGCCTTGACGGCCGTCACAGGCGCCTCACTCTCTGCCAGTACACTGTCGAGCGAAGCGGCGGCCTTCTGCAGCCGCTCCTCCTTGTTCACACCGCCGCCGCACGAAGCCATCGCGGCCATCACACACAAAGCCACGGCCATAGCCACGGCACTTTTCATAATCTTCTTCATATCCGATATATCACATTGCGGCCTCACGGGCCACATTCATAATTCTTAATTATGCATTCTCAATTCCTAATTTCATCCGCACGTGCATCCCTTTACAGGAATCTTCTCGATGCGGCGCTCGTGGCGGCCGCCGTCGAAACCCGTGGTCAGGAACACATCCACGATCTGCATCGCAGTCTCAGGAGTGATGAACCGCGCCGGCATCACCAGCACGTTCGCATCGTTGTGAGCCCGTGCCAGCCGCGCCAGCTCAGGCTCCCAGCACAGTGCCGCACGGATGCCCTGATGCTTGTTCAGCGTCATGCCTATGCCGTTCCCGGTGCCGCACATCGCGATCGCCGGGTAACACTCGCCGCGCTCGACCGCCAGTGCGCACGGATGCGCGAAATCGGGATAATCGCACGACTCAGTGCCGTACGTGCCGAAGTCCTTGTATTCATACCCGAGCTCCGTCAGATGCGCCTCCACGGCACATTTGAGCTCATATCCGGCATGGTCGCTGCACATGCCCACAATGCTCTTCTTTCCTTCCATAATAGTAATATTTTTTTACTATTCACAATCAATCCCGCGCCCAAAAAGTTCATCTGAACGTCCGGAAACGCAGAAATCTT
>OGNF01000203.1_pt1 | contig 67632 bp, 56 predicted proteins | sample 1573321 | NCBI WGS metagenome assembly OGNF01 (sample SAMEA2581911, study PRJEB24529) | metagenome | biome: Human gut stool | place: China | collected 2011 | reverse complement strand
CCAAAATGTTTATCTTTAATTATCAATCACTGTAAACCTTTTTCAGGACGGGACATCTGTCCCGAGACGGTTGTAATATTGCACCGGGAACCAACCCGGCCCCGGAAGCCTGAAACTGCGAGTTACAAATACTCTTCCCGGCTCAATGAAAAGCAGCATATCCGTTTCAACGAACTGCTCTCAAAGGTCAGATCGGAGCACAACCGCAGCTGTTTTATCGTCAAACGCATCTTCGGCGAGGAGTTCGTCGTCATTAAACGCACCCTCTCGAAGACACGGATCGTCGCCCGTTTGAACGACTTTTATTTCCAGTTTCAGAAACCGAAGATACGGTCTTCAATGAATATGCCTGACGGTATTTATACTTCTGCCGTCATGTTAATGACGCTCCTCATACAGTAACCCGCTCTGATAGATTGTTCGGCCGACAGCGTTATCAAAGTCAAATATAGAATTGCACGCTTGCTCGTTACCTTGGCCCGTCAACTTTAACAACAACAAACGCATGGCAACCGTAAAAGTAAAATTCCGGGCCTCGTCCGTTGCGGATCGTGAAGGCCGACTGTTTTATCAGATAATCCATAACCGCGTAACCCGGCAAATCAGCACCGGTTATAAACTGTTTCCGTCGGAATGGGACGGGCTGTATGCGGGAGGGCTTTTATTGAACAGCAAAGGCAAGCGACACGCTTATCTTGCGACATTGAAGAGCCGAATTGCGGAAGACAAAGCCCGCTTGGAGTGTCTTGTCGCCCGGTTGGATCGTGCCGGCGAAAGTTACACCGCCGGGGATGTGGTGAAATTGTATCTTACACCCTCGAATCGAGAGGATTTTTTCACTTTTACCCGGATGCTTATTGGACAGTTGAGACAAGTAGGTAAAACGCACACTGCCGAGCGGTATGTGACAGTCATGAATAGTTTCGGACGTTTTCGCAGGGAAAACGAGCTACTTTGGGAAGAAGTGGATTCCGACCTAATGGTCGAGTACGAAACTTGTCTCAAATCGAGAGGCGTATGTCCGAATACCTCTTCCTACTACATGCGGGGACTGCGGGCCATTTACAACCGGGCCGTCGAAAAAGGAATGACCGTACAGCGCGAGCCGTTCAAGTATGTTTACACGGGCATAGACAAAACCATTAAACGGGCCGTACCCTTGAAAGTTATTCGTCAGATTCGAGATCTGGACCTGACACTGTTTCCGACGATGGATTTTGCACGCGACATCTTCATGTTTTCATTCTACACCCGGGGCATGTCCTTTATCGACATGGCTTACTTGAAAAAGAAAGATCTGCAAGGCGGAACTCTTTCCTACCGCAGACAGAAGACGGGGCAGCAATTGTTCGTCAAATGGGAGAAACCCATGCAGGAAATCGTCGACAAATACAATACGAACGGGACTCCTTATCTGCTGCCGATAATCCGGGACATGAATGCCGACATTCGCCGGCAGTATAAGAACGCCGCGCATCTGGTAAACGATAAGTTGAAGAAACTGGGCGAGAAATTGGGACTGACCGTTCCCCTGACCAGTTACGTCGCCCGCCACGGATGGGCATCCATCGCCAGGAGCAGAAACATTCCGCTTGCGATTATCAGCGAAGCAATGGGGCACGATTCGGAGAAGACCACGCGGATCTATCTCGCCTCTTTGGACACCACCTCCGTGGACAAGGCGAACAGCCGAATTCTGAAAGCCCTGTAAACATTAAAGGGGCTTACTTTGGGAATAGTATCAAAAATCTCCTTCAAAAGATATATCTCTTGAAGGAGATGCTCTTTTTGTCGAATTGAGCCGTTTGTAGATTCCTTTTTTGCAGAAGTCGGCTATCGCATATTGATAGTTGGAGAAATAAGCTACGAATAAGTCTTCGGAATAAACCGGGGGATTTTATAATCGACAAATACAAGTTCTCTTTGCAAGAGAAATAGTACTTCGTTACAAAGTTATGAAAAATATGGGATACAGCAATAGAATCCGATGAAAAATAGAATTATCAACCTCTTTCCAGTTCAATAAATGTTAAGCAGATGCAGTGATTTGTTGTGCAAATCCAGGCTTTAGCTGATGTAAGATGTTAATAATAAAATACTTTTCGCTCTGCCATTTCTCTTGCAAAGAGATATATCGTTAATGGGATCCACCAAAGGAAATCGTAAGCAGCCTGTAATCGGTAAGAACGGAGCGGAGCGGCGTTTTCGATGAACGATTCCAACTGATCGGTAGGGAGAGGTGAAAGATAAATTGTTGTGCAACAGACTACTTCTCTCTGTAAGAGAAATATTAACGGACGCAAAGTTATGCAATTTAATGGAAATAACGACCTAAAACAGATGAAATTTTCGTCTGCCAGACTTGCCAAAAGGTTTCTGCCCAACAAATGTTGCTCAAATGAACAGTCTTTTGAGTGTAATTTCCGCTTGTTTCCCAGATCGTTATAACCAATTACATCCATCACTCTTTCTCTTACAGAGAGAAAGAGCGTAAAATAAGTAGAATATTTTTTGCGGATTTGCGGAATAAATGAATGATTATTCCGGCAGAGATAAATATAAACGACTGTAATACATGTCAATATGCAATTTGGCATGAACTAAAGATATGTGCCCTGATTGAAAAAACGGGCATAAGTATGTATGGATATCGCCTCGCCCAATACAGAAGAAGTCACGACCGCCCGCTGGTTCGTCATGCGGGCCTACAAAAGTGAAAAAAGAGCGGAGGAGAAACTCAAAGGTAAAGATGGTTTGGAATATTTTATTCCGAAATGTTATGCCGTAAGAGTCTATCACGGAGTGAAATCGAAACGCCTTGTTCCGGTCATTCCGAATCTCGTATTCGTACATGCCAGCCGCACGCAGATCACTGATTTCAAGAAACGCTACAATTTCCTGCAATTCGTGATGTGGGAGAAAAGTACGGGTTTGGAATATCTTGTTGTTCCGGATGACCAGATGGAGAGTTTTATCAAGGTTTCCTCCCAATACGGAGAAAATATCTCCTACTACAATCCGGATGAACTCGACCTTCGAAAAGGATGCCGGGTGCGCATCCACGGAGGTAAGCTCAATGGAGTAACGGGTGTATTCATGCAGGTGCAGGGCAAAAGAAACCGCCGGGTCGTCGTCCTGCTGGAAGGTGTCATGGCTGTTGCCGCAGAGGTGCATCCCGACTTGATCGAGGTTATTTCCTGATTGCAGGTCATCCGTCAAGCAAAGCAGATACAATCGAATTAGAAAACTATGAACGGCAAACCGAATGTCGAGCCTGCGTGGATGTCATTGAAACGTCTGGTCGAGACCCGTATGATCGAGATACTCCGCAAGGAACAGGACAACAAAAGATACATCCGGCTATACGGGACGGAAGACTATTGGCATGCTTTCGAAGAGTCGGCCTTCCAGTTGGAGCGGCTCTTCCGGAAAGGAGAAACCACCTTGTTCAGCCATAAGGACTATCCTTTTCCGGTGGTGATGGTCAGCATTCCCGACAGCGAGTTGCGGGCTTACATCCAGCAGCATATTCCGGTTTGTGACAAGCACGATTACAAGAAACTGCTGGCGGCAGAATTCTCCGCCGCAGAGTATCGTGCATGGCATGAACACGCGGTGAAAGAGTTTTTGTAATTCTTTACGATTCCCGATGTTCGTATCGTTTTGCGGAAATTGAGGCCAAAGTAGTCACATGCGACCAAGCACACGCCTTGATTGATCCCTGGCTCACGGAAGAATCACTCAAAAAGAGCAAGGCACAGCTGATTCGCCTCTTGGCCGATTTCGACCGTCAGTTTGGTCACGGAGGAGAGGGGGGCATGGATTCGAGATCCGAGCAGGCCGTTTTCGGTCTTCGAATTTCAAACAAATAAAATATTCATACATCAAATCATGTATCGTTTAATTGAAAAACTGCGACTGGATCGTTATATCAGTTCACGGTTGATTCTTGCATTGGACCTGTTGGTTTCGGTCGGGGCCTCTATCATCTCGCTGTTAGTTGCAAGCATTCTTTTGGGTGCTGAAGCCCTTATCTGGAAAACAATCGGCTGGTGGCTCGGAGGATCCGTTGTCTTTTCCTGGATCGCGTTCGTGTTGCTCCAAACCCACAAATCAATCATCCGTCACGCCACCTTGCGGGGTTTGGGCCGTTTGAGTGTCGCCGTTGTTTTCAAGGGAATTGGGATCGCAGTTATATTGGCTTTGGGTGTCGCTGGCCCGACATTTCCAGCGATCTGGATCACTCTGTTGTTTGACATATTGTTGAGCCTTTCAGGACTGGTGATTATGCGCGTTGCCATGGTTGTCGTCTATGACTGGCTCAAAGACAGCCGTCAAAGGCATTGCAAATGCCAGCGGATCCTGATCTACGGAACCGGCGACAAGGGCGTTTCGTTGGTGACCCAACTCCAAAATTCTCAAGAGTATCAGGTCGTCGGTTTCCTGACCTACGGCAAAACACTGAAGAATCATATGCTGGCCGATCTCCCGGTCTACTACTTCGAGACCGAAGAGAATGTCAAGTACCTGCACAACTGCAAGGATATTGACGCCATTCTCTTCGCCCACGTCCATGAGGCTCGCGAAGAGCAGGAGCGCCTAATCCATTATTGTACGGACTGCAACCTCAAGGTGCTGATCGCTCCCTCGATCGACGAGGTGGTCGACGGCAAGGTGCAGCGTCAGGCAATCCGCGAGATCAGGATCGAGGACCTGCTGGGACGTGAAGAGATCAAGATCTCGATGAACGAGATCATCGCCAACTTCCGCGGCAAGACGATCCTGGTTACGGGCGCGGCGGGGTCCATCGGTTCGGAGTTGTGCCGCCAGCTGGCGACGTTCGGAGTCAAGGAACTCGTGCTGTTCGACAACTCCGAGACGCCGATGCACAACATCCGCCTCGAGTTGGAGGATCGCTACCCCAATCTGAAGTTCATTCCCGTAATCGGCGACGTACGCATGATTCCGCGTCTGGATTTCGTCTTCCGCACCTATCGTCCGCAGGTGGTCTTCCACGCAGCAGCCTACAAACACGTGCCGCTGATGGAGGAGAATTCCTGCGAAGCCGTTCTGGCCAACGTTGCCGGCTCGCGCAACGTGGCGGACAAGTGTATCGAATATGACGTCGAGAAGATGGTTATGATCTCGACGGACAAGGCCGTCAACCCGACCAACATCATGGGCTGTACAAAACGTCTGGCCGAGATCTACGTGCAGTCGCTCGGTCTGGCCATCGAGGCCGGCAAGGTGAAGGGCAAGACGAAGTTCGTCACTACGCGTTTCGGCAACGTGCTGGGTTCGAACGGCTCGGTGATCCCGCGCTTCCGCGAGCAGATAGCCAAGGGCGGTCCGGTTACGGTTACGCACCCCGACATCACGCGCTTCTTCATGACGATTCCGGAGGCCTGTCGTCTGGTAATGGAGGCTGCCACGATGTCTACGGGCACCCAGATCTTTGTCTTCGACATGGGTAAGTCGGTGAAGATCGCCCACCTGGCCAGGCGCATGATCGAACTGGCCGGTCTGGAGGTCGACAAGGACATCAAGATCGAATACACGGGACTGCGCCCGGGCGAAAAACTCTATGAGGAGGTGCTGTCGAATACGGAGAACACGCTTCCGACGTCACACGACCGTATCCGCATCGCCAAGGTCCGCGAGTACGACTACGCCGATGCTCTCAAGGGTGCGCAGGAGTTGGAGGAGCTTTGCCGCGCCGTCGTCATTCCGGACATGGTTCGCCTGATGAAGAAGATCGTCCCCGAGTTCAAGTCCAAGAACTCCCGATTCGAAGAGTTCGATAAAGAAACAAAGTAACCCCTCCCTAACAAACTAGAATTAGCGTCTTGTGATGCCGACTAGATACTTCTTAAAGACTCTTTAGCAAGAATAAAACAACATACAAAACACTGTAAATTTATACATTATGAGTATTTTCAAAGACAAAATCCTGCTAATCACAGGCGGTACCGGAAGTTTCGGCAATGCAGTTCTGCGTCGTTTTCTCGACTCTGATATCCGGGAAATTCGCATCTTCTCCCGAGACGAGAAGAAACAGGATGACATGCGGCACTTCCTTCAGGCAAATCGTCCGGACGTTTCAAACAAAGTCAAATTCTATATCGGAAATGTACGTAACCGCGAGGCTGTAGACTTCGCGATGAACGGAGTAGATTATGTTTTCTCTGCGGCTGCGCTGAAGCAGGTGCCCTCTTGCGAATTCTATCCGATGGAGGCTGTACGCACGAATGTAGAAGGCACCAATAATGTACTTCTCTCCGCCATCGCTCACGGAGTTAAAAATGTCGTCGTCCTCTCTACGGACAAAGCAGCCTACCCGATCAATGCCATGGGTATCTCCAAAGCGATGATGGAAAAGGTCGCCATTGCTCAAGGACGCGCTTTGGGTCCGGATGCAAAAACCACCATTTGCTGCACCCGTTATGGAAATGTAATGGCTAGCCGTGGTTCCGTTATTCCTCTTTGGGTAGAGCAGATGATGGAAGGTAAGCCGATCACCATCACGGATCTTAACATGACCCGGTTCATGATGACACTTGATGACGCTGTCGATCTTGTCATGTATGCCTTTGAGCATGGCAACAACGGTGACCTCTTCGTTCAAAAGGCGCCGGCCGCAACTCTCGACGTACTTGCAGAAGCCCTCAAGCAGGTTTATGCCAAGGTGGATTCCCAATACGGAGAGACCGAGGTGAAAATCATCGGTACTCGCCACGGCGAGAAACTCTATGAAACGCTTGTCACGCGCGAAGAGATGCTTCGCTCGGAAGATTGCGGCAACTATTTCCGCATTCCTTGCGACGCCCGCGACCTCAACTACGACAAATTCTTCACGGAAGGCGATGATGCCATCAACCGCATGGAGGACTATCACAGCCATAACACCAAGAGGCTGGATGTCGAAGGCATGAAGGCTCTTCTCCTCAAACTCAATTTCATCCGCGAAGACCTCGGCCTGCAGCCCAAAGCAAAGTCCCGCGATTATAGAAGTGAATAACAGATGAAGATTCTGGTAACCGGAGCAAAGGGTTTCGTGGGTCGGAACCTTTGCTCCCAACTTAATAACATCAAAACAGGTAAGGCCAAGTGCTATGGAGACCTTCAGATTGATGAAGTCTTTGAGTATGACTTGAACAGCACCATGGAGCAACTGGACGCATGGTGTTCCGAATGTGATTTTGTATTCAACCTCGCTGGCGTAAACCGGCCTCAGAACCCGGAAGAGTTCATGGCCGGCAATTTCGGCTTTGCCTCAACGCTTCTTGACACGCTGAAGAAGCATGGGAACAAAGCCCCTGTAATGCTCTCAAGTTCGGCACAGGCATCTCTTTCCGGCCGTTTCGGCAACAGCGAATATGGGCGCAGCAAAAAGGCGGGCGAAGATCTCTTTCTTCGGTATGGAGAGGAAAACGGCATAAAGGTTCTTGTTTACCGGTTCCCCAATCTCTACGGAAAATGGTGCCGTCCTAACTACAACAGCGCCATCGCCACGTTCTGCAACAACATCGCCAACGATCTGCCCATCACGGTCAATGACCCGAAAGTGGAGCTCGACGTCCTTTACATCGACGATCTTGTTGAAGAGATGATCGCCGCTCTGAAAGGCCAGGAGCACCATTGCGAGTTCGAAGGGCTGACCGTATTGCCTTCTGCGGAAGGACGTTACTGCTACTGTCCCGTCACTCATAAGGCTACGCTGGGTGAAATCGTTGCCCTTCTGCAGCAGTTCCACGACATGCCGAAGACGCTGATGATCCCCGAGATCCCGGCCGACAGCTTTGCCAAGAGGCTTTACAGCACCTATTTGAGCTATCTTCCCAAGGATAAGGCCATTTTTGACCTGAAGATGAACTGCGACGACCGTGGCTCCTTCACCGAGCTGGTTCGCACACTCAACTGCGGACAGGTAAGTATCAATATCAGCAAACCGGGTATCACCAAAGGTCAGCACTGGCACCACACCAAATGGGAGCAGTTCATCGTTGTTTCCGGCCACGGCCTGATCCAGCAGCGAAAAGAGGGTACGGACGAGGTCATCGAGTTCGAAGTCTCGGGCGACAAGATTCAGAGCGTCATCATGCTGCCCGGATATACGCACAACATCATAAACCTCTCCAAGACTCAGGATCTTGTAACTGTCATGTACTGCAACGAGGTTTTCAACCCGGAGCGGCCGGACACTTTCTTCGATCCCGTAGCAAGCGAATAAAAGCCGCAAGATGGCTGAATAATCAAAACGATCTATGGAAACCAAAACTCCGAAATTCGATTACAGTGACATTCACTGGCAAAATAACGGCAAAATCAAACTCTGCATCATCGTCGGCACCCGCCCGGAGATCATCCGGCTTGCTGCTGTCATCTCCAAATGCCGCAAATATTTCGATGTGATTCTGGCCCATACCGGACAGAACTACGACTATAACCTTAACGGCATCTTCTTCCGCGACCTGAAACTCGCCGAACCGGAAGTCTACATGGATGCAGTCGGAGATGACCTCGGCGCGACCTGCGGCAACATCATCAACTGCAGCTACAAGCTTTTCGCTGCAACCAAACCGGATGCCGTACTCGTTCTTGGCGACACCAACAGCTGTTTGAGTGTCATCGGGGCAAAACGGCTCCACATTCCGATTTTCCACATGGAGGCCGGCAACCGCTGCAAAGACGAATGCCTTCCGGAGGAGACGAACCGCCGTATCGTGGACATCATCTCGGACGTCAATCTCGCCTACTCCGAGCATGCAAGAAGATACCTTGCTGAATGCGGACTTCCCCGTGAGCGTACATACGTCACCGGTTCTCCCATGGCCGAGGTGCTCCATAAGAACCTTGCCGAGATCCAGGCATCCGATGTACACGAGAGACTCGGACTCAAGAAGGGGCACTACATCCTGTTGAGTGCTCACCGCGAAGAGAACATCGACACGGAGAAGAACTTCCTCTGCCTTTTCAATGCGATAAACGCAATGGCCGAGAAGTATGACATGCCGATTCTCTACAGTTGCCATCCCCGGAGCCGTCACCGCCTTGAGGCTACAGGTTTCAAACTTGATCCGCGAGTACAGGTCCAGCAGCCACTCGGGTTCCACGACTACAATTGCCTTCAGATGAACGCATTCGCTGTCGTTTCCGATTCGGGCACCCTTCCCGAGGAGAGTTCTTTCTTCACCAGCGTAGGACATCCTTTTCCGGCAGTTTGCATCCGTACCTCGACCGAACGTCCCGAGTCTCTCGACAAGGCGGGATTCATTCTCTCCGGCATCGACACTAAAGGACTTCTCCAGTCCGTCGATACGGCAGTAGAACTTGTTAAAAACGGCGACTACGGCACCCCCGTTCCTGACTATACGGATGAAAATGTCTCCACAAAGGTTGTGAAGATCATTCAGAGCTATGTGGGGGTTGTGAATAAAATGGTGTGGAGAAAGGAATTATAGAGGAGCACCAGGTATACCGAAAAGTTTGCAAGTGTACAGGTAGATCTCTATTGAGACCAGAATTCGATACTCTCACTCGCAACAAGCTAATTTATAATCAAATAGAAAACTTATTGAAGGTAGATTAACAATAGGGATGAATATTAACCACATCTCGCTTTTGTTGGTATGCTCCTCATTATATGCAAGATAGGCGCATTTAACACTTCCTCCAATCGCATTTCGCCTTAGATCTGACACATACAAATAAAAGAATCCCCTTTAATAGAATGGATATAAAGAAATATGCGAAATATATAAAGATCATAACCCAATATTTTGGGGCTTCGTTTATACCAATGCTCCTTAATCTGGCGTCTAATCCACTCATCGCCATGAATATGTCGCCAGAAGATTATGCTATTACAGGTTATTATACATCGTTTAGTACACTTCTTGCGCCTTTAGTAGCATTCTATATGCTGCATTATTATACAAAGCGATATTTTGAAGTAGATGGTGTCGCTCGGGATGAACTCAGAGCAACTATAGCCAAAGCTCTGATTTATTTTTCGGGATTCATGTCTCTTTTATGTTTCATAGGCCTTTATGTGTATGTATCGTTTTTTAACTCGGATAGTACCATACCATTCAATCCTTATGCTGCTCTAACAGTTTTTTCATTACCTATTACAGGCCTATATACACTAATGTTGGTAGATTTGAGGATGGGGCGTGAGAGCGGCAAATATCTCAATATTTCTTTAGCCTGTGGTATTATATTGTTATTACTCAATTTATTGTTGGTTGTTGTATTAAAGTGGGGGGCTTTCGGCAAACTATTAGCACCTTTTATTAATAGTGTTGTTTTTTTTGCATATAGCTTATGGTATTATCGAGATCAACTGCAATATAAGTTTGACAAGAAACAGTTTAAGGAAATGCTTGTTTTCTGCTTCCCGCTAACTATTGCTGCAATGTTGGGCTTCTTCTCAAATGGATATGATAGAGTTTTCTTAGAAAGGCTTGGCAATAATACAGAATTAGGTTATTATTCTGTTGCTATTTCTATAGCATCTTATATCGGTGTATTCCAAACGGCCATTGGCAATACCTCCCAGCCCGATTTGTTTCAGGCAATAGTTCAAAAGAACAGAAAGCGTTTGACCCAAATAATTTGTCTTCTTGTTGGTAGTACTGCCATAATAGTTGTTGCCTTCATTATTACAGCCCCCCTTGTCGTTAAGATCCTAACAGCAGGGCGATATATGAACTCAGTCGGTTATACACAGATTATAGCATTGTCCACCTTGACAAGTGCAATGTATTATACAGTATCACAGATCACTATTGCTTTAGGGAAGGCAACAGTTACATTAATTACTAAAATACTTACAATGTTTGCTACCATTGCAATGTTCTCATATCTTATCCCTGAATTTGAATACCGTGGAGCTGCCTGGGGACTTGTCCTCTCATTTATCATAAGCCTTGTCATAAATATAGTTTTAATCTGGCTTTCAAATAAAATAAATATTAAACGATGTCATTAAGAATATTAAATATTGAGGATACTTGTACGGGGTGTGGAGCTTGTGTGTCATCTTGCCCCAAGCAAGCCTTAAATTTGTCTTATGACAAAGAAGGATTTTACGTTCCTCATCTTGATCCAGAAAAGTGCATTAACTGCAAGATTTGTGAGAAGTCTTGTCATGTCCTTAACTCTGAGGTCCCTTCTGAACCTTCGTTCAATTACAAGGCTTACATGATAAAGGCAAAAGACAAAGCCATTGTCAGCAAGTCTTCATCTGGTGGGGCTTTCTCGCTGTTGGCCAATCAGATTCTCTCTGAAGGGGGTGTCGTATATGGCGCACGATATAATTTCGAAAATGAACGACTCGAACATTCTTCTTCTGATAAATGCTCTATGGATGAGCTACGAAAGTCCAAATACATCGAGTCCTATATGGGTGACACCTTCAAAGAGGTACGAGACCAGCTCTTGTCGGGTAGGAAAGTGCTTTTCTGTGGAACTCCTTGTCAAGTTGAAGGACTGCAGCATTTCTTAACCATAAAAAAGACTGATACAACTAACCTATTGCTTGTGCGCTTTATCTGCCATGGTGTCCCTGCCAATCAATTCTTTACAGAATACAAGCATTATGAGGAGAGGAAACATAAATCAAAGATCATTTCTTTCGATTTCCGTCCAAAGACAAATGGGTGGAGAAGTAGTGATTGGAAGATGATATTTGCTAATGGTAAGGAAGAAATAGGCCCTTACTATTACTATTACTATTACTATTACTATTACTTCCAGATGTCTAATATTCTCAGACGCTCTTGCTATTCGTGTAAGCGAGTTTTCCACGAAGTGGCTGACATTACAATAGGAGATTTTTGGGGTATTTATACCTATAGACCGGAAAATAAGGATGAGGAAGGGATCTCCTTGATGTTTGTTCATAATGAGAAAGCATTGGCGATACTACCACATATTCAGGATAATTGTTCGATAGAAGATATACCCCAAACAGCTGTCAGTTATATATATCGTGAAGTTCATGATCGCGAAAAGGTTATTTCTGAACGATATGAACTTGGAGCGTCAATTGTTGAATATGGTTACATGCATATAGCAATAAGGCGACTTCGTTCTTTGATAATGAAACGAAAGCTTTCAGATTTTATAAAAACCAAAGTCAAATTGGTGTTAAAATCAATAATCAGATGGATATGAAGATAGGAATACTCACATTTCATACAGCAGATAATTATGGAGCTGTGCTTCAAGCATATGCACTCAAGGAGTTCATAGCCTCGCGATATAGTAGTCATACAGAGATAATTGATTTTCATACCACCGGGCATGATATAGAGCATTATAAATTATTCAAAAAAAGGCATCCTAATCCACTTAAGAATATTATTCTTAACTTGTTTGTCGCTTTACATTATTTACCACTCAAACGCAAACATCGTTTGTTCGAGACTTTTAGGAACAATAGTTTGAGCCTTTCAAAACGCAGATACGATACCGAAGAGAGTTTGAAGAGCCATGTCTATGACTATGATGTGTATATTACCGGAAGTGACCAAGTCTTTAATCCGCATGTGCCGTATTCAGATACGTACTATTTAGGATTCACCAAGAACTCTGGAGTAAGGAAAATATCTTATGCAGGAAGTTTTGGTATCGCTTCCATTCCAGAAACTGAGAAACCCAGAATCAAGGACTTATTGTCTGATTTTGATTTCATCAGCTGTCGTGAAGAAAACGGTCTTGCAATCCTCAATGAATTAGGTATTAAGGATGCAGACTTTGTTTGTGATCCCGTATTTCTTCTTCCCGAAGAAGAGTGGTCTCAAGTAATACCCCAACGCGAAATTACAGAAGATTACATTTTCGTTTATGATCTAAACGGAGGTGTGGATCTCATTGTGATTGCATCCAAAATACAGGAGGAGTCTGGTATTAAGAAAATTATATGCGCAACGGCCAATACAATGCAATACTCCAAAAATGTTGATTGGCGTTATGATGTAGGACCATTACAGATGTTGTCTTTTATAAAGAATGCAAAGTATGTAGTCACAGATAGCTTTCATGGTTCTAGCTTGTCATTGGTTCTCAATACAAAAGTGTTGATCTACATAGCTACACCTTCAACTTCATCTCGACTCGTGTCATTGACATCAAGACTGGGTATTTCAAGCCAACTGATTGAAGATTCTCACAGTTTCTGTTTGGGTTCTATCGATTTTTGTCATTACACAGAAAAGCTATTAGAATACGTTGCTCAGTCTGTTGAGTATTTAGATGAGTCATTGAGTTCTTAAAGAATTATGAAGATTACATTTATTACCAACTTTGTAAATCACCATCAGATCCCATTGGCCGAGGAATTCTTCAGCATGATTGGTGATGGCTACCATCTTATTGCAACAGCTCCAATGGAGATTATGCGTAGGCAACTGGGTTATCCAGAGTATAACAATAAGCCATATGTCATTAATGCTTTTGAATCAGCGAATGAGAAGGATAAAGCTATTCAAATTATTAGCCATGCTGATGTTGTCGTAATCGGTGATGCTCCAGAGGAATATGTTACTCAACGAATATTGAGAGGTTGCCTGACCTTCAGATATCATGAGCGATGGTTTAAAAATAAACCGTGGTATCTGACAGGAATCAGAGGTTGGAAGAATATCTATCAGAACCATCTTCGATATATAAATAAACCTCTGTATATGTTAGCTGCTAGTGCGTATACAGCAAATGACGTTTATAAAATAGGTGCCTATAAAAATAAAGTATTCAAATGGGGATACTTCACTGAGGTTCGAGAAAATGTCGTTGAAAAAACTTTGGATGTTTCAATGAAGAAAAGTATCACTATTCTATGGTGTGCACGTTTCCTTTCGTTGAAACATCCGGAGTTGCCTATTCAATTGGCAAAGAAGTTAAAGGATGACGAATATGACTTCCATCTCGACATGATAGGAATAGGCGAAGAACTGGAAAAAATGAAAGAACTGGCAAAGCAACTTGATCTGTGCGACGTTATTTCTTTCTTAGGGAGTATGCCTAATAATGAAGTTCTATCACAGATGCGGAGCCATGAGATATTCTTGTTTACCTCCGATAAACGAGAAGGCTGGGGGGCAGTCTTGAACGAAGCAATGAGCAGTGGTTGCGCTGTTGTGACATCTGACAAGATAGGATCAACGCCATTCTTAATCAATGACGGAAAGAATGGTTTGATTTTTAGGTCCGAGAATCTGGAATCTTTGTACATAAAGACTAAATATCTCTTGGATAATCCAGGCCAGAGGCGAAATATTTCGAATTATGCATTATTTACAATGAAAAATATTTGGAGTCCTCGGAAAGCAGCGGAGAGATTGATAAGTTTGTCAGAAGCATTACTCCAAGGAAAAGCGACTCCGTTCATTGACGGCCCTTGCTCTCAGGCTCTTCCCATAAGGCACTTTTAGAGATAATGAAAGAATATATAGTTAGAGTCTTACATCTTAAAGGGATACAATATATCCTGTATATGTACATTATTAACCATTGGCTGGTAGGGTGTGAACATTTCGAGTTGAAAAGAAAAATGCTCAATACTTTAGGATGCCAATTAGGTAATGGTGTAAAAGTTGTTGCCCCTATACACTTCTCCACCGCATTTACTGTAGGTGATGATACTTGGATAGGCGGCGGATTTAGTATTCAAGGTAATGGGACAGTTGTTATCGGTAAGAATTGTGACTTCGGACCTGAAGTATCAATAACAACAGGATCTCATTATATTGGCTCATCAGATAGAAGAGCTGGAGAAGGCTATAACAACTCCATTACTATCGGGAATGGATGTTGGATTGGCAATAGGGCAACAATTATTAATAATATCACCATCGGGAATGGAAGTGTTATAGCTGCTTGCTCATGTGTTATTTCAGATGTGGCTCCAAATTCTCTTGTTGCAGGAGTTCCGGCCAAATTCAAAAAGCAATTAGTTTAAAATGCGAAAGAAAATATTGTTCATCAATTGTTCGGATGGCGGTAGCACTGGGTGTATTATCAAGGATATAACCAAGTTATTGAACAATCAAGAATGGGAGTCCTATTTGTGTGTGCCTCGTATCACATCGGATATTTCAATATTCAAAGAAGTATTTGAGACTTCTATGAAGTATGAACAAGCCATATACTACCGAATATCCAGATGTATATGCAATCCACTTGGTTTTGCACCTCTTTCTACTTATCGGATCAAAAGAACAATATATAAAGTCAGGCCTGACATCATTCATATACATTGCATCAATAGCTTTATGTGCAATGTATATTCTCTACTCCAATTTATAAAGGAAGTAGGTATTCCTACTGTCATCACAAACCATGCTGAATTTTACTACACAGGCTCATGCTCTCATGCAAATGATTGTAACCAGTGGATAGCCGGTTGCAAAATGTGCACTCAATTAAAAAAAACGTCATTTGCAGGTAAGTATTGGAATAAGATGAAGCAGGTTTTCACTGACTTTGATAAATGTGTGGTGACATCTGTTTCTCCATGGGTAAATAGTCGCTCCTCTGCTTCAAGAATTATGGAGGGAGTGCCACAGATGGTAATTGAGAATGGCGTTGATACTAGTATATTCTTTCCTCATGACAGCATAACCTTAAGACAATTTTTAAACATTGGTCCTAATACGAAGATTGTACTCCATGTTACGGCGTTATATTCAACAGCCCCAGGACATTCAAAAGGTGGAATATATATTAAAGAACTAGCCTCTAGATTTGCAGGTGAAGATGTATTATTTCTTGTTGTTGGCAATCATTATGAGACATCATCTGCAAATAATGTAAGGCTGTTTGGAAGGATTGCTTCAAGAGTAGAACTTGCTTTATATTATTCTCTTGCTGATATTACCGTTCTTACTAGTTTGCGTGAAACGTTCAGTATGCCGCTCGCCGAATCTCTTTGTTGCGGAACTCCAGTAGTTGGATTTGAAGCAGGAGGTCCTGAAAGCATAGCTTTACAAGACTATACATTTTTCTGCAAGTATGGAGATGTAGATGAATTGGAAAAGATGTTGAGGGATGATGGTTTGAAGATGAAGGATACTTTTGGGCTACGTATTTCCAGAGATGCCAAAGAAAAATATGATAGCCATGTAATGGTCGACAAGTATGCCAATCTGTATAGTAAGCTATTAAGTATATGAATAATTATACAACGAAGATATTTAAACTTATGGTTTTATTGCAACCACTATTGTTATACGCCACAGTATTCAAAGTGATGATATTCGTACAACTGATAAGTGAATTTATTCTCATTGGTTCATTCTTACAGTTGTTCTTGACTGCTTGGAATAACCGAGCAGCCAACAATAAGTCCATTTTTTCGTTGGCTATTGTTATCATGCTGATCGCTTTCATTTCTTTATATTGGGGAGGTTTTACATACGATGGATTTATAGCCTATTTGATGTTTGTTTCGATGCTTGCAACCTGGATAGTGTATCCTCATATCGAAATAAATGCAATGAACAGCGTTATGAAATATTCGTTCTTGCTACAGGCAATGTTACTAATTTACTTCTCTCGGCAATCTTTCGCTTATGATATGCATATAGAAGATATGATAGCTACACAAGAATCTCTTACATTAGGATTTAATAATCCTAATCTTGCTAGTATGATTATCTTTTATGTGTTTGTTGGAAATTTGATATATTATAAGTGCGAAAGGCGTTTTTGGGCTAAAGCGCTATATATCTTTCTTTTGACGACACTCTTTTACCATATTGTTGAAACAGACTGTCGTACGACTTTGTTGCTGACCGCCTTTGTTGTTATTTCATTTTTTCTGACTAATAAAATACGAACCATTGGTAAAATAATGATAAAAAAAATTGTGCCGATAGGCACTTTAGCATTTCCAATACTATTCTGTTTGGTGTATGTATATTTATCATTCTCGCCAGAACTAAGAGATATGGAACTGTTTGGCAAGCCTCTATTTTCAGGAAGAGAAGTCTTATTCGTCGATTTCTATAATTCCTTTTCTGATAGTCCATTAATTGGATTATGTGGAAAGTACAAATTTGCAAATGCTCATAATGGAATGCTTACCATTTTATTGAATACGGGATTTGTCGGTATATTCTTTTATATTATATATATCTATAAGAATTTGCGTAATATTTCTAATAGTATTATCAATATTGCAAATGTATTACCGTTAATTGCAATCATTGCCGTATTTATCATTTCAAGTAGTGAGGCTGCTATGCTTGTTGCCGGGAATCTATTTTATGTGTATTTCTTGACTCTCTTGGCTTTTGTAAAAAGAGAGTCATATAATAATAAATTCTAATGACCGGAATCATATGTTTCTGGGATCGATATGCTACGCCATATTTATCCAAATATGAGAGCCTCCTAGATGAACAGAATGCGGAGTATGAGGTAGTCTTTTGGAACAGACTGACTGAACCGGCAGAAACTACAGTTACCCAAGAAGGACATTTTGTATATATCAACAAATTTTGTAAGGAGGGTAAGGCCAAGATAACATCGTTCGTTGGGTGGAGGCATGAGTGTATCAAGATACTCAGGCAGAAGAAATATGATAACTTGATTCTTCTCTCTACTGTCCCTGCCATTTTGCTTGAAGATTATGTGCTTCGTTACTACAAGAACCGGTATATCTTTGATATACGCGATTACACTCTTGAGGCAAACTGGCTCTTCCGTAAGATGGTGATGATGTTGGTAAAGAACTCCTGCCTGACCCCAATCTCGTCGAAGGGTTACTTGACGTGGTTGGATCCGTCGGACAAGTTCATGGTGAATCATAATATTACTATCGGTAACTCCATCAATTTAGACGTACCTGACTTTGCCGAAGACAAGCCCATACGCTTTTCATTTGTGGGTAATGTACGCCTGGATACCCAGACTCGTGCTATGCTCATCACCTTGGGTAAGAGCCGACAGATAGAGCAACATTATTACGGACGTGTATTGGCGAATTGCGACATTGAGCAGATCGTTCAAGATCTTCAGCTCACAAATGTTGTTCTGCACGGCCCTTTTAATCGAGATGATAAAAACGAAATCTACCGTAATACAGATTTTATCAATACTGTCTATGCCAATGCAGAGAGGGAGGAGGATATTCCTTTGGGTGATTCCACGCCTTTACCCAACCGCTTGTATGACGCGTTGGTCTTTTATCGACCTTTGGTGACCTCCAAGGGAACCTATCTTGCAAAATTGGCCGATGAGTATCATCTTGGTGTTAATATCAATGGTTTTGACAAGAATATTGAACGGCAGATTGTCGATTACATTCGGCATTTCGACAAGCGGCTATTTAAAAACGGGTGTGACCGTCTGCGCAAGGAAGTGATGGCAGAGGAAGAGCGATTTGTAAATACAATAACAAAGATTTTTAATAGCTGGAAATAATATGGTAGTAAGCTTTAGTGGAATAGACGGGGCGGGTAAGACTACCCAGATCAACCTGCTTACCAATTATTGCGATCAACATGGCATTAAATATCTCAAGCGCTGGAGCAAGGCCAGAGGTACCCCAGGCATAATGTTCATCAAGAATCTTGTTCGTAGAGATAAGAAAATGGATCAGGAGGAAAAATTGGCACACCGTGATGAGGTGTATAAGTCCTCGTGGAAGAAAAAAGTGCTCTATGTATTCTCTATGATTGATCTCTGTTTCTATTGGGGAATCTATCTAAGATATCTTAAGTCCACATGCGACCTGCTGATTCTTGATCGTTACCTATGGGATACCTACGTCGAGGTGTCGAACGAGTTTCATATTAGGGATCTACATAAACACATACTTTGGAGGATGGTTAAGTTTTGTGCCATGAAACCAGAGGTGTCATTATTGCTCATCATTCCAGCCGAGGAAAGCCTGCGTCGAGATTTGCTTAAGGGCGAAATTACGACCGATGCTTTGGAACTTAAGCAATCCAAGATCAATATGTATATGATGCTCGAAAAGAAGGGTGCTTGGAACACATGCATCGATTCGATGACCACCGTAAAACATACACATCACGAAATACTAAAAGCTCTAAAATACGAATAATGGGATTTCAAGCATTATTAGCTCGCGAAGACTATTATGGAGTCCTTAAAAAAACGCTTCAGCTCTACTATCAGGAGAAGTATGGTAAAGATGTGTATATTGGCTATGAGAAGCGCAAAGGAACCAAGGAAATGGTTATGAATCCTAAGCTTGGCATGATATACGCTCCTTTTCCATGCAAGCAGATACGAGCCTACATCTATAAAATGTACAACATCCGCAACAACTTGCTTAAGAATGTTGCGGCCGAGTTTTTCGTGTTCCTATCAACCCACAGCAAGAGCCTTTTCACTCTCCCTAGGCGCTTGTATATCTATCCGGCCGACTTAGTAAACGACTCCACCATCTTTTCCTATCTGAACCGCTCCATCCGTATCTTCGACTTTAAAAACAATATCACCGTCTCCATTAAGAAAGAGTCGTTCACGTCCAAGTTTTTCGATAACCAGTTGGAATTTCGTTTGAACTATCTATTTGAATTCGTTCCGAAGATACTGCACTACAGAAGGAACTGGTTTGAGGAGTATATACTGGAAGGTCATTCACTAGCTCGAGAGACCGATAGGCTTGCCTACGAAGAGGGCCAGAGAACCGCACTCCGTCAGATGGAAGTCATTCAGCAAGCCACCCTTCAGCAGGTAGATGCTGTGGGATATTTGCGCTCGCTCGTGGAACAGAGCCGCACGCTCTTGGAAAAAGCTCAAAGAACCAAGAGCATTACGACTTACGCTGCCACAGTAGAATACATCAATGCCTTGCTTTCTCAACTCAATATCAAAGGCTTGCAAATACCCATTGCAGAAAGCCATGGTGACCTTCAGGCGGGCAATGTATGGCTTAGCAAAGATAGAGTATGGATTATTGACTGGGAGACTCATGCACTGCGTTCGGTTTGGTTTGATGCTATGACAATAAAGTTTGGCACTCGCTATTATGGCGGTATCAAAGACTTGGTGGCCAATCATCAGACAGAGCAAGACAAGATGCAAATATTGGGTGCTTTTGAAACTGTTCTTAACATTCGTCAGATAACCCGTATTTTCTTGCTTGAAGATCTACTTTTCAACTTGGAGGATATGATGGAGCTCCCATCTATCGGAGGGTGCGAGTCATTTGACGGTTATATGAATGATATTATTTCATCGGGTGTAATACGCTATTTGACAACAGGATGAAGAAACACTTAGTAATGATATGCGGATTTCATTTCCCGCAATCATCCGCCACCTCCGCTTGTGCAGAGCGTTATGTGTCGCTCTTTAAAGATGAATATGATATCGATATCATCTCTCACACCGAAGACGGTAAATCATATGACTTGACTGATCAGTCGGGCTACCGCTTGCATGTGCTGACCAATCTGCGACTTCGCCTTGAAGGCGTTCTTTCCGGTACGGCAAAGAATGTTGTACACAAGGTAGGTTCGGTGTTACTATACACCTCTTACTTGGGGAATCAGAGATGGTTTGCCAAGGCGGTAGAGCGCAAATTGAATGAGATACATAGCCATCACCCTATTGATGTCGTATTTAGTGTCTGTTCACCCATTTCGGCGCATGTTGGGGCTGCCCGATTCTGTAAACGTCATCCGGAGATCAGGTCGGTAGCCTATACAGTTGACCCTTATGCTACTATTGATCGCATAAGGCCTCTGGGTAAAAGTCTAAGTGATTTATTCGACTATGAGTGTAAGTGGTTGAATAATTTCAACAGCGTTTTGTTATCAGAGGAAATGTTCGACAATAGAGATGGTTTGACAAATCAGATAAAGCATTGCGTCCCGCTACCTTATTTGTTGCCTCCTTTTATAGATTATAGTAGTGTGCACCGAAAGACATCGGATGGTAAGATACATTGTGTATATGCCGGCAGTTTCTACGAAGATATCCGTAATCCTGAATTTATGCTCAAGGTGTTCCTCATGCTCCACAAGCATAACATCGTGCTGCATCTTTACAGCCAGGGATGTGAGCATCTCGTCCGTCAATTTGCAGGCTGCAGGAATATTATTCAACATGGATTGGTGAGGTCATCCGAACTGCAACAGATATATGCTGACGCAGATGCATTGATAGGGATAGGTAACTCTTTGAAAGAGTTCCTCCCGAGCAAGACTTTTGAGTACGTGGCTACACGCAAACCGATTATCTATTTCAACTATCCCGAAATCGACAATATTGTACTGGTAAATTATCCTTCAGCCATCCAAATAGAGATGTCTGAAAATGTGAATGAGGTAGTTGCCAGACTCTATTCCTTCCTTTCTCAGTTGGATGGTGCCCTTGTTTCTGAACAACAGATTTCGCAGGCTTATTCCAAATACTCGCCAGCCAATATTAAACAGATATTGAAGACTTCATTTGAATCAATAAAATAAAAATGGGAAAGAAATATATATTTGAAGTGGTTGACCTGAACACTATTGATACTAAGGTGTTCAATGAATTTCCTCATAAGTCTGTAAACACCACCAAGGAGTGGATAGAGTTCATCGCAGAAGATTCGTCTGCCACTCCTTATATAGTAAGGATAACACATGGAGAGACCCTCGAAGGCTTTTTTTCATCGCTTATCGTAAAAAAGTTTGGATTCAAGATTGTGGGCAGTCCTTTTCCCGGTTGGAGTACGGTCTATATGGGCCTAGATGTGTATGATCACGAACAGAAGGCGGAAATCCTGAAGGGTTCCGGGGATTTTAATATCATCGCTGTAACTTAACAAGTTACGGCGATGATTATTTATAGGTAATGATTTAGTAACGCAGGTTCCTCATTTCTACGTTCAATCTTCATCAAGTCAAAGACTCTACGACAAATATACGCAATTTTTTGTAAATAATCAAATGACTATTTGTTGACTTTCTGTCTGTTGCGGACTGGAGCGGTCAGTACCGGACATCGGGTGCGGAATGTTTCGGGTGCTATTAACTTGCAGGACTCATGTTCAATACACTTAAATTTGTTTTTTATGAACTGTATCCTGATTGAAACGAGCGCCTATGCCGATCTTCAGGCGCATATCCAGCGGTTGTTGGAACGAGTATCCGCCTTGCAAGCTCTCACGGAAAAATCCCCGACGGTCCGCTGGCTGACTGCGGATGATGTTTGCAAGGCTTTGAGTATTACCAAACGTGCGTTGCAATATTATCGGTCTTGCGGTATCATACCCTACACAGCCATCGGAAACAAAGTCGTATTCCGGGAAGAGGATGTCCGCCGTCTTCTGGAAAAGAACCTGATAAAAGCTGAATAGAACCATGTCCGAAGATATTATTACCCGCGACAGCAGCGAGTTCAAAGAACTGCGCCGCAATATCATCCGTGCGATCCAAGCCGTAGATATTTTGATCGATACACATCGTCCGGCAATCGGAAATGAGGTCTACCTCACCAGCGAGGAAGTTTGCAGTCTTTTCGGTCTGAGCAAGCGTTCCTTGCAGAATTACCGCGATAACTGCCAGATACCTTATACTTCCATCGGCGGCAAGATTCTTTATCCCCAGTCAGCGATCTATAAACTGTTGGAGAGCCACTACGTCAGAGCTCTCAGATGACGAACGGGCGGGAGGTCATACCTCCTGCCCGTTCTTGCCTTCGTATTCGATAAAATTGCTGGGATGCACGACGCATATCCGCCCGTTCTGCATTCCGAAATCGATCCTGATCGGATATTTGTACAACGGCAGATAATATTTGTGTCCGAATGATCTTCGAATGGCCTCTGCAGCAAGGAGTATTCCCGAATGTGCCGTTATCGGCCGTTCGTATTCCGGATATTCCCGCATGATCTCCAGACGGCATTTATTGATGTCGTCCAGCGTAAATACTTCTCCCCGGATGATGCGCAGCAGGCGCAAGGTAAGTTCGTATTCGCGGGATAGATTTCGACGTTGGTTGCTGTTTGCAGCCTCTTCCAACTCTTTCTTCAGCCGTTCGGCTTTTTCTTCGAATGTGGCCATATTTTAATAGTCTATTTTGTAACGATTCTGTTATCTGCAAGGGTTGGGTAAAAATCCGAAGACTTTGTCGTCATTCATCCTGGGGCAGAAAGTCCCGGACGTATTTCCTGGCCGTATAAATGTCGCGTTCGATTGTAAATCCGAACGGCAGACGAAGGGATGCCAGCTCGGAGAGCATCAGATAGCCCCACTCCCATTCGTATATGCAGCAATAACCGAATAGCCGCCAGTCGTCGCCTTCGCGTTCGGCTTCGGTGATGAGCCATGTTCCCGCACCGCAGGGGTTGAAATATTTGACGAGGACTTCGGCCTCCAATCCTTTCCCATCCTGCGAGCCGATGGGATGACTCTCGAATTTCGAGATGATCTCTTTTGTGAGCAATTTCATAGGAAATGATATTTAGACTGTCCGGAACGCCCGGACAGCAAGAGATACATAGTCACGGCAGGCGACAAAGACAAGGCTTCGGGCCTTGGCGTGTCGCCTGCCGTGGCTATCTTGCTGGCTGGGCGGACAGTCCCGTATTATCTTGGTAGACTTGTTCACAGCAGGATAAATTCATATCTTTGTTATGCACCATTCCTAAATGCAGAACAGACGATGAACAGAATCATATTGATCGGAAACGGATTCGACTTGGCACATGGGCTGCCGACGAGTTATGCGGATTTTATTCGGGGCTACTATATTATTCAGAAACTAAAATTGCTGGAGGGGGAAAGCGAACTGAATGACGGTCTATGTTCTGCTGAAATATCCGATTCCGAGGATCTGCGAGCGATGCAACAGTTTCGTTGGCTTTTGAAGGACGGCATGTTCAAATTTACCCGAGGATGCGGAGAAAATACTCTTACAAAAAACTATGATAGATTCTTCGATAAGATATCTAAATATGAGAGTAAATTCTTTGAAGCGATAAACAAGGCTATCGAAACAAAAAACTGGGTAGATATAGAGAGTGAGTATTATTCATGGCTCAAAAAGCTTTATAAGCGAGATAAATGTGAATATACGAGCCCTGTTCTGCTCGATAAAGATCTGGAGATGATTAAAGCCTACTTAATTACTTATTTGAAAATCGTACAGCAGAAACATTTCCAGCCGGAACTAAAAAAAGAATGCATATATCAAACAATCTGTGAACCGTTCCATATCAATGACATTGCTTATGGGAACAGAAAGGAGTTCGACGAGTTTTTAACGGCCAGATTCGAATATTTAACCACGGAAAATGAAGCTGAGATCGACTGTTTCTTGCAGCAGTTCGGTCAATCGCATCTTTCTTGGCGGTCAGATATCGATCTGTACAAAGATTCCATCCGAGACCAGAATAAACAAGATGCATTGGATCTTTCGAAACATATTAAAAAGGTCAATGACAATAAAGGCGATGTTCCCGGCTGTTTCCTGCTCCCGGATCAAATTCTGCTTCTGAACTTCAACTACACGAGTACGGCCGATCTGTACGTTACGAAAGGCTCGGACTTCGAGATCAACCATATCCACGGGGAGTTGGATAACGATAAAAATCCGATTATCTTCGGCTACGGGGATGAGCTGGACGACGACTACAAGGAGATTGCCAAGTTGAATGACAATGACTATTTGAAGAACATCAAATCCATCCGCTATCTGGAGACGGACAACTACCGCCGGTTGCTCTCGTTCATAGATTCCGCACCGTTCCAGATTTATATCATGGGCCACTCGTGCGGCAATTCGGACCGCACGCTGCTCAATACGCTGTTCGAGCACAAGAATTGCGTTTCGATCAAGCCTTTCTACTATCAGAAGGACGACGGCAGCGACAACTATATCGAACTTATCCAAAATATCTCGCGCAACTTCAACGACATGCGCCTGATGCGGGACCGTGTCGTGAATAAATCCTATTGCCGGCCTCTCGTTCCGGCAGGATGTTGAATAGACGAGGTTGTGCCTAACAAGCCCCGAAAACGAAAACCACCCCTGTCAGAATAGGTTCTGACGGGGGTGGAAATGTTAAAATCAGGCTTGATAGACGCTCATTCTTATGGCTCCGGTTCCCAGTCGGGAAGCTGCACCGTGTCCTGTATTTGAGGACATCGGATTATCTCCACTTCCTCGTGTTCATATACATTGCAACCCATGAAAAGCGAAGCTATGAGTATGCCCCAAATCAAAGCAAGGATGCAATACAGAACCGCATATTTGATTTTCTGTTTTTTCATAATAACTTATTGTTTTAAGAGTTCTGCGATTTCCGGATCGAGATTACCCCGATATTCCATGCGTTCGTCCAATCGACAGGCTTCGAGAAAATGCTCCCGTCCCTCTTCCTTGCGCCCCAACCGCGAGCAGGCAATGGCTTTCAGATACTCCGCGACGGCATCCTTGGGCATCGAGACCAATAGCTCCAACGCCCGCTCGTTGTGATCCAGCGACAGATGCGCCACGACCGTGTTGCGGTCGTTGTAGTCGTTGAGAATGTACAAGGCTTTGGCGTATTTGCGTTTTTGCAACATCTCCACCCCGCGGGCATAGGCCGTGTCCAGTTCCGTGGTATGGATCGTGTCCTTGATCATCCCTTTGCGGCGCAGGTTGTAGCGGAAATTCACGGCCCGAAGCTGCGGATAGATCATCGAGCGGATATAGGCATAGTCTTTCGGGAAGCGCTGCCGGATGGCTTGTTCCCTCCGGTCGGGATTCTTTTCTGATGCAATTAGCGCAAGAATCGCCTCGCGGTTTTCAATGCTTTTGTCCGCCCGGATGCGCTGCGTCAGCTCCGGCCAGTCCTCGGCAATCCACCGCACGGTCAGCAGCGTGTCAATCCCACGTCCGTAACGTTTCACAAGGTATTGTTTCAGCGCCTCAGCACGCCCCCGCGAAAGCCGGTCGTTGAAGGTATAACCGCCCTCCGGGGACGATGCCGCCGTCAGCGTGATGGTATCGACAAAGCACTCCTCCTGTTCGACGATCTGCCGCATCAGGCCGGTGATCTTGTCCAACTGCTGCCGATTGTCGCCCAGCGTATCGACCACGCGCGTGTCACCTACGAAGAACTGAATGTAGTTGCGGTCGGAGACGGTCACATACTTGTCGATCACCTTGATCCGATATCGAGGCATGGTATCGACGAAGGAGAGCATCGAAGATACGATGTAACTCAACGTATCGGACGGCGGCAGACGGTAAGCGCTGTCGTCCACGGCCAAGACCTGCCCCTGAAGCGTGATGAGTAGTTTCTTCGATGTCTCGTCGGTCTTCACCTCTTGCGAATAATAGTAGGTGACGGCATTGCGGCTTTCGACGAGTGAGTCGAGGCGTGCATCCTTCGGATAGGGAAACTTCACGAAGCGGTTGAAGGCCGCCTCGCGCCCTACGGTGTCGGGCCGGAAGCGGTCGACATAAGTCGCGTACTGCCAGTAGTCGCGCTCCTGCAAGAGCGAGAAACGCCCGCCGCGGATTACCAGATCTTCGAGCGGTACCGATTCGTCGGGCTTATGCAGAACGGGAGTAATCACGACGCTGCGGCTTGTGCCTAATAACTGTTTGGGAAGCGTTACGATGAAATCGATCGTGACACGACCGTTGCGTTCGGGAATGGAACGCATCCGCGATACAACGGTCACCTGTTCGATCTGCAGCGACATCACGCGCTCGCCGTCCGCAAGCGTATCGACCGGCGCGAGAAAGAACGTATTGCTGTCCCTTTGGAGCTTTACGACCTGCGGACGGGAATCCGCCTGTCTCTGCTGCCGATCGGCACGGGTCAGCTGCGAGAGCGAGGCTGTCGTCTGCCGCCGCTGAAGCCGCCCGGCTACCGAGCATCCGAACATCGACCCGAGCATGATCGACAGCACGCCCGCCTGCAATAGTTTCTTGTATTGCTTCATGGCTAAAAGAGATAAGAGAACGACACCTCCAGCCGCGAGGGCGCCAGCGTCCAGCGGCGGTAATGGTAGATATACTCGTCGTCCCAGTCCGAAACCGTGGGGTCGCGGCGGGTGTCCTTCGTGCGGAACAATCCTATGCCGACCTCGAGGGTCACGAACCAGCGCTTCGAGAGCATCCACGCATAGCCGTAGCTGATACCTATGCCATATGCCCGGCCATCGTAACGGCGTGTGCGGCTGCCAAGGTCGTAGCCCACATAGGAAAGCTGCCCGCCGACGAAATGCCCCACGAAAGATTCGTAAAACCAGTGTCGGCCGCCGATCTGTACGGCGTGGAAGTTCATCGAGAGCGACGAACTTTTCACGGGGTTCCAGTATCCGGAGGCTTCGACCGACCATTTGTCCGCGACCGAGATTTCCGTTCCGAGGTGGAGCGTTCCGGTAAGAGCCGCGAGGGCATCGGCCCTCACGGCGAAGATCTGCGCCGCAGCACCGCGGGGGCTGCCCCACAGTGCCGCGAACAGCAAGACCGTCGTGATAAATATCCGTTGCTTTTTCATCATCGTGTTTTCTGTTCGAGAGTTATTGCAGTTTATATTCGACCATTCCGTTCCGCGAGACCGGAGTGTCGGATGTCATCGTGTATTTCTCGATGGAAATATCGTAACGGCCTTGCAGGTCGAGATAGACATAGCCCGTACCTCGTGAGCGCTCGGCTTCGAAAGAGACATCGAACGTATAATCGCGCGTGGTCGTATAACCGCCCGAATAGACGATCTTCACGGTGGCGGTGACCGTCAGCGTCAGGTCCTCGCTGACCGGATAGGAGGATTCCATCGTGATATAGAGCGCTCCGGCCGACCGTGTGAAATCGAGCGTGAAATCCGCGACGGTTTTTATCCCTTTCACCGAAGACTCGAAAGAGGTGCTGTTTCCCTGCTCGTCGGTGATCGTGACGGTAAAAGGAATTTCGCCTACGGCCTCGGGTTTGAGCCGAAGTTCATAAGTGCCGTTACCCTCGTAGAGCGTCAATTCGGTCGTCGGAATATCCGCGCTGTAATGCCCCTGAAAGAACGTCAGGCCCTCGCTGCTCAAATGGGCCTTATACCGGCCCGTATATCCGGGCTGCGTTACAGTGAAAGTGACATAAGCCCGATCCATTGCGGCCAGCTCATAGCCCTCCTGCGTAAAGGTTACGTTCAGTTCGGGTTTCTTGTAAACCGTCGTCAGCTCGCGCTCCATGCCGAATCCGTATCGGTCGGTGACGACCAGCCGCAGGCGCACGTCGCCGGGTACGTCCTGCGTATAGGCGATCTCGGCCGTTGCCGTGCCGCTGCCGCAGAGCAGCGGATAAGGCGTGCCTGCCGTGCGGCGCTCGCCGTCGATGGCGACCGTGCCCTGTCCCGCGTCGAGGAGGTAAGTAAGATAAAACTCATTGTCGGCGTCGTTCGTGGACACGAGCTCCAGCGTCGCGGCAGCGGATGCACCCGGTTCGTAACGCTCGGCAAGGGGCGTAACGACGACTTCGGCCGTCGATACGCGCCAGTCCACGGTGTTCATGCCGAGGATACGGGCGTCGATATTGTAAACACGGTTGCGGACGATGTTGAAGTCCGTGGTGTTGTTCTCGCCCGGATAGATGCGGTATGCGACTTTCACACCGTCGGCCTCGCCCTCGATATAGATATAGGTTGCAAACTCCGGGGCGACGGTCTGGTTTTTGCCCTCCTGCGCCCCGATGCCCGCGACCGTTCCCTGCCGGTTCTCCAGCAGGTAATACGAAGCGCTGAAAGTCTGCCCGGTAGCCGTATCCGGAGTCGTGTCGGCCACATCGCCGGATGTCGTGGCATGGCTTGGAGCAAAGAGCGACATGCTGCACGGGGCGTTGCATATCCGCACGGACTTAATTTGCAGCTTGGGGGCGAACTCCGCGGCTACGGTGCAGCTGAAATCGATCTTCGCTACGGTACGTACGAGCGTAACGTCGATGTGCATATCCCCGCGCACGGAAACGGTCTGCTCCGCGGACATGGGAAGCGGCCCATCGGCGAGTGCATCGGGAGCTTGTTCGAAGCGCAGCGTCCGAATGTAATCCCGCGTCTGCTCGCCCATGTCGGCTCCCGCGTTGGCGACAGCGTAAAGTGCGTAGTCGCCTTCGGGAAGCTCCAGCACCACGCTGCGCTGCGATGAGAGGTACAGATGCCGGGCCGGGCCGCCGCTGGCGGGAAAGAGGTATAGGTTGATGTCGTCGATGCGGGATTCGTCTGCGGCCGTGCGGGTGCGGGCCTGGCCGGGGCTGAACGTCAGGGTTATGTGCCGCTTGGCCTGCCTTGACGGATTAGGCTCGATGTCCGAGTCCGAACAGGCAGAGCAAAAAAGCAACGCACAGACAGCAATATAAAGTATCTTTTTCATGGCTCTGATTCTATCGAATTTCTATTCCCGGATGCAGCGCACGGCATTGGCCTGGTATCGGAACTCCTTCGTCGTCCGCATGTCGGTCATCAGGTAGATCGAGGTGCAGGATACGCCGTCGAAAAAGGCGGGTCCTTTGTCGAAATTCCAGAAATACGGCGTATTGGTGTAGACCTGTCCGTATGCTCCGACATCGGAGTAATTGTCACCACGGAGCGTTCCTCCCGCCGGATAACGGGCTGTGCGCGTATCGTCGTAGATGATCTCCACATAGTAGGGCAACAGCTTGCGTACCGGTTCTATGCCTTCGAAATCGCAGGCGTCGGGAACTCTCCATCCCGGAGGGCAGGGATCGTAGATGGTCTTTCGACAGACCTCGCTGATATCGGTTCCCTGTCGGGTCGTGTTGCCCCAGAGGTTGTGATGGGGTTGCAGGAGCCAGTCGAGCACGTCCTCTTCAGGCTCTTCCACGTCGTAGTCGGCTTTATAAATGAAGGAGGTGGGGTTCTTCACGGCCCAGTCCACCGTCATAACATCTGCCGGATCGCTGTTTTCGGGGTGGATTACCTCGTACCTGAAGCAGTCGTGATAGACGAACGGCGCCGGACGATTCGATGAGAAGGATGCCGGATACGGGAACGGGTCTTTGCGCCCCCACTGATAGTACAGTCCGCAGGCTGCGCTCTGCGTGTAGTCGGTTCCGATAGCCCCGAGGTTGCGGTCCATGAATACGGCTCCGGATGCGTAGGTCTGCGCGGAGCTGTCGGGATTGTAGCTCGCAACCCAGATGTGCCATGACCAAATGCAGTTGCCCCAGGCGTCGAACAGCCCGATAAGGGCGTTTCCCTGTCGGCTTCCGGTGCGGAAGCTGATTCTGCGACCGTCGTAGCTCAACGACGCGATGATGCTGTTGGCCTGCGTGCCGCTCTCCCAGATCAGGCGCGCATAGGCTCCCGAAAGGGGCTGCGGCGTGATACCCAGTGTCGCGCAGCCGTTGCCCTGCACCGTCGCATCGAACGAGTAGTCGCAGAGCAGCTGCGGGGCGATGTAGCTGTTGGCGGTATTGCGTGCGTCGAGCTGTATTTCACCGGGCAGGAAAAGTGCATAGACATGCCGTAAGGGAGCAGAGGGAATGAACATGTAAGATGGTTCGTCCGTAATCTTGTAGTCATATCCCGCATCCTGATACCAGCCGTCGAACGTGTAGCCTGCGGCGGGTTCTGCGGTCAGGGCGCAGGCTTCCATGCAAAGGACCGTAATGCGTTCGCCCATGCCTTCCGCTTTCCGCTCGTGGTGAAGTTCTCCTTCAACGATAATATCCCCGCCGCCTTCGGTGTGAATAATTGCGGCATTGGCCATGCGGTGTTCGAAATCATACGTCTGCGAAAATCCATAGGCGTCGGTCAGCGTGATACGGTAAGCCAGTAAAGAGTTTTCCTCCGTGTACCCCGGCATGTAATACTCCATTTCATAGGTGTTGTCGCCCATCATGTCGTACAGATCGAAATCATGGACCGCTCCGCTATTGCCGTAATCGAAGGTGAACCCGCTCAGGTCACCGGACAGCAGTTCCAAACGTCCGCGGCTCGGGGCTGTGCCGTCGCTGCATTCCACCTCGACATGCAGATAGCGCGTGCCGTCCAACAGGCAGTAGCCGCCGTAGTTATAATCGTCGAAATCGTCCCATACCCGAAGGGTGTAAGACGATATACGGGTGTCTACTTCATTATCACCCAAAATCGAGATGTCGAACCGGTAATGTACGTTGGCCCGGACGTTGAAACCCGAGGTGTTGTTCTCGCCCAGATAAACCGTGTAGGTCAGTATCTTGTCGCCGCGTTTGGCCCGGATCAGCAGGTACGAGGCATTTTCGGGGGCATTGTCTGCATTCTTAGCCCGCTGGTCGGTGATCGAGGGTACCGTTCCCTGCATGTTGGGCAGCAGATACGAGGTTCCCGCAGCCGAGCGCCCCGAAAGATGGGTTTCGGGACAGTCCATATAATCGTCGGGATCATCCGAAGGTGCAGCCTCGACATCAAAGATCGACACCGTGCGCGGCACGGAGAGCAGCTGCACGGAAAGCAGCTCGATATCCGAGGGCTTAACCGTAATATCGTAGGATATTTTCGCCACGGCACGCTGTACCTCGACCGTGGGCAGCGAACCGCCCGAAGCCGGGATCGTAACGTCGCCGTCCCACGCCATCGGCAGAGCGTCGTATGCGTCTTTATGCGTAACGGTAAAATCTTCCGATATCGGACTTTCGCCCAAATCACGGTTCAGATTGGCGGCGATGCGCATTCGGTAGTTGCCCGGCAGACATTCGAAACGCAGTGTCGCAGAGGTCTGGTAACGGTGTAGGACGACTTCGCCGTTATCGTCGTAAAGGTAGAAGTTCAGGTCGCGGATGGCGTATTCATCCGCGGAACGGGTTACGGAAAACATCCTTTCGGGCCGTACCGTCAGGCTGACGAAGGTTCCGCGGGGATTTGCACACGCTGTCCGATCCTCGGCGATACATCCCCACAGAAACAGGGCGGCAGTAAATATCAACAGATATTTTTTCATAGTCGGAAAAATCTGAAAAGGAATTGAAAACAGCCCCCGTCCCGGAGGACGGGAGCTGTCAAAACAAGAGGGCTATGCCCCCAGCTCGACACTCTGCGTAACGGGCGTCTCCCAGTCGGCGACCGTTACCGACACGGCGCACTCCTGCCCCACGAGACCCGTGATATTGGCGGCGATGCGGTAGTAGCCGTTGCGCAGTATCTCGCCCGCGGCCTTACCCGTTAACTCGACCGAATAGGTCACCTCCGAACGGTCGTCCGTGGTCGAGGTCTCTCCGTCCATGTCATACGTCGCTTCGATCTCCAGCAGTACGCGGCTGCCGGCGGCAAGCGTTCCATTTTCGTAGATGTAGAACAAGGAGTTATACTTATCCGAAGCCGAAGCAGGAGTCTGCGTGTGGCTGAAAGTCATCGCACCGGGCGTCGGCGTACCTGCGATGACGGGCGACTGCGAGGCGGCTTTGGAGAGCTTGACGGAATTGATCGAGAGCGTACCGCTGTATTTCTCCGAGAAAGCCGCATCGACGGTCGTCTGAAGAGCGATCTTCGCTACAGTACGCTTGAGCGTGATGCCGACATTGGTCGTGGAGTTCACGGCCCCGACGGTTTTAGTCGTCGATCCCGACATCACGAAGCCCCCCGAACGCTTGGCTTTCGAGGATACTTCGGCGAAGGTGCCGTTATAATCCGCGGCCGACTTCTCCACGAGGGCCGTAAGGGCCGACTTGGTCTTGGCCGCCGAGGCGTCGTAGTTCGCTACGGCGTAGAACGAGCATTCGGTGCCGGCGGCGGATTTCGGAAGCGAGAAGGTCGCGGATTTGGCCGCGAGCTCCGACGAGGTGAAATCCCGGCGGATGATAAGGTTGTCGGCGTCATCGAAAGCGAAGACCGAGAGCGTAGAGAGCGAGGATTCCCATGTCTCGGCTTTAGCCGAAGAGTCGAAGAATGCGCGGGTGTCGGCATCGTCAGCTCCGGTGAGCGTGATGGCGATCCGGGCGCCGTTCGCAGCTTCGGGAATGACGGGATCGGTTGTTTCGTCGGCGTTGTCGCATGAGGCGAACAGGGCGGCAGCCATGGCGGCCGCAGCAAAAAGAATCTTTTTCATGAGGTGATTAAGGAATTAAATGAATGAACTATTTACGCTTGTTGCGTTTTCGGTATTGCGGCTGTCGGGAATACGGGACGGGCGAAGGCTCCTTGCGCGCCGGACTGCGGTAGCCGGGGACGCCGTTCTCGTCGATCCATCGGCGGATGTCGGTGCGGAGCTCTTCTTTGAGCTGCCGGAACTCCGGCCGCTCGGCGAAGTCGTCTTTCAGGTCGTATGTCCGGAAGATCGGGGCGCAGATGCGGGTGAGCTTCAGTGCGACCTCCTGCCGCTGGTTCTCGGGGATGGCCGGAAAGTCCGTCGCAAGGATCAGGTGGACGGTGTCGTACTTCGAGAAGAGCAAGCCCCGGAACAGCACCTTGTCGGCGGCACGGACTGCCGACAAGGTAGTGGCTCCCAACTCAATGCTTCGTGCGTAGCTTTCGAAGGCCAGACGGCTGCGTCGTTCGATCATCGCCCGGTGGAACTGACGCGGGGGATGGCGCACTTCGAGGAAATGCCGCAGGCGTTCCCGAAACCATTTTTCATCGGGGGTTTCCATCGCACGGGCGGATTAGCGTTTGCGGCCGCGGCCCTGACCCTGATCCGGAGCCTGCTCCTGCGCTGTCTCGGCTTTATGCTCCTGCTTCGACTCCTGCTTTTCCTGCTCCTGACGGCGTTGCTGCGAGAAATCGTAGACCACGCTGTTCGAGCGGGGGTCGATACGCAGGATACAGGTCAGAGGCTTGCCGTTCTTGCCCAGAATGGGATGTTCCTTCTCCTTCGAGCAGTCCAGACCTTCGGGGCTCAACAGGGCTGTGCGCTGACGGTCATCGAGCTGCTTGTCGAGCTGCGGAGAGATATAGGGGCGGCTGAACTTGTAGTCGGTCATCTTGTATTCGTTGGAAAGCACGTCGAAGCCTACCTTTCCCGAATAGGTGATGTCGCTGTTGCGCATGGCGCAGCCTTCGACGAAGACACGGCCGCCCAGGGCCAGTTCGTTCTGCTGCGTTTCATCCATGCGCACGCCGTTGAAGTAGCGCAGTTCGGGGACATCGCGTTTCGGGATGGTGACAAGGCGGTTCGTCGCGGGATTCAGGGTGGCGAAGCACCACTCCTTCTCGCCCGTATGCGGGTTGGGAAGTTCATAAAGGCGGTCGGGAGTCTTACCGGCCAACAACTGTTCCTTCTCGCTCGTGGAGAACATCATCCGGTACTCCTCGCGCTCGAACTCCGGGCGCGGAAGAGCGCTCGTCAGGCCGACCTGCACGTCGCCGTTCTGATCCTTATAGGGATGCAGGGCGAACTGTCCGACAATGGGCATATTGCCGATCTTGAGGTTCACGTCATGCAGTTCCGTACACGGAAGGCCGTGTTTCATCGCCTCCAGCTCCTTAGGCGTGACGATGATGCCCATCTCCTTCAACTCCTGAAGTTTAAGATCCGAAGGATTGAACTTGACCTTTTCGAGTTGATAAGAGGTAACCGTATGCTCGTGCAGCGCCTTGAGCCCCTCCGGGTCTTTCGGGTTGTTGACGAGGTTGATGAGTTTCTGAGCAAGATCGCTGGCCTTGTCGGCAGCGACCTTGAGGAACCGGAACGACTGATTGCTCTCCACGGACTTGAAACCCTTGACGAAAGCCGCGGCAGCACTGTAATCGCGCAGGTCGTAAAAGGCCGGCTTGTTGGCCGTGAGCGGCTGTGTCGTAGTGACCTTATAACGGCCGTTTTGTTCGTCGAGTTTGGAAACCGCCTCTACGGCACCGTTCTTCTCGTTGTAGAGAAGAAGTGTTTCCTTGTAGTTGGGATCGGCCTGTTCGGGTGCCGGAATCGGTCGTTGATTCTGATTTTCTTCGGACATAAAGCAAAATGTTTTTTAGTGAAACAAAAGGTTCATGCCGCGAAGATAAAGGCACCGGTTCTCGAACGGTGCCGATGTCCGCCCCTGTCCGCTCCAGTCCGCACCAAGGCAAAAATTACAAGAAAATACAACGGATTTCGTCGGAAGCAGAAAAATAAAAAAGACCATGGAGGTGTGGCCCCACGGTCTTACCATTTAGGATTTTTTAGTTACTCTGATTTCACTTATCGTTGTCCAACACACGTCGATAAGTAAAGCGGCCCATCATGGGAGCCAAAGGCTCGCACAGCCGCTCAGAATGACTCCAACGACTGTCCAGCCTCAAGTCTTGATGAATTTTTTCATAAGGCTTAATTTTTTTCAATAAAAAGTATGAGGGGCTAACCCCGCCACACTATCTTTTTTCGTAGGACCCATCGCAGCATAACTATGATGAGCCATTACAAAAATAACGATTATTTTTTCTTTGGCAAAAGCTCCGCGAGTTTCGGGTCGGCCTCGATGCGCTGAATCTCCCGGCGGACGATCTCCACGACATCGGCTTTGACCCGGTAATAGTTCTCGTTGACAATTTCACCCATGTGATCCTCGCCGTCTTCTCCGATGAATGAAGAGATATCCGGGATAGGAACATAGGCCGCCGTTTCGGCCTTGACCTTTTCGTTGTCGATGACGATTTCGGCATGGAAAATCTTTTGAGGAATGGGCTCGTCGAAATTGTCGGCCACAGACCCGACGAACATACCCTGCGTGAGGTTGGAAATCTTCGACGCCGGAATCAGCGTTTCCAGCTGCGTATTGGTCGAGGTCGTAACGTTCTCGTTAGAGACCGAGTGCGACTCGCGCAGCTGGACGATCTTGCCGAAGCGCTCCGACAAGGTGCGGGCCGTATCGCCCACGACTTGTCCGGAGAAGATGTTGCCCACAGTGTTGATGATGACCTTCGCCTCCTTCTCCCCGTAGTCGCGCTCCAGCTGCGAAAAATCCTGAATGCCCAGGCAGACGGAAACCTTGTTCGAACGAGCCGTGGCGATCAGGTTGTCCAGTCCCCGGACGTAGATCGTCGGGAGCTCGTCGATGATGAGCGACGATTTCAATTTCCCCTTTTTATTGATAAGCCGAATAAGACGTGAATTGTAAAGCCCGAGCGCTGCGCCGTAGATGCTCTGACGGTCGGGGTTGTTGCCCATGCAGAGGATCTTCGGCTCCTCGGGATTGTTGATGTCGAGGGTGAAGTCGTCGCCGGTGAGCACCCAGTAGAGCTGCGGGGAGATCATCCGCGAAAGCGGGATTTTCACCGATGCCACCTGTCCCTGCAACTGATCCTGCGCATTGCTTTTCCATGCGTCGACAAACGGCGAAAGGTAGTTTTCCAACTCCGGATAAGACGAAAGGATCGGGAAAATCTTCTCGAGAGGCTGGCACAGGAACTCGATGGCATGGGGAAAGGTACAGTAACGGCCTCCATCGTAGATTTTCAGGTACCAGATAATCGCCGCGAGCAGGATGACGGCCGAATCGGTGAAGAAATCACCTTGTTTATCGACCCACGTCTTATTGAGGTTCAGAAGCGTGACGTAAGCGCTTTCATAGGCGTCCGAAATGTCGTCCATGAAGCGGGCGTCGATGGGATTGCAGCGGTTCGACTTGCGGGGATCGTCGAAGTTGATGACGCAGAACTTCGGTTTGACGGTGTATCTGTCCAGATGATGCAGCAGATGATTGTAGGCGATGCGGGTAAGGTCGTCGAACTTATAGTCGTAGACGAGCATCGAGAAGCCTTTCTCGATGTGCTGTTTGATATAGTTGTTCAGCACGGCGTAGCTCTTGCCCGAGCCGGGAGTTCCCAAAATCAGCGTCGCACGAAACGGATTGATGACATTGATCCATCCCTGCCGCCATTGAGACTTATAACGATAACGCGTAGGAAGGTTCACCGAATAATCATTGCCGAGGCAACGCTCTTCCTGAAGGAAACTTTCGTTTTCATCATTGAACGGATCGTCGGCAAGAGGCTGTTTCAGCAGGCGCCGCAGCCAGACCCCGGCGGCCAGCAGGCAGAGATACCCCACAGCAAGGGTCGCAATATAGCTCCATGCCCGAAAGTCGGTTCCGGCAGGCAGCTCCAGCAGCATGCCGTTCAGAAAGAATAGCGGGAAGCCGAGGCTGACGGCTCCGGCGATATGTCGTCTGCCGACCTTGCCGTTACGGACGCTTTTCGTGCCGTAGCAGCCCAGGGCGAGGAACAAGAGGCAGCAGAGTTTGGTCGTTATGGGATGGGAGAACAGCAACGTCGTCCGCTGAATGCTCAGGAGGATGTGGTCGAAAGCCCTCCACGTCAGCCCGCACTCGGACAGCCATCCGTAGCAGAACCAGTAAATATGGAGAATAAGGAAAAATACGCCGAGGGCGCGGGCGAACTGTACGATATTTTCGAGTGCCCGCAAATCGTCTTCTTGTTGCATGGATTCAGGATTTTGAAAGGCGAAAGTAATCTTTCTTCACCTGAAATCCTGCCGATGTCCGCTCCTGTCCGGCCCAGTCCGCCCGCATGAAGAACGCCCTTGAGGGGCGTCCGGTCAGCGGCGGCTGCACTCGATCAGGTGGTTGCGCAGAAGATCCAGAAAACGTGTCAGCCGCAGTTTGCGGTTTATGACGGCATGGCGGCACTGCTCCGGATTGTTGATCCGCACATTGAAGGACTTCGACAGGACATCGACAAGCGTCGGCAGATCGGCCGGAGAACCGTCGATGCGGCGCACGGCTCCGGAGATTTGCAGCGCTGCGATCAGTTCCATCAGATCCGTCGGGGTAAACTCCTTCGACAGATAAAGCGGGGATTTCGGAACTTCGACCGAGACCGGATCGGCGATGGACGGATAACGAAGCCGGGTGAAGACCAGGCGGATTTCGAAATTCGTCAGCAAAAGCGCCGATTCGAGCAGCGACGCCTGCGGAGATTCCTTCTCAACAATCCGCGCTTGCGACCGCATCAGGCGGGATTGGAGACGGGCAAGGTCGTGCAACAGGTCGAGGGGCGGGCGGAGGGATCGAGCGGTAAGACTATGAAGCATATCGACGTAATCCTCATAGGCTGCGTCGAGAGCATCCTGCTCCGGAGACAGCAGTCGTCGGTCGAGAAAGGTTTCGAGCATTCCGATAAACGGAACTTTTTCCGGATTCTTCATCGTTCGGGACATATCGGGTTATTCGGTCGGTTTTCATGTGCGAAGATGGGAATTTCTTAAATGCGAAACAGCATATCCGGATATCCGCCCGGATATAAAAAGTCGAAAAAATCATTCCTCCCTATTCAAGGAATAAAGCAATGCCTCGGTAAATTTCGTGCGATCCTTTTTGCGCTCCAGAACACGGCGTTTGACATCGGTCGGATCGCCGAGTTTGACATGCAACGTATCCTCGAAGACCCGAACGACCAGATTGAACGGAGCAGCCGTACCGTCGGCCAGCAGCAAAGGCTTCGGGGTCATCCGATCGAGCCCGCAAAGAATTTCCGAAACGCTGATTGCTGAATGCTCCTTCGACCAATAGAGCGGCGACTGAGGGGCGGACTCGGAGATGAAATACTGCGGATGTTCGAGGCGGTAATACAACAAATCAGTTTCCGTCCGGATGAACTCAATAGCTTGATTTATAAACCGGGATAGATAATGCGGCGGCGGAGTGTCCCGTTCGGAAACCCGGCGAAGAAGAGAGCGGAATTGAACCTGCGTGTAGTTCAAGGCTCTTAATACCGATAGAGCATCCGTATCGTCGCAGATGATCGTGACCTGTTGTGCGAAATCGAGAAAGTAGTTCCGTAATCTGTTTTCCGAAACGGCCTTCCGAGTCAGCGATTTTAACAAAGCCCGATATAAGGATGTGCATAACAATCTATCCATCTGTATTTGTATTTTTGACGGCCGGATGGCTCGACCATTGCATAAGGAATTATCTACGGCAAACAAAATGACCTGTTTCCATCTTATTTGTGTGATTGAGTGATGTTTATTGGAAAAAACATACCGGAATTTCTTCGGAATCTATTTTTTATTTATATCTTTGTACTGCTATCCGTTGAAAGACGGGCAGCATTTGCTGCGAAGTGAACGTGAGAATTTACTGTAAGCGGCAGATTCACAGTCCCGCGCCCGCAGGGGCGAGGTGTTTTCAAGAGCAACGACCTTAACGGGCGTGGGCTTTGTGTTATTGCTTACGGGTTTCTCACGACCTACTTCGCGTAATGCATCGCCCCGCCCGTTATTTTTTCGGATAGCAATCAGGCAACGGGGGTAACTTTCAGGTCAAATTCGGACAAAGAGTTACATTTATTTCGCTGAAGGTTACCCTCTATTTTATTTAAGTTGTTCTTTGAGGTCATATAGGAGGTATAATTTACTTCTTATATTGTTGGGTTAACGTGTTTTTGTATATTCTGAAAATTTGTTAACTTTGCAATACTTCCGAAAGGAAGTAACATAAATCTGCCCTGCTAAGAAACGCGAAACTGGTAATTTTGGGAAAAAGCAGGTAGGCAGGAGCGGAGCTTCGTGCTGTGGAAGGCACAAGTTCTGCTTGTCTGCTTTAGGTATACCAGTACCTGCGTTTCACAAGTTTAGAATGAGTGTCTTTCACTATTTTTTATGTACATAAGCTGATTTACATAAAAAATATGTAAGAGGTTAAATATTTGAGTAATTTTGCACGCATAAAAAGTTAAATCGGCAGAACAGCAACAGTTATATTAAGTCCGTCGCAGGCATTTGCTACATATACAGGTTACTTACCTGCCGATTTTAATAACCCGCATACACCGAATGTATGCGGGTTATTTGTTTGACGTACTTATTCCGGTTGCCAAGCAGAAAGCGAATAAACGGGGAAATGGTTCATTTTAATTAGTATAAAAATTACGTTTAATTAGCATTCATATAGACACAATAAACCCGCACACCGAGTAACAGAATGGTGTGCGGGTCGCAAATGCCGTCGCAGACATTTGCTACATATACAGGATACGCACCGTTCTGAACTTATTGAACATCAGCATAAGTAATCATCGTTCCGGCACCAGCAGTCCAATCTTTCGTGTAGGCGGAGCCGCTGCGGGTAACCGTACCGTTGAATGCTCCTTCGCCAATCTTCTGAAGAGCAGGCAGCGGGTCACGTTCGGTATGAACGCGCATGTCATAGCCTGCAATAGCGCCCATACCGGCATTCTTAGACTGGGCCGAACGGTTCTTGATCTGATTGAGCTGCAGCGTTGTGAACGTATTATTCATATTAGGCATCTGTGCCGACCATTTGGCATTCGTCCACGGAGATGAAGGTGTATAGTAAAGATTAGGACCGAATCCCACCGTCCATGCAAAATCCATATCGCCAACCGCAGCCGAGGAGAGATTGGTAGCATCGTTGTAGTAATATGCCGTAATCAGTTTATGATCGTTCGGGAAGCGAGCATCGAGTTTTTCACGAAGTTTCGCAATGAGACCGTTGAACGAACCGGACACCGAAGAGGGGAAATTGGGATTTTCACCGTATTTCGACCATTCGTCGTCGAAATCGATTCCGTCGAGTTGGTACTCTTCGACAGCCCAGGCGAGAATTTCGGCGAACTTATCCTGATTGGCCTCGGTCAGGTTGGCTACACCCACTCCCTGGTGATCTCCGAGAATCGTCATCAGCACCTTGCCGCCGTCCTGACGGATCGGCTGCACATACTTGTAGTGACCGGTCGTCGTGGACCCTGCATCGGGAACGAGAATTTTCGTCACATTGTCGTTGAGCCACAAAGCCGGTTCGGAGCCGTTTGCGCGGATGTTGGCGGCGAAGATGGTCGTGATGTCGATAAACGGCTCATTGTTCATACGATAGAGCATCGTATTCAGCGGGTTGGTGTCGTTGACCTCGATATACATCATAACTTTCGGGGTCTTGTCACCGTAAGCCCGTGTTTCAGCACCCGTAGCTGCTGCATCCACTTCAGGCTCCATAGCGTCCTGTGCGCAAGACGATATCAGAGCAGTCGCCATGAAAAGCGAACACAAAAGAATAAGATTCTTTTTCATAATCGTTTAAGTTTTAAGGTAAATAAATTGAGTTTGATTAGAGGTGCTTCCCCTGTATATGTTTTTCGTTACCAATCTTTTGCAAAAGTATTATATCCTAATTTATGATAGATGGGGATACGCTGCATCACATTGTAGCTATAAGATGCCTCGAAATTCTCATCATAAGCAAGGTACGCCAAGAAATTCTGAATCATCGAGATACACCCCTCTTCTGCGAAATTCACCTGCGGCAATACAAGGTCGTTGAAAACAAGGATATTACTGGTCTTTTCGATATTCCACATAATAGCATTCATCGACCACATATCCATATTCATATCCATGAACAAGTCGCTTTTTTCGCTATAAAACGGCACATTGACATTTCCGTATCGGGACTCGTCGAGTCCGTCGAACGGCTTGCGGGAGTATCTTTGTTCGTAGGAGGTGAACTGGTTATACGGATTGACGAATGCAATCGGTTCGGTTTCGGAAACATAGCCGTGCCATGCATAGTCGATGTAGTCGCCCACGGCGATTCCGCCCGTTAGGGCCGTATCATGGAACGATGCCGTGGGCTCGTCATAATCGACCACTGTCAGCAGCTTGTCGGGCATCGCTTCATGCAGGGCCTTGATCAGTTTGGGGTACGAGGCGGTATTCACCACAGGCATTCCCTCCTTGCCATAGCCCGAACCGCGATCCCAGAGGTTGACGCCATCGAGCCGGTAAGTCGTAATGAAGACTGCGACTTGGCCCACGAAATCGGCAATCTGCGCATCGGTCATGTTGCAGAACCCGATGCCGCTGCCACCGCCTTCGATGCAGACGCACACCTTGCGGCCTTTGTCCTGCATCTGTCGGATGTATTTGTCGGCATGCTCTACCGTATAACGCAAATCGGAAGTCGGAGCGAAGAGGGCGCGTTTCGAATCGGGAGCATAGCCCACCTGAGCGATTCGCAAATTGACGATATTCCCCAAAGAGGCCGTATAAACCGATTCGAAAGTAGTCATATCCTGTTTTTCCCAAGCCACGTAGTCGGCATAATGCGCCTGTATCTCGCTGGTGTTGAGATAGAATACGGTTGTCCACTCGGTATCCAGTTCTATATTAGAACTCTCATTGCCAGACTGATAGATGTTCTCATCGAATTCCCGAACAGTGACGCCATAATAAAGCACCTGCTGCTCGTTCCCGTTTTCGGTGGCATCGACGACGACCGGCATCAGATAGATGCCCGGAGTCAAGTTTTTGGAGTCGATTGTCAAAGTGAGTTTATCCGAAACCCGTGCTCCTGCCGGAATCGTGATTTTACCATCGCCGGCCAAGGTGATATTGGCAAGAGGAAGCGGCATCAGAGCGGTACCGTTGGCCGTGTTGTAGGCTTCGACAAACTCCGGATCGGGCTCCGCTGTCAGCGTCACGGCCTGCGACGCCGCTTGAGTGAGCCTGTAATAGATTTGGTCGGTGGCAACCTCTTCGCCGTCCTCGGTCAGGTGGACGGGAATCCGATCGCGGAGCGATTTCGAACTGCGCAGTGTGCCGGAAACCGTTTCCAGTGTTTCCGTGTCAGGTTTTTGCCCGGTCTTATAGACAATTTCATTATCCGTGCAGGCTGTAACGCACATCAACATTGCGGTTGCCCACAATCCGCTCCGGAGTAATTGGCTTATTTTATTGATCCTATTCATAATCGACATTTTAGATTACTCTTTGTTGATTTGGGGAACTTCAATGCCGCTGGGCCAGTCGAGGTCGAATTCAGCCACGGCATCGTTGCCGTTGCCCGTCCAGTCGCGGATGACGTTGCCTTGGCCCTCGTCGAATTTCCAGTAACCGATCAGACCGGGAGTTTTGGGATCGACATCGTACATATTGTCCCAAATTTCCTGTTCGCTGCGGGCTACCGACCAGACACGCACTTCAGTAATATCGCCGTTGAGCTGGCGCGAATCGTCATAGGACTTACCGAGGAAAAACTGCCGGAAATTACCCCAGTCCTTGTAGTCCTTATATGTCACAGGGTCTTGCAGATAGAGATCGTAGAAGGCACGTCCCGCAAGGTTGAACGGCGTGCTGGCGGGGTTGCCCAAATCAGTACCTTTACTCTGTAGCTTGCCGTTGACGTAGATGCAGACCTCGCGCGTAGCGTAGCTGTAGGTTGCAGCGATGTGGTACCACTCCCCGGGATTGAGTAGTTTCGTTTCATCTTTCTTGGGGAACTTCCCGAAGCCCGGAGTTTGGGCCGAATCACCCGAACCGTCGAACTGAATCTGCTGGCGCGGGAATGAAGCGTCTCCAATGCGCAGCAGCAGGTAATTTTCGACACCCATGATCGTCGAAATTTCGGAATGCTTCGAAAAGTCGTCCACACGGATAATCGCCTCATAGGTCACAGCCGTCAGGTTGTTGAACAACATACTGCCCTCCGAAGCTTTGTCGAGCGTCGGGAAATTGATCCAGTTGTCGCGTAGCGAGGCCGCCGAAGTAATGGCCGAGGAGCGTTTGACCAGATAATAGGCTGTTGCGGAACTGTGCAACTTCGCAACCCCTCCGTTGACATCGGCAATCGTTACGGGTAGCAGATAAGTCTGGTCAATGGGAAGTTCTTCTGCCTCGCCCGAGCCATCGAGATTTTTTAGTTTCAGGGTCACGACATCCGAAATGGTCTTGCCTGCCGGAATTGTGAGCTTCGAGTCTGAAAGTTCGTAATATTTCGCATCGAGCATCGTCCACGACGTATTGTGCCGGGCATTGTAGGTTTCGACGAGTGACGGATCGACTTCAACGTCGACATGGACTGCCTGCGGTGCGGGATAGCTCAGCACGACGGAAAAAGTCTTCGGCAGATCGGACAATGTTTTCTTGAATGTAGTAACCTGCGTGTCGCTGTTCTCCGAAACATTAAGGTAAACCACATTGTCGAAAGGCGATTTATTATCGTATTCGTCATTCTTGCAGCCCGTGAAAGCTACAGCCAGTAGGACTGCCGCTAAAAGATATGGATTATTCTTTTTCATAGCTTTCGGTTATTTGGAAGGGTTCAAGGTCTGTATTGCAGTACGGGTAAGCGGATAAATGAAGTCGGCGCCGAAATAGTCTACATTGACATTATAGACGCAAAGACCGGCCAGCGGCTGCCCTCCGATTTCGGGAATGCGCATTGTCAATGCCGTGACCGCATCCGAAGTGCCCTTGTCCTCGTCCGTAAATTCGTATTCGGTCATCGCCCCGAGTAACAGTCTATCGGACGGAACATTTCCGGCATTCAGAGCGCGAAGTACTTGCAACTTCAAGTCGGTAGCGTTGTCCGTTTCTTTCGTGTCGAGTACGAAATAGTCGACCTTGTCCCGATCTGCTGCCGCGAGGAACTGAGGATCGCCTTCGAAAAGCAGCAACAACTCCTTACCCGGACCGGCCACAGCGGCGAACTTCTCTATGAAGAGCGCGGCCACGGCCTTTTGTGCCGCTTGTTCGGTATCGGATCCGAAAACTGGAATCCCCGAAAAAGAGAGTCCGTCGAGATTCAGTTCACGAGTGCGAGCGACGACCTTATCCAAATAAGCGCCCAAAGCGGTCATGTCAGCAAATTCGGTACTGCGCGAAGCGTAATCGACAAAATAAACGGCACGTATCCCTTTTTCCTTGAGTACGGCAAGGTCCTCTCTGTCGAACTCCGAAAAATTGTCGGCATTGGTCAGTGATACTACATCCAGCGAGTCGGGAAGGCTACGCAAGCAGTCCTTTTCGCTCGTGGCAACGGGAGCGCCGTTGGCAAAACTGGCGAAAACAAGTGTATGTTCGCTCTGCTTATACTCCCGCAGCGCGGCTGTGTATTGAGCCCATAATTCGGGATCCTGCTCATTGGGACGCTGTGTTTTCTGAGTTACGCTTTCCATCTCCGTCCAATCGTTGCACGAAACTGAAAAAAGTCCCATAAGAAGCACCGTTCCCCAAAATGATAATCTATTTGTTCTTTTCATAACGGCTTATTCTAAAGATTTCACATCCCACCACACGCGCGTTCCGGCATTGTCCCGACCGTTAAGCATCGAAATGGCCTCTTGTAGATGGACGGGATTTTCAGTATATTCCTCCGAAGGATAGGGAATGCGGCGGGCTCCGTATTTGACATTCACTGTGCCGGCACTCTTGTTTTCCACAGCAGGCAGCAGCCTGGGATAGCCTGTGCGGCGATACTCCGACCAAGCCTCGATGCCCAGCGGGAAAATAGCAATCCATTTCTGGGTAATGATGCGTTCCAGGTTGCGCTCCCTGACGGCATCCGTATCGTCTGCTTCCCAAGCGATCGTGATCGTACTGGCCGGAGCCTGCATACTGTAATTACCCATCGGATCGGTGTATTTCTGTGGTGTGCTGACAGCATCCGTCAGATAGGTATCGGCGCCGGTCACCCCCCGCTCTTCGAACGAAAGCCTGATGGCTGTTTCGTAGAGATCTTTGGCGTCGCCCTGCATCGCCCAGCCGCGCAAAGCGCCTTCGGCGCGCAGAAACGTTACCTCCGCGGCATTCATCCACAGATAAGGCGATTTGCTATCTACGATCTGATTGGAATAAGTAGAAACCATCGCCGACTTGTTCGTCGGGTCGGTACCGATGCGCATGCCGTAATAATCGGTTTTCTTATTCCAAGTCCCTTGAGTGAACATCACGGCGCGGCGCGGGTCTTTATAGCCATTCATATAGCTGATGATATCGGCGCCGACGCGATGGTCGCCCCAATCGTTGTAGATTAGCGCCATACGGTTTTCAGGAGCGTGCATATAGGCATTGTCCGCATTGTCAAGGATTACGCCGTCGGTGACGGCCTCTTCGGCCTTTGCCTGTGCAATGTCGGGTTTTATATACGACAGGCGCATGGCTATGCGCAACTTGAGCGAGTTGGCGTATTTAATCCACTTTTTGATGTCGCCGTAATAAACATTATCCGACTTACGGAACGCCTCTGCTGACATCTGCTCGTTAGCGTGCAAGGCCGCAATTACAGCGTCCAACTCCTCGAACATTTTCATATAAACGGTTTCCTGCGAATCGTAAGCGACCGTGAGCGACTCGGACGAATCCTCTATCACCTTCGAATAGGGAATTGGGCCGTAGGTATCCGTCATGCGGTGCATGATTGCTATGCGAAATAATTGAGCAAGGGCTATGGCCGCTTCGTCTTCGGTGTTATTCACAACGCCGCGAAAATAGGGATAGACCTCCTGCATAACGATTACAAACGGCCATTTCAGCCAGTCGGCAGAAGGGTTGAATGTCGAGAATTTCTCTTTCCACCCGTCCGGTGTTTCCGCCATATAACCAGCATAGGGGTTACCAGTCAGTGATTCGTTGAATTGGTATCTATGTTCCTGAACGGGAATGACCCAATTCTGTAATCCTCGAAGGTTCGTACTGATTTTATAGTTCTCGCGCCCGAGTTCTTCGTCGGTTGCTTCCGACGGATTGCGATTGATGGCATCAAAATCGCTCATACATCCCCAAGCGCAGAACAGCACGGCCGAAAGCAGCAAAAATTGCGCTGTTTTTACTATCTGTTTCATACTGTCCATTGTTTAGAAAGTGAGTTTTACACTAAATCCGAGGTTGCGGAGCGAAGGCATCATGAAATAGTCGATTCCCTGATAATTATTACCGGTCGTAGCAATCGCCTCGGGATCGAACGGTGCTTTGTTGTAGACCATCCACAGATTACGGCCAACAAAAGCGATGTTGATTTTGCAGACGTCGCGGAACCATTTGCTCGGAAGTGTATAGCCCAGTGAAAGTTCCTGTAGGCGCACATTGGTCGCAGAATAGGTGTAGTACTGAGGAAGTCCGCTTTGCGAACTGATTGCAGCATACCACCGCTGGGGATCGATCATCTCCCGTCCATTGATCAAGATGCCTCCAGCATCACGCGCCGCAGCCGAAACCTCCGATACGCCAAACAGATCCATATTGGCTTGGGTTGCCGAGTAGCAGATACCTCCGATGCGAGCCGTGAAGAGAATCCCCAGATGCACACCCTTCCAATCGAAATCATTGCGCCATGCCAAATTATAATCGGGAAAAACAGAACCGAGATAGATATCCTCGCCAACGTCTGTCGTTACCAAATTGCCGTTGCGGTCTATCTGCACATATCCGTTCTCATCGTATTTGAGATTAGAAGTTGTATACAGGTCACCCAACGTACCACCCTTCTTGATAATGTATTTCGCCTTACCAAGACCCTTGATCTCCAGACGGTCTTTCAGTGGTTCGTTGGTAAGCGGATCGGTCAAACCATCCATCAGTTCGGTGACTTCGTTTTTATTCCAAGAGAACGTGAAGTTCGTATCCCAAGAAAAACTGCCCCACGTATGGCCGTAACCCAAACTTGCTTCAATACCCGTGTTGCGGACATTGCCCGTCTGAACGTACATGCTCGAATAGCCCGACGAGGTGGACACCGTAGGTTGGAACGTCTGATTATTCGTGTCGGCCCGATACCAAGAAGCGGACAGTCGCAAGTCGTTCCACAATCGGGCGTCAATACCGATTTCCCATGTTTTGGTACGCTCCGGGTAAAGCTGCTCGATCGGACGGAACGTCGTAGGCAGCCACTGTTGGTTCGTTTCGTCGTAAGGATAGGTCGGAGTGGTCAAGAACCTCGGGAAGGGGATGCCCACGGACGAAAAGGATGCTCGCAACTTGAGGTAAGTAAATGCTTCAGGCATATCGAAAGTTACTGTCGGCAACCAGGAGAGACCTACTGAGGGATAGAAGAACGAACGTTGTGGCGATCCGGCCAGTTGCGAGGCCCAGTCGTTACGTCCCGTCACGGTCAGATAAAGCATTGATTTGTAGCCCATTTCGACTGAAGCGAATATTGATTGCGTCTGTTCCTGCCAACCATATTTCTGAGGGCGGGATTTCTCCTTATCCAAATCGAAAACGGTAAACATATTCGGGATGCCGACCTCCCGAATCGGACCGCGATAGCTCAATTCCTTACTTTTCGTGTCGTTGATGGACGCACCGACGTTGGCAACCAATGAGAATTTGTTGTCCGCGAAGGTCTTATTGATATTGACCATCACGTCGGCATAGATCTGCTCGTCGGTATTGCGGATCTCCGTATAATGCCCTTGCGTACTGCCTTCTGTAATCGTGGTATTCGATGAAGCATAGAGTTTCTGCGTGAAGATCGAATTAGTATTGTCGACCTTGGCCCGTCCCGAAACATTCAGCCATGGTAGGATGTCAAAAGCAATCGAAACGTTGGCCATATAACGCTTTTTGTCTGTATTGCGGGGATTGCGGTACGCGATCCAGTACGGGTTCTGCATACGCAGGTCGCCACCCTCGCCCTGTGGCCAGTACTGCACGGCAATCTTGCGGGCTGGATCCCAGCGTTCGAAAATTTTCGCCGCTTCGAAACTATCACCTCGCGGGAACAGATAAGCCGAAACCAGCGGGTTCGAATAGACGCCTTGGTTGGTCATGTTCTGATCTTTCTGCACGATGTAGTTCGCACCTACGTCCACACGCAGGCGGTCTTTCAGAAAATGCGACGTATTTCGGAACGTGAAATTGTAGCGATCATAGAGGTTATTGGGTATGATACCTTCAGAATTAACCGATGCTGCGGAAAAGAACATTTGGTTCTTCTCGGTTCCTCCGGAAAGCGTTACGGAGTTGGTCGTGACATAACCCGTCTCGAAAAAATCATCCGGTGTGTATCCGGTACGCGCTGCATTGGTCAACTTCTCGCCCCAGCTGTAGATTGGCGAACCCGAAGATTTCCCGTAGCTGCCCGTACCGTAGCGATTCTGGAATTTCGGCATCACGAAAGGTTTGAGAAAATCCGTATGATTCGAATACGAAGCGCTGAATGTTCCGGCCTGACCTTTTTTCGTCGTAATCATAATGGCGCCGTTCGCGGCACTCGAACCATAGAGGGCGGCCGCGGAAGCTCCGGTCAGAACCGACATCGATTCGATGTCCTCGGGATTCAGGTCGGCAATGGCTTCTGTGGCACCACGTGAACCGAATTCCGTATCGCCGCCGTTGCTCACGTTATACATCGGAATTCCATCAATCACATAAAGAGCGTTGGACGACTGTGTGATCGACTTATTACCGCGCATGACGACCTTCGAGGCCCCACCGACGCCTGACGACGAGGTGTTGATCGTGATACCGGCGACTTTACCGGACAGGGAGTTGATGAAGTTGGCATCCTTCACATCGGTAATGGCGCTCGACTTCACCTGCTGCACGTTATAGCTCAAAGCTTTTTCCTGACGCTTAATACCAAGAGCAGTAACAACCACCTGCTCGATTTCGGCGACGGATTCTTTAAGCGTAATGTTAAATACAGTACGGCCGCCAACAGATACCACCACAGGCTCATAGCCCAAAAAATTAATTTCCAGTTGAGCTGTTGCACTGGGGGGGGGTATCTGAAGTGAGAAAGAGCCGTCAGCGTTAGTACTGGTCCCCACTGCCGTACCTTTGACAATGATGGAAGCTCCGACAATAGGTTGTTTGTGCTGATCATGCACCGTACCTGATACCGTTACCGGCTTTTGGATTGGTTGTTTTTTCAGAACGATGTTCGAACCGCTGATTTGATAGCTTACATCGGAGCCTTTTACCATCTGAATCAGGGCTTCCTGCAAAGGCTGATTTATAACATTGACACTAACAGAGCGGGTGACATCTACGTCGTCATCAACGGCAAAAAGATAACGTGTCTGCTTTTCTATTTCGGTCATAACCTGCTTCATACGCACATCCTTCAACTGAATGGTCACGCGAATATTTTGTGCATAGACACTTGTAAAGGGGGTGCTAAGACAGACAAGAACCAAAAGAATAGGCAGCCAAATTTGCTGAATAATCTTTTTATTCATACATTTGTAAATTAAGGTTCAAAGTTAGAGATAGGTTAGTATTTCTGATTGGACCACGCCTATGAGTGCTTCCTCCACTCATAGGTTTTTTATATCAGAAACAAAAAGTAAGGATATTTTGGTTTTTATTTCATAGGCGTATTTTTATTAGTAAAAAAACATTTACAAAGAGTTACATTATTTTATTCGGATGATATTTTCAATTTCATCATAGGTATATGTAAAGTCCGATGCCATTTGAAGTAGTTGCATAGCGTGGTTTATTCCGTCTGAGACTCGAATTTTACAACTCTGATATTTGATAACAGGCAACTCCGAGCGCTCGATAACAATTTTTACATTATAGTATCTTTCTAATTTTTCCGCGATCTGATCAAAAGACATTCTATTGAGAGTGATGATGCCTTCTGGCCACCGATATTCATCCGGATCTTCGATCGGAACCATCTGCAAATGTCCATTTTTGAGATTTACGACTGAATTTTCGTCCATCAATACCAATTCGTCGCTTAAATGGCTCAGTACCGCAACCTTACCTCTAAACAATGCTGCGGAAAATAGACCATTCGCCTCATCAGCAATAACATTAAAATGAGTACCCAGTACTTTTACATCGCAAGCAAAGGTTTCCACAATGAATGGACGGTCTGTGTCTGGCTCTACATCGAACATTGCTTCGCCATATAGTTGTATTCGCCGTTCTTTTCCTACAAATATCGAAGGATATACGATTCGACTGCCGGAATTGAGATCAATGACGGAACCGTCATTCAGTGTAACTCGGATTTGTTTTCCTGAAGGGGCTTCAATCGTAGTTATTTGATTTGTCCATTCACGGACTCGATGGGTGAAAAGCATGTAATTTATAACAAAGCCGATTGCCAGCACTGCGGCTATCTTGCTTGTAAATCGAATAATTTTTGACAAAGTTAATAGCCGAATTGGGCTGACCTTGTCCTGATCAGGTGATTCGAAAGCTGTATACATTACTCCTAATACATATATATCATGAGCTTTCTTCATCACCTTTTGATGTTCTTCAGGATTTTCATCCATCCATGCTTTAAGTAGAGAGGTTTCTTCTTCGGTAAGTTGACCGGCGAAGAACCGAAATAACATGGCATCCGTAATTTGAGTAGTCTGTGTCATTTTTTATTTGCTTCTATATATAAAAGCCACAACTCGACCACTTTCCCCCTAAATTGTATTTATTTTTTTGCAAATAAATATTTTTAATATATTGTGAAAAATATTTACAAATATAATATATTGTATATTAAATCATTGCATAAATAGTGTTTGCTTGCGATTATCTCGAATAATTTTAATATCTTTGTATATCTGATATGGCAATGGACACTACGGCATTATCACATCAAATGTTTGATCAGTTATTTCGGCAAAATAAGCGACAATTATTCATTGTCGCTTTCAGCTATGTCCGAGATGAAGATGTTGCACAAGATATTGTGAATGACAGTTTTATGTCTCTATGGGAACGTAGGGAGAGTATAGAGCCTACTAACTTGAAAGCCTATCTTTTCCGTGTTGTTAAAAATAATTGTCTTCACTATCGTCGAGACCAACAGATTGGGAGAGCTGTTTGTGAAAAAATCCGACAAAAAGAAGCCGGCATGATGGAGTATTACACACGGACGATTGAAAGTTGCAATCCCAATGAATTGTTTACAAATGAAATTATCGCAATCTGCAAAGAACAAGTGCAACAAATGCCGGATATAACTAAACAGGTATTTACTCTTAAAACAGAAGGCAGGAGTTATAAAGAGATTGCAGACATTTTGAATATCAGTACAAAAAAGGTTGATAAGGAGTTGCAAAATGCTACGGTTAAGTTACGTTTGTCTCTTAAAGACTACTTGTCTGTTTTAGTTATATTTTTTACTCTTCTCGAAAAATAAGTTTCTTGATTTATCAAACATCAAACGCTTCATTTTTCTTATCTTAGATATTCTGCATTATTAATTGTTTATAAGATTCCAATCTTTTTTCAAAATATTTATTTACGAAAAATAAATACAATTTAGGGGGAAAGTGATTGAGTTGTGGCTTATTATAATAGATAAGCTAACGACAGAAGTAATAACAATGGCACTTTATTCTCCTCTCCGCTGGGTCCCGAGTTTGTATTTTGCTATGGGCTTGCCGTTCGTTGTTCTGAACATGGTCTCTGCGGTTTTGTTCAAGGACCTCGGGATTTCGGACTCCCAAATTGCGTTCTGGACATCGTTGATCATGTGGCCGTGGACGATCAAGTTTCTGTGGAGTCCTTTTCTGGAGCTGTACCGCACGAAAAAATTCTGGGTCGTTGCGACCCAGTTGTTGAGCGGCGTGCTGTTCGGTGTCGCGGCTTTGTCGCTTCACATGCCGACGTTCTTCTCCGTCACGGTCGCAGTCTTTGCCGTTGTGGCATTCAGCGGTGCCACGCACGACATCGCGGCCGATGGTGTCTACATGTCGGAACTCTCGACGGCGGCTCAGGCGAAGTATATCGGGTGGCAGGGAGCGTTCTATAACCTGGCCAAACTGGTCGCCACAGGCGGCCTCGTGTGGCTGGCGGGTTGGCTCTACGAGAGCTTCTCGGCGGACGGCACGGCGACGTTCGACGCTTCTGTTCGCTCGTGGACGGTGGTGCTGATGATCCTGTGCGCCACGCTCGTGGCTCTGGGGGCCTACCACCTGCGTGCGCTTCCTTCGGGCGGCACCGCCTCCGAACATCATTCGCTTCGGGAGGGCCTTTCGGGCCTGAAAGAGGTTATCGCGGCATTCTTCACGAAGAAACATATCGGATACTATATCGCCTTTATCATCTTGTACCGGCTGGGCGAAGGCTTCGTGATGAAGATCGTACCGCTGTTCCTCAAGGCCGACACGGCCTCGGGCGGTCTCGGCCTCACGAACCAGCAGATCGGGCTTTACTACGGTACGTTCGGTGCGGGAGCCTTTTTGCTGGGTTCGCTGCTGGCGGGGTACTACATCGCCCGGCGGGGCCTGCGGCGTACGCTTTTCACGCTTTGCTGTGTCTTCAACCTGCCGTTCGCGGTCTACGCCTTGCTGACGTGGTTCCAGCCGCAGTCGATGTGGCTCGTGGGCGGCGGCATCGTCGTGGAGTATTTCGGCTACGGCTTCGGGTTCGTGGGCCTTACGCTCTTTATGATGCAGCAGGTGGCTCCGGGGCGTCACCAGATGGCGCACTACGCCTTCGCCTCGGGGATCATGAACCTTTCGGTGATGCTCACCGGGGCCGTTTCGGGCTACCTGAGCGACTACTTCGGTTACGGATATTTCTTCCTGCTGGTGATGCTTTTTACCGTCCCGGCATTCGTGTGCACGCGGTTCGTGCCTTTTACCTATGACGATAAACCAATAACCAAATAACATGAGCAATCTGAAAATCGTAGGCCCGGCACTGCCGGATATGCCGTGGGAAGAACGTCCCGTCGGCTCCAAGGAGATTATGTGGCGCTATTCTGCCAATCCGATCATCGGGCGCGATGCGCTTTCGACCTCGAACAGCATTTTCAACTCGGCGGTCATTCCGTTCAAAAAAGGGGAGTACAACTACGCCGGCGTTTTCCGCTGCGACGACACGAACCGCCGCATGCGCCTGCACGTCGGCTTCTCGGTCGACGGCCTGAAGTGGGACATCGACGAGGCCGACCTGCGCCTGACGGGCGCCGACGCCGAAATCGGCGAGTGGGTCTACGGCTACGACCCGCGCGTGACGAAAATCGGCGACAGATACTATGTGACGTGGTGCAACGGCTACCACGGCCCGACCATCGGCGTGGCGTGGACGGAGGATTTCGAGACGTTCCGCCAGCTGGAGAACGCCTTCCTGCCCTACAACCGCAACGGCGTGCTGTTCCCGCGGAAAATCCGCGGCAATTTCGCCATGCTCTCGCGCCCGAGCGACACGGGTCACACGCCTTTCGGCGACATCTTCTACTCCGAGTCGCCCGACCTCTGCTACTGGGGCCGCCACCGCCATGTGATGTCGCCCGCGGCGTTCGAGGTGTCGGCGTGGCAGTGCATGAAAATCGGCGCGGGCCCCGTGCCCATCGAGACGAGCGAGGGGTGGCTGCTGTTCTACCACGGGGTGCTTCGCTCGTGCAACGGCTACGTCTACGCCTTCAGCTCGGCGCTGCTCGACCTCGAAGAGCCGTGGAAAGTCGTAGCCCGCAGCGGCCCCTATCTGATTTCGCCGCGCGAGCTCTACGAGTGCACGGGCGACGTGCCGAACGTGACATTCCCCTGCGCCGCGCTGCACGACCCCGCGACGGGGCGCGTGGCGGTCTACTACGGCTGCGCCGACACGGTGACGGGCCTCGCGTTCGGGTACATCCCCGAAATCGTCGCCTTCACGAAGAAAAACTCGATTCTGTGATGCGACTGCGACGAACGCTTCTTGCTGCGGCGCTCGCCGCAGCTCTTTTCGGCTCTCCGGTCCGGGCGCAGGAGCCTGTCGATTGGGTCGACCCCTTCATCGGCACGACCAATTTCGGGACTACGAACCCGGGAGCCGTCACCCCGAACGGCATGATGGCGGTTGTTCCGTTCAACGTCATGGGCTCCGACACGAACCGCTACGACAAGGACGCGCGGTGGTGGTCTACGCCCTACGAGTACCATAACAAATTCTTCACTGGCTTCGCGCACGGGGCTCTGAGCGGCGTAGGATGCCCCGAGATGGGCTCGTTGCTGACGATGGCCACGACGGGAGAGCTGACGGTGGACTACCGGGAGTACGGCACGGCGTATGAAGATGAAACGGCCACGCCGGGCTATTACTCGGTGATGCTCGACAAGTACGGCATCCTCGCCGAAGCCACGGCCACACCGCGTACCTCGGCCGAGCGCTACACCTTTCCCGCCGGCAAGGGGCACATCCTGCTGAATCTGGGCGAAGGGCTTACGAACGAGTCGGGCGCGATGGTGCGCCGCGTGAGCGCGACGGAGATCGAGGGCATGAAACTGCTGGGGACGTTCTGCTATAATCCGCAGAAGGTGTTTCCAGTCTATTTCGTGCTGCGGGTTTCGAAAACCCCGTCGGCTTCGGGCTACTGGAAGAAACAGCGGCTGATGAAGGGCGTGGAGGCCGAGTGGACGCCCGACAACGGCAAATACAAACTCTATACGGAATACGGCCGCGAGCTGGCGGGCGACGACGTGGGCTACTGGTTCACGTTCGACGATCTGCGGGCGGGCGAAACGGTCGAGGTACGGATGGGCATTTCGTATGTAAGTACGGAGAACGCTCGTCGGAATCTCGACGCCGAACAGCCTGCCGGAACGTCGTTCGACGCGATCCGCGGGGCGGCCCGCACGCGGTGGAACGACGACCTTTCGCGCATCCGCGTCGAGGGCGGCACGGAGGCGCAGCAGACGGTGTTCTATACGGCGCTGTACCACGCGCTGATTCACCCGAACCTGCTGAGCGATGTCAACGGGGAATACCCGCTGATGGAGCGCTCGGGGGAGGCGGGGGTTACCGACGGCGAGCGCTATACGGTCTTTTCGCTGTGGGACACCTACCGCAACGTGCACCAGCTGCTGACGCTGGTCTACCCGGAGCGGCAACTGGACATGGTGCGTTCGATGATAGGCATGTACGAGGAGTGGGGTTGGATGCCCAAGTGGGAGCTGTACGGCCGCGAGACTTTCACGATGGAGGGCGACCCGGCGATTCCCGTAATTGTCGACAGTTGGATGAAGGGTCTTCGGGATTTCGACGTGGCGACAGCCTACGAGGCGATGCGCAAGTCAGCCACGACGCCCGGGGCGCAGAACCGGCTGCGGCCGGACATCGACCCCTATGTCGAGCGGGGCTACATTCCGCTGGGGTTCTATGCCAAGGACCTCGCGGGCGATACCTCCGTGTCGCACGCGCTGGAGTACTACGTCGCCGACGCGGCGCTGTCGCTGCTGGCCGACTCGCTGGGCAAAAAGGAGGATGCCGCCCTGTTCCGGAAACGCTCGCTGGGCTACCGGCACTATTACGACAAGGAGTTCGGGACGCTGCGGCCCATCACCGAAGAGGGCGCGTTCCTGACGCCCTTCGACCCGAAGGCGGGCGAGAACTTCACCGCCGCGCCGGGCTTTCACGAGGGCTCAGCGTGGAACTATACGTTCTATGTGCCGCACGACGTGGAGGGGCTGGCGAAGCTCATGGGAGGCCGGCGGAAGTTCGTGGAGAAGCTGCAGATGGTCTTCGACGAAGGGTTGTACGACCCTGCGAACGAGCCCGACATCGCCTATGCGTACCTGTTCAGCCACTTCCGGGGCGAGGAGTGGCGCACGCAAAAAGAGACGCGGCGTCTTTTGGACAAGTATTTTACAACCGCTCCGGACGGCATCCCGGGCAACGACGACACAGGGACGATGTCGGCGTGGGCGGTCTTTACGATGCTGGGCCTCTACCCGGACTGCCCGGGGGAACCTTATTATACGCTGACGGCCCCCGTGTTCGACCGTGCCGAGATCGACACCGACGGCGGCACGCTGGTGATCGAGAAACGCGGTGAGGGCTATATCCGGAAAATGACGCTGGGCGATAAGCCGCTGACGAAATACCGTGTCGGGCACGACGAACTGCTTCGGGGCGGCAAACTGACCTTTGAACTTAAAAACGAGAGATAGATGAAACATGCAAAACTACTGACCGCTGCTGCGTTGCTGCTGGGCGCCTGCTCGCAGCCGGTCGCTGACAACGATTTTACCCGCTTCGTGGACCCGACTATCGGCACGGGCGGCCACGGGCACGTCTTCGTGGGTGCGAACGTTCCTTTCGGACTGGTGCAGGTGGGCCCCACGAGCATCCCGCAGGCGTGGGACTGGACTTCGGGCTACCACGCGAGTGATTCGACGGTAATCGGCTTTTCGCATACGCACCTGAGCGGAACGGGCATCGGAGACCTGTTCGACATCACCGTCATGCCCGTCACGGGCGAGGTGACCTATGCCCGCGGCACGGCGAATGACCCGCAGTCGGGCCTCTGGTCCTATGCCGACCGCACGCGGGAGATCGCCCGGCCGGGTTACTACTCGGTTCCGCTGACAAGGTACGGCATCACGGCCGAGATGACGGCCACGGCGCGTGTGGGACTGCACCGCTACACCTTCCCAGCATCGGATGCTGCCGCCGTGGTCTTCGACCTGGAGAACGGCGGCTGCTGGGACGAGGCGACCGATACCGGTTTCCTGCTCTCGGACGACAGCACGCGCATCAGCGGATGGCGTCACTCGACGGGCTGGGCGAAGGACCAGAAGGTCTATTTTGCCGCGGAGTTCTCGAAGCCTGCCAAGCGCATCGTCTATGAACAACCCGGTGAAGTGACCGGCAAGGGCCCCGGAATAGAAGCCCGCTATGCACGGGTCGAGTTCGATACCAAGGAGGGCGAGCAGTTGTTGCTCAAGGTGGCCGTCTCGCCCGTGTCGGTCGAGAATGCGGTCCTCAACATGCAGGCCGAGCTTCCCGGCTGGGATTTCGAGGCCGTCGCCGCGGCGGCCGACGAGGCCTGGAACGCCGAGCTTTCGAAAATCCGCATCGAGACGAAGGACGACGCGGCCCGGCGGATTTTCTATACGGCGCTCTACCACACGATGGTCGCCCCCTCGGAGTTCTGCGACGTCAACCGCGACTACCGCGGCTCGGACGGCGAAATCCACCGTGCGGCCGACTTCGTCAACTACACGACCTTCTCGCTGTGGGACACCTACCGGGCCGCGATGCCGCTGATGACGATTCTCCACCCGGAGAAGATGCCCGACATCATCCGGACGATGCTGGCGATCGCCGACGAGCAGGGGCGCCTTCCGGTGTGGCACCTGTGGGGCAACGAGACCGACTGCATGGTGGGTAACCCGGGTATTCCCGTCGTTGCGGACGCCATCGTGAAGGGCATCGAAGGGTTCGACCGCGAAAAGGCTTTCGAGGCCATTAAAAAGACGGCCATGAACCCCGACCGCGGCAACGGCCTGCGGATGAAATACGGCTACATCCCGTGCGACCTGTTCAACGAAGCGGTAGCCTACGACATGGAATACGCGCTGGCCGACGGCGCCGCAGCCCGGGCCGCCGAGGCGCTGGGCCGTATGGAGGATGCGAAGTTCTTCGAGGAGCGCAGCCATTCGTACTGTAACTATTTCGACCCCTCGACGCGCTTCATGCGCGGCCGCGACTCGCGAAAAGGGTGGCGCACGCCGTTCAATCCCTTCGCTTCGACCCACCGCGCCGACGACTACTGCGAGGGCAACGCATGGCAGTACACTTGGCTCGCACCGCACGACGTCGAGGGACTCGAAGGGCTGTTCGGCTCGCGCGCGAAGATACTCGAAAAACTCGACTCGCTCTTTACGGTAAGTTCCGCGGTCGAGGGCGGCGAGAGCTCGCCCGACATCTCGGGCCTGATCGGCCAGTACGCCCATGGCAACGAGCCCTCGCACCACGTGCTCTACCTCTACACGATGCTGGGCCAGCCATGGAAGACGGCAGATAAAGTAAGGGAGGTGCTGACGACGCTTTACCATGCCGCACCCGACGGTCTTTCGGGCAACGAGGACGTAGGCCAGATGTCGGCGTGGTACGTCCTCTCGGCGCTGGGCATGTACGAGGTCGAGCCTGCGGGCGGACGCTACTGGTTCGGATCGCCCCTGTTCGACCGGGTCGAGATCGCCGTGCCGGGCGGGACGTTCACCATCGTCGCCGAGAACAACTCCGCGGAGAACCGCTATATCCAGCGCGTGTGGCTCGACGGGCGGCCCTATACGAAGCCCTATCTGCAGCACGAAGAGTTGATGAAGGGCGGGGAACTGCGTTTCGAGATGGGCGCCGAGCCGAAGGTGTGGTATTGTCCCGACGAACCCGAAACGTATGCCGACCAGCGCCCGGCCGAAGAGAAGCGGCTTTTCACTTCCGAAGCGGTCGAAAAGGAGATCGCGCGCGTATGCGGTCTGCTGACCAATGAACGCCTGCGGTGGATGTTCGCCAACTGTTTCCCCAATACGCTCGACACCACGGTCCACTACGGTGAGGACGCCGACGGCAACCCCGACACCTACGTCTACACGGGCGACATTCCGGCCATGTGGCTCCGCGACTCGGGGGCACAGGTGTGGCCCTATGTGCAGCTGTGTAAGGAGGATCCAGCGTTGCAGAAGATGATCGCGGGGGTGATCCGCCGCCAGATGAAGCTCATCAACATCGACCCCTACGCCAATGCCTTCAACGTCGCGCCGACGGGCGAACACAACAAGACGGACTTCCCGAAAACCGACCCGATGGTCTTCGAGCGCAAATGGGAGATCGACTCCCACTGCTATCCTCTGCGTCTTGCGCACCACTACTGGAAGACGACGGGCGATGCGTCGGTTTTCGACGCCGCGTGGATCGATGCCATGCGGGCCATTCTCCGCACGCTGCGCGAACAGCAGATGAAGGAGGGCCCCGGGGACTACATCTTCCTGCGCACGACCGACCGCCAGTTGGACACCCGCTGCCATGTGGGGCGCGGCAATCCCGTGAAACCCGTGGGGCTGATCGCCTCGGCGTTCCGGCCTTCGGACGACGCCACGACTTTCGGATTCCTCGTGCCCTCGAACTTTATGGCCGTCACGTCGCTACGCAAAGCCGCCGAAATTCTGACGGCTGTAAACGACGAAAAGGAGCTTGCAAACGAGTGTACGGCGCTGGCCGACGAAGTGGCGGCGGCGCTCCGGGAATACGCCGTTACGGAACACCCCGAATACGGTAAGATCTATGCCTTCGAGGTCGACGGCTTCGGCGGGCAGCAGTTGATGGACGATGCCAACGTGCCGTCGCTGCTGGCGATGCCCTATCTGGGCGATGTGGAGCGCACGGACCCCGTGTATGAAAACACACGCCGCTTCGTATGGAGCGACGGCGATCCTTACTTCTGGCGCGGTGCCGCGGGCGAGGGCATCGGCGGTCCGCATATCGGCGTGGAGATGATCTGGCCCATGAGCATCATGATGCGGGCTTTCACGGCAACCGACGACGAGGAAATCCGCGACTGCATCTGTCAGCTCATCACCACCGATGCCGGTACGGGCTTCATGCACGAGTCCTTCTCGCGCCACGATGCCGCGGATTACACTCGCGCGTGGTTCGCCTGGCAGAACACCCTCTTCGGAGAACTCATACTCAAACTCATAAACGAAGGAAAAGCAGATTTGCTGAACTCGATAAACTAACCGAAAAAACAAACTGCCATGATAAGACCTGTTTCTTTTCTGTTACTTACCGCCGTCCTGTGCGGCGGTTGCGGGAACCGCGCCGAACGCTCCGCTGCGATTCCCTGCGACGAACCCCTGCCGCGTCCCTCGGAATACGTCTCGACGCTCGTGGGCACGCAGTCGGACTACACGCTCTCGGCGGGCAACACCTATCCTGCGGTGGCCCTGCCGTGGGGCATGAATTTCTGGACGCCTCAGACAGGCGAGATGGGCGACGGATGGGCCTACACCTACGGAGCGCATACCATCCGGGGCCTGAAGCAGACCCACCAGCCCTCACCGTGGATCAACGACTACGGGCAGTTTTCGCTGATGCCCGTGCGCGGACACGACAAACTCGACGAGGAGTCGCGTCAGAGCTGGTTCTCGCACCAGTCAGAGACGGCGAAGCCCTACTATTACTCGGTCTACCTGGCCGACCATGATGTCGTGGCCGAAATGACCCCGACGGAGCGCGCCGCCGTGATGCGCTTCACATTCCCCGAGAGCGCCGAGTCGGGTGTGGTCATCGACGCCTTCGACCGCGGCTCGCGCGTGGAGATCATCGACGCGCAGACCGTCGCGGGTTATACGACACGCAACAGCGGCGGCGTGCCCGAGAATTTCCGCAACTGGTTCGTCATCCGCTTCGACAAGCCCTTCGCGGCTGTCGAGCTGACCGATGCCCCCGCCTCCTATGAGGCTGGTAGCCGAAAGCTCTATCCCGAAGGCGGCAAATCGGTCGAAGGTGACCACGCCGTGGCTAAGGTACATTTTTCGACGGTGCGTGGCGAGCAGGTGACAGCCCGCGTGGCCTCGTCGTTCATCTCCGCGGAGCAGGCCCTGCGAAACCTCGAAACGGAGCTGGGAACGGATGATTTCGAAACGGTGAAAGCCCGGGCTCAGGAACGCTGGAACGACGTGCTGGGGCGTATCGAAGTCACGGGAGGAACTACGGATCAGTATCGCACGTTTTACTCATGCCTCTACCGCTCGACGCTCTTCCCCCGCAAATTCTACGAACTGGACAAAAACGGCAACCCCGTGCATTACAGTCCCTACAACGGCGAGGTGCTGCCGGGCTATATGTACACCGACACGGGATTCTGGGATACGTTCCGGAGCCTGTTTCCGCTGCTGAACCTCGTCTATCCGTCGGTCAACGCCGAGATTCAGGCCGGACTGGCCAACGCCTACCGTGAGAGCGGCTTCCTGCCCGAATGGGCTTCGCCGGGACACCGCGGCTGCATGGTGGGCAACAACTCGGCCTCGGTCGTGTCGGACGCCATCCTCAAGGGCATCACCCCACAGGAGGACATCGCCACGCTCTACGAGGCGATGCTCGCAGGACGAGGCAAGGTTCATCCTACGGTAAGCTCCACGGGACGCCTCGGGCACGAGTATTACAACACGCTGGGCTATGTGCCCTACGACGTGGGTATCGACGAGAGTGCCGCCCGGACGCTGGAATACGCCTACGACGACTGGTGCATCGCACAGGTGGCGAAGAAACTGGGCCGGACCGAAGATGCGGAGCGGCTGGAAAAAGCCGCGCAGAACTACAAAAACCTCTTCGATCCCGAAACCCGTCTGATGCGTGGCCGCAACGAAGACGGGACGTTTCAGACACCGTTCAGCCCCTACAAGTGGGGCGACGCATATACGGAGGGCAATGCATGGCACTACACATGGTCGGTGTTCCACGATCCGGAGGGCCTTGCAACGCTGATGGGCGGCAAAACCGAATTCGGAAAAATGCTCGATTCTGTGTTCGTCGTGCCGCCGATCTACGATGACAGCTACTACGGAGTCCGCATCCACGAGATTACGGAGATGCAGGTAGCCAACATGGGCAACTACGCCCACGGCAACCAGCCCGCACAGCACATGATCTACCTTTACAACTACGTCGGACAACCCCACAAGGCGCAGTATTGGGTCCGCGAGGTGATGGACCGACTCTATTCCGCGAAACCCGACGGTTACTGCGGAGACGAGGACAACGGACAGACTTCGGCATGGTATGTATTCTCGGCACTCGGATTCTATCCCGTATGCCCCGGCTCGGACGAATACGCCGTCGGCTCGCCGCTGTTCCGCAAAGCGACCATACACCTCGAAAATGGAGCCGACATCGTGATCGAGGCCCCGGAGAATGCGCCCGAGAATCGCTATGTAGACCGACTTATCTTCGATGGAAAGTCTTACAACGGGTATTTCCTTCGTTATTCGGAATTGGAAAACGGCGCCGATATCCGATTCTATATGCGTGGCGAATCCTGAAAATCTCCCATAAAAGGACTAACAAGTTTTTTGATTCTCTGAGAATTGCACATTCGGAAGAGTTCTCGAATAGCGGTACGAATGAAAAAAGGGCTGTTTAAGATCCAATCTGTCAAACAGCCCTTTTAACGTTTATCAAATCATTATTATTTAAGATCGGATAGCATAGCTACAGATCCTCCGAAAATCTCAATCAAGCAATCCAATGTATTATTAAATTTATGAAAATCATTGCAATAAACAGTAGTTCAGATGATTTGGATCTGTTGTATCCTTTATTTGATTTCGATGTATTATGAAACAAAAAATTTACATCGAATCATAGTTTAAGCCCTCGTTTCCGTCTTCGCTTTTGTCGTTGAACTTTTTGCTGTTCCTCGTAAGCCCTTGCATCGGCCAAATCCAATATTGTATCGACGATTCCCGAAATGGGATTTACCGTATGACTCCGTTGTTCGCGCCGCTGTTCCGGACGTTGTTCTGCGACCTGCCGCGGCTCCTTCGGCGCCGGATATAACTCGTCGAAAGCGTTTGCCGAGAACTCTTTCCCCAGCAGCGACCCGTTGGCGACGATACCCGTGTTGTGGTCGATAAACGTTATGCCGTAAATTCTGCCTACCGGATTGATCCGGAAGATAGCATCCATATTGTCGGCCTTGAGCAGCCGCCGGAACTCGTCCCGCGTATTATGCGGCCTCATGGCATCCCGGACGCATTGCCGCAAGCGGTCGAGTGCACCTTCTTCTTTCAGTTGGCATTTCGATTTCTCGTAGTATTTCTGTAAAGCCCGATAACCTACGTCCCTGCCGATCTTGCTCGACTTGAACGGCGTGCCGACCCCATAACCGTCGTCGGTCATGGCTCCGTAGACGATGCCGGCATAGTCCCTGCCGTCGACGGTTCCCGTGTGTTCCTCGATAGAGACATTGAACCGCTCCAGCAGCGTGCGCAACTCCCCGTAGGAGGAGCATTTGTAATTACGCAGGCACGACCGCACGACGGACGATACCTGCTGCTTGACATTCCCCTCGGGATAATTCACTTTCCGCAGGCCCTCCCTGTCCGTCTGTTCCTGCCCCTTGATACTCGGATGCAGATTATATTTCCGTTCTAATTCCCGCAATACGGACATGGAACGGTCGTATTCATGCGAGTCGCTGATCTTACGGCCGTTCTCATCGATGCGCAACGATACGATATGGAGGTGATGCCTGTCGATATCCTTATGTTTGAAGACAATGTAGGGCTGATCTCCGTAGCCCATTTTCTGCATGTATTCATTTGCGATTTCCCGGAGCTGTTCGTCGGTCAGTTTATCTTCGGGCGAAGGGTTCAACGATACATGGAATACCGTATTGGTCGTCCGTCGGTTAGCTTCGAGATACGGCCAAAAGCTCTCCATGCAGGCGTCGACATCCATTCGTCCGTATTTGTCGAACGGTTCGAGCATCTTCTGCCAATAGAGGATTTCGGCTTCATCCCGGTCTACTTTCTCCTTGTTGTAGTACAGAGCCCCGCCGGGCGAGGAACCCGACCTTATATTCGCAACCACTCCTTAGCCTGTTTTGCTAAGTTCAGAATCTCGATGCTCAGGGCTTTCAGCTCACGCGTCCGCTGCTCCAACATGGCGATCTGATGCGGGATTGTGATGTTGGAAAAGTGCGCATTGACGGCTTTTACAATCTGATTATAGTTGTTTCCCAGCTTCTGAAACTGGAAATAAAAGTCGTTCAGCCGCGCGACGAACTGCACTTTCGAGGGGTCGCGTTTGATGACGACGAACTCCTCCTCGAAGATGCGTTTGACGATAAACCGGCTGCGGTTATGTTCCAATCCAGCTTTGCAAAGCAGTTCGTTGAAGCGAATGTTCTGCTCTTCATTAAGCCGGAAAGAGTACTTATGACTCGGCGTTGGGGGCTTCTTTCCGGTCTTGTCGGTCAGTTTTCGGTTGGTATCCATAGTTTCGGGTTAAAAGGCGTTCGACTCGGGAGAACGCCCGGCCTCGCAGAGCGAGCGTTTTTGTCGGACAAACCGAAGGTTGTCGGACAAAAACACAGCTCGCTGTTGTCTGGCGACAACAAAAATCCGCACCGGAGAATCTCTGTCCGAAGTTTTCAGAATTTCCCGAAGCGGCTTTCGAGGTCGGGTCTTTCCCGGGTGCAATATTACAACCGTCGGGCGCCGAAAAAAAGCCCGGCGAACGGACTGGAGCGGACAGTGGCGGACATCGGAACGGAAGCGTCACGAGCGGTTGTATATTGCGGCAGAAAGAGTTATTCGGATAAACAAACGGATAGTTAAGTCGATATTTATCAGGTTCGTTATCCAATCAAACAAATAATTCGATAAGGAAGCGGAGAAATCCAGAATTAAAAAAATAAGTATATAAATAAATCCATATATGTACGATAGTTTATCGAAGCAGGAGTCGATAGAAACCATTACCCGTATAAACAATTCTTAACATATTCAAATGATGGAACCTGTAAACATTTCAATCTGCAATCAGAAAGGCGGCATCGGAAAATCCACGTTTACGGTGTTGCTCGCCAGCTACCTGCACTACACTTTAGGACATGACATTCTTGTCGTGGACTGCGACTATCCCCAATGGTCGATCCACGCCCAGCGCGAACGCGAACTGGCGGTCGTGGAGCATAGTGACTACTACAAGTTGATGATGGTACGCCAGTTCAAGGCTACGGGGCGAAAATTATGGCCCCTGCTGAAATGTATGCCACCCGAAGTACCCGAAGAGGTGGAGCGTATCCGGCAAAACGGTTATCTGCCGCGCATAATCCTCTACGACCTGCCGGGAACCGTAAATACCGGAGGCGTGATCCGGATACTTTCCTCCCTGGATGCCGTCTTCATTCCCCTGAAGGCCGACAAACTCGTCATGGAGAGTTCCCTTACGTTCGCACGGGGAATAGAGCATGGATTCGTTCAGGACAAGGACACCTCATTACAGGCCGCCCATCTTTTCTGGACGATGATCGACCGTCGGGAGCGAACTCCGCTTTACGATCAGTATGAAGCGATCATTCGTAAACTCGGATTGTCGCTCATGGCGACGCATGTTCCCTACCGATCGAAATTCAATAAGGAGCTGCTGCCCGACGGCACGGGTATCTGTCGTTCGACGCTCCTGGCTCCGGAGCGCGCCTTCGCCCGCGAAGCGCAGATCGAGGCACTGGCGGCAGAAATCCTCGAAATCCTTAAAGTACGATAATTATGGCCAAGAAACCCAGAATCGAAGTCGACGAAGAACTCATGCGTCAGATGATCGCCGGACAGGCGCCTCTTACCTCGAAAGTCGTCCGGCGAATTTCAGATGAGGACCCGGAAGACACTCAAGATGCACCCCAAGAGACTCCGGATGCAGAAGAACAATCATCACCCTCGGACGACCGGCCTGAATCCCGGCATCGGCGAATGATCCCCGTACCCGATTACGAACGGACTTTTCTCTCTCCGGCAAACTATGACAGCAGAGCCTCGTTGTATGTCAGTACGGCTACCAAACGCAAACTTCTGGAAATATTCAAACGAATCGGCGGGGAGCGTCTGACTGCAACAGCCTATATAGACAATATCCTGCGACATCATATCGAAGTTTTCCGCGAGGAGATAAACCGCATCTACAAAAAACGCAATCCCAAAAATATCGTTTAACAATCCAAAAACTATCAAATCATGTATTACGACCTTCTATCCGAACCCCACCTGTTCGGTCTTCCGACCCTCATGGCACTGTTTCTTGCATCAATTTTTATTCGGAGTCTTCCGGCTTTTTTCTTACAGCAAGCCGCCATGATAACCTCATCCGTTCTTGAACCTTCGGTCGCAACTGAAGCTCCTGCCATTAGGGTTCCTTCGGTAGCAGTCTGTCTTAAAACCATGACGAAAGCAACCTCCTCCGGGCAAGGTATTGCCGATACTGCGCATGCGAGACCCGGAGGTGCGATGGCGGCAAAGACGCCGAAATCCCGGCGTCGGATGGCTGCTGTTCCCGATTTCGAACAGACCTTTATGAGCTTGATGGATATTCATTTACGTGCAGCACTCTATGTCAGCATCGAAACCAAGCGCAAGATACTGGAGATCGTCAAGAAGATCGGCGGGGAGCGCATGACCGCCACCTCTTACGTCGAACACATTCTGCAGCAGCATCTGGAGCTGTATAAAGACGACATCAACCGCATCCATAAAGAACAGATCACGAAAGACCTCTTATGATGATGAACATGCTTGCAATCGTAATCAGCCTGGCATGCGCCGGCTTCGTGCTCCTAAGAGAGCTCTTATTCAAACACTCCGGACAGCGGTGTCGGAAAAATCACAAACAGGCACCGCCCGTCGCTCGTCTGCCGCTCGGTGCATCCCCGAAACCCGAAATTCTCGTGCCGAAATCCTATCGGTGCGGACTGGAGCGGACAGGGGCGGACATGCGTTCCACATCGGCTGTCGGCGAAGCTATATTTGCCCCGGCATCGAAACCCGCGATGCAGGGATGGGGCACCCTCGTCGTGCAGCCCCCGATCGGCGAAGACGGCGAACTTGTGGAGCCCGAAGCTCCCGCCGACACCCGATCTCCGCTTCCGGCTCTCCCCGCCAGAGCAGAACTCCGCGATGCGGAGGTTCATGCGCTGCTCGGGGAGCTGGACGCCGGGGAGCGGCTGCAGACGGGCGATGCCACGGCCGAGGAGCTGCAGGCCCTCGCCAACTTCGACATCCGGGCCTTTGCTTAAAAATGAACGAACGACTATGAAATGGAATAACGAATACGGCTGACGCCTTTCCCGCAGCAGGAAATACGATCTATCCGGTCGCAGAATGCCTCCAAAGCAGGCTGCGGCCTTTTTCACACCCTTAACCAAACTACTTGAACGATGAAAAAAAAAGCAATTTTCATGATTTTCTCCCTGTGCTCCGCACTCGCCTGCTTTGCACAGGGCAACGGCATGGCCGGCATCAGCGAGGCCACGAACATGGTAACGTCCTATTTCGACCCGCTCACGAAACTGATCTTCGCCGTCGCGGCAATCCTCGGACTGGTCGGCGGCGTGCGCGTCTACTCGAAATTCTCGTCGGGTGACCCGGACGCTTCGAAATCCGCCACGGCGCTGTTTCTCTCATGCGTCTTTCTGGTGATCGTCGGTACGGTCTTACGTTCGTTCTTCCTCTAAACGATGGCGGAATACCAAGTGAACAAGGGAGTCGGCCGTCAAGTCGAGTTTCAGGGCGCGCACGTAATGGTTCTTTGGCAAATGCGTCGATAGCAAGACGTTAGGCAA